>Ga0222429_100326_pt1 | contig 46974 bp, 40 predicted proteins | sample 1B50Ametagenome_FD_182475 | JGI IMG/M metagenome (GOLD analysis project Ga0222429, IMG submission 182475) | Enriched microbial communities from leaf-cutter ant dump, University of Wisconsin, Madison, United States - 1B50A (version 2) | ecosystem: Environmental > Terrestrial > Nest > Insects nest...
TAGCGCGCACGCGGGTCGCGCGTGGCGGCGCGGCGCTTGCGCGTGGCCCAGCCGATGTCGCCGCCGGCCAGGTCGGACACCTGGAACGGCCCCATGGCAAAGCCGAACGCGCGCACGGCGGCGTCGATCTCGTAGGGGCTGGCGCCGTCCTCCAGCAGGTGGTCGGCCGCCTGGCGGTACACGGCCAGGATGCGGTTGCCGATGAAGCCGTCGCACACGCCGGCGCGCACCGCCACCTTGTTCATCCGCCTGGCCAGCGCAAAGGCGGTGGCCACCACGTCGGGCGCCGCCTTGGCGGGCACCACGATCTCCAGCAGCTTCATGATGTTGGCCGGGCTGAAGAAGTGCAGGCCGATCACGTCCTGCGGGCGGGCCGTGGCGGCGGCAATCGCGTCGATGTCCAGGTACGAGGTGTTGGTGGCCAGCACCGCGCCCGGCCTGCACACGCGGTCCAGCTCCCGGAACACGGCCTGCTTGACGGCCAGGTCCTCGAACACGGCCTCGATCACCAGGTCCGCATCGGCGATGTCGTCATAAGCGGTGCTGGGCGTGTAGCGCGCCATGATGGCGGCCTTGCCGTCCGCGGTCATGCGGCCCTTGGCGATCAGGCCGTCGTAGACCTTCTCGACGTTGTGCTGGCCGCGCGCGATGGATTCGGCGTCGCGCTCGACCATGGCCACGGCCAGACCGGCGTTCAGCGCCGCCACCGCGATGCCCGCGCCCATGGTGCCGCCGCCGATCACGGCCACCCGCTGCACGCCGCGCGGCGCGGCGGCTGCGGCCTCGGGCAGTTGCGATGCGGCCTGCTCGGCGTAGTCGGCGTAGGCCAGGGGGTCGGTCGGGGTCATTGCGCGCTCTCCATTCAATGGCAGCCAGCCATTGTGCAGAGCGCGCGGTTTTTGGCTATCGCCCGCGCGACGCGCCTCTTTGGGCCACCGCGCCTTGCGGCGCCGCGCTTACTGCTGCAGGTTCTGCAGCGCCGCCACGCGCTGCTCGATCGGCGGGTGCGAGGAAAACAGCTTGCCCAGCCCGCCGGCAATGCCCATGGCCTGCATGCTTTGCGGCAGCACGCCGGGCTGCATGCCGCCCAGGCGGTGCAGCGCGTTGATCATCGGCTGCTTGCGCCCCATGAGCTGCGCGGCGCCCGCGTCGGCACGGAATTCGCGCTGGCGCGAGAACCAGGCGACGACCATCGCGGCCAGGAAGCCCAGCAGGATGTCGAGCACGATGGTGGTGACCATGTAGCCGATGCCCGGGCCGCGGCTCTCCTCGTCGTTGCGGCGCAGGAAGCTGTCGATCGCGTAGCCGATCACGCGCGAGAGGAAGACCACGAAGGTGTTCATCACGCCCTGGATCAGCGCCATGGTCACCATGTCGCCGTTGGCCACGTGCGCCACCTCGTGGCCGATGACGGCCTCGACCTCCTCGCGCGTCATGCCGTGCAGCAGGCCGGTGGAGACCGCCACCAGCGCCGAGTTCTTGAACGCGCCGGTGGCGAAGGCGTTGGGCGCGCCCTCGTAGATGCCGACCTCGGGCATCTGAATGCCGGCCTTGTCGGCAAAGCCGCGCACGGTCTCGACGATCCAGGCCTCGTCCTGGTTGGCCGGCTGGTTGATGATGCGCACGCCCATGCTCATCTTGGCGATGAACTTGCTCATCAGCAGCGAAATGATGGCGCCGCCAAAGCCCATCACCAGGGCGAAGCCGAGCAGCGCCCCCAGGTTCAGGCCGTTGGCCGTGAGGTAGCGGTTGACGCCCAGCAGGCTGGCGACGATGCCCAGCACTGCCACGACGGCGATATTGGTCAAAACAAAAAGCGCGATGCGTTTCATCGAAGGTTCTCCCGGTCAGGGGCGGTTGGCCCGCGCGCATGGCTGCGGCGGGCTGGGTTCACTCAGGTTGTCGATTTGGGGGTGGCGCGCGCCGCTTCAAGACGGCGCGCCGGCAGCGCGGTTGGGCTCTGTAGTTTCTGTTTCTTTGAGCCGCGCACTGCGGAATACGAGAGAGTCATCATAAAAGGAAAAGTTCTCGTTCCCCGGCCACCACCCCGGAATGCCCAGCACCGGCAGTGGGACAAACGGCTTGCCCCGCAGGTGCGCGGCGTCCAGCGCGCCGGCCAGCCAGGCGTCGGGCAGCGGCGGCGGCGCCTGGCCCGCGCCGGGCGCCGCCGGTGCGCACCACACGTGGGCGGTGATGGGCTTGCGCGGGACCAGCAGCTTCTCCAGCAGCGCGTGGCCCAGCACCAGCAGCCGCGCCTGGCCCCACAGCGGGCGCAGCTCGACGAACAGCCGCCGCCACTGGCGCGCGGCCAGCGCCTGCCACAGCGCGGGCGGCGCCAGCAGCAGCGCGCCGTTTTCGTCCAGCAGCGTGAGCGCATCGCGCAGCGGCCCGCGCGCCGCGCCCGCGCCCTGCGCCTGCACGGCGGCGCCGTGCAGCCGGTTCATGCGGCGCTTGGCCTGCGGCCAGTGCAGCCACATCAGCCCGTTGAAGAAGTCGTGCGGGTTGTCGCGCGTGGGCACCGCGCCGCGCTCCAGGATGAACTGCTCGTACGCCATGCCCGGCGGCAGCGCCGCCTGCGGCACGAAGCGCACGCCGGGGTCGGGCGCCAGGCCCGCACCGACCAGCGCGTTGAGCGCATCGGCCACGCCCGCGCCGGCCAGCACCCGCTGCTGCGCCTGCCGGCCCAGCGCGGCGCAGGGGGCGAACCAGGGGCGCTGCCAGTCGATGGCGGACAGCGCCTGCAGGCCGCTCACTGGCGCGCCCTTGGGCCTACGGCCTGTCCCGCCAAGCGGGAGCGAGCTGGCTTGGGGCTGCCCGGCGCTGCGCTCATGCAGGCTGCGCGGGCGGCTGCGGCCTGGCCGCGCGCTTGTCGCGCACGGCCACGCGGGAGGTGCCTTCGTCGCGGAATTCGAACGCCTGCGTGGCCGCCAGCAGCTTGGACAGCGAGGCGTAGCCGTAGTTGCGTGCGTCGAACGAGGTCTTGTTGCCGATCTGCGTGCCCACCGCCCCCACGCGAGCCCAGCCTGCTTCATCCTGCGAGGCCTGCACCGCGTAGCGCAGCAGGCTCATCAGGCGCGTGTCCTGGCGCAGGTCGGCGGTGGGTACGCGCAGCGTGGCCGGGCACCGGGGCACGCCGGGCGCGGGCGTGTCCTCGTCGGCCTTGCCGGCGGGGGACGCGGGTTGCGCCTTGGCGGGCGGCTGCGCCGCCGGGGCTGCAGCGGCTGCGGCTTCGGCCTCGTCGTCGCTGACGAGCGACTCCAGGTACAGGAAGCGCGAGCAGGCGTTGACGAAGGGCTTGGGCGTCTGCGCCGCGCCAAAGCCGTACACCGCCGCCCCCTTGGAGCGCAGGTGCATGACCAGCGGGGTGAAGTCCGCGTCCGACGAGACGATGCCGAACGCATCGGGCCGCTCGGAATACAGCAGCTCCATGGCGTCCACCGTCATCGCCATATCGGTCGCGTTCTTGCGCTTGGAGTAGTCGAACTGCTGCATCGGGCGGATGGCGAACTCCAGCAGCCTGTCCTGCCAGCCGCCCAGGCCGGACTTGGTCCAATTGCCGTAGGCGCGCCGCACGTTGATCTCGCCCAGCGTGGACAGCTCGGTCAGGATTTCGTCGATCTTGTCGGCCGGCGCGTTGTCCGCGTCGATCAGCAGGGCGATGCGCAACTGGCGTTCGGGGGAGGTCATGGCAGGTTCCTTTCAAAAGGACGAGGGGCCGGTCAGGCCAGCTTCCACGCCAGCGCCTCGCCCCCGCGCAGCGGCTTGAGCTGGGCGTCGCCGAATGGGTAGCTCTCGGGCGGCGTCCAGCTTTCGCGGCGCAGCGTGATGGTGCCCTGGTTGCGCGGCAGGCCGTAGAAAGCCGGGCCGTGGAAGCTGGCAAAGCCCTCCAGCTTGTCGAGCGCGCCGGCGTTGTCGAACGCCTCGGCGTACAGCTCCAGCGCGGCGTGCGCGGTGTAGCAGCCGGCGCAGCCGCTGGCGTGCTCCTTCAGGTGCGCGGGGTGCGGCGCGCTGTCGGTGCCCAGGAAGAACTTGGGGCTGCCGCTGGTAGCGGCCTGCACCAGCGCCTGGCGGTGCACCTCGCGCTTGAGCACCGGCAGGCAGTAGTAGTGCGGGCGGATGCCGCCGGTAAAGATGGCGTTGCGGTTGTACAGCAGGTGGTGCGCGGTGATGGTGGCGGCCAGGTGCGCGTCGGCGCCTGCCACGTACTGCGCGGCTTCGCGCGTGGTGATGTGTTCCATCACGATCCTGAGCGCGGGGAAGTCGCGGCGCAGCGGGATCAGCTGCTGCTCGATGAACACGGCCTCGCGGTCGAACAGGTCGATGTCGGGGCTGGTCACCTCGCCGTGCACCAGCAGCAGCATGCCGGCCTGCTGCATGGCGTCGAGCACTGGGTAGATCTTGCGCAGGTCGGTCACGCCGGCGTCGCTGTTGGTGGTGGCGCCGGCCGGGTAGAGCTTGGCGGCCACCACGCCGGCGGCGCGGGCAGCGGCGATTTCGGCGGGCGGCAGGTTGTCGGTCAGGTACAGCGTCATCAACGGCTCGAACGCCACGCCGGCGGGCACGGCGGCCAGGATGCGGTCCTTGTAGGCCAGCGCCTGCTCGGTGGTGGTGACCGGCGGGCGCAGGTTGGGCATGACGATGGCGCGGCCGAACTGCGCGGCGGTGTGCGGCACGACGGTGGCCAGGGCGGCGCCGTCGCGCACGTGCAGGTGCCAGTCGTCGGGGCGGGTGATGGTCAGGGTGTGGGGTGTGGCGGTCATGGCTGCCGATTGTCCCATTGCCGCGCCGCGCGCCCGCGCGCGGGGATGATCGACAATCCCCGCATGACGCCGCTGACCTACCCCTGGCTGTACGCAACGGTACGCCCGCGCTTTGCCAGCGACACCGCGCTGGAAGCCGCCCTGCCCCAGCCGCGCACGCCCGCGCAGCTGCGCCAGCTGGGCGACGACCGCTACCTTGCCGCCATGACGCGGCGCGTGTTCCACGCCGGTGTGCGCCACGAGATGGTGGACGCCCGCTGGCCAGCCTTCGAGGAGGTGTTCGGCGGCTTCGCGCCCGAAGCCATGGCGGCGCTCGGCCCCGACGATCTGGCGCGGCAGATGCAGGACGCACGCCTGATCCGCGACCGCGCCAAACTCCAGACGGTTGCACGCAACGCCCGCTTCATCCTGGATGTGCGCCAGGAGCAGGGCGGCAGCTTCGGCGCCTTCATCGCCGGCTGGCCGGGCGAGGACATCGTCGGCCTGTGGGCCGTGCTGGCCCGGCGCGGCGCGCGCCTGGGCGGGCGCTCCGCCGCCGGCTTTCTGCGCCTGGTGGGCAAGGACACCTTTTTGCTGACCAGCGACGTGGTCGCGCGCCTCGTCGCCGCCGGCGTGGTGGCGCGCGCGCCGGGCGGCCTGCGCGACTTGGCCGCGGTGCAGCAGGCCTTCAACGCCCTGCAGCAGGCGTCGGGCCGGCCGCTGTGCCAGCTCTCGGCCATGCTGGCGTGGAGCATCAACCCTGTATCCACTCAGCCCGCTCCGTGACGTCGACAGGCGCCGCCCGCGCCGCGCTGGGCGCCCTGCGCGCCGCCGTGTACCGGCTGGGGACTACACTGGCCGCATGCGCAAGGCTCTGACCCCAGGCTTCTGGCTGCTGGCACTGGTGTGGATCGTCGCAGGCTGGGCCGCCGCGCCCGCCCACGCCGACGAGGCGCTGCGCGTGGGCTCCAAGCGCTTTACCGAGTCCTACATCCTGGCCGAAATCCTGGCCCAGCAGGCGGCGCCCGTGCTGGAGCAGCCGCCGCAGGTGCGCCAGGGACTGGGCAACACGGCCATCGTGCTGGAGGCGCTGCGCTCGGGCGCGATCGACGTCTACGTGGAGTACACCGGCACCATCGCGCTGGAAATCCTCAAGGGCAGCGCCGCCATGTCGCGCGCGCAGATGCGCGAGGCGCTGGCCCCGCTGGGCCTGGGGCTGGGGCCGGCGCTGGGCTTCAACGACGGCTACGCGCTGGCCATGCGCGCCGGGCAGGCGCGGCAGTTGGGCGTGCGCAGCCTGAGCGACCTGGCGCACCACCCGGAACTACGCCTGGGCCTGTCCAACGAATTCCTGGGCCGCGCCGACGGCTGGGCGCCGCTGGCGCGCCGCTACGGCCTGGCGCAGCAGCCCACCGGGCTGGACCACGGCATTGCCTACCAGGCGCTGCAGAGCGGGCAGATCGACGTGATGGACATCTACACCACCGACGCGCAGATCCGCGCGCTCGACCTGACGGTGCTGGACGACGACCTGCGGCACTTTCCGCGCTACGACGCGGTGCTGCTGTACCGCCTGGACCTGCCCCGGCGCCTGCCCCGCGCCTGGGCCGCGCTGCAGGCGCTGCAGGGCCGCATCGACGAGGCCGCGATGGTGGCGATGAACGCCCGCGCCGAGATCGACCAGGCCGGCTTCGCCCGCATCGCGCGCGACTTCCTGCACCCGCCCGCCGGCGCCGCGCCTGCCGCCCTGCCCGCCGCAGCCGCCGCGCCGCATGCCGCCGGCTTCTGGGCCAAGCTGGTCGGCACCGACCTGCTGCGCCTGACGCTGCAGCACCTGCTGCTGGTGCTGGTGCCCGTGGGCGTGGCCTGCGCCGTGGCGCTGCCGCTGGGCGTGGCGGTGTACCGGCGCCACCGCTGGCGCGCGCTGGTGCTGGGCGCGTGCAGCCTGCTGCAGACCGTGCCGTCGCTGGCGCTGCTGGCCATCCTGATCTGGCTGATGGGGCGCATCGGCACCGCGCCCGCGCTGGTGGCGCTGACGCTCTACGCGCTGCTGCCCATCGTGCAGAACACCGTCGCCGGCCTGGCCGCCGTGCCTGGCGGCCTGGGGCTGGCGGCCACCGCCCTGGGCATGACCGAGCGCCAGGCGCTGCGCCTGGTGCTGCTGCCGCTGGCGCTGCCCACGGTGGTGGCCGGCGTGCGCACGGCCACCACCATCACCATCGGCACGGCCACCATCGCCGCGTTCGTCGGCGCGGGCGGCTACGGCGAGCGCATCGTCACCGGGCTGGCCATCAACGACGGGCTGCTGCTGCTCTCGGGCGCGCTGCTGGCCGCCGGCATGGCGCTGCTGAGCGAAGCCTGTTTCGAGCTGCTGCAATGGGCGCTGCGCCGGCGCGGCTGACGCGCGCCCTGCAATAGCCCTGCCGGCAGGCGAAGACGGGCCGCGGCGTATGCTGCAAGCCAGTTGCATCACGGGACACACGACCATGCCGCACGCCATCCCCGCCGACCATGTCCGCATCAAGCGCGCCTACGAGGCGCCCGCGCCGGACGACGGCGCGCGCATCCTGATCGACCGGCTGTGGCCGCGCGGCGTCAAGAAGGAGGCGCTGCAGCTGGCCGACTGGGACAAGGCGCTGGCGCCCAGCACCGAACTGCGCCAGTGGTTCCACCATGACGGCGCACTGTGGGACGAGTTCTGCCAGCGCTACCGCGCCGAGCTGCGCACGCAGCGCCCGGCCTTCGACGCGCTGCGCGCGCGGGCGCGCGCCGGCGTGGTGACACTGGTGTATTCGGCGCACGACGAGGCGCACAACAACGCCGTGGCGCTGCGCGAGCTGCTGCTGCGCCCGGCCGGCCTGGATTGACGCCCCAACCCACGCCACCGCACCCGGTTTCCCATCCACAAGGAGTTGCTTAGATGACACAACGGCTGGACTACAAAAAAGCGGCGCCCGGCGGCTTTGCCGCGATGCTGGGGCTGGAGCAGTACGCGCGCGGCAGCGGCCTGGAGCACGCGCTGCTGGAGCTGGTGAAGACGCGCGCGTCGCAGCTCAACGGCTGCGCCTTCTGCCTGGACATGCACACGCAGGACGCGCGCGCCGCCGGCGAGAGCGAGCAGCGCCTGTACCTGCTGCCCGCCTGGCGCGAGGCGCACTGCTACACCCCGCGCGAGCGCGCCGCGCTGGCCTGGACCGAGGCGGTGACGCTGCTCAAGGAGCAGGAGGTGCCCGACGCCGTCTACGCCGAGGCGCGCGCGCAGTTCGACGAGAAGGCGCTGGTCGACCTGACGCTGGCCATCGTCGCCATCAACGGCTGGAACCGGCTGTCGATCGCGTTCCGCGCGCAGTCGGGCACCTACCAGCCACCCGTGACCCACCATTGAAGGAGAACGCGCCATGGACGCATCGATGTACCCCGCCATGAACGCCGACCTGGCGCGCAAGCGCCGCGAACTGGCGCCCAAGCAGTTGGAGGCGTTTCGCGCCTTCAGCGCCGCGGTGTTCGCCGAGGGCGCGCTGGACGCGCGCACCAAGCAGATCGTCGCCGTGGCGGTGGCGCACGTGACGCAGTGCCCGTACTGCATCCGCGGCCACACCGAGGCGGCGCTCAAGGCCGGCGCCAGCGAGGCGCAGCTCATGGAGGCCATCTGGGTCGCGTCGGAAATGCGCGCGGGCGCCGCCTACGCACATGCGGCGCTGGCGCTGGATACCATGCACGCGCACGGGGGATGAACCTGCCGCGCCGCCGCTGAGCGTGCCAGCGGCTACCCCCGCGCCAGCACCGGCGCCAGCGCCACGCCCGTGTGCGTGCCCGCGCGCACCAGGTCCTCGGGCGTGCCGGCGGCCACGATGGTGCCGCCGCCCTCGCCGCCGTCGGGGCCCAGGTCGATGATCCAGTCGGCCTCGGCGATCACGTCCAGGTCGTGCTCGATCACGACCACGCTGTGGCCGCCGTCCACCAGCCGGTGCAGCACGCGGATGAGCTTGTGCACGTCGGCCATGTGCAGGCCGACGGTGGGCTCGTCGAGCACGTAGAGCGTGTGGGGCGCCTTCTGGCCGCGCTTGCCCACGTCGTCGCGCACCTTGGTCAGCTCGGTCACCAGCTTGATGCGCTGCGCCTCGCCGCCGCTCAGCGTGGGGCTGGGCTGGCCCAGCGTCAGGTAGCCCAGGCCCACGTCCTGCAGCAGCCTGAGCGGGTGGGCGATGGAGGGCATGCTGGCGAAGAACTCCACGGCCTCGTCCACCTCCATCTGCAGCACCTGGCCGATGTTCTTGCCGCGCCAGGTGACGGCCAGCGTCTCGGGGTTGAAGCGCGCGCCGTGGCAGGCCTCGCACGGCACCTTCACGTCGGGCAGAAAGCTCATCTCGATGGTGCGCACGCCCTGGCCTTCGCAGGCCGGGCAGCGGCCCGCGCCGGTGTTGAAGGAGAAGCGCCCGGCCGCGTAGCCGCGCGCCTTGGCCTCCAGCGTTTCGGCGAACAGCTTGCGGATGGTGTCCCAGAAGCCGATGTAGGTGGCGGGGCACGAGCGCGGCGTCTTGCCGATGGGGGTCTGGTCCACTTCGAGCACGCGGTCCAGCGGCTCGAAGCCCGACAGTCCGGTGCAGCCGACGAGCGCCGGCGCCTTGCCCGCGTCCATGGCGACGCGCCCGGCCTGGGTCTGGCGCTGGCCGACCCAGGCGGCCACGTTGGCCAGCAGCACGTCGCGCGCCAGCGTGGACTTGCCCGAGCCGGACACGCCGGTCACCGCCACCAGCCGCGCCAGCGGCACGCGCGCCGTGACCTGCCGCAGGTTGTGCAGCTGGGCGCCGTGCACGGTGAGCCAGGCCTGCGCGCCCGCCAGATTGGGGGTTACGTCCTTTAATTTGATAGCTGTTTGCGCTTTTAAATATTCATTTTCAGAATGTTTTATATCTACATTCCTTGTTTTATGAGCACTACCAGCTTCCATATTTGAATCAGCCACCGCCCGCCGCGCCTGCAGCGGGTGCCGCATGGCGTGCAGCAGGTAGCGCCCGGTCTGCGAGCCGGGCGCGGCCTCTACGTCGGCCACGCTGCCCTGGGCGATCAGGCGCCCGCCGCGCTTGCCGGCGCTGGGGCCGATGTCGATGATGTGGTCGGCGCGGCGGATGGTGTCCTCGTCGTGCTCGACCACGACCAGGGTGTTGCCCTTGTCGCTGAGCTGCTTGAGCGCGTTCAGCAGGATCTGGTTGTCGCGCGCGTGCAGGCCGATGGTGGGCTCGTCCAGCACGTAGCACACGCCCTGCAGGTTGCTGCCCAGCTGCGCGGCCAGGCGGATGCGCTGCGCCTCGCCGCCGGACAGCGTGGGCGCGCCCCGGTCGAGCGTGAGGTAGGACAGGCCCACGGCCTCCAGGAATTCCAGCCGGCCCTGGATTTCGGGCAGCAGGTCGCGCGCGATGTCGGCGTCGCGCCCGGCCAGGCGCAGGCCCGCCGTCCACTGGCGCAGCGCGCCGACCGACAGGCGCGCCAGGTCGGCAATGCCCTGCCCGGCAAAGCGCACGGCGCGCGCCGTGGGGTTCAGGCGCGTGCCCTGGCAGGCGGGGCAGGCGGCGTCGGCCAGGCCGTCCACCTCGGGCTCGGCAAAGGTCTGCTCGCGGCCCTTGTCCTTGTCGGCCAGCTGCGTGTCGTCGAGCAGCTTGCGCTGCTCGCGCGTGAGCTTGACGCCCGTGCCCACGCAGTCCGGGCACCAGCCGTGGCGGCTGTTGTAGCTGAACAGCCGGGGGTCGGGCTCGGCGTAGCTGGTGGCGCAGACCGGGCAGGCGCGCTGGGTGGAGAACACCTGCACGCGGCCCACGCCGGCGGTGCTGGCGCCCTGCGCCATGGCCTCGGCCAGGCCGTGCAGCGCGCCCATGACGTGCACCACGCCCTTGCCCAGCTCCAGCGCGCGGGCCAGGTGCTGGCGCAGCAGCGCCTCGCCCTCGGGCGTCACGTCCAGGCTGAACACCGGCAGCTCGATGTTGTGCTCCTTGAAGCGGTCCAGGCGCGGAAAGCCCGTGGTCGGCAAGAACTCCCCGTCCACGCGCAGATGCGTGTAGCCGCGCGGGCGCGCCCAGTCGGCCAGCTCGGTGTACACCCCCTTGCGGCCCACCACCAGCGGCGCCAGCAGGCCGACGTGCTGGCCGCGGTAGTCGCGCAGCAGCTGCGCGGCAATGCTGTCGAGGCTTTGCGGCTGCACGGCGGCGCCGTCGTGCACGCAGTGCTGCACGCCCAGCTTGACGTACAGCAGGCGCAGGAAGTGCCAGACCTCGGTCGTCGTCCCCACGGTGGACTTGCGCCCGCCGCGCGACAGGCGCTGCTCGATGGCCACCGTGGGCGGTATGCCGTAGACCGCGTCCACCTCGGGCCGGCCCGCCGGCTGCACGATGGAGCGCGCGTAGGCGTTGAGCGATTCGAGGTAGCGGCGCTGGCCTTCGTTGAACAGGATGTCGAACGCCAGCGTGGACTTGCCCGAGCCGGAGACGCCGGTGATCACGTTGAAGCGCCCGCGCGGCACGCTGACCGACAGCGACTGCAGGTTGTGCTCGCGGGCGTTGACGATCTCTATCGCGTTGGAGCGCTGGGCGCCGGGCGCCGCGCGGGCATAGCCTGGCCGCGCCTCCTGCACGCCAAGCGCGGCCTGCCCCACGCCCAAGGCCTGCTCGTACTCGCGCAGCGCCCGCGCGGTGTGCGAGCCGGGGTGCTGGCGCAGTTCCTCGGGCGGGCCTTCGGCCACCAGCAGGCCGCCGGCCTCGCCGCCTTCCGGGCCCAGGTCGATGAGCCAGTCGGAGGCGGCGATCACGTCCAGGTTGTGCTCGATGACGATGAGCGAGTGGCCCGCGTCCAGGAGCTTGCGCAGCGCGCGCATCAGCTTGGCGATGTCGTCGAAGTGCAGGCCGGTGGTGGGCTCGTCGAACAGGAACAGCGTGCCCTTGCGCGCCAGCGGCTGCCAGGACTTGGCCTGGCTGCGCGCGGCCTCGGCCAGAAAGCCGGCGAGCTTGAGGCGCTGCGCCTCGCCGCCCGAGAGCGTGGGCACGGGCTGGCCCAGCCGGACGTACTCCAGCCCCACGTCCACGATGGGCTGCAGCGCGCGCAGCACGTCGCGGTCATCGGCGAACAGTTGGGTGGCCTCGCGCACCGTCAGCTCCAACACGTCGGCCACGCTCAGCAGGCGGCGGCTACCAGAGGGACCACCAGTACCGCGCTCGATGCGCACCTCCAGCACCTCGGGCCGGTAGCGCCGGCCGTCGCAGTCCGGGCAGCGCAGGTAGACGTCGGACAGGAACTGCATCTCCACGTGCTCGAAGCCCGAGCCGCCGCAGGTCGGGCAGCGCCCGTCGCCCGAGTTGAAGCTGAACTTGGCGGCGGTGTAGCCGCGCTCGCGCGACAGCGGCGCGGTGGCGAAGATCTCGCGCACGGCGTCCCAGGCGCCCACATAGCTGGCGGGGTTGGAGCGCGCCGTCTTGCCGATGGGCGACTGGTCGACGAAGACCACGTCGCTCAGGTGGTCGGCGCCCAGCAGCCGGTCGTGCGCGCCGGGCGCGTCGGTGGATTTGCCGAAGTGGCGCAGCAGCGCCGGCGCCAGGATGTCCTGCACCAGCGTGGACTTGCCCGAGCCGGACACGCCGGTGACCGTGACCAGGCGGCGCAGCGGAAACTGCACGGACACGTCCCGCAGGTTGTGCTGGCGCGCGCCCTCCAGGATCAGGCGCGGCGTGGCGTCGTCCACCCGGCGCTTGAGCCCGGCGGCGATGTGCCGGCGCCCGCCCAGGTACTGGCCGGTCAGCGTGTCGGCGCGGCGCAGCGCGGCCACCGTGCCGTCGAAGACGATGCTGCCGCCCTGCTCGCCCGGGCCCGGGCCCATGTCGATGATGCGGTCGGCCGCCAGCATCACCGCCGGGTCGTGCTCGACCACCACCAGGGTGTTGCCGGCATCGCGCAGGCGCAGCATGGCCTGGTTGATGCGCTCCATGTCGCGCGGGTGCAGGCCGATGCTGGGCTCGTCGAGCACGAACAGGGTGTTAACCAGGCTGGTGCCCAGCGCCGTGGTCAGGTTGATGCGCTGCACCTCCCCGCCCGAGAGCGTGCGGCTTTGCCGGTCCAGCGTGAGGTAGCCGATGCCCACGTCGCACAGGTAGCGCAGGCGCGTGCCGATTTCCTCGTGCAGCATGCGCAGGGCCTGGGCGTCGGCGGTTTTGGCATGTTTTACGGCTGTAGCACCCTCTGGAGAAGCGCTTCCAGCTATTGATTCAGAAGCATTCAATCGGGCAAAGAACTGCCGCAGCCGATCCAGCGGCAGCAGCATCAAGTCGTGCAGGCACAGCCCCGGCAGGGCTTCGAGCTGCGCGCGGCTCCACGCCGTGCCCCGGGGCATGAAGCGCTTGTGCGGCGCCAGCACGGCGTCGGCGTCCGCCTTGCCGCCGATGCGCCACAGCAGGCTCTCGGGCTTGAGGCGCGCGCCGGCGCAGTGCGGGCATTCGGTGTAGCTGCGGTACTTGGACAGCAGCACGCGGATGTGCATCTTGTACGCCTTGGTCTCCAGGTAGGCGAAGAAGCGCCGTATGCCGTACCACTGGCGGTTCCAGTTGCCTTCCTTGTAGTCGGGCGTGCCGTCCAGCACCCAGTGCTGCTGCTCGGGCGTGAGCCGCGCCCAGGGCGTGTCGCGCGGTATGCCGGCGGTCTCGGCGTGGCGCAGCAGATCGTCCTGGATTTCCTTCCACGCCGGCGTCTGTATCGCCTTGATGGCGCCGCTGCGCAGCGTCAGCTTGTCGTTGGGAATGACCAGGCCCCAGTCCACCCCGATGACCCGGCCAAAGCCCCGGCAGGTCTCGCACGCGCCGGCGGCGGAGTTGAACGAGAACATCGACGGCAGCGGCTCGGCGTAGCGCGTATCGCTGTCGGGGCAGTGCAGGCCGGTGGAGAACTTCCACAGCTCGGGCTCGCCTTCGCCATCATTGGGCAGGCGGTACACCGTCATACGGCCGCCGCCGCGCTGCAGCGCCATTTCAATGGCCTCGATGGCGCGGGAACGCTCGACGTTGGCGAAGCGGAAGCGGTCGGCCACCACATCCAGGATCTTGACAGCCCCCACGCTCCCCACTGCGTGTGGTTCGCTGCCCCCCGAGGGGGCGCTCGCTTGCTTGGGGCGGCCCGGCGCTGCGCTCTTGCGCCCGCCCTCCTCCCGCTCGGCCTGCACCTTGGTATAGCCGCTGGCAGACAGCCACTCCTGCATCTGCTCCGGGGTGACGCTGGCGGGCAGCTCGACGGCGAAAGTCAGCACGATCCTGGGGTCGTTTTCAGCCGCGCAACGCCTTTGCAATTCGGCGTAGATGCTGTCCGGCGAATCGTGGCGCACCGGCTGCGCCGTCTGGCGGTCGAACAGTTGCGCGGCGCGGGCGAACAGGAGCTTGAGGTGGTCGTTCAGCTCCGTCATCGTGCCCACGGTGGAGCGGCTGGAGCGCACCGGGTTGGTCTGGTCGATGGCGATGGCCGGCGGCACGCCCTCGACCTTGTCCACGGCCGGCTTGTCCATGCGGTCGAGGAACTGGCGCGCGTAGGCGCTGAAGGTCTCGACGTAGCGGCGCTGCCCCTCGGCGTACAGGGTGTCGAACACCAGGCTGGACTTGCCCGAGCCGGACACGCCGGTGACCACGGTGAGTTCGCCCGTGCGCAGGTCGAGGTCGAGGTTCTTGAGGTTGTGCTGGCGCGCGCCCTGGATGCGGATCAGTCCCTGTGGGGTCATGGAGCATGGCTTTCTTATAGGAGGCGAAACATTCTAGGAGCCTGTCGGACTTGGGGCGGCGAAAGCGAAAAATGGCCCCAGCGAGCACAGTTTTTGCCGGGTTTGCAGCCCAATAGCCGAGCTATTGGGCAAAAAGACGGTAAAAAATGGGCCGCTGCGGCCATTTTGCAGCCGCCGATTCCCAGGTCCGACAGGCTCCTAGAACGTGCTCTCGCGTGCTGCGCGCGCCTGCAGCGCGTCGCGGCGCGACAGCTGTATCACCACGTAAGCCAGCACCGCGTACGGCCAGGCCCAGCCCAGCCACTGGCCCAGGCCGTGAAAGCGAATGAAGCGCCCCTGTTCCCAGGTTTGCAGGGTCTGCGCGAAATACGCGTCCACCGGCGCCTGGTTGAGCAGCCCCAGGTGCCACACCAGCACCAGCAGCAGCACGGCGGCGCAGGCGCGCCTGGGCAGCGGCAGCGCCACCAGCGCCGCCCCCAGCCCCGCCACGATGCCGGCCCGCGCCGCCGCGGTCAGCCACTCCCACGCGTGCGCCGGCCCGTAGCTGAGCATGGCCGACAGCGTCGTCGCCGCCACGCCCACGGCGGCGGCGGCCAGCGCCAGCAGCGCGCGCCGCCCCCGGTGCGCCATCACGCAGTAGCCCAGCAGGCACGGCACCAGCAGCCCCAGCGCCACGGCCAGCAGCTCGCCGCTGGGCGAGAGCGGCTGCAGCGGCGCCGCGCGCACCGGCAGCCAGGGCAGGAACGGCGTGTCGGCCAGCAGCTCGGCCAGCGCCGACTCCAGGCGCAGCCACATCTGGCCCAGGCCGAACGGCAGCGCCGCCGGAAACAGCAGCGCCCAGGGCCACAGCGCCAGCAGCACCAGCGCGCCGCGCGCCTGCGGCACGAACCAGCGGGCGCGGAAACGGCTCCAGTGCGCGATGGCGCCCAGCCACTCCAGCAGCAGCGCCAGCAGCGCGCCCAGCAGCGCGCCCACGGCATTGAGCGCCAGATCCATGTTCGAGGGCACGCGCCGGGGCAGGTAGATCTGCAGGAACTCCATGCCCAGCGACAGCGCCGCCGCCGCCAGCGCGGCCAGCGGCACGGCCGCGCGCGGCCAGCCGGTGCGCAGCAGCGCCAACGCCAGCAGAAAGCCCAGCGGGGCGTAGCCGATGGCGTTGGTGTAGACGTCGAACCAGGTCCAGTACGGCGGCGGGATGCGCGCCGTCAGGAACACCAGGGGCGAGATGCCCTGCTGGCGCCAGCCCTCGAAGGGAAACAGGCTGGCGAAGACGATGAGCGCCGTGTAGATCAGCGCCAGGGGCCAGGCCGAAGTCTTGTGCATGCGCTGCGGCCGCCGCGTCAGAACGGCTTGACGACCACCAGCACCACCACCGCCACCAGCAGCAGCACCGGCACCTCGTTGAACCAGCGAAACCACACGTGGCTGCGCCGGCAGGTGCCGACGGCCAGCTGGCCCAGCAGCCGCGCGCAGCAGCCGTGGTAGCCCACCACCAGCGCCACCACGGCCAGCTTGGCGTGCAGCCAGCCGTTGCCCGGCCCGCTGCCTATGCCGTAGCCCAGCCACAGCCACAGCCCCAGGCCCAGCGCGGGCAGCGCCAGCAGGGTGGTGAAGCGCAGCAGCTTCTTCGCCATGAGCAGCAGGCGCTCGCGCTCGGCGACCGATCCGGGCGCCACCATGGCCAGGTTCACGAAGATGCGCGGCAGGTAGAACAGGCCGGCAAACCAGCTGGCGATGAAGACGATGTGAAAGGCTTTGACCCAGAGCATCCGGCAGTCCGCAGAAAAAAAGATGCCCGGCTGCGCCGGGCGGTAAAGCCCGGCAGCGAACCGCCGCCAGGCCCCGCTCAGGGAGGTAAAGCGGGGGGCGGCTTGCGCCGCCCGTGGGCAATCTAGCACCCATGGCCCCCGGGTGCAAGCCGCCCCGGCGTTGGCGCACAATTGCCGCATGCATCTGTCCAACCCCACCCCCTTTCCCGCCAACCGCCCCCGCCGCCTGCGCCGCGACGCCTTCACGCGCGACCTGGTGCGCGAGCACCGCCTGTCGGCGCACGACTTCATCTACCCGGTGTTCGTGCACGAGGGCGAGGGCCGCCGCGAGGCCGTGCCGTCCATGCCCGGCGTGGAGCGCCTGAGCCTGGACCTGCTGCTGCCGCTGGCGCGCGAATGCGTGCAGTTGGGCATTCCCTACCTGGCGCTGTTCCCCAGCATCGACGCCGGCCTGAAGACGCCCGACGGCCGCGAGGCGCTCAACCCCGACGGCCTGATCCCGCGCGTGGTGCGGGCGCTCAAGCAGCAATGCCCCGGCCTGGGCGTGATGACCGACGTGGCGCTCGACCCCTACACCAGCCACGGCCAGGACGGCGTGCTCGACGAGAGCGGCTACATCATCAACGACGAGACGGTGGAAATCCTCGTCGGCCAGGCGCTGGCGCACGCGCAGGCCGGCGTGGACATGGTCGCGCCCAGCGACATGATGGACGGGCGCATCGCCGCCATCCGCGACGCGCTGGAGGCGCACGGCCACATCCACACCCGCATCATGGCCTACAGCGCCAAGTACGCCAGCGCCTTCTACGGCCCGTTCCGCGACGCCGTGGGCACGCGCGGCGCGCTGGGCAAGGCCGACAAGAACTGCTACCAGATGGACCCGGGCAACGGCGACGAGGCGCTGCGCGAAGTGGCGCTGGACCTGGCCGAAGGCGCCGACATGGTCATGGTCAAGCCCGGCATGCCCTACCTGGACGTGCTGCGCCGCGTCAAGGACGAGTTCAAGGTGCCCACCTTCGCCTACCAGGTCAGCGGCGAATACGCCATGCTCAAGGCCGCCGCCGCCAACGGCTGGCTCGATCACGACGCGGTGATGCTGGAGGCGCTGCTCGCCTTCAAGCGCGCCGGCGCCGACGGCATCCTGACCTACTTCGCCATGGACGCCGCCCGCAAACTACAAGAACAATAGCTGTCTGCGCTTGACCAGTAAGCGCTGGAGGCCTATTTGACTCAAAACCCACCGGTGTGCATCCTGCACCTGCAGCCCGGCAGCGGCGCGCGCGAACTGGCCGCCCTGCCGAGTGCGCCGCCGCCCCAGGGCTTCTACTGGATCTCCTGCACGCGCGCGGTCCTGCAGAGCCGCCTGGCCGAAGTGCAGGCCGCCCTGCAGGCCTGCTGCGGCCAGCAGCTGGTGGATCTGCACGTCTCGGACCTGCTCAACGCCCAGCTGCCCTCGCACTACGACTACACGGCGCACTACGACCTGCTGGTATTCCGCCGCCTGGTCGCCGGCCAGGAGCCGGCGGCCGCGGCCGCCGGCGCCCGGCCCGTGCGGCGCGGCGGCCCGCCGGTGCTGCGCCGCATCGACACCAGCCCGGTCGGCTTTGCGCTGTTCGACCAGGTGCTGCTGTCCATCCACCCCGAGGACGGCGCCATGCGCAGCGCCTACGCCGCGCGCCTGCTGGCCGCCCAGCCCACCGACCCGCGCGAGGGCCGCGCCGGCAACGCCGGCGCACGCCTGCCCGACAGTCCCGCCGACCTGATGCTGCGCGCCATCAACCTCATCGTCGACGGCTTTCTGGAGCTGCGCCGCGAGCTCTCGCGCCAGCTCGACCACTGGCAGGCCGAGCTGCTGCGCCCGCGCACGCGCTTTACCAACTGGGGCGCGCTGCTGGCCGCGCGCCTGGCGCTGCATGAACTGGACGACGTGTGCGAGGACCAGCGCAGCGCCATCCAGGACTGGATCGAGGCGCTGGAGACCTGGCAGGCCGACGAGCACGCGCTGGCGCTGCGCGAGCTGGACCTGCTGCAGGTGCGCAGCCGCGACCTGCTGGAACACATCGAACGCGTGGCGCACCACGTGCACCGGCTGGAGCAGAACACCGAAACCGCCGTGCAAATGCATTTCAGCGTGCAGAGCAACCGCACCAACGACATCATGCGCACGCTCACGGTGCTGACCGCCGTGTTCCTGCCGCTCAACCTCATCGCCGGCATCTTCGGCATGAACTTCGACGCCCTGCCCCTCATCCACCAGCAAAACGGCTTCTGGTGGGCCATGGCCAGCATGGTGCTCATGGCGCTGGCGCTGACCCTGCTGTTCTGGCGCAAGCGCTACCTGGCGCGCTCGGCGCAAGACTGACCCCCGCGGCCTGGCAGCCCCGCGCACGGTGTTGCGCTGCAGCAATATTTGCATTGACAATCATTGACTAGACAAATATTATTGCGCCCCATGTCCCGCCAACCCATTCCACCCCCGCCCGCCCTGCCGGCCTCGGCCATCTACACGCCCGAGCACAGCGTGGGCCTGCAGATGAAACGCGTCATGGCCCTGATGGGCTGCGCCATCGACCGGCGCATGGAGCCCCTGGGGCTGACCGATGCGCAGTGGAAGCCGCTGGTGTTCCTGCTGCTGGGCCCGCCGGACACCGCCGCCATGCTGGCGCGCAGCTGCCACCTGGACGCCGGCGGCCTGACGCGGCTGATCGACCGCCTGCAGGCCAAGGGCCTGTGCCAGCGCCAGCGTTCGGAAAACGACCGCCGCGTCGTGCACGTCGCGCTGACGGACGCCGGCCGCGCCGTGGCCGAACAGATCCCGCCCCTGCTCGGCGCGCTGCAGGAGGAACTCCTGGCCGGATTCAGCGCCGCCGAGCAGGCGCAGCTGCGCGACTTCCTGACACGCATGCACGCCAACGCCCAGGCCCTGGGCGGGCCTCCTTAAACACACCCTCTCCCCTTCCGACGAGAGCACACACAACATGCACAAAAAACTCTCCCCCGCACCGCACCGCCTGCTGCCCCTGGGCGCGCTGGCGGCGGCGCTGCTGCTCGCCGGCTGCGCCGACATGGGCGGCATCGCCCCGCACGCGCAGCCGCGCCAGGCCGCCAGCCTGGGCCTGGCCGAACCGCCGCCGCCGGGCGACGCGTCCGAGCTGCAGTCCACCGCCTGGTGGCGCGGCTTTGGCGACGCGCAGCTGACCGCGCTGGTCGAGCAGGCCCTGCAGGACAACCCCGGCCTGGGCCAGGCGCAGGCACGCATCGAACAGGCGCAGGCGCTGGCCGACGCCACCGGCGCCGCCGCCGGCCCGCAGTTGAGCGCCAGCACCAGCGCCACGCGCCAGCACTACAGCGCCAACGGCCCCTACCCGCCGGGCCAGGCGGGCGCCAGCATCAGCATGCTGTCGGCGCGCCTGTCGGGCAGCTGGGAGCTGGACTTCTTCGGCCAGCACCGCTCTGCGCTGGCCGCCGCGCTGGGCCAGGTGCAGGCCGCGCGCGCCGAAGCCGGCGCGGCCCGCCTGCTGCTGGCCAGCCAGGTGGCGCAGCAGTACTTCGAGCTGGCGCGCCTGCAGGCGCAGCGCTCCGTGGTCGAGCGCAGCCTGGCGCAGCGCGAGCACATGCTGCGCCTGGTGCAGGGCCGCGTCGCCGCCGGGCTGGACACCCAGCTGGAGCTGCGCCAGAGCGAAGGCGCCCTGCCGCAGACGCGCCAGCAGATCGAGGCGCTGCGCGAACGCGAAGCCATCACGCGCAACGCCATCGGCGCGCTGGTGGCCAGCCCCGCCATGGCGCAGGCGCTGACGCCGGCCAGGCTGGACGCGATCACCCCGCTGGCGATTGCCGAGCAGCTGCCCGCCGACCTGCTGGGGCGCCGCCCCGACGTGGCCGCCGCGCGCTGGCGCGTGCAGGCCAGCACCGACGGCGTGGCCGCCGCGCGCGCGCAGTTCTACCCCAACGTCAGCCTGACGAGCTTCGTCGGCCTGGCCAGCATGGGGCTGGACAACCTGCTGCAAGGCAGCAGCCGCGAATGGGGCCTGGGCCCGGCGCTGCGCCTGCCGATCTTCGACTCCGGGCGCCTGCGCGCCAACCTGCGCGGGCGCGCCGCCGAGCAGGACGCCGCCGTGCACAGCTACAACGCCGCGCTGGGCGAGGCGCTGCGCGACGCGGCCGACCAGCTCGCCTCGCGCCAGGCCATCGCGCGCCAGCAGGCCGAGCAGCGCAGCGCCAGCCGCGCCGCCGAGGACGCCTGGCGCATCGCCGAGCGCCGCTACGAGGCCGGCCTGGGCAACTACCTGCAGGTGCTCAGCGCCGAAACCCAGGTGCTGCAGCAGCGCCGCCAGGAGGTCGACCTGCACGCCCGCCAACTGGCCAACCAGGCCAGCCTGCTGCGCGCCCTGGGCGGCCAGGCCGCCTGAGGCCGGCCGCGCACCCGCCCGTTCCCCCCATTTTTCGCATCCACATCCGATCATGAACACCACCGCCACTCCCAACCCCAACGCCAAGGCCTCGCGGCGCAAGACCCTGCTCACGCTGGCCGGCCTGCTCGTCGTCGCCGGCGGCGCCTGGGGCGTGTACGACTGGCTCGTCGCCAGCCATTTCGAGAACACCGACAACGCCTACGTGCAGGGCAACGTCATCCAGATCACGCCGCAGACCGGCGGCACGGTGCAGGCCATCCTGGCCGACGACACCGACTTCGTGCGCGCCGGCAGCCCGCTGGTCCGGCTCGACCCGGCCGACGCGCAGGTGGCGCTGCAGCAGGCGCGCGCCCACCTGGCGCAGACGGTGCGCCAGGTGCGCACGCTGTACGCCAACAACAGCACGCTGGCCGCGCAGGTCAAGCTCCACCAGGCCGAGGTGGAGCGCGCCCAGGCCGGCATCGCCCGCGCGCAGGACGACCTGCAGCGGCGCCAGAGCCTGGTGGGCGACGGCGCCGTGTCCAAGGAAGAACTGCAGCACGCGCGCAGCCAGCTCGACACCGCGCGCACGCAGCTGGCCGCGGCCCAGGCCGCCGTGGCGGCCGCGCGCGAGCAGCTGGCCAGCAACCAGTCGCTGACGCAGGGCGTGGCCGTGGCGCAGCACCCAAACGTGCAGGCCGCCGCCGCCCAGCTGCGCCAGGCCTGGCTGGCGAGCCAGCGCACCACCGTCGCCGCGCCGGTGGACGGCTACGTGGCACGGCGCAGCGTGCAGCTGGGCCAGCGCGTGGCCGCCGGCACGCCGCTGATGTCGGTGGTGCCGCTGCGCCAGGTGTGGGTGGACGCCAACTTCAAGGAAAACCAGCTGCGCAACATCCGCCTGGGCCAGCCCACCACGCTGACGGCCGACCTGTACGGCCAGAAGGTCGAGTACCGCGGCACCGTCACCGGCATGGGCGCGGGCACGGGCGCGGCGTTCGCGCTGCTGCCGGCGCAGAACGCCACCGGCAACTGGATCAAGGTGGTGCAGCGCGTGCCGGTGCGCATCACGCTGGACGCCGAGCAGCTGCGCGCGCACCCGCTGCGCGTGGGCCTGTCGATGGACGTGACGGTGGACACCCAGGACCGCAGCGGCGCGGCGCTGGCCGACGCCCCGCGCAAGGACAGCGAGGCGCGCACCGAGGTGTTCGACGCGCAGGACCGGGGCGCCGACGCCGAGGTGGCGCGCATCGTCAAGGCCAACCTTTGATCGCCTGAGCCGGCGCACCCACACCCTGCCATGACTTCCTCCGCAACCACCCCGCCCCTGCTGCCGCCGCCGCTGACCGGCAGCGCCCGCGCCTGGGGCACGCTGGCGCTGTCGGCGGCGACCTTCATGAACGTGCTCGACACGTCCATCGCCAACGTCTCGCTGCCGGCCATCGCCGGCGACCTGGGCGTCAGCCCCACGCAGGGCACCTGGGTCATCACCAGCTTTGCCGTGGCCAACGCCATCGCCGTGCCGCTGACCGGCTGGCTGTCGCAGCGCTTCGGCCAGGTGCGGCTGTTCGTCGCCAGCGTGATCATGTTCGTGATCGCCTCGGTGCTGTGCGGCCTGGCGCCCAACATGTCGCTGCTGATCGCCGCGCGCGCGCTGCAGGGCTTCGTCGCCGGGCCGATGATCCCGCTGTCGCAGGCGCTGCTGCTGTCGAGCTACCCGCGCGCGCTGGCCGGCCTGGCCATGGCCATGTGGTCGATGACGACGCTGGTCGCGCCGGTCGCCGGCCCGCTGCTGGGCGGCTGGATCACCGACAACATCAGCTGGCCCTGGATCTTCTACATCAACGCCCCCGTCGGCATCGGCGCGGCGCTGATGACCCTGGTCATCTACCGCAAGCGCGAGACCCAGACGCGCAACCTGCCCATCGACTCGATCGGCCTGGCGCTGCTGGTGCTGTGGGTGGGCGCGATGCAGATCACGCTGGACATCGGCAAGGAGCACGACTGGTTCGCCTCGCCGCTGGTCGTCGGCTGCGCGCTGGTGGCCGCCGTCGGCCTGGCCGTGTTCCTGATCTGGGAGCGCGGCGAGGACCACCCGGTGGTGGACCTGTCGCTGCTCAAGATCCGCAACTTCTGGGCCGGCGCGCTGGCCACCGCCGTGGGCTACGGGCTGTTCTTCGGCAACGTCGTGCTGCTGCCGCTGTGGCTGCAGCAGTTCATGGGCTACACGGCCACGCAGGCGGGCATGATCACCGCGCCGGTCGGGCTGCTGGCGATCGTGCTCTCGCCCGTGGTGGGCAAGAGCATCGGCCGGGTCGATCCGCGCCGCTACGCCACCTTCGCCTTCGCCGTGTTCGCGCTGGTGCTGTGGATGCGCTCGCGCTTCTCCACCGAGGCGGACTTCGCCACCATCATGATCCCGACCATCATCCAGGGCGTGTCGATGGCGTTCTTCTTCATCCCGCTGGTCACGCTGACGCTGTCCGAGATACCGCCCGAGCGCATCCCGGCGGCGTCGGGCCTGTCCAACTTCATGCGCATCACCGCCGGCGCGTTCGGCACCTCGGTCACGACCACGCTGTGGGAGCGGCGCGCCAGCCTGCACCACGCGCAGCTGACCGAGCACCTGTACCAGGGCAGCCAGGCGCTGGAGCACACGCTGGCCGTGCTGCACGCCGGCGGCCTGACGACCGAGCAGGCGCTGGCCCAGGTGGAGCGCGCGGTGGTGCAGCAGTCGTTCATGCTGGCCGCCAACGACATCTTCTACATCTCGGCCGTGCTGTTCGTGCTGCTGATCCCGCTGGTCTGGCTGGCGCACGCCCCGCGCCAGACGGCAGGCGCCGCCGAGGCGGCGGCGGGGGCGCACTGATGCAGCAACAAACATAGCTGACTGCGCTTATCCACAGCCAATTTCAGATATTTTTTATTCTGAAATTGGCTTATATCAAGCGCAAACAGCTATGCTTTTTGAAGATTGCGGTCAAAGAACGCCAGCGTGCGGTCGCGCGCGGCCATGGCGGCGGACTCGTCGTAGCTGGCCCGCAGGTCGCAGTTGAAGCCGTGGCCGGCGTCGTACAGGCAGACCTCGACGCCCGGCTGCGCCCGCGCGAAGGCCTGCGCGTCGGCCAGCGGTATCGACGCGTCGCTGCGGCCGAAGTGCGCCAGCACCGGCACGCGCGGCTGGCGCGCCGCCTCTTGCGCGCCGGTCATGCCGCCGCCGTAGTAGCACACGGCGGCGCGCAGGCCGTCCAGCGCGCACACCGCCTGCCACGCCAGCAGGCCGCCCCAGCAAAACCCCACCAGTCCCACCGGCAGGCCGCCGCTGCCGGCACAGTCGATGGCCGCCTGCACGTCGGCCAGCACGCCCGGCGCCGGCAGCGCCATGGCGGCGGCCTTCAGCTCGCGCCCCTGCTGCACGTCGTCCGGCGCGTAGCCCAGATCGACGCCGGGGCGCAGGCGCGCGAACATGTCGGGCGCCAGCGCCAGGTAGCCGCGCGCGGCCAGCCGGTCGGCCACGGCGCGGATGTGGCCGTTGACGCCGAAGATCTCCGGCAGCACCACCAGCGCGGCGCGCGGCGCGCCGTCCGGCACCGCCTGCCAGGCGGGCAGCGCAAACCCGCCGGCGCCGGCAAGATCGATCCATTGGCCCATGTGCACCTCCTTTGCAGCCCTATAGTCGTTCCATCCGCCCGGGCCGCGCGGGGCGCACCCGCCCGGCCCGGTTCCCATTCTTACAGGAGATACCGTTTCATGAACCAAGTCGTGCTCATCACCGGCGGCAGCCGGGGCATAGGGGCCGCCACGGCCGTGCTGGCCGCGCGCCGCGGCTGGGCCGTGGCCGTCAACTACGCGCGCCACGCCGAGGCCGCCGACGCGGTGGTGCGCCGCATCGTCGATGCCGGCGGCGACGCCATCGCGGTGCAGGCCGACGTGGCCGTGGAGGCCCAGGTGCAGGCCATGTTCGACGCCGTGCAGCAGCGCTGGGGCGCCGGCCTGCGCGCGCTGGTGAACAACGCCGGCGTGGTCGACCGCCCGGCGCAGCTGGCCGACATGAGCGGCGAGCGCCTGCGCCGCATGTTCGACATCAACGTGCTGGGCAGCCTGTACTGCGCGCGCGAGGCGGTGCGGCGCATGAGCACGCGCTGCGGCGGCGCGGGCGGCAGCATCGTCAACGTCTCCAGCGCCGCCGCGCGCCTGGGCGCGGCGCACCAGTACGTGGACTACGCCGCCGCCAAGGGCGCGATCGACGCGCTGACGCTGGGCCTGGCCCGGGAGGTGGCACCCGAGGGCATCCGCGTGAACGCCGTGCGCCCCGGCCTGATCGACACCGAGATCCACGCCAGCGGCGGCCTGCCCGACCGCGTGCGCGAGCTGGCCGGCCAGGTGCCGATGGGCCGCGGCGGCACGGCCGACGAGGTGGCCGAGGCGATCGTGTGGCTGATGTCCGACGCCTCGCCCTACACCACCATGTCGCTGCTGGAGGTCTCGGGCGGGCGCTGATTCCGCGCGCGGTGCGCGCGCTCAGCGCCCCTGCGCGCGCAGCCAGGCGGCCAGTTCGTCGGCCAGCTGGGCGCTGGCCTCGGCCAGCGCGCGCGCGCCGCCGTCGGCGTCGGGCGTGGCGGCGGGGCGGCGCACGGTGAACTGCTGCTGCGCCACCAGCGTCTCGCCGTGGCTGTCGGCGTCGCTCAGCTGCGCGCGCACGCGCAGCACGGCGGCGCTGGCCTGCTCGGTGTCGAACACCTGGCTAAATTCCTGCAGCTGCACGCGCAGCACCACCGGCATGCGCCCGGGCGCCAGCTGCGTGGCCAGGCCGTCCTCGCCCCACAGCACGGCGCGCCGGCGGCCCAGGCGCTCGGCCAGCGCCTGCTGCAGCAGCGCCGCCGGCGGCTGGCTCCAGCGGGCGCGGGTGTAGGGGCGCAGCTGCTGCGCGTTGGCGTAGGCCAGGCGGTAGTGCAGCGCCGCGCCGCCGGTGCCGGGGTCGGCCACGTCCACGTCGGCCAGGGCGATCGGGGGCAGCGGCGCGCCCGCGTCCCGCGGCGCGGCGCCGGCGCCCGGGCCGAAGTCGTAGACGGCCACGGGCGGCGGCGGCGCCGGCAGGCTGGAGCAGGCGGCGGCCAGCGCGGCGGCGGCCAGGCACAGGGCCCGCGCGGCGCGGCGCGCGGCGTGTTCGGTGGTGGTGGTCATGGCGTGCATGGTGGTTTGCGGTTTACTGGGTGGGCGGCGCGGCGAAGCCCGGTTCGCCCGGCCCCGGCGGCACCTGGCCCGGGCCGTAGATGAGCGACTGCGGGTTGGCGCCGATCGCGTCCACGGTGCGGCCCAGGCGCCGCGCGGCGTGGCCGGTGGCGTCGGCGGCGTGGTCCACGCGCGGCAGCGTCACGCGGCTGAAGCGCTCGGCCGCGCCGGTCATGGCGCGCGCGCCGGCGGCAACGTCGTGCAGCGGCCCGCCGTCGGCGCGCAGGCCTTGCACCGCCAACTCGATCTGCTCGGCCGCGCGCCCCGCGCTGGCGCCGGCCTGGCGCAGCGCCTGCAGGGTCTGGCGCGTCTCGTCGGCCACGGCGGGCACGCTGGCCAGCGCCGGGTCGAGGCGCTGCGTCACGGTCTTGTCCAGGCTTTGGGCCAGCTGGTGCACGCTGGCGGTGGTCTGCTCCAGCCGCTGCAGCAAGGTGCCGAAGTGCCTGAGGTTGTCGTCGCTCAGCAGCAGGCTGAAGCGCTGCGCCGCCTCCTGCGCCTGGCCCAGCAGCGCCGGGCCCTGCTCGGCCAGCTGGCTCAGCGACGAGGTGTGCAGCGGCAGGCGCGGCAGGCCGCTGGGGCCGGGCTGCGGCGCCGGCTCGGGCTGCTCGGCGTCGTCGAGCTGGATGTGCGCCAGGCCGGTCACGCCCTGGTAGCCCAGGGTGGCGAAGGTGGTCTCGCTGACCGGCGCCTCTTTGTCGACGGCGATGCGGATCAGCACGTTGCCCGGCACCTGCGGGTCGAAGCCGATGCGCACCACCTTGCCCACGGCCACGCCCTTGTAGCGCACGGCGGCCTGCGACTGCAGGCCGGTGACGCTTTCGCGGCTCGACAGTTCGAACAGCTGGTAGCTGGCCTTGTCCCGCGTGAGCCACATGCCCAGCGTCGCCAGCAGCGCCGCCACCACGATGACGAAGGCCCCCGCGGCCAGCGCGTGCGATTTGTTTTCCATCAGGCGTCCTCGGTGTGCGCCGCGCTGGTGGGCGGCGGCGCCAGTGCGCGGCGCCCGCGCGCGCCGCGAAAGAAGTGTTCGATGAAGGGGTGGTCGAACCGTGCCACGGCGCGCGGCGCGTCCTTGACGATGACGTGCTTGTCGGCCAGCACGGCCACGCTGGTGGACAGGTCGTACAGGGTGTCCAGGTCGTGCGTGACCATGACCACCGTCAGCCCCAGCGCCGCGTGCAGCTCGTGCAGCAGCGCGCAGAAGTCGTCCGAGCTGTTCGGATCGAGCCCGGCCGTGGGCTCGTCGAGCAGCAGCAGCGGCGGGTCCATGATGAGCGCGCGCGCCAGCGCCACGCGCTTGATCATGCCGCCCGACAGGTCCGCCGGCATGCGCGCGGCGTGCTCGGGCGCCAGCCCCACCAGGCGCAGCTTGACCATGGCCGCGTCGCGCACCACGTCGGGCGCCAGCGTGCCCAGCTCGCGCAGCGCGAAGGCGACGTTGTCGAGCACGTTGAACGCCGAGAACAGCGCGCCGTGCTGGAACAGCATGCCCACGCGGCTGCTGGCGCCGTCGCCGCCGAGCTGCGCCGCCGGCTGGCCCAGCACGCGCACGCTGCCGGCGCTGGGCCGCGTGAGCCCCAGGATGTGGCGCAGCAGCACCGTCTTGCCGGTGCCCGAGCCGCCCACCAGCGAGACGATTTCGCCGCGCCGCACCTGCAGGTCGAGGTGCTGGTGCACGGCAAAGGCGCTGCGGCCCTTGCCGAAGACGGTGGACAGGCCCTGGATGTCGACGACCGGCGGCGGCTGCGCGTCAGGCATGGTCAGATTCCCACGTTCTTGAACGCCACGGCGAACAGCGCGTCCACGACGATGACCACGGTGATGGCGCTGACCACCGAGGCCGTCGTGCCCTCGCCCAGGCTTTGCGTGTTGGGCTGCACGCGCAGCCCCCAGTGGCAGCCGATGAGCGCGATGAACACGCCGAACACCACCGACTTGGCCATGGCCAGCCACAGGTTGGGCGCGCTGACCGCCGCCGGCAGCGCCTGCATGAAGTAGGCGGGCGAGATGCCCATGGCCAGGTCGGCCGCCAGCATGCCGCCGGCCAGCGCCGCCAGCGTCGTCCACAGCGCCACCAGCGGCATCGCCAGCGCCAGCGCCAGCGCGCGCGGCATGACCAGGCGGTAGCCGTGCGCGATGCCCATGACGCGCATGGCGTCCAGCTCCTCGGTCACGCGCATCACGCCGATCTGCGCGGTGATGGCCGAGCCCGAGCGCCCGGCCACCAGGATGGCCGCCAGCATCGGCCCCAGCTCGCGGATCAGCGAAATGCCCAGGATGTTGACGATGAAGGCCTCGGCGCCGAACTGGCGCAGCTGCAGGCTCATCAGGTAGGCCAGCACCACGCCGATCAGAAAGCCCACCAGCGCCGTGATGGGCAGCGCCGTCGCGCCCATGCGGTACAGGTGGCCCGACACGTCGCGCCACGGCCCGCGCGCGGGCGCGCGCGCCAGGCGCAGCACGTCCAGCAGCAGCTGGCCTATCAGCTCGACCAGGTGGCGCGCGTGCTCCAGCGCGTGCAGCACCTGCGCGCCCAGTTCCTCCAGCGGCGCGGTGGGCCGCCAGGGCGCGCGCGCCGAGCGCTCGGTGCCCAGGCGGGCCACGCGTTCGAGCAGCGCGCGCTGCTCGGCGTGCGCCTGCAGCTGCGCCGGCCAGGCATGGCCCCAGTGGTTCCACAGCAGCTGCGCGCCCACGTAGTCCAGCCGCGCCACGCCCTGCAAGTCCCACGCCTGGCCCGCGCCGCCGCAGCCGCGCAGCTGCGCGCGCAGGCGGCGGGTGGCGGCGCGGTCGGCAAACGCGGCGGCCACCCAGTCGCCCTGCAGCAGCAGGCGCTGGGGGGCGGCCGGGTCGGGCGCGACCGTGGGCAAGATGGCGGCAGGCATGGGGCCGCAGTTTTACACAACCACGCGGCGCCCAGTCCCGCAGGCGCCCAGGTTCAGGGCGTATTCATGCTCTCGGGTGCTTTCCCCCTGCCGGGCGCGGCGTTTGTGCGCACAATGGCGCCAACGCATTGCACGGCAGAACGATCACGGCAGACCCATGAGCGACACCACCTTCGACTACATCATCATCGGCGCCGGCACGGCGGGCGCCCTGCTGGCCAACCGCCTGAGCGCCGACGGCCGCCACCGCGTGCTGCTGATCGAGGCCGGCGGCAAGGACGACTACCACTGGATCCACATCCCCGTGGGCTACCTGTACTGCATCGGCAACCCGCGCACCGACTGGCTCTACCAGACCGAGCCCGACGCCGGCCTGAACGGCCGCCAGCTGCGCTACCCGCGCGGCAAGGTGCTGGGCGGGTGCTCCAGCATCAACGGCATGCTCTACCTGCGCGGCCAGGCGCGCGACTACGAGCACTGGGCCGACCTGACCGGCGAGGACGCCTGGCGCTGGAGCAACGTGCTCGACGTGTTCCGCCGCCACGAGGACCACTGGCGCCTGGACCGGCCCGAGGGCGCCAGCGCGGAGTTCAAGCGCCTGCACGGCAGCAAGAGCACCGGCGGCGGCGGCGAATGGCGCGTGGAGCGCCAGCGCCTGCGCTGGGACATCCTGGACGCCTTCGCCCAGGCGGCCGAGCAGGCCGGCATACCCGCCACCGACGACTTCAACCGCGGCGACAACGAGGGCGTGGGCTACTTCGAGGTCAACCAGAAGGCCGGCTGGCGCTGGAACACCGCCAAGGCCTTTTTGCGCCCCACCTGCTTCGGCCGCCCCAACTTCGAGATGTGGACGCACGCGCACGCCACGCGGCTGCTGTTCGAACCGGGCGCCGACGGCGCGCCGCGCTGCGCCGGCGTGCGCGTGTGGACGGGCGGCGAGATGGTGGACGCGCGCGCCAGCCGCCAGGTCATCCTGAGCGCGGGCGCCGTCAACTCACCGCAACTGCTGCAGCTGTCGGGCATAGGGCCGGGCGCGCTGTTGCACGAGCACGGCATCAACGTGGTGCACGACCTGCCCGGCGTGGGCGCCAACCTGCAGGACCACCTGCAGATCCGCGCCGTCTACAAGGTGCAGGGCGTCAAGACGCTCAATACCCTGGCCAACTCGCTGCTGGGCAAGGCCAGCATCGGCCTGCAGTACCTGCTCACGCGCAGCGGCCCGATGAGCATGGCGCCGTCGCAGTTGGGCGCGTTCACGCGCTCGGACCCCGGCAAGCAGCACGCCAACCTCGAATTCCACGTGCAGCCGCTGTCGCTGGGCGCGTTCGGCGAGCCGCTGCACAGCTTTCCGGCATTCACCGCCAGCGTGTGCAACCTCAACCCGACCAGCCGGGGCAGCGTGCTCATCAGGAGCGGCAACTTCGCCGACGCGCCAGCCATCGCGCCCAACTACCTGTCCACCCCCGAAGACCGCCAGGTGGCCGCCGACAGCCTGCGCGTGGTGCGCCGCATCGCCGCCCAGCCGGCGCTGGCGCGCTACCAGCCCGAGGAATACAAGCCCGGCCCGCAGTACCAGAGCGACGAGGAACTGGCGCGCCTGGCGGGCGACATCGCCACCACCATCTTCCACCCCGTGGGCACCACCAAAATGGGCGCGGCCGGCGACCCGGCGGCCGTGCTCGACGCGCGCCTGCGCGTGCGCGGCGTGGCCGGCCTGCGCGTGGTGGACGCGGGCGCCATGCCCACCATCATCAGCGGCAACACCAACAGCCCCACGCTGATGATGGCCGAGCTGGCGGCGCAGTGGCTGCGGGAAGAAGCAGAGACACCCCCCTGAGGCGCTTCGCGCCATCCCCCCGCTCTCGCATTGCTGCGCAATGCGGGCAGGGGGACGCAGCCAGCGCGGCGGGGCGGCCCTTGCGCGGCTGCCCACGCTTGGGGCGCGCCGGTTGCATGCACCGTGCAATAGGTTTCTATAAATAGCCCCTGGCACAGACTGGGGAGCTGCCGCACAGGGAAACCACTGATGCCCCGGCCCTCCAGGCACGGTTACAGTGCAGCCACTCGACGCGGGCGCAAGCCCGCCGAACGAGGGGACTGAGGAGACAACCCGCTTCCAACAACACCAACGAACCATCAAGGCGCCCCGCGAGGCGCCCTTCCCCCAAGGCACCTGTGATCCAGGTGCCTTTTTGTTGGCCCTGCAGCGCCGCCGCGGCGATGCGACAATCGCGCCCCATGGAATGGATCATCGTCTCGCTGGCCTCGCTGCTGGCCGGCTTCGTCGACGCCATCGTCGGCGGCGGCGGCCTGATTCTGGTACCCGCGCTGTTTGCCACCTTCCCGGCCGCCGTGCCGGCCGACCTGCTGGGCACCAACAAAAGTGCCGCCATCTGGGGCACCGGTATGGCCACCTGGCAGTACACGCGGCGCGTGGCCGTGCGCTGGCAGGCCATGCTGCCGGCGGCGCTGGCCAGCTTCGTGGGCGCGTTCTTCGGCGCCTGGGTGGTCACCGAGGTGTCGGCCGACTTTCTGCGCAAGCTGCTGCCGCTGGTGCTCGTGGCCCTGCTCGTCTACACGCTGGCGCGCAAGGATCTGGGGCGCGAGCACGCGCCGTGCCTGGCGCCGCGCCGCGAGGCGCTGGTGGCCACGCTGATCGGCCTGACGATCGGCTTCTACGACGGCTTCTTCGGCCCCGGCACGGGCAGCTTCTTCGTGTTCCTGTTCGTGCGCGTGCTGGGCTACGACTTTCTGAACGCGTCGGTCTCGGCCAAGCTGCTGAACCTGTCGACCAACGCGGCCTCGCTCATCCTGTTCGCCGCGATGGGCCACGTGTGGTGGCACTTCGCGCTGCCGCTGGCGCTGGCCAACGTCGTCGGCGGGCTGCTGGGCGCGCGCATGGCGCTCAAGCACGGCGCGGGCTTCGTGCGCGGCATCTTCATCGTGGTCGTGGGTCTTCTTATCCTGAAGACCGGTTACGACGCGTTCCTGCGCTGACCCGGCGCATTCTCACCTTGGAGAGTGATCCATATGACTACTACCGTCACCCTGATCGGCGCCCCCACCGACATCGGCGCCAGCGTGCTGGGCGCCAGCATGGGCCCGGACGCGCTGCGCATCGCCGGGCTGGCGCAGGCGCTGCGCGAGCGCGGCCTGGCCGTGCGCGACGTGGGCAACCTGGCCGGCCCGGGCAACCCGCAGGCCGCGCCCACCGGCGGGTTTCGCCACCTGCCCGAGGTGACGGCCTGGAACCAGGCGGTGTTCGGCGCGGTGCAGGCGGCGCTGGCCGCCGGCGAGCTGCCGCTGCTGATGGGCGGCGACCACTGCCTGGCCATCGGCTCGATCAGCGCCGTGGCGGCGCACTGCCGCGCGCGCGGCAAGCACCTGCGGGTGCTGTGGTTCGACGCCCACGCCGACGCCAACACGCCGGCCTCGTCGCCCAGCGGCAACCTGCACGGCATGCCGGTGGCCTGCCTGCTGGGTCACGGGCCGCAGGGGCTGGTGCGCATGGACGGCGCCAACACCCAGGCGCTGCAGGCCAGCCAGATCACGCAGATCGGCCTGCGCAGCGTGGACGCGGCCGAGAAGCACTTCGTCAACACCCAGGGCATCACCGTCTACGACATGCGCAGCATCGACGAGCTGGGCATGCGCGCGGTGATGCAGGCGGCGCTGGCCGGCGTGGACGAGCACACGCACCTGCACGTGAGCTTCGACATGGACTGCATGGACCCGTCGGTGGCGCCCGGCGTGGGCACGCCGGTGCGCGGCGGCCCGACCTACCGCGAGACGCAGCTGTGCATGGAGATGCTGGCCGACTGCGGACGGCTCGGCTCGGTCGACCTGGTCGAGCTGAACCCGGCGCTCGATACCCGCAACCAGACCGCCGAGCTGGCCGTGGAGCTGCTCGAGAGCCTGTTCGGCAAGTCCACGCTGATGCGCGCCTGAGCGCCTTGTACTGCGGGTTTGCGGCAATGCGCCGCCGGCCCGGCGCGTCCCTATAATGCAACCGCCTTGTGACGCCCCATCCGGGCCGCTTTCGCGGGCACGGCTTCCGGCTTGTGATCCACATAGCCGGATTTTTTGTACCTGAGAGCGTGGTAGCGCTCCCATCCCACGCAGGAACAGACTCATGAAGATGCTCAAGACCCTGGCCGCCGTCCTGGCCGTTTGCGCCGCCGCCGCCGTGCAGGCGCGCCCGCTCGACGAAATCCAGAAGAACGGCACCATCGTGCTCGCCACCGAAGGCCAGTACGCCCCGTTCAACTACTTCAAGGGCAAGGAGCTGACCGGCTACGAGGTCGAGGTCGGCGAGGCCGTGGCCAAGAAGATGGGCCTGAAGTACGAATGGAAGACGGTGGGCTTCGACGCGCTGCTGACCGGCCTGGCGCAGGACCGCTGGGACCTGGTGATCGCCAGCCACGCCATCACCGAGGAGCGCGCCAAGGCCGTGACCTTCACGCACCCGCACTACTGCTCGGGCGGCATCATCGTCTCGCGCTCGGCCAGCATCGCCAAGCCCGCCGACCTGTCGGGCAAGGTGGTGGCCGTGCAGACCGGCACCACCTACCTGGAGCACGTGCAGAAGCTCCCCGGCGTCAAGGAAGTGAAGAACTTCCCGACCGACGACGCCGCGCGCAACGCCCTGGGCACCAAGCGCGTGGACGCCTGGGTGACCGACCGCTTCGTGGCCAAGGAAATGCTCAAGAAGGTGCCCAAGGCCGGCTTCAAGACCGGCGAGCTGCTGTTCGTCGAGCAGATCGCCGCCGCCGTCTCCAAGGGCAACGACGGCCTGGCCGGCGCCTGGAACAAGGCGCTGCAGGAGCTGATGGCCGACGGCACCATTGCCAAGATCAGCCAGAAGTACTTCCAAGAAGACGTCACCTGCAAGTAACCCCCCTGCGCCGGGCCTGCGGGCCCGGCCTGCTTTTGTCCCCATGCTTCTCGCTCTCTGGCCCGCCCGCTGGAGCCGCTCCCAGCGCAGCAATGCGACGCTGGTGGCGGCTTTGGTCTTGATGGCGCTGGTGCTGTCCCTGCTGGGCTGGCTCCTGTCGTTCTTTCCCGAGCCCATCGGCTCCAACGCCGCGCTGTTCGCCGACGGTGCGCTCACCACGCTGTACCTCACGCTGATCAGCGGCGCTTGCGGCCTGGCGCTGGGCACCGCCGCGGCGCTGGCGCGCACCTCGCGCCTGGCGTGGCTGCGCCACGTCGCCAGCTTCTACATCTGGGCCATACGCGGCACGCCGCTGCTGGTGCAGATTTTGTTCGTCTACTTTGCGCTGCCGGTGCTGGTGCCGGGGCTGAACCTGCCCGACTTCGCCGCCGCCGTGGTGGCGCTGGGGCTGAACGTGGGCGCCTACAACGCCGAGGCCATCCGCGCCGGCCTGCTGGCCGTGCCGCGCGGCCAGACCGAGGCGGCGCGTGCGCTGGGCCTGGGCAACGCGCACGTGTTCTTCGACGTGGTGTTCCCGCAGGCCTTCAAGATCGCGCTGCCGCCGCTGGTAAGCAACTTCGTGGCGCTGCTCAAGGACTCGTCGCTGGCCTACGCCATCGGCGTGGTCGAGCTAACCAATGTGGGCAACCGCATCCAGTCGGCCACCTTCCAGCCGGTGGCCACGCTCTCCACCGTGGCCATCACCTACCTGATCCTGACCACGCTGGTGACGCAGGTGACGCACGCGGTCGAGTACCGCTTTGACGTGGAAGGGCGCGCCAAATGAGCCAGCCTGCCTACATCGTCTGCCGCGAGGTGCGCAAGTCCTTCGGCAGCCACGAGGTGCTCAAGGGCGTCTCCACCGAGTTCCGCACCGGCGAGGTCACCGTCATCATCGGCGCGTCGGGCTCGGGCAAGAGCACGCTGCTGCGCGCCATCAACCGCCTGGAGCCGCACGACAGCGGCAGCATCGCGATCGACGGCGTCGAGGTCACCGACGACGTGCGCACGCTGCAGCGCCAGCGCAGCGAGGTCGGCATGGTGTTCCAGCAGTTCAACCTGTTCGGCCACATGAGCGTGCTCGACAACGTCACGCTGGCGCCGCGGCGCATCCGCCGCACGGCGCGCGCGCAGGCCAACACGCAGGCCATGGCGCTGCTCACGCGCGTGGGCATGCAGGACCATGCGCACAAATACCCCTGGCAGCTCTCGGGCGGGCAGCAGCAGCGCGTGGCGATTGCGCGCGCGCTGGCCATGCAGCCCAAAGTGATGCTGTTCGACGAGCCGACCAGCGCGCTCGACCCCGAGATGGTGCAAGAGGTGCTGGACGTGATGCGCGAGCTGGCGCGCGGCGGCATGACCATGATCGTGGTGACGCACGAGATGGGCTTCGCGCGCGAGGTCGGCGACCGCGTGATGTTCTTCGACCAGGGCTGCATCGCGCACGACGCGCCCCCGGCCGAGTTCTTCGCCCACCCGGCCAACGAACGCATCCGCGCCTTCATCGGCCGCATGGGCGCGTAGCCATAGATAAAACCATAGCTGTTTACGCTGCTAGGTAGCCGAATTCAGCATTGATTGATGCTGAATTTGTTTTCCATACAGCGCGAACAGCTCTTATTTTTGATAGTCAGCGTATGCGTGCCGAACGCCAGGGGCTGATCGCCCTGCTCATCGTGGTCGCCGTCTGGGGCACCACCTTCCCGACCATGAAGCTGCTGTCGGGGCAGCTGGACGCGCTGCAGATCATCTGGGCGCGCTTCGTCATCGCGCTGGCGGTGCTGCTGCCGCTGTGGCGCGGCATGCGCGCGCCCGAGCTGCGCTGGGGCCTGCTGCTGGGCGGCCTGCTGTTCGTCGCGTTCTGGCTGCAGACCGAGGGGCTGGCGCGCACCAGCAGCAACCGCAACGCCTTCGTCACCGGGCTGAACGTGCTGGTCGTGCCGCTGCTGGCCATGCTGGCGCTGCGCCGGCGCTACGGCTGGGCGCTGTGGGCCGCCTGCGCGATGGCGCTGGCGGGCATGACGCTGATGTTCCACGAGGACGCGCCCTGGAACCTGGGCGATACGCTGACGCTGGCCAGCACGCTGTTCTACGCCGTCTACATCCTGAGCCTGGAGGAATGCGCCCGGCGCACGGCGGCCGCGCCGCTGCGCGCCACGCGCATGGCCGCGGCGCAGGCGCTGGTGATGTGCGCCGCGTCCGGCGCGCTGATGCTGGCGCGCCACGGCGGCATCGCCAGCACGCTGGACGCGCTGGGCACGCTCTCGGGCCTGGCGCTGGCCTCGCTCATCTACCTGGGCGTGGTCGCCAGCGTGCTGGTGGTGACGCTGCAGGCCTGGGGCCAGCAGCGCGTGGACGCGGTGCGCAGCGCCATCGTCTTCGGGCTGGAGCCGGTGTTCGCCGCCGCCACCGCGTGGCTGCTGATCGGCGAGCGCCTGGGCGCCGTCGGCCTGCTGGGCGCGGCGCTGATCGTGGCCGCGCTCATCGTCAGCCAGATCCAGCCGCCGCGCACGGCGGCGCTGGCCTGATGCGCTACGGGCGCGCCGCCAGCGGCACGTCGGCCGCGCGCCGGGGCGTGCCGATGGGCGGGCCGGCCTTGCCCTGCGCCACGGCGGCCAGGTCCTGCTCGCTGGGGTACTGGCCCAGCAGCCAGTAGTCGAACACGCGGCGCACGATGGGCGCGGCGGCGGCGGCGCCAAAGCCCGCGTTCTCCACGATCACGGCCACGGCGATGCGCGGGTGCTCGACCGGCGCGAACGCGGCGAACAACGAATGGTCGCGCTGGTGCTCTTCGAGCAGCTTGGCGTTGTACTTGACGTTCTGCCCCAGGCTCACGGCCTGCGCCGTGCCCGTCTTGCCGGCCGAGGTGTAGGGCGCGTTGCCGAACACGCGCCGGCCCGTGCCCGCCTCGTTCACGGCCACCAGCCCCTGCAGCACGGTCTGCACGTTGGCCACCTTGTAGCCCAGCGGCACGCCGTGGGCCAGGTCCAGCGCGCGCACCTGGCCGGTGACCGAATCGCGCACCGACTTGGCCACGTGCGGCTGGTAGCGCGTGCCGCCGTTGGCCAGCGTGGCCTCGGCGCCGGCCAGCTGCAGCATGGTGAAGTTGTTGTAGCCCTGGCCGATGCCCAGCGACACCGTCTCGCCCGAGTACCAGCGCTGCTGGTCGGCGCGCTTGTAGCGCTGGCGCTTCCATTCGCGGCTGGGCAGCACGCCGCGCAGCTCGCCGCCCAGGTCGATGCCGGTGAGCTGGCCGAAGCCCAGCGGCGCCATGAAGTCGTGGATGGTGTCCACGCCCATCTCCACGGCCAGCGAATAGAAGTAGGTGTTGCTGGAGAACTGGATGGCGCGCACCATGTCCACGCCGCCCAGCCCGCCCTCGTGGCTGCGGAAGGTGCGCCCGCCGTAGCTGTAGTAGCCGGGGTCGTTGATGACGAGTTTCGGGTCGCGCTTGCGCAGCTCCAGCGCGGCCAGCGCCATAAAGGGCTTGTACGTCGAGCCCGGCGGGTAGGTGCCGCGCAGCGCGCGGTTGAGCAGCGGGCGGTCGATCGATTCGTTGAGCTCCTGCCAGCTCTCCTGGTCGATGCCCTCGACGAACAGGTTGGGATCGAACGTGGGCTTGGAGACCAGCGCCAGCACCTCGCCGTTGCTTGGGTCGATCGCCACCAGCGCGCCGCGGCGCGCGCCGAACAGGTCCTCGACGAGCTTCTGCAGCTTGGCGTCGATCGACAGGATCACGGTGTCGCCGGGCGTCGCCGGCACGCGCTTGAGCAAGCGCACCGGGTGGCCGCCGGCGGTGGTCTCCAGCTGCTCCACGCCGGTCTTGCCGTGCAGCACCGACTCGTAGCTCTGCTCGATGCCCAGCTTGCCGATGTGGTCGGTGCCGCGGTAGTTGGCGGCGTCGTCCGAGTCGTCGATGCGGTCCTTCTCGCGCTGGTTGATGCGCCCGATGTAGCCGATGGCGTGGCTCGCCACCTCGCCCAGCGGATAGGTGCGAAACAGCCGCGCCTTGATCTCCACGCCCGGGAAGCGGTAGCGCTGCACGGCAAAACGCGCCACTTCCTCGTCGGAGAGGCGCGTGCGGATGGGCAGCGAGTCGAAGCTGCGCGACTCCTCCATCAGCCGCTTGAAGCGGCGCCGGTCGCGCGGGTGGATCTCGATCACCTCGGCCAGCGCGTCGATGGTGGCCTGCAGGTCGTCCACGCGCGAGGGCGTGATCTCCAGCGTGTACGCCGAATAGTTGGTGGCCAGCACCACGCCGTTCCTGTCCAGGATCTGCCCCCGGCTGGGCACGATGGGCACGACCGCCGTGCGGTTGCTCTCGGCCTGGTCGGCCAGCGCGTCGTAGCGCAGCACCTGCAGCACCACCAGGCGCGCGGCAATCGCCCCGAAGGCCAGCAGCACCACCAGGGCGACCGCCGCCACGCGCAGGCGAAAGCGCCTGGCGTCGGCATCGGCGTTACGCAGCTCCGTCACGCTACAAAGGTCTGTTCTCGTCCTGGTCCGGCGGGCGGCGCTGCGGCGCCAGCAGGATCAGGCTCACCAGCGGCCAGACGGCCGCCTCCAGCAGCGGCGCCAGCAGCACCCACCAGGGCGGCGCGATGCCGCCGCCGGCCAGGCGCAGCGCCACCTCCAGCGCATGCACCGCCGCGAACAGCGCCAGCAGCTGCAGCGCCTGCCACCAGGGGCCGAACCAGAGCAGGCGGCGCGAGGCCATCTGCGCGCCGAACATCAGCACGCTGTAGACCAGCGCGTGCTGGCCCAGCAGCGCGCCCTGGTACACGTCGATGCACAGGCCCATGGCAAAGGCCAGGCCCAGGCCCACGCGCTGGGGCTGGTGCAGCCCCCAGAAGGCCAGCAGCACCACGACCCAGTCGGGCGTCCAGACCACGCGCCCCAGCGGCAGCATGTTCAGCGCCAGCGCGGCCACCAGGCTGGCGGCGATGAAGGCGGGGCTGACGGGCAGCAGCAGCGGCTGCCCCTTGCGCATGATCATTTGCGCGCCCCCCGCCGTGGCGGCTCGGGCTCGGGCCGCGGCTGCGGTTCGAGCTGCAGCGGGCGCAGCACCATGACGTGGCGCGCGCCGTGCACCTGCGCCAGCGGCGCGCAGTAGATGCGCGCGAAGGTGGAGTCCGAGCGGTGCTCGACGCGCGTCACGCGCGCCACCGGCAGGCCCGGCGGGTACAGGCCGTCCACGCCGCTGGTGGTCAGCAGGTCGCCCTCGCGCACGTCCTCGCCCGCCGGCGTATAGCGCAGCTCCATGCCGCCGCCGTGCGACGCCACCGGGTCGCCGTAGGCCACGCTGCGCGCGCCGGTGCGCACGTTGAGCACGGGGATGGCCTGGTCGCGGTCGATCAGCAGCGTGACCTCGCTGAGCATCGGGTAGACGCGCGTGACCTGGCCCAGCACGCCGGCGGCGTCGAGCACCGGCGCGCCCGGCTGCACGCCGGCCATGTGCCCGGCGTCGATGACGACGCGGCGCGTGTACGGGTCGGCCGCGTCGTACAGCACCTGCGCCGCCCGGGTCTGCACCGGCAGGCGCGCGCGCAGCGCCAGCAGCTCGCGCAGCTGGGCGTTCTCGCGCAGCAGCTGGTCGGCGGAGCCGGCGCGCACCGCCATCTGCACCATTTCGCGGCGCGCCGCGTCCAGCCCGGCCTGCGCTTCTTCAAGCGACTGGAAGTACCCCGCGCCCTTGCCGGCCAGCTCCACCGGCTGCAGCATCAGCCACTGCAGCGGGTACAGCGCCGTGCCGACCACCTGGCGCAGCGGGCCGGTGACGTGAAAGCGCGCGTCGGCCACCATCAAAAACAGCGCCAGGGCGCTGTACAGGACGAGCCGGGCACGCGGCGACGGCCCGTGCCGGAACAGCGACGGCGCCGAACGATCCAGGGTACCCAGGGGCATGGCGGCGCCGGCGCGGTGCTATCAGTCGGTGGTGAAGATGCTGCCCTGCGCGTCCATGCGCTCCAGCGCGATGCCACAGCCGCGCACCACGCAGGTCAGCGGCTCCTCGGCCACCAGCACGGGCAGGCCGGTTTCCTCGGCCAGCAGGCGGTCGAGGTCGCGCAACAGCGCGCCGCCGCCGGTCAGCATCATGCCGCGCTCGGCGATGTCGGCGCCCAGCTCGGGCGGGGTCTGCTCCAGCGCGTTCTTGACGGCGGAGACGATCTGGTTGAGCGGCTCGGTCAGCGCTTCGAGCACCTCGTTGGAGCTGATGGTGAAGCTGCGCGGCACGCCTTCGGAGAGGTTGCGGCCCTTGACCTCCATCTCGCGCACCTCGCTACCGGGGAAGGCGCTGCCGATGTTCTTCTTGATCGATTCGGCCGTGGGCTCGCCGATCAGCATGCCGTAGTTGCGGCGGATGTAGTTGATGATCGATTCGTCGAACTTGTCGCCGCCCACGCGCACGCTGCCCTTGTAGACCATGCCGCCCAGGCTGATGACGCCGACCTCGGTGGTGCCGCCGCCGATGTCCACGACCATCGAGCCCGAGGCCTCGGAGACCGGTAGCCCGGCGCCAATGCCGGCGGCCATCGGCTCCTCGATCAGGTAGACCGAGGTGGCGCCGGCGGCCTCGGCCGCGTCCTTGATGGCGCGGCGCTCGACCTGGGTCGAGCCGCAGGGCACGCAGATGATGATGCGCGGGCTGGGGGTCAGCACGCTGCGCGGGTGCACCATCTTGATGAACTGCTTGATCATCTGCTCGGTGATGACGAAGTCGGCGATCACGCCGTCCTTCATCGGGCGGATCGCCTCGATGTTGCCCGGCACCTTGCCCAGCATGGCCTTGGCCTCGCGGCCGACGGCCTGGATGACCTTCTTGCCGTGCGGCCCGCCTTCGTGGCGGATCGCGACGACCGACGGCTCGTCGAGCACGATGCCCTTGTCGCGGGCGAAGATCAGGGTGTTGGCGGTGCCAAGGTCAATGGCCAGGTCGGTCGAGAAATACCGACGGAATGCTCCGAACATGCAAAAGTCCTGTTGCGGCACGGCATGCGCGTCGGCCTGCCATCGCCGGGAAATAAGGGGGTGTTTGAGGCTTTTTTCGCACAATCACCGGCGTGGGCGAGGGTATTGCAGCAAAGCCGGGATAATAACGCATCCCCTGTGAATAACTCCCATTGCAGCGCTGCGCGGATGCGTGCTTTACATCCGGTTGCCGCTGCCCCCGACCCTATGGCACTCACTCCCCAGGACATCGGCCGCATCGCCCATCTGGCGCGGCTGGAACTCAGCGAAGCAGAAAGTGGGCGCATGCTCACCGAATTGAACGGCTTTTTCGCCATCGTCGAGCAGATGCGCGCCGTCGATACCAGCGGCGTCCTGCCGCTGGCGCACCCCGTGGCGGCGGTGCAGGCCGTGCAGCTGCGCCTGCGCCCCGACGTGGCCAGCGAGCCCGACCAGCGCGCGGCCAACCAGCAAAACGCCCCGGCCGTGCAGGACGGCCTGTTCCTCGTGCCCAAAGTGATCGAATAAACCCATGACGACCCCCGCATTGCATGACATGGGCGCCGCCCGGCTGGCCGCCGCGCTGCGCTCCAAACAGGTCAGCGCCGTCGAGGCCGCGCAGCACTTCCTGGCCCGCGCCCGGGCGCAGCAGGCGCTGGGCGCCTTCCTCGCCATCGACGAGGACGTGACGCTGGCGCAGGCGCGCGCGCAGGACGCGCAGCTCGCCGCCGGCAGCGCCGCGCCGCTGGCCGGCCTGCCGATCGCGCACAAGGACATCTTCGTCACGCGCGACTTCCCCACCACCGCCGCCAGCCGCATGCTGGCCGGCTACCGCTCGCCGTTCGACGCCACCGTGGTCAGCCGCCTGGCCGCCGCCGGCTGCGTGACGCTGGGCAAGCTCAGCTGCGACGAGTTCGCCATGGGCGGCGCCAACGAGAACTCGGCCATCGCCCCGGTGGGATTTGACGCGCCGCAGCCGGTGCGCAACCCCTGGAACCCGCAGCATGTGCCCGGCGGCTCGTCGGGCGCCAGCGCGGTGGCCGTGGCCGCTGGCCTGGCGCCGGCCGCCACCGGCACCGACACGGGCGGCTCGATCCGCCAGCCGGCCAGCTTTTGCGGCGTCACCGGCATCAAGCCGACCTACGGGCGCGCCAGCCGCTACGGCATGATCGCGTTCGCCTCCAGCCTGGACCAGGCCGGGCCGATGGCGCGCAGTGCCGAAGACTGCGCGCTGCTGCTATCGAGCATGTGCGGGCCCGACGTGGAGCGCGACTCGACCAGCCTGGACATGCCCGCCGAGGACTTCGGCCGCAGCCTGAACGACAGCCTGGACGGCCTGCGCATCGGCGTGCCGGCGGAGTTCTTTGGCGACGGCCTGCACGCCGACGTGCGCGCCGCCGTCGATGCGGCCCTCAAGGAATACGAAAAGCTCGGCGCGCGCCTGGTGCCGATCGCGCTGCCGCGCACCGAGCTGGCCGTGCCGGTGTACTACATCCTGGCGCCGGCGGAGGCGTCGTCCAACCTGTCGCGCTTCGACGGCGTGAAGTTCGGCCACCGCGCCAAGGACTACACCGACCTGCAGGGCATGTACAAGAAGACCCGCGCCGAGGGCTTTGGCGACGAGGTCAAGCGCCGCATCATGATCGGCACCTACGTGCTGTCCGAGGGCTACTACGACGCCTACTACCTGCAGGCGCAAAAAATCCGCCGCATGATCGCCGACGACTTCCAGGCCGCCTTCGCGCAGTGCGACCTGATCGCCGGCCCGGTCGCGCCCACGGTGGCCCCGCCGATCGGCGCGCAGACCGACCCGGTGGCCAACTACCTGGCCGACATCTACACCCTGCCCGCATCGCTGGCCGGCCTGCCCGGCCTGAGCCTGCCGGCCGGCTTTGGCGCCGGCGGCATGCCCGTGGGGCTGCAGCTGATCGGCAACTACTTTGCCGAGGCGCGGCTGCTGAACGCCGCGCACCGCCTGCAGCAGGCGACCGACTTCCACCTGCGCCGCCATCCATAAAACAATAGCTGTTTACGCTTGATATACCTTGATTTCAAATACGAAACTATCTGAAATTGTTATCCAACCAGCGCAAACAGCTCACCTTTTAGAGTCAAGGACAGCTTCATGTCTGCCAAATTGATCCAGGGCTACGAGGTCGTCATCGGCTTCGAGACGCACGCCCAGCTCGCCACCCAGAGCAAGATCTTCAGCCGCGCCAGCACCGCCTTCGGCGCCGCGCCCAACACCCAGGCCTGCGCCGTGGACCTGGCGCTGCCCGGCACGCTGCCGGTGATGAACGTCAAGGCCGTCGAATGCGCCATCCGCCTGGGCCTGGCGCTGGGCAGCCGCATCGCGCCCGAGAGCATCTTCGCGCGCAAGAACTACTTCTACCCCGACCTGCCCAAGGGCTACCAGATCAGCCAGTTCGAAATCCCCGTGGTGCAGGGCGGCGCGGTGTCGTTCTACCTGGGCGAGGAGAAGAAAACCGTGCGCCTGGTGCGCGCCCACCTCGAAGAAGACGCGGGCAAGAGCCTGCACGAGGACTTCATCGGCCAAAGCGGCATCGACCTGAACCGCGCCGGCACGCCGCTGCTGGAGATCGTCACCGAGCCCGACATGCGCAGCACGGACGAGGCCGTGGCCTACGCCCGCGCACTGCACCAGATCGTCACCTGGATCGGCATCTGCGACGGCAACATGCAGGAAGGGTCGTTTCGCTGCGACGCCAACGTCTCGGTGCGCAAGCCCGGCGGCCCGCTGGGCACGCGCCGCGAGATCAAGAACCTGAACAGCTTCAAGAACATGCAGCAGGCGATCGACTACGAGATCCGCTGGCAGATCGAGGAGATCGAGGACGGCCGCGCCATCCAGCAGGCCACCGTGCTGTTCAACCCCGACACCGGCGAGACCCGCGCCATGCGCACCAAGGAAGACGCGGCCGACTACCGCTACTTCCCCGACCCCGACCTGCCGCCGCTGGTCGTCGCCCCCGACTGGATCGAGCGCGTGCGCGCCGACATGCCCGAGCTGCCGCAGGCCATGGCCGCGCGCTTCGTCGCGCAGTACGGCCTGCCCGAGTACGACGCCACCACGCTGACGCAAAGCCAGGCCATGGCCGCCTACTTCGAGGCCGCCGCCCAGGCCTGCGGCGCGCCCAAGCTGGCCAGCAACTGGGTGATGGGTGAAATCTCGCGCCGCCTGAACGCCGAGGAAATCGGCATGGACGCGGTCAAGGTGGGCAGCGGCCAACTGGCGCAGCTGATCGCCCGCATCCAGGACGGGACGATTTCCAACAACGCCGCGCGCCAGGTGTTCGACGTGCTGTGGAGCGGCGAGGCCGGCGACGTGGACACGGTGATCGACGCCAAGGGCCTGAAGCAGATGAACGACAGCGGCGCGCTGGAGAAGATCGTCGACGAGGTGATCGCCGCCAACCCCGCCAACGTCGAGCAGTACAAGGCCGGCAAGGACAAGGCCTTCAACGCGCTGGTCGGCCAGGTGATGAAGGCCAGCAAGGGCAAGGCGAATCCGCAGCAGGTCAACGAGCTGCTAAAGACCCGACTAGCTGCCTGACTGCCGCTGCGGCAGCGCCCCTCCCATACGCCGCCTCAAGCGGCGTATTTTTTCGCCCCGGCCACGCACAGCACCGTACCCAGCGTCACGACCAGCATCGCCGGGTTGACCGCCTCGTGCAGCAGCACGGCGGCCAGGCCCAGGCCCATGAAGGGTTGCAGCAGCTGCAGTTGCCCCACGGCCGCGATGCCGCCCTGCGCCAGCCCCCGGTACCAGAAGATGAAGCCGATCAGCATGCTGAACAGCGACACGTAGGCCAGCCCCAGCCAGGCCGGCAGGCCGATGGGCGCGGCGGCCGTGGGCAGCGCCCACCAGGTCAGCGCCAGCATGGCGGGCAGCGCCAGCACCAGCGCCCAGCTGATCACCTGCCAGCCGCCCAGGCGGCGCGACAGCTGCGCGCCCTCGGCGTAGCCCATGCCGCAGGCCAGCACGGCGGCCAGCATCAGCAGGTCGCCGCGCAGCGCCCCCGGCGCGCCGCCCAGCGCCGCGTAGCCCACCACGCAGGCGCTGCCCAGCAGCGAGAACAGCCAGAACAGCGGGCGCGGGCGCTCGCCGCCGCGCAGCACGGCGAACAGCGCCGTGCACAGCGGCAGCAGCCCCACGAACACCAGCGAACGCGCCGCGCTGATGTGCTGCAGCGCCAGCGCGCTGAGCAGCGGAAAGCCCAGCACCACGCCCAGCGCGGTCAAGCCCAGCGCCGGCAGGTCGCCCGCCGCCGGGCGGCGCTGGCGCAGCAACAACAGCAGCGCCAGCCCCAGCAGCGCGGCGATGCTGGCGCGCGCGCCCGTCAGCAGCAGCGGCGCGATGTCGGCCACCGCCACGCGCGTGGCCGGCAGCGAGCCGGCGAAGATGGCCACGCCGACGAACCCGTTGATCCAGCCGCTGGTGCTTTTTTCCATGCATTCCTCCTGTGTCAGAGCGCCCAGTACACCACCGGCGCAACGCGGAGTCCATGCACAATGCAGCACAATCACAAGAAACTGTATTGCATACAAAACCAGTACGGCACCACCCCATGCAGCGCAACGGCACCCGCATCGAATCGGTCATGCACGCGATCCGCGCGCGCATCGCCGCGCGCAGCTACGCGCCGGGCGCGCGCCTGCCGTCGGTGCGCGCGCAGGCGCAGGCCATGGGGCTGTCGGTCTCCACCGTGGTGCAGGCCTACGATCGGCTGGCCGCCGAGGGGCTGATCGCGGCGCGCCCGGGCGCGGGCTTCTACGTGGCCGGGCCGGCGGCGCCGCTGGCGCTGATGGAGCTGGCGCCGCAGCGCGAGCGCGACATCGACCCGCTGTGGGTGTCGCGCCAGTCGCTGGAGCCGGGCGACGGCATACTCAAGCCCGGCTGCGGCTGGCTGCCCGCCGACTGGCTGTACCAGGACGGCATGCGCCGCGCGCTGCGCACGCTGGCGCGCGCGGATGCCGCCGCGCTGGCCGACTACGACACGCCGCTGGGCCACCCGGGGCTGCGCCAGGTGCTGGCGCGGCGCATGGCGGCCTGCGGCGTGGAGGCCGCGCCGGGGCAGATCGTGCTGACCGGCTCGGGCACGCAGTCCATCGACCTGATCTGCCGCCTGCTGCTCGAACCCGGCGACGTGGTGCTGCTCGACGACCCGTGCTACTTCAACTTCCACGCGCTACTGCGCGCGCACCGCGTGCGCGCCGTGGGCGTGCCGTACACGCCGCAGGGGCCGGACCTGGCGGCGTTCGAGGCGGCGCTGCGCGCGCACCGCCCGCGCCTGTACATCACCAACTCGGCCGTGCACAACCCCACGGGCGCGGTGCTGGCCCCGGCGGTGGCGCACCGGCTGCTCAAGCTGGCCGAGGAGGCCGCGCTGGTGATCGTGGAAGACGACATCTTCGCCGACTTCGAGGACAGCCCGGCGCCGCGCCTGGCCGCGTTCGACGGCCTGGCGCGGGTGCTGCACATCGGCAGCTTTTCCAAGACGGTGTCGGCGGCGCTGCGCTGCGGCTACATCGCCGCGCGCGCCGACTGGGTGGACGCGCTGGCCGACCTGAAGATCGCCACCGGCTTTGGCGGCGCGCACCTGGCGGCCGGCATCGTGCACCAGGTGCTGACCGACAGCGGCTACCGCCGCCACCTGCAGGCGCTGCGCCAGCGGCTGGCGCGCTGCATGCACCAGGCCGTGCCGCGCCTGCAGGCGCTGGGCCTGCACCCCTGGCTGGTGCCGCAGGCGGGCATGTTCGTCTGGTGCCGCCTGCCGCCGGGGCACGACGCCGCGGCGCTGGCGCGCGCCTGCCTGCACGCGGGCGTGGTGCTGGCGCCCGGCAACGTGTTCAGCCAGGCGCCGGACGCCGGCCGCTTCATACGCCTGAACGTGGCGCAGATGGGCGACGAGCGGGTGTTCGACGTGCTGGCCCGGGCGCTGGCCGGGCCCGGCGCGTAAAGACGGGAGACACAGGAAGCGAAGGGCCGTCAGCGCGAACTGTCGGCGGCGGGCGCGGGCGGCGGCGTGGCCCACTTGGCGGCGGCGGCGCGCTGCTGCGCCCACAGCCGGCGCAGCTCGGCCAGCTCGGCGTCGAAGCGCTGGTTGACGCGCTGCTTCTCCTGCTCCTGCTTGACGATGAAGCGCTGCTGCTCGGCGCTGCTCTCGTCGTTCTCGGCGAACTGGCGCTGCAGCACCATTGGCGCCTTGGTCAGGTCGCCCTTGTAGAACTCCAGCTCGGCGGTGAGCTTCTTGCGGTCGGTGCGCAGCTCGGCGATGCGCCGCTGCGCCACGGCGATGACTTCGTCGATCTGGGTCAGCGCG
>Ga0222429_100327_pt1 | contig 46490 bp, 48 predicted proteins | sample 1B50Ametagenome_FD_182475 | JGI IMG/M metagenome (GOLD analysis project Ga0222429, IMG submission 182475) | Enriched microbial communities from leaf-cutter ant dump, University of Wisconsin, Madison, United States - 1B50A (version 2) | ecosystem: Environmental > Terrestrial > Nest > Insects nest...
GGGCAGTTCGAGCTTTTCCTTGAAGTCGTCGTGCGACTTCATGTTGTCGCGCGAGACGCCGAAGACCACGGCGCCGGCCTTCTCGAAGTCCTTGAACTTGTCGCGGAACTGCATGGCCTCGGTGGTGCAGCCGGGTGTGTTGTCCTTGGGGTAGAAGTACAAGATCAGGGTCTGTCCCTGGTGCGATACGTTGGAAACCTTGATTCCGCCGGTGGCGTTGGCTTCGAATTCGGGGAGGAGTTTGTTGACAACGATCGCCATGGCGCTTCTATCTCTCTTGCAAATAGCCGAAGAAAAGCCGGGGGAGTGGGTTGGTTTGTCTCTTGGGCAGGGCCCCCGACCGCAACCTGCGATTGTACCCGGATTGCGGCTTTTCCGCTAATCGCCAACCCGAACAAGACGCATTGGCAAAAGGCCTTGACAGGCGGCTCAGGGCGCTTCCAGCAGCAGCGCCGCGACCACGTTGCGGCCTTCGCCGGCCAGGATGTTGTAGGTGCGGCAGGCGGCCTGGGTGTCCATGGTCTCCAGCCCGACGCGCCGCGCCATCAGCGGGCGCAGCCACGCGGCGGGCACGAAGCGCCCGCGCGCGCCGCTGCCGAAGATGACGACCTCGGCGTCCAGCCCGGCCAGCTGGGCGAAGTGCTCGGGCGTCAGGTCCTCGAAGCGCCGGCAGTCCCAGGCCAGGCGCTGGCCGCGCGAGCCTAGCACAGTGCTTTCGGTGATTTTTTCCTTGTCCACGCTGATCCAGCCCGGGCCGTAGCCGGTGATGCTTTGAACGTCGAAGTGGTCGTGCTGGAATTTCATGGTGGTGCGCCCTGGTGCAGCGGGCACCGGCGTGGGGGAAGTGTGGTCAAATTATAGGTTTCCCCTAGCCATCGACGCCTGCGCATGAAGCCGATCCACAAGTCCGTCAAGCTCAACAACGTTCTCTACGACGTCCGTGGCCCCATCGTGGACGCGGCCAAGCAGATGGAGGACGAGGGCCAGAAAATCATCAAGCTCAACATCGGCAACCTGGCGCCGTTCGGCTTCGACGCGCCCGAGGAAATCCAGCAGGACATGATCCGCAACCTGCCCAACTCGGCCGGCTACTCGGACAGCAAGGGGATTTTCGCCGCGCGCAAGGCGGTGATGCACTACAGCCAGCAGCAGGGCGTGGCCGGCGTGACGCTGGACGACATCTACCTGGGCAACGGCGCCAGCGACCTGATCGTGATGGCGACGAACGCGCTGCTCAACGACGGCGACGAACTGCTCGTGCCCGCGCCCGACTACCCGCTGTGGACGGCGGCGGCCAGCCTGTCGGGCGGCAAGCCGGTGCACTACCTGTGCGACGAGGACAACGGCTGGATGCCCAACCTGGCGGACATCCGCGCCAAGATCACGCCGCGCACGCGCGGCATCGTCGTCATCAACCCCAACAACCCCACCGGCGCGCTGTACTCCGACGAGCTGCTGCGCGGCCTGGTGCAGCTCGCGCGCGAGCACGATCTGGTGCTGTTCGCCGACGAGGTCTACGACAAGGTGCTGTACGACGGCGTGCGGCACACGCCGATGGCCAGCCTGTCGACCGACGTGCTGACGCTGACCTTCAACTCGCTGTCCAAGGCCTACCGCTCGTGCGGCTACCGCGCGGGGTGGATGGTGATCTCGGGCAACAAGGCGGCCGCGCGCGACTACATCGAAGGCATCAACATGCTGGCCAACATCAAGCTGGGCTCCAACGTGCCCGGCCAGTGGGCCATCCAGACCGCCCTGGGCGGCTACCAGAGCATCAACGACCTGGTCCGGGAGGGCGGGCGCCTGCGCCGCCAGCGCGACCTGGCGTACGAGCTGATCACCGCCATCCCCGGCGTCACCTGCGTCAAGCCGCAGGCGGCGCTGTACATGTTTCCGCGCCTGGACCCTGCGATGTACCCCATCGAGGACGACCGCCAGTTCTTCATGCAAGTGCTGCGCGCCACGCGCGTCATGCTGGTGCAGGGTTCGGGCTTCAACTACCCCGACCACCAGCATTTCCGCATCGTGTTCCTGCCCCACGAGGACGATTTACGCGAAGCCATAGGCCGTCTGGCGAGCTTCCTCGCCGACTACCGCCTGCGCCATGCCAAGGCGGTATAAAACTACATTTTGATAGCTGTTTGCGCTTACTGGATAAGCGTTTGAGCCATATTTTATTGGTAAATTCGATATGAAACCCATCCAAGTCGGCCTGCTGGGCATAGGTACCGTGGGCAGCGGTGTTTTCAACGTACTGGCACGCAACCAGGAAGAAATCCGCCGCCGCGCGGGCCGCGGTATCCAGATCGCCACGGTGGCCGACCTGGACGTGGAACGCGCCAAGTCCATCGTCGGCGCGGGCGTGCAGGTGGTGAATGACGCGCGCGCCGTCATCGCCAACCCCGATATCGACATCGTCGTCGAGCTGATCGGCGGCTACGGCATTGCCAAGCAGCTGGTGCTCGAAGCCATCGTCGCCGGCAAGCACGTGGTCACGGCCAACAAGGCGCTGCTGGCCGTGCACGGCACGGAAATCTTCGCCGCCGCGCAGGCGCGCGGGGTGATGGTCGCGTTCGAGGCGGCGGTGGCCGGCGGCATCCCCATCATCAAGGCGTTGCGCGAAGGCCTGACGGCCAACCAGATCCAGTGGGTGGCCGGCATCATCAACGGCACGACCAACTTCATCCTGTCCGAGATGCGCGACAAGGGGCTGGACTTCGACGCGGTGCTCAAGGAAGCGCAGCGCCTGGGCTACGCCGAGGCCGACCCGACCTTCGACATCGAGGGCGTGGACGCGGCGCACAAGGCCACCATCATGAGCGCCATCGCCTTCGGCATCCCGGTGCAGTTCGACAAGGCCTACGTCGAGGGCATTACCCGGCTGGCCGCCGCCGACATCAAGTACGCCGAGCAGTTGGGCTACCGCATCAAGCTGCTGGGCATCACCAAGCGCGTGGACAAGGGCGTGGAGCTGCGCGTGCACCCCACGCTGATCCCTGCCAGGCGCCTGATCGCCAACGTGGAGGGCGCGATGAACGCCGTGCTGGTGCAGGGCGACGCCGTGGGCGCCACGCTGTACTACGGCAAGGGCGCGGGCAGCGAGCCCACGGCCAGCGCCGTGATCGCCGACCTGGTGGACATCGCCCGCCTGCACACCGCCGACCCCGGGCACCGCGTGCCGCACCTGGCCTTCCAGCCGCACACGCTGGACCAGGCGGGCGACCAGCTGCCCGTGCTGCCGATGAGCGAAGTGGTCACCAGCTACTACCTTCGCCTGCGCGTCGCCGACCAGGCCGGCGTGCTGGCCAAGGTCACGGGCATCCTGGCCGGCGCCGGCATCAGCATCGACGCCATGCTGCAGCGCGAGGCCGACGAGGTGGGCGGCGCGGGCAGCCAGCAGACCGACCTGATCATCCTGACGCACGACACGCGCGAGGGCACCATGGACGACGCCATGGCGCAAATGCAGCAGCTGCCCACGGTGCTGGCGCCGATTACCCGCATCCGCAAGGAGGCGTTGAACTGACCCTGGCCAGAAAAGATAAAATCCTGGCCAGAATCAACGCCCTGACCGGAGGCCGCATGTCCACAGTCTGGCAAGTGCAGCAAGCCAAGAACCACCTGAGCGAAGTCATCGACCGCGCCCTGACGGAAGGGCCGCAAACCATTACGCGCCACGGCAAGCCGGTGGCGCGCGTGGTGGCGGTGGGGGGCGGCCAGGCCGAGCCGCGTGCAGACGATGGCTTTCTTGAATTTCTGTTCAGCATGCCCAAGGTGGAAGGCTTTGCTGAATTGGTGAACGAGCGCACCAGCATCAAGCAGATCGACCCGTTGGGCGAACGAGCGCCATGATTTATCTGCTGGACACCTGCGTCATATCGGAACTGAGCAAACCTGAACCCAGCCTCTTGGTGCAAAGGTGGCTGCGCGAGCAGATGGGCGAAAGCCTGCTGTGCGCGGTCACCGTGGGTGAGATCCAGTTCGGTATCGAGCGCATGGCGCCCGGCTCCCGCCGCAATCGCCTGCAACTGTGGTTCGACCAACTCTGCCGTGAGTTCGCGGGAAAAATCCTGCCGACCGACGAGAGCACCTGGCGTATCTGGAGCCGCCTGCGTGCGTCATGCCAGGCCATAGGCCGTCCGCAAACCGATCTCGACCTGCTGATTGCCGCCACTGCAACGGCGCACCGCCTGCCCCTTGTCACCCGCAACACCCGCCATTTCCAAGACACGGGCCTTGTACTCGTCAACCCCTGGGAGCCCCCGGCCCCGGTTTGAACCCCCTGCCATGCACTACCTCTCCACCCGTGGCGACGCCACCGCCCGCAAGTTCTGCGACATCCTGCTCGAAGGCCTGGCGCCCGACGGCGGCCTCTACCTGCCGGCCGAGTACCCGCAGATCGGCGCCGCGCGCCTGGCCGAGCTGCGCCAGACTTACGAGCGCGAGGGCTACGCCGCGCTCGCCTTCGAGATCCTGTCGCTCTACATCGACGACATTCCCGCCGACGACCTGCGCGCCATCTGCGCCAGGACCTACACCGCCGAAGTCTTTGGCACGCCGGCCATCGTGCCGGTGCGCCGGCTGGACGGCAACCTGCTGATCGAAGCCCTGTCCAATGGCCCCACGCTGGCCTTCAAGGACATGGCCATGCAGCTGCTGGGCAACCTGTTCGAGTACGAGCTGGCGCGCCGCGGCGAAACGCTCAACATCCTGGGGGCGACTTCCGGCGACACCGGCAGCGCGGCCGAATACGCGATGCGCGGCAAACAGGGCGTGCGCGTGTTCATGACCAGCCCCCATGGCCGCATGAGCGCCTTTCAGCAGGCGCAGATGTTCAGCCTGCAGGACGAGAACATCCACAACATCGCCATCGAGGGCGTGTTCGACGACTGCCAGGACATCGTCAAGGCCGTCAGCAACGACCTGGCGTTCAAGCGCCAGTACAAGATCGGCACCGTCAACTCCATCAACTGGGCGCGCCTGCTGGCGCAGGTGGTGTATTACTTCGCCGGCTACATACAAGCGACGACGAGCAACACCGAAAAGGTCAGCTTCACCGTGCCCAGCGGCAACTTCGGCAACATCTGCGCTGGCCACGTCGCGCGCCAGATGGGCCTGCCGATCGCCCGCCTGGTGGTGGCCACCAACGAGAACGACGTGCTCGACGAGTTCTTCCGCACCGGCGTGTACCGCGTGCGCACCAGCGCCGACACGCACGAGACCTCCAGCCCCAGCATGGACATCAGCAAGGCCAGCAACTTCGAGCGCTTCGTCTTCGACCTGCTGGGGCGCGACGGCGCCGCCACGCGCGCGCTGTTCGGCGACGCGCTCAGCCGGCAGGGCTTTTTCGACCTGAGCGGCGACCCGCGCTTCCAGGCCGCCGCCGCGCGCTACGGCTTCGTCAGCGGCAAGAGCACGCATGCCGACCGGCTGGCGACCATTCGCGCCTGCTGGCAGCAGCACGGACAGATGATCGACACCCACACCGCCGACGGCGTGAAGGTGGCGCGCGAGCACCTCGGGGCCGAGCCCATGGTGGTGCTGGAAACGGCGCTGCCGATCAAGTTCGCCGCCACCATCGAGGAAGCCCTGGGCCGCGCGCCCGAGCGCCCGGCGCGGTTCGACGGCATCGAGCAGCTGCCCAAGCGCGTGCACGTCATGCCGGCCGACGTGGCCCAGGTCAAGGCCTACATTGCCAGGCACTGCGCCTGATTTTTAAGTAAAAATGGCATCTAGCCCTTATCTGTTAAGCGCAAGCAGCTATTGTTATTGGAGTTGTCCATGAAGGTCGTCGGTTTTGCCGGCTTCTCCGGCGCGGGCAAGACCACGCTGATCGAGCAGCTCATACCGCTGCTGCACGCGCAGGGGCAGCGCGTCTCGGTGCTCAAGCATGCGCACCACCGCTTCGACATCGACCAGCACGGCAAGGACAGCTGGCGCCACCGCCAGGCAGGCGCCTACGAGGTGCTGCTCGCCTCCGACCAGCGCTGGGCGCTGCTGCGCGAGTACGGACAGACGCAGCAGCCCGACGTGCACCACCTGCTGGCGCAGTTCGACGCCGGCGTCGACTGGGTGCTGGTGGAGGGCTTCAAGGAGGCCGCCATCCCCAAGATCGAGGTCTGGCGCGCGCCCGACCCAGGCCAGCCGCCACGGCCCGTGCGCTACCCGCACGACGCGCATGTCGTGGCCGTGGCCACCAGCACGCCCCAGGGGCTGCCCGGCGCCACGGCGCTGCCCATCCTCGACCTGAACGCGCCCGCGCAACTGGCCGGCTGGCTGCTGGCGCAGGCGGCGCGCTTTGTCTACCCCCGCGCGGACACCGCCGCGCCGTGCACGGAGCCCTGATGCAAGCAGCCCGCCCCCCGCTCAAACCCTTCGACCAGGCCCTGGCCCAACTGCTGGCCCAGGCGCAGCCGCTGCCGGGGGTGGAACACGTCTGCACCTTCGACGCTGACGCCCGCGTGCTGGCGCAGCCCGTCGTCTCGGCGCTGCAGGTGCCGCCGCACGATAACAGCGCCATGGACGGCTACGCCCTGCGCTGCGCCGACGCGGCCGCCGCCGGCGCCGTGCTGCCCGTGGCGCAGCGCATACCCGCCGGCAGCGTGGGCCAGCCGCTGCAGGCCGGCACGGCGGCGCGTATCTTCACCGGCGCGCCCGTGCCGCCGGGGGCGGACGCCGTGGCCATGCAGGAAGACTGCACCGCCCTGGACGGCGGCCAGGTGCGCATCGACACCGCGCCGCGCCCGGGGCAGAACATCCGACGCGCGGGCGAGGACATCGCCCTGGGCGCCACCGTGCTGGCCGCCGGCACGCGCCTGACGCCGGCCGCGCTGGGGCTGGCGGCCAGCGTGGGCATGGCGCGGCTGGCCGTGGCGCGCCGCCCGCGCGTGGCGCTGTTCTCGACCGGCGACGAACTCGTCATGCCCGGCGATGTGGCGCCCGAGCAGATGCGCCCGGGCAGCATCTACAACAGCAACCGCTTCTTCCTGCGCGCCCTGCTACAGCGCCTGGGCTGCGACGTGACCGACATGGGCATCGTCCCCGACCAGCGCGCCGCCACGGTGGAAGCGCTGCGCCAGGCGGGCGCAGCGCACGACGTGATCCTGACCAGCGGCGGCGTGTCGGTGGGCGAGGAAGACCACATCAAGCCCGCCGTGCAGGCGCTGGGGCGCCTGGAGCTGTGGTACCTGGCCATCAAGCCAGGCAAGCCCTTCGCCTACGGCCGCGTGCAGGGCGGCGCGGACGGATCGGCCGAGGCGCACTTCATCGGCCTGCCGGGTAACCCGGTCTCCAGCTTCGTCACCTTCGCCATGCTGGTGCGGCCATTCCTGCTGCGCCTGCAGGGGATGGACGATGTTGCACCCAAAACAATAGCTGCACGCGCTGATTTCGATTGGCCCAGGGCCGATAAACGCCGTGAATTCTTGCGCGCCCGCGTACAGGCCGACGGCAGCCTGGCGCTGTTTGCCAACCAGGGCTCGGGCGTGCTCACCTCCACCGTCTGGGGCGACGGCCTGATCGACACCCCCCCCGGCCAGCCCATCGCGCGCGGCGACACGGTGCGCTTCATCCCCTTTACCGGACTGCTGTCATGAGCAAACACATCACGGTGCGCTATTTCGCATCCATCCGCGAAGCCGTCGGCACCGAGCAGGAGGCGCTGGACACCCCAGCGGCCACGCTGGGCGCGCTGCGCGACGAGCTGATCGCGCGCGGCGAGCCCTGGGCCACCAGCCTGGGCCGCAACCGCGCCGTGCGCATGGCGCACAACCAGGTCATGGGGGGCGAGGACACGCTCCTGCTGGACGGGGCCGAGGCCGCGTTCTTCCCACCCGTCACCGGCGGTTAAGCTGCCGCCGGCGGCGTGGCGATGGGCGTGTCGTCGATGCGGTAGCGCGGCTGCTGCGCCGCGCCGGGTGCATCCGGCGCGTCCGGCGCGCCCTGCGGCACGAGCTGCCAGCGGCGCTGGTGGAAGGGGGCCACGCCGGGGCGGTGGGCAATCGACAGCAGCGCGCCGCCGCCTTGTTCGGCCAGCGCGCGCAGGCGCGTGTACACGCTGTGCTCGGCCTGCGCGTCCAGGGCGCTGGTGGCTTCGTCGGCAATGATCCAGGCTGGGCGCTTGAGCAGCACCCGGGCGATGGCCAGGCGCTGCAGCTCGCCGCCCGACAGTTTCTGGCTCCAGTTGTCGCGCTCGTCCAGGCGCTCGGCCAGCGGCGCCAGCAGCGCGTCGTGCAGCGCCTGGCGCAAGCGGGCGTCGTCGTAGCGGCTGGCCGGCTCGGGGTAGGCCAGCGCGTCGCGCAGGCTGCCGTCGGGGATGTAGGGGCGCTGGGCGATGAACATGGCGCCGTCCGGCAGCGCCACGCGCCCCCGCGCCCAGGGCCAGATGCCCGCCAGCGACCGCAGCAGCGTGCTTTTGCCGCTGCCTGACGGGCCTTGCACCACGGTGTGCCGGCCCGGCGCGACGCGCAGCCCGGCCTCGTGCAACAGCGTCGCGCCGCCGGGCAGGGCCACGGTCAGCGTGTCGATGGCGATGGCGTCGCCGGGCGTTTGCTGCACACCTGCGGGAGCCGCCTCGTGGTGCGCCAGCGCGGCCTCGAAGCTGGTCAGGCGCTCGGTCGTGGCGCGCCAGGAGGCCAGGCTGTCGTAGTTGTCGACGAACCAGGCCAGTGCGCCCTGCACCCGGTCGAAGGCGCTGGCGATCTGCATCAGCTCGCCCAGCTGGATCGCGCCCGAGAAGAAGCGCGGCGCGGCGACGATGAACGGAAACACCACGGCCGCCTGGCCGAACAGGTTGGTAAAGCCCACCAGCTGCTTTTGCTTGCCGATCAGGCGCAGGTAGTTGGCCAGCACGGCGCCGAAGCGCCCGTCGAGCTGGCGCCCCTCGACGCCGGCGCCGCCGTCCAGCGCGATGGCCTCGCTGTACTCGCGCACGCGCATCAGGTGGTGGCGGAAGTTGGCCTCGCGCCGCTGCTGCTCGAAGTTCAGCCCGATCAGCGCGCGCCCGATGTAGTGCGTCAGCACGCTGCCGGCGGTGCAGTACAGCACCGCCATCCACACCATGAAGCCGGGAATGCTGACCGTGTGCGCGCCGACGTGGAAGGCAAAACTGCCCGACAGGCTCCACAGAATGCCGACGAAGCTCGCCAGCGTGACCACGGCGTTGAGCAGCCCCATGGACAGGTCCACGCTCTGGGTGGTGAACTGGTTCACGTCCTCCTGCAGGCGCTGGTCGGGGTTGTCCGGCACGCGCTGGCCCGGCTGCGGCAGGCCGCTGGCCTGGGGCGCGGCCTGCGCCGGCGCGGCGTAGCGTTCCAGCTCCATGCGGTAGAAGGCGTGGCGGCCGAGCCAGCGGCGCATCAGCGCGCGCGTCATCCAGGCGCGCCAGCGCAGCTGCAGCAGCTGCGTGAGGTAGAAGCGGTAGACGGCAATGGCGATGAACGCCATCGCCAGCAGCGTGAAGCGCCCCAGCTGGCTCCAGAACACGTCGGCGTTCTTGTTCTGCAGCGCGTCGTAGAACACCCGGTTCCACTCGTTGATCTGCACCAGCATGTAGACCGCCGCCAGGTTCAGCGCCACGATGGCGCCCAGCAGCGCGCGGGCGCGCCATTTCTCGTCGGAATGGAAGTAGGGCGAGGCCAGGTGCCAGACCTGTCGCAGGAAACGGGTGGCGTGGGCGAAGCGGTGGGTTTGTGCCATGGTGTTGTTGTGTGTGTGATGCAGGCGGCAACGGGGCGATAACGGGGCAGCGTGGCGCTGCGCCATGCTGCCTGCCATGGCGATGGATACCCGATGGGCGCGGGTAGTTCAGTGCGCGGACGCGTCCGCCTGCGGCGCCGGCAGCCAGCGGAACGCCGCCGCGCCCAGCGCCAGCAGCACGGCAATGCAGGCCAGCACGGCGACGAACGGGTCGGCCCCCCGCGCCTTGGCCAGCGACGCCACCCAGCCGGTGAACCACTGCATGGCCGCCACGCCCAGGAACATGGCCATGGTGAAGGCCGCCATGGCGCGCCCCGTCAGCGCCGCCGGGTAGGCGGCGCGCACGTCGGCGTACTGCAGCACGATGTAGCCCGACAGCAGCCCCACCGCCAGCGCGCCGGCCACGTCCAGCCAGGCGCTGTGCAGCAGCGCCAGCGCGGCGAACAGCGCGGCCACCAGCAGTGTGCAGGCGATGATCCAGCGCCGGCGCCGCCGGGGGCCCGGGTCGATGCGGCCGAACAGCAGCGGCCCGCACAGCGCCACCAGCGACATGGCCAGCGCCACGTTGCCGCTTTGCACCAGCGTGAAGCCGTGGCGCTCTATCAGCATCGGCCCGAGCCACAGGCCGCGCAGCGTGATCATGGCGGCGTAGGTCACGGCGCCCAGCGCCACGATGCCCCAGGTGTGCGCCAGCGTGAACAGCGCGCCAAAGCGCCGCAGCGCCAGGCCCAGCGGCTCGCGCTGGTGCGCCGGCGCGTTGCCGGCGGCTGGCTCGTGCACGGCCAGCCAGATCCAGCACCAGGCCAGCACCGACAGCAGCGCCAGCGCCCAGAAGCCCGCGCGCCACGACCATTGCTGCACCAGCCAGGCCAGGGGCGTGCCGGTCAGCAGCATGCCCAGCGTGCCCAGGCCCATGGCCGCGCCCGACATGGCGGCAAAGCGCTGCGGCGGGCAGTGCCGGGCGATGAATACCGTGCATACCAGAAAGGCCGGCGCGCAGCCCACGCCGATCAGCACCTGGCCCAGCACCAGCACGCCAAAGCCCGGCGCCATGGCCGACAGCAGGCTGCCGGCGATGCCCAGCGGAAACGCCACCAGGATGGTGCGGCGCACGCCGTACAGGTCTATGCCTATGCCCATGAACAGCTGCATGGCGCCGAAGGCGAAGTGGAACGCGCCGGCAAACAGCCCCAGCGCCTGCGGCGTCAGCCCCCATTCGGCCTGCAGCGGCGGCGCCATGATGGCGGCCACGGTGCGAAAGGCCTGGCTCATGGCGAAGCCCGAGGTCAGCGCCGCCAGCATGATGGCGGCGGTGCGTGCGGGCATGGGGTGCGCGGCGGCGGTCTGGTTCATCGCGGCAAGGCTACACGCACGGCCTGCGCGCGGCTGTCGCGCACGGGCTACATGGCCTTGAACTGCTGGGCGTACAGGCGGCTGACCGCCAGCCGTTCGGTGCGCCCGTGCAGCAGCAGGTGCTGGCGCCCGCTGTCGTCGCGCAGCACGCTGCGGATGGCGCTGGCGCGCACCAGCGTGCCGCGGTGTATTTGCCAGAACTGCTGGCTGTCCAGGCGCGCCGCCAGCTCCTTGAGCGGGGTGCGGACCAGGTATTCCTGCTGCGCCGTGAGCACGCGCACGTATTTATCGGCCGCCTCGAAGTACAGCACGTCGGCCACGGGCACCATGTGGATCTGGCTGCCGCTGCCGGCCTGGATGACGGTCAGCGGCCCCGGCTCCTGTTCCCGCGCTTGTGCCGGCGTCGGCGCGGCCGCCAGGCCGGGGGCGGCGAGCAGCCGGCGCAGCTGCGCCATCGTTGCTTCTGAAATAGAAGCTGCTTGCGCTTGATGGATAAGCGTTTGCTGCAGTTTTTGCACTGTTTTTTGCAACCGCGCCGGCTGCACCGGCTTGAGCAGGTAGTCCACCGCTTGCGCCTCAAAGGCCTGCACGGCGTACTGGTCGTAGGCGGTGACGAAGACCAGCGCCGGGAAGGGCGCTTGCGGCGGCCAGGCGTCGGCCAGTTCGGCGGCGGCGTCCAGCCCGCTCTGGCCCGGCATGCGGATGTCCAGGAACAGCACGTCGGGGCGCAGCGCCAGCGCCTGCGCCGCGGCGCTGACGCCGTCGCCCACGCAGGCCAGCACCTGCAGCGCGGGCCAGGCCTGGGCCAGCGCCTGCTGCAGGGCAGCGGCCAGCAGGGGTTCATCCTCGGCGATCAGGGCTGTCGGCATGGTTTTTTAAAGGAAAAGTGACTATAGCGCTTGTCCCGCCTGCGCTAACAGCTATTAATTCAAGAGTTGCTGCGGCGCCGTACAGCGTGGCCAGGCGCTCGCGCACCTGCTGCAGGCCAAATCCGCCGCCGGGTGTGCTGGTGCGCAGTTCGCCAGCGGGCAGGCCAACGCCGCTGTCGCATACCTGCAGCTGCAGCGTGGCGCCATCGGCCATGGTGCGTGCGTGCACGGTGATGCTGCCGCCCTCCACCTTGGGCTCCAGCCCGTGGCGAATGGCGTTTTCCACCAGCGGCTGCAGCAGCAGCGGCGGCACTGGCAGCGCGCCCAGCGCGTCGGGCAGGTCCAGGCGGTACTGCAGGCGCGGCCCCATGCGCACGGCCATCAGCGCCAGGTAGTCCTGCAGGCGGGCGAACTCGTCGGCCAGCGGGTGCAGCGCGGCACGCGACGCGCCCAGCGTGGCGCGCAGGTAGGCGATCAGGTGGTCCAGCATGTCCTGCGCACGCGCCGGGTCGCTGGCGATGAGCACGCGCAGGTTGGCCAGCGTGTTGAACAGCATGTGGGGCTCCAGCTGCGCCTCCAGTAGCTTGAGCTGTGCCTGCATCGCGTCGTGCCTGGCCTGCGCCATGTGCGCCTGCAGCTGGCGCGCCTTGCCCTGGCTGTAGAAGAAGTACGAGCCGCTGATCCCTGCCGCCAGGGTCACGGCCAGCGCCGTGCCCTGGCCCTGCAGCAGGTGCAGCGTGCCGCCGCCGTAGGCGTTGCCGATATACGAGCCCAGCACGTAGCCGCAGGCAATGCCCACGGCGATCAGCAGCAGGCCGTGCCAGCCGTCGGGCCAGGTGGCGCCGCTGCGCCGCGTGAGCCAGGCCCGGCCGGCTTCGATCACCAGCCAGGTGACCAGGCCTATGGCCAGCGAATAGGCTAGCTGCACGTCCCAGCGGCCCTGGCCGGCGATGGTGAGCGCCAGGGCGATGGCGCAGCACAGCGCGGCGGTCGCCAGGCAGTGGCGTGCAAGCGATGACAGGCTGGGGCGGTGCATGGCGGCGTGCAGTGGCTGGGTCGGTGTGGCGGGTCGGCCAGGGTGGGGCGCGGCCCCGGTTATTGGGACTTGCGCAGCGCAGCGCGTTCGCGTTCGAGCAAACGGCCGTGCAGTGCGCCGCCGGGCATTCTGAACCATACGGCGGCGCCGTGCAGCAGCAGGCCCAGCCCCCAGCCCAGCGACGGGTACACGGCCCAGTCATGGCCGTTGCGTGCCGTGCCAAAGGCCAGCAGCAGGTTGACCAGGACGAACACGCCGGCGTGGCTGTACCAGCCGAGCTTGGCGCGAACGCGCCTGTGTGCCAGGCGCTCCAGGGCGTCGTCGTCCTGCATTGCTGTGGTGCGGGTATGCATGGGGGTGCTCCTTCAGGCGGCCAGCACGTTGGCGCTGCGCTGCGCCAGGCGCCACAGGCGGGCGGCGCGGGCCAGGAACACGCCCGAGAACAGGCCGTAGAGCGCCGCCACCTGGTGGGCGAAGCCGCTGTCGTGCACCAGGGTGGGGGCCAGCGCAAGCTCCACGCCGACGACGTACTTGGTGCAGAAGATGCCCAGTATCAGCACCATCGGCACGGCGCTGCCCGGCAGGTGAAAGCGCTGCGCCTGCGCGTCGAAGCGCGTGCCCTGCGGCGCCTGGGGGCGCAGCCACAGGAAGGCGGCGGCTGCGGCCAGCGTGGCCAGCAGCCAGATGGCCAGCACGGCGGCCATGGCGCCGGCCGACGCGCCGCCGGCAAAGGCCGAGGTCAGCCCCCAGGCCGACAGCCCGGCCATGGCCAGCGGCATCAGCAGCATGCGGCGCAGCCCCGCGCTGCGCGGCAGGCAGTGGCGCAGGCCCAGCCACAGCAGGGCGGCAAGCAGCCCCCAGACCCAGGCGGGGGTGTGGGCGACGATGGACAGCAGCATTTGGGGTTGGTGCAGGGCGATCTGGATCAGCATGACGGGCTCCTCGGCCGGGTGAACATGGGCGCACTGTGCCGTGCTGCCCCGGCGCCGGCCAGCGGTGTGCGACGAAGCGCCGCCGGGCGGCGCGAAATGCCGCCATGGCGGCGCCAGCGGCAGGGCAGTGCGGCGGATAATGCGCAGCTTTTGTGCCGCCAACCACCTTCAAAGGACACGCGTGGATACCGTTTTGCTGCTCAAGGCCGCCATCATGGGCGTGGTCGAAGGGTTGACCGAATTCCTGCCCATCTCCTCCACCGGCCACCTGATCCTGGCCGGGTCGCTGCTGGGCTTCGACGACGCCAAGGCCCAGGTGTTCGACATCGCCATCCAGACCGGTGCCATCTTTGCCGTCATCCTCGTGTACTGGCAGCGCATACGCGCCACGCTGGCGCAACTGCCCAGCCAGTGCCAGGCGCAGCGCTTCGCGCTGAACGTGGCCATCGGCTTCTTTCCGGCGGTGGTGCTGGGGCTGGCGCTGGGCAAGGCCATCAAGGCGCACCTGTTCACGCCCACGGTGGTGGCCAGCACCTTCATCATCGGCGGCTTCGTCATCCTGTGGGCCGAGCGGCGCCAGCAGCGTGCGGTGCGCATCGCGTCGGTGGACGACATGGGGCCGTGGGACGCGCTCAAGGTCGGCCTGGTGCAGTGCCTGGCCATGGTGCCGGGCACCAGCCGCAGCGGCGCCACCATCATCGGCGGCATGCTGCTGGGCCTGTCGCGCAAGGCGGCGACGGACTATTCGTTCTTCCTGGCCATCCCCACGCTGATCGGCGCCGGCGTCTACAGTCTGTACAAGGAGCGCGCGCTGCTGTCCATGGCCGACGTGCCGCTGTTCGCCGTGGGGCTGGTGTTCTCCTTCATCAGCGCCTGGCTGTGCGTGCGCTGGCTGCTGCGCTACATCAGCAGCAACAGCTTCGTGCCGTTTGCCTGGTACCGCATCGTCTTCGGGCTGGTGGTACTGGTGACCGCCTGGCAGGGCTGGGTGGTCTGGGCGCAGTGACCGGGCGCAGAAATTAAATTGGAATCTGACCCCAATTATTTGTGGGTCAGCCGCTCCAGGTTGAGCAGCGCCGCCTCGATGGCCGCAGCCGTGGTGCGCGGCTGCTCCATCGGGAACAGGTGGCTGCCGTCGAGCATGGTGATGCGCCCTTCGGTCACGCGCTGTGTCATGGCCATGCCGACCTGGCCCATCTCGACCGAGTCGCGCCCGCCGATGAAGGCGGCCTTGCAGTGCAGCGGGTGGCGGGCCAGCAGGCGCCCTAGGTTGTGCGGCAGGGTGTTGTAGATTTTTGTCTCCACCGCGCGGTCGAAGGCCAGCATGCGCTTGCCGTCCTTGTCGAGCAGGCCGTGCTGCACGTAGTCCTGCAGCACCTGCGCATCCCAGCTGGCGAAGATTTTCTTGCGCTTGAAGTGTTCCAGCGCCTCCTCGGTGCTGGCCCAGGCGTTGCGCCGCGCGCGGCTGATGCGCCCGGGCGAGACGGCGCCCACCACCTGCGCGCTCTTGGCCAGGCCGACGGCGCTGGCGCGCCAGCCGCCGATCAGGGGCGAGTCGATCAGCAGCACGCCGCGCGCCAGCTCCGGGTGGCGCGCGGCGGCCATCACGCTCAAGAAGCCGCCCAGCGAGTGGCCGACGAGAAAGGCCTGCTCGCCGCTTTTTTGCTGCTGCTCGGCGGCAAAGTCGGCCAGCTGCTGCACTAGATGAGGCCAGTTGCTGGTGACCGGGTATTGGGTGTCGTGGCCGTAGCGCTCCACCGCGCTGACGGTGAAGCCGCGCTCGCGCAGGTGCGCGAACAAGACGCGGTAGGTGCTGGCGGGGAAGCTGTTGGCGTGCGAGAAGACGATGGCTGGCATGGAGCGCGGACGGAAGACAGGACGCGAGAGTTTAGGACACGGCCGCAGCTTGGTATCTGGCGCGGTACGGCTACGTTTGCCAGAAGGCCTCGATCAACTCGCCCTGGGCATCGAGCAGCCACCACTCGATCACCACGCTGCGCGGGCCGACGCCGAACACGCCCAGCAGCCCGCGGGGCGCCGACAGGCGCGGGCAGCGCCACAGCTGGTCGCCCGGTTGCATGAGCCGGAGCGCGGCGGCCCGGATGGCGGGCGGCACCTCGGGGCCGTGCACATCGACCGGGCGGTCTTCGCTATCGTCGATGTCCTGGGAGGTGGCGGGGCGGATTGGGGACATGGGCGGTGGCGCTCAGTAGCCGTGCAGCGCGAAATCCAGTGCGTCCCAGCGTTGCCTTAGGGCGTGGCAAGCCGCGCCTTGAGCTGGTAGAGCGCGTCCAGCGCCTCGCGTGGGGTGAGCTGGTCGGGGTTGATTTGCGCCAGCAGCGTTTCGACGGCGCTGGCGGGCGGCGCGGCGGGTTCGGGCGGGGGCGCGAACAAGTCCACCTGCGCCTGGCCGGCTGCGGCGCGTTCTTCCAGCGCGGCCAGGGCGTGGCGCGCGTGGCCCAGCACGGCGGCGGGAATGCCGGCCAGCTTGGCCACCTGCACGCCGTAGCTGCGGCTGGCCGGGCCGGCCTGGATTTCGTGCAAAAAGACGATGTCGTGCCCGCTTTCGGCGGCGCTCACATGCATGTTGACGGCCGCGCGCGCGGTGGCGGGCAGTTCGGTCAGCTCGAAGTAGTGCGTAGCGAACAGCGTGAAGGCGCGGGTCTTGTCGTGCAGGTGCGTGGCGATGCTGCTGGCCAGCGCCAGGCCGTCGAAGGTGCTGGTGCCCCGGCCGATCTCGTCCATCAGCACCAGGCTGTGCGGCGTGGCGGCGTGCAGGATTTGCGCGGCCTCGACCATCTCCAGCATGAAGGTGGATTGCGCGTTGGCAAGGTCGTCGGCCGCGCCGATGCGCGTGTGGATGGCGTCGATCGGGCCCAGGCGGCAGCTGGCGGCCGGCACGTGGCTGCCCATGCTGGCCAGCAGCACGATCAGCGCCACCTGGCGCATATAGGTCGATTTGCCGCCCATGTTGGGGCCGGTGATGATCTGCATGCGCTGGTTGGCGTGCATGCGCGTGTGGTTGGGGATGAAGGCGCCGGCGGAGGTTTCGGCCAGCCTGCTTTCGACCACCGGGTGGCGCCCGGCCTCGATGGCTATGCAGGGCTCGGGGACGAACTGCGGCGCGCACCAGCCCAGCGTGAGCGAGCGCTCGGCCATGCAGCACAGCACGTCCAGCTGCGCCTGCGCCTGCGCCACGCGCGTGAGCTGGGGCACGTGCGGCTGGAGCTGGTCGAGCACCTGCTCGTACAGCCATTTCTCGCGCTGCAGGGCGCGCTCCTGCGCCGACAGGGCCTTGTCCTCGAAGGCTTTCAGTTCGGGGGTGATGAAGCGCTCGGCGTTCTTCAGCGTCTGGCGGCGGCGGTAGTCCTCGGGCACCTTGTCCAGGTGGCTGCCCGTGACTTCGATGTAGAAGCCGTGCACCTTGTTGAACTGCACGCGCAGGTTGGGAATGCCGGTGCGCGCTTTCTCGCGCGATTCCAGGTCGAGTAGAAAGCCGTCGCAGTTGTTCTGGATGGCGCGCAGCTCGTCCAGCTCGGCGTCGAAGCCGCCGGCGATCACGCCGCCGTCGCGCACCAGCGCGGCGGGCTCGGGGGCGATGGCCGCGCGCAGCAGGGCGGTGGCCTCGGCGGGTGGGCGCAGGGCAGTGAAAATTTGAGTCAAATATGGATCTATCGCTTGTCCACCAAGCGCGAGCAGCTCTGCTTTCTGTAGTGTGTGGCCCAGCGCCACCAGTTCGCGCGGGCGCACCTGGCGCAGCGCGATGCGGGCGGTGATGCGTTCCACGTCGGCCACGCCTTTCAGGCTGGTGCGCAGCGCCTGCCAGGCGCCCTGGCGCAGCGCCGCAGTGGCCGACAGGCGCTGGCGCGCGGCGTGGCGCTCGCGCAGGGGCGCGAGCAGCCAGGCCTTGAGCAGGCGGCTGCCCATGCCGGTCATGCAGGTGTCGAGCAGCGACAGCAGCGTGGGCGCGTCCTCGCCGCGCAGCGTCTTGACCAGCTCCAGGTTGCGCAGCGTGCTGGCGGGCAGGTCGATCAGCTCGTCGCCGCGCTGCACCTGCACGCCGTGGATGTGGGTGAGCTGGCGGCCCTGCGTGTGCTCGGCGTACTGCAGCAGCGCGGCGCTGGCCGCGTGGGCGTCCGCCATGTCCTGCGCATTCCAGGCGGCCAGCGTGGCCGCGCCCAGGTGTTCGAGCAGCTTGCGCTCGCCCAAGGCGGCGTCGAACTGCCAGTCCGGGCGCGGCGCCATGGGGCAGGCCACGGCGCCTGCCTGGCGCAGCTGCTGCAATTGCTGCTCGAAGCGCTGCGTGCTACCTGCGCTGTAGATCACCTCGCTGGGGCCGATGCGCGCCAGCCACCGGCCCAGCTCGCCCACGCCGCATTCGGCCAGGAACACCTGCCCCTGCGTGACGGAGAGCCACGCCAGGCCGCACTGCGCGCGCTTGCCCTGGTGCACGGCCAACAGCAGCGCCTCGCTCTTGTCGGGCAGCAGCTCGCTGTCGGTCAGCGTGCCGGGCGTGACCACGCGCACCACCTTGCGCTCCACCGGCCCCTTGGCGCTGGCCACGTCGCCCACCTGCTCGGCAATGGCCACCGATTCGCCCAGCTTGATCAGCCGCCCCAGGTAGTTCTCCAGCGCGTGGAAGGGCACGCCCGCCATCACCACCGGCTGGCCCGCCGACTGCCCGCGCTGCGTGAGCGTGATGTCCAGCAGCCGCGCGGCCTTCTCGGCGTCGGCATAGAACAGCTCGTAGAAGTCGCCCATGCGGTAGAGCAGCAGCGTGCCGGGGTAGCCCGCCTTGAGGGCGAGGTACTGCTGCATCATGGGTGTGTGATGGGCCAGGTCGGCGACGGTTTCGGTGGTCTTGGGGATGGTGGGAGGCAACTTGCAAAATCCTCAAAGGCATTGGCTGGCGCTAGGAATACTCTGCACGAATCACCGCGCCGCATGCATCTGCGGCCTCGGGCGGTCTGCGTCGTTGCAAATCCTCGTGATGGCTACGGCTATCACTGCGGTTTGCGCCTGGCAGCCCATCCCGATCCGCAGCGCCTGCTTACCGCTCGATTCGTGCAGAGCATCCCTAGATTGTGCCTGCCCCTGAGATGTTGTCGCGCGCCCGGCAAGCCTGCGCTATGCCGCCCATCGGGCAACGAGGCCGCGCACCAGCGGCATGACCGCCAGCAGCGTGGGAAAGGCGATCAGCCAGGACAGCGCCCATGCGCCAAGCCAGTGCCGGGCGTCGAATGCGTGCAGGTTCAGCAGCGTGGTCACCAGCGACACGACGGCTGTCATCAGGAGCGACACCAGCAAGGCGTTGGTGGCGGCGAGCAGTGTGTTTTTGCGGGGCATGTGCGGGCTCCGTCGCGCTTCAGCGCCCATAGCGGCCGGTCAGCGTGGCCGTGGCGATGGTGTTCTGGCGTGTCATGAAGCCGATCAGCGCGGGCGATGCGTCGGCCGGAACGGCAAGGTGCGCCACGCTCAGGGCATGCAGCGTGAACATGTAGCGGTGGGGTGCATCGCCCTGGGGCGGGCAGGCGCCGCCGAAGGCGTGTGCGCCGAAATCGTTGCGCGCCTGGCGCGCGCCTGCGGGCATGGCCGGGCCTTGCGCGGCGCCCGCGCCGGCGCTCAGTTGCCGCACCCCGGCGGGAATGTCGTAGACGACCCAGTGCCACCAGCCTGACCCCGTGGGCGCGTCGGGGTCGTACACGGTCAGGACGAAGCTGAGCGTGCCCTTGGGCGCGCCAGACCACGCCAGTGCCGGGGATTGGTTGCCGCCCTGGCAGTCGAAGCCGTTGAACACCTGCGCGCCGGGCAATGTGCCTTCGTTGCCGAAGGCGGCGCTCTTGAGCGTGAATGGCTCGGCGTGTGCTTGCAGGGTGAGCGATGCGAGCGCCAGGGGCGCCAGCCAGCGATGGGTTTTCATGGATCGAGACCTCCTGTGACAAGGCCTCCATGATCGAGCGGAGCCGGGAAACCGCTTAGCCGTTTGCCACCAGGCTTTCGCCGTTTTCGTGCACATTGGCGCGCACCACGGACGGCAGTACGCCCCAGCGCTGGTGGAACGCGGCGGTGAAGCGGCTGTGCGACTCCCAGCCGCAGCGCTGCGCCACCTCGCCAATGCTGTGGCAGCCGCCCTGCAGCAGGCACAGGGCGGTTTCCAGGCGCACTTCGCGCACGATGGCGGCGGCGGTGAGCGCCTCGCCTTCGAGGCGGCGGCGCAGCGAGGAGGGGCTGATGTGGAAGGCGGCGGCGATGCGCGGCACGTTCCAGTCCGCGTCCGGGCGCTGGGCGACCAGCCGGCGGACTCTGTCCGACCAGGCCAGCGCCTTGTCGTGCTCGAAGTACCAGCCGCGCTCGGCGAGCAGCAGCAGCAATTCGAGCGCGCGGTGCGCCTGCAGGCGTGGGCTGACGCGTGCGCCGAAGCGTTCGGTATCGAGCCGGTCGATGGCTTCCTGGAGCTCGCCGTCGTCAGCGGCCAGCAGCTCGGCGGACTGCACCTGCTTGAGGTGCTGCAGTTCGAACGTTTGCGCGGCCCGTGCCAGCACTTCGTCGTCGAATGCGATGCACAGGGCCTCGTAGCGGAGGCTGCCCGCCGGGTCGTTGACGACCTCCCACTGCGTGCCCTGCGCCAGCAGCAATGCCTGCGCCGGGCGGCAGCGCAGCGTGAGCCGGGGCGACACCATGCGTTTTTCGCCGCTGCGCACCAGTACCAGCAGGCTCTGGCGCACGGCCAGGGTCTTGAGCCGATACGGCGAGGTGGCAAGAATCTTCATCGGCCCGCAGTCCCGGCTACTGCAGCAGCTCGGCCAGGTCGCGCTCCAGCAGGGCCGGGTCGCCCAGGTGCAGCTCCAGCAGGCGGCGCAGGTGCGTGACGCTGTCGAGGTCTATCGACGTGCAGCGCAGCCCCGCGTACGGGGACTGCATGTGGGCCACGGTCAGCGTCATGGCGATGTGGTCGCCGGTCTCGGTCAGCGGCACCGTGAGCTGGCAGGGCAGGCCTTCGGTCAGCGTGGCCTGGGGGGGCAGCACGACCAGCGCGCCCTTGAGCGAAAGATCCACGACCTGTACGTCGAACACGCCCTTGCTCGTGGTCAGCAGGGCGGGGTTGTCAAAGCTGATGCGGACGAAGTGGCGGCGCTCGTGCGGCATGGCACTCTCCTGTGAGTCTGAAGCGCCATTGTGCATAACTCGGGTGGCTCCGGGGGCTTCCTGGCCCTGGCGGCGGTCGGGCGCAGAAGACGCTGCTACGCCGCCACCACCTGGTTCTTGCCGCTGCGCTTGGCCAGGTACATGGCCTGGTCGGCGCGCTGCAGGGCTTCGGCGCTGCCCAGCGCCGCGTCGACTTGCGCGACGCCGGCGCTGAAGGTGATGAGCAGGCGCTCGGTGTCCTGCAGAAAGTAGCGCGTGGTCAGCTCGCGCTGCAGGCGGCGCATGGCCTGCACCGCGTCTTCGAGCGCGGTGTCGGGCAGCACGATGACGAACTCCTCGCCGCCGTAGCGCGCCAATTGATCCTGCGGGCGCATCACCGAGCGCGTGACCTCGGCCAGGTGGATCAGCGCCTGGTCGCCGCTGGCGTGGCCCAGACGGTCGTTGATCGCCTTGAAGTCGTCGATGTCCAGCAGCGCCACGCACAGCGGTGCGTCCTGGCGCTGGGCGCGGCTGACCTCGCGCTCCATGGCCTCGTTCAGCCCCTTGCGGTTGAGCGTGCCGGTCAGCGGGTCGTGGCGTGCCTGGGCGCTGGCGCGGTCGAGTTCCTGGCGCAACTGCTCGACCTCGCTGTGCTTGGCTTCGGCGCGTTCGCGCAGTTCCAGCAGTTCGCTGTGCGACATGCGGCTGCTCAGCGCCATGGCGCGCGTGGTGGCAATCACTTCTTCGAGCAGCGGGCCGATTTCGTCGAGCTTCCTGGCCTGGCCGATGCGTTCGGCGTAGCCTTCCATCTTGGTGTTGAAGGCGCTGCTCGACTCGTCCATCTGCGCCAGGCGTTCGATGAAGGTGGCCAGCAGTTCGCGCATCTGCTCCTGGGCCTGTACCGAGCTTTCCTTGGCCTGCGTCTGCTTGAAGATCACGTCCTTCAGGCGCCGCTGCACGTCGTCGAGGCGGCGCAGCGTCAGCGGCGGGGTCGATGCCTGCATCAGCGCCTCGACCTGGCCGTGCAGCCATTGGTCGTCGTTGCTCAGCGCCGCGATGTTCTCGAAGATCAGGTGCAGCAGCGCCAGCAGCGTGGAGCGGATGGCGATCTGGTCCTCGACGGCGAACGACAGGCGGTGGCTGAAGTTGGCCAGCATTAGTTCGCTGGTCGATACCGCCGGCGCGCCTTCGCGCAGGAAGGCGCACAGCTGTACGGCCATGTCGTGCAGGCGCACGTCGTCCTCGCCCAGCGCCGACTGCAGGTTGTCGATCAGGCGCGCCAGGTTTTCCGCCAGCGTGTCGGTCAGGTGGGTGCAGGTAGCCGCCGGCTCGGCCGCAGCCGCGGCGGCCGTTGGCGTCTGCATCAGCCCCAGCTTGGCGTAGCCGACCAGCACGTTCTGCAGCGCGCCCCAGTCCTGCTGCGTGATGGCGGCATCGAATTGCGTGAGCAGGCGCTTTTGCGCCGGGGTCTGGCCGGGAATGACGCGCTGGATCTGGCGCAGCGGCACCACGGGAAAGACGGGCGGGCTCGATTCGCCGGAGATTTCGTCGAACAGCGCCCGGTAGTTGTCCGGCGTGGGTGCCAGGCGGCGCGCGGCCAACTGCTTGAGCGTTTCGCGCGCGATTTCGGAGGGGTTGGTCTGGGCCATCGACGGGCAGCATGTAGGTGCAACGCCCGAAAGTGTGACATAGCCGCCCCGATCCGTGCAGGAGCCAGGGCCTTCGGCGCCCGGCCGCGTCAGTTGACCAGTACCAGCTTGCCCATGACGGCGCGCGCGCCCAGGCGCTCGTAGGCGGCGTGCAGCTGCGCCATGGGCATGGTGCGGTCGAGCACCGGCTTGATCCTGCCCTGCGCGTACCACTGCGCCAGCTCGGCCATCATGGCCGCGTTGGCCTGCGGTTCGCGCTTGGCGAACTCGCCCCAGAACACGCCCACGATGTCCGCTCCCTTGAGCAGAGGCAGGTTCAGCGGCAGCGATGGAATGGGGCCGGCGGCAAAGCCGATCACCAGGTAGCGCCCGCGCCAGGCGATGGAGCGCAGGGCCGGCTCGCTGAAGTCGCCGCCCACCGGGTCGTAGATCACGTCCGGGCCTTTGCCGTCGGTCAGGCGCTTGATGGCGTCGCGCAGGTCTTCTTGGCCGTAGTTGATGACGGCGTCGGCGCCGGTCTTCAGGCAGAGGTCGCATTTGTCGTCGGACGACGCGGCGGCGATCACGCGCGCGCCCACGGCCTTGGCGATCTGTATGGCGGCCGTGCCCACGCCGCCTGCCGCGCCCAGGATCAGCACGGTCTCGCCCGCCTGCAGGCGGGCGCGGTCGAGCAGCGCGTGGTGCGAGGTGGCGTACGTCATCGTGAACGCCGCCGCGTCCACGTGCGCAAAGCCCTCGGGCAGGGGGATGCAGCGCGCCGCCGGCGCCACGGCGTGGGTGGCAAAGCCGCCGGTGCCCGTCAGGCAGGCCACGCTTTGCCCCACGCGCAATTGCGTCACGCCTTCGCCCACGGCCTGCACCACGCCGGCGTATTCCGAGCCGGGCACGAACGGCAGGGCGGGCTTGATCTGGTACTTGTTCTGCACGATCAGCAGGTCGGGAAAATTCAGGCTGGCGGCGCGGATCTCTATCAGCACCTCGCCCGCCTTGGGTTCGGGCGTGGGCAGCTGCGTCCAGGTTAGGGCTTCGACCCCTGTGGGGTTGGTGCAAAGCCAGGCGTGCATATCGTGTCTCCTTTGGGGTGTGATGCTTTGGCCGGGGCGCATGATAGGCGTGCGGGGCAGCCTTGAATTGTCCCAGGCGCGACGCACCGCAGCATGGTTGCACACTTCTACAATGCAGGCCACTGCAACGCGCGCAATCCATGAAAATTCTGATTTCCAACGACGATGGCTACCAGGCGCCCGGCATCGTGGCGCTGCACGACGCCCTGAAAACCGTGGCCGACGTCGAGGTGGTGGCCCCCGAGCACAACAATAGTGCCAAGTCCAACGCTCTGACCTTGAACGCCCCGCTGTACGTGCACCGCGCGGCCAATGGCTTTCGCTACGTCAACGGCACGCCGGCCGACTGCGTGCACATCGCGCTCACGGGGCTGCTGGGCTACCGGCCCGACCTGGTCGTCTCCGGCATCAACAACGGCGCCAACATGGGCGACGACACGATTTATTCAGGCACCGTGGGCGCGGCCATGGAGGGCTATCTGTTCGGCATTCCCGCGATCGCCTTCTCGCAGGTCGCCAAGGGCTGGGGCGAGCTTGAAGCCGCCGCGCGCAAGGCGCGCGAGATCGTGCAACAGATGCAGGCGCAGCGCATGGTCGGCGCAGCGCCGTGGCTGCTCAACGTCAACATCCCGAACCGCCCGTTCGACGAACTGCGCCCGCTGCGTCTGTGCCGCCTGGGGCGGCGCCACTCGGCCGAGCGCGTCATCGAGCAGCAAAGCCCGCGCGGCGAAACCATGTACTGGATCGGCGGCGCCGGCGCGGCCAAGGACGACGCCGAGGGAACGGATTTCCACGCCACGGCGCAGGGCCACGTCAGCATGACGCCGCTCAAGGTGGATTTGACGGATCACGACGGCCTGGGCTACTGGGCGCAGACCGTCGCGCGCCTGGAGGCGGGCGTGCAGCAGGGCAGGGCGGCCTGAGCGATGCAGCGCCGACCGGGTTTCCCCGCGCGCCTCGACGCCCGCCTGGGCGGCGTGGCGGGCGCACCGGCCGGGCCTGCCAGGCCCGCCGGGCTGGCGCGCACGGCCCAGCCGCTTGTGCCCCGGGGCGTGGGCCTGGATTCGGCGGCGGTGCGCGCGCGCATGGTGCAAAGGCTGGGTGCGGGCGGCATCTCCGCGCCTGCGGTGCTGCGCGCCATGGGGGAGGTGCAGCGCCATTTGTTCGTCGATTCGGCGCTGGCCAACCAGGCCTACGAGGACACCAGCCTGCCGATCGGGCTGGGGCAGACCATCTCCAAGCCCAGCGTGGTGGCGCGCATGATCGAGCTGCTGCTCGACTCCGAGGGCGCCCGCGCGGCCGGCCTGGGGCGGGTGCTTGAAATCGGCACCGGCTGCGGCTACCAGGCCGCCGTGCTGGCCTGCGTGGCGCGCGAGGTGTATTCCATAGAGCGCCTGCGTGCGTTGCATGAAAAGGCGCGCACGCATCTGCGGCCGCTGCGCCTGGCCAATGTGCATCTGATACTGGGCGACGGCATGCAGGGCTACCCTGGCGGTGCACCGTACGCTGGCATCATCAGCGCCGCCGGCGCCGACCAGTTGCCGGCGCAGTGGTGCGAGCAATTGGCCGTGGGCGGGCGCCTGGTGGCGCCGATGGCGCGCGAAGGCGGGCAGCAAAGGCTGCTGGTTGTAGACAAAACGTTGCACGGTTTGCAGCACAACGTGCTGGAATCGGTGCATTTCGTCCCCCTAAAATCGGGGATTGCCTGAAGGAATTGGTTATGGTGTTGCGTGGTCGTGTGGCTTTGGGTTGTTGCGTGTTGGGGGCTGCCGTGCTGGCGGGTTGCAGTACCCCGATCAACAGGGCGCCGGTGGAAGACCGCGGCACCTTTGCCGGGCAGGCCGCTGCCCCCGCCGTCCAGCCGGACACCAAGCCCCTGCCGGGCGCCGAGAACGCCGGCAAGCCGGGCTACTACACGGTCAGGCCGGGCGACACGCTGATCCGCATCGGCCTGGACACCGGCCAAAGCTGGAAAGACATCGCCAGCTGGAACAGCCTGGAGAACGCCAACCTGATCGAAGTCGGCCAGGTGCTGCGCGTGGTGCCGCCCGTGGCCCCGTCCGCGCCGGTCACGCAGGCGGCGGTGGTGGCCGCGGATACCGGCGTGGTAACGCGGCCCGTCACGTCGTCGAACCTGCCCCCCGCCGCGCCCGAGGGCAAGGCCAAGCCTGCAGCGGTTGCTCCGGCGCCTGTCCCAGCTTCTGCGCCCGTCGCCGCCGCTACCCCGGCTCCCGCCCCAGCCGCCGCCCAGGCCGCGCCGGCGGACAGCAGCGGCATGAACTTCATCTGGCCTTCCTCCGGCGGCGTGCTGGCCGGCTTTGACGAGGCGCGCAACAAGGGCGTGGACATCGGCGGCAAGGCCGGCGACCCGGTGCTGGCCGCAGCCGACGGCCGGGTGGTCTACGCCGGCGCCGGGCTGCGCGGCTACGGCAACCTGGTCATCCTCAAGCACAACAACACCTACCTGACGGCCTATGCGCACAACCAGGCGCTGCTCGTCAAGGAAGATCAGAACGTCAAGCGCGGCCAGAAGATCGCCGAGATGGGCAGTTCCGACGCCGACCGCGTCAAGCTGCACTTCGAGATCCGCCGCCAGGGCAAGCCTGTCGATCCGGTGCGCTACCTGCCATCGCGCTGAGCGTGACGCAGCAGACCCCATGGCTGGGCGACGACGAGGACGAGTCGCCGCCGGGTGAGGCCGCCGCGGACGCGGCCCAGGCGCCTGACGAGGTAGAGCTGCGCCAGGTAGCGGTCACCACGGGGCTGCACGGCCAGCGGCTGGACAAGGCGCTGGCGCAGCTGGTGCCCGAGTTCTCGCGCAGCTACCTGCAGCAGCTGCTGGCGCAGGGCGCCGTCAGCCTCAACGGCGCAGCGGCGGCCAAGCCGGCGCTCAAGGTGCACGCCGGCGACGCGCTGGCCGTGCAGATGCGGCCCACCCAGCAAAGCCAGGCATTCAAGCCCGAGCACTTGCCGCTGGACGTGGTGCACGAGGACGAACACCTGCTGGTTGTCAACAAGCCCGCCGGGCTGGTGGTGCACCCGGCGCCGGGCAACTGGAGCGGCACGCTGCTCAACGCATTGCTCGGGCGCGACGCGCAGGCCGCGCTGGTGCCCCGGGCCGGCATCGTGCACCGGCTCGACAAGGACACCAGCGGCCTGATGGTGGTGGCGCGCACGCGTGCGGCCATGGACGCGCTGGTGCGCCTGATCGCCGCGCGCGAGGTCAGCCGCCAGTACCTGGCGCTGGCCTGGGGCGCCTGGAGCGGGCCGGCGCAGCGCCGCGTCGATGCGCCCATTGGCCGCGACCCGCGCAACCGCCTGCGCATGGCCGTGGTCGATCTGGCGCAGCACCCGGGCAAGCCGGCGCGCACCGACTTCGAGCTGCTGGACGGCAACGGCCAGGCCTGCCTGGTGCGCTGCAGCCTGCACACCGGGCGCACGCACCAGATTCGCGTGCACATGGCGTCGCTGCGCCACCCGCTGGTGGCCGACGCCCTGTACGGCGGCGCCTGCGGGGCGGGGCTTGAGCGCCAGGCGCTGCACGCGTTCCGGCTGGCGTTTACGCACCCCATGTCGGGGCAGGCGCTGGAATTTGGCGCGCCGCTGCCGCAGGACATGGCGCAGGCCGTGCAAACATGGGGCTTGCATTACAATGCGCCTATGGCCGTTCGGCCGTAGCGGCGCAAGCCCTTTGCCGGTGGATGGCCGGTCCGGCATGCCGCTCTGGCGCCGCAGGCGCCCCTGAAAGTCCCCCCTCGCCCCAGGCTCACGCCCCGACAGTGCGTGCGGCTGCTCCGTTGAGCCATTGAGAACTGTAGGACCCATGAATTCGGTGGATGCCAAGCGGATCCTGGAAACCGCGCTGATCTGCACCCCGCAGCCTGTGCCGATCCGCGAGCTGCGCACCCTGTTCGACGATGCACTGGGCGCGGACACGATCAAGCAGCTGCTGGAGCAACTGCAGCAGGACTGGGCGCTGCGCGGCGTCGAGCTGGTGGCCGTGGCCAGCGGCTGGCGCTTCCAGAGCCGCCCGCAGATGCGCCCGTACCTGGACAGGCTGCATCCGGAAAAGCCGCCGCGCTACACCCGCGCGGCGCTGGAGACGCTGGCCATCATCGCCTACCGCCAGCCGGTCACGCGTGGCGATATCGAGGACATCCGGGGCGTGACGGTCAACAGCCTGATCATCAAGCAGCTGGAGGACAGGGGCTGGGTCGAGGTCATAGGCCACCGCGAGACCGTGGGGCGCCCGGCGCTCCTGGCGACCACGCGGCAGTTCCTGGACGACCTGGGGCTGCAGTCGCTCGACCAGCTGCCGACGCTGGACGATGCACCGGCGCAGGCGTCGATGCTCGATGCGCTGGAAGCGATGGCGCAGCCGCAATTGCAGGAAGAGCAGGACGCACAGGCGTCGCAAGGCGAACCGGTGCCATTGTCGATGCAGGAGCCGCAGGATTTGCTGGCCGCGCCGGAGCAAGGCGCAGACATGGCAGCCGATACTGCCGATACGAACGATGAAAGTGCCTCCCCTGGGGGCGCGGAAGGTGGAACATGAACGAATCCGAACACGACGCACCGGCGCAACAGCCGTCGCCCGACGCGCAGGCAGGGGCGCCAGCCGCGCCCGCTGGCAAGGAGCGCCGCCCGCGCCGCAGCAAGCCGGGCGGGCAGGGCGCGGCCCCCGTGCGCCGGCCGGCGCAGGCGCGTGACGAGGACGACGGCTACCGCTTTGCCGACGTGGTTTCGGGCCAACTCGACGAGGACGAAGGCAACGACCAGGTAGCGCCGGCCAAGCGCGTGCTGCAGCCCCAGCCCGAGACGCCCAAGCTGCACAAGGTGCTGGCGCAGGCGGGCATGGGTTCGCGCCTGGAGATGGAGCAGCTCATTCTGGAAGGGCGCATCTCGGTCAACAACGAGCCGGCGCACATCGGCCAGCGCGTGCAGTACGGCGACCAGATCAAGGTCAACGGCAAGCCGATCCGCTTTCGCATCGCGCCGCCGCCCGCGCGGGTCATCGCCTACCACAAGCCGGTGGGCGAGGTCGTCACGCACGACGACCCGCAGAACCGCCCCACGGTGTTTCGCAAGCTGCCGCGCCTGCAGCAGGGCAAGTGGCAGTCGGTCGGGCGGCTGGACCTGAATACCGAAGGCCTGCTGCTGTTCACCAGCTCGGGCGAACTGGCCAACCGGCTGATGCACCCGCGCTTCGGCCTGGAGCGCGAGTACGCCGTGCGCGTGCTTGGCGCGCTCAACAGCGAAGAGCGCCAGCGCCTGCTCGACGGCGTGCGCCTGGACGACGGCGAGGCCGCCTTCGGCTCGATCGAGGAGGGCGGCGGCGAAGGCGCCAACTGCTGGTACCGCGTCACCATCAGCGAAGGGCGCAACCGCGAGGTGCGCCGCCTGTTCGAGGCCGTGGGCCACGCCGTCAGCCGCCTGATACGCATCCGCTACGGCGCCATGATGCTGCCCCGGGGCTTGAAGCGCGGCGCCTGGCTGGAGCTGGGCGAGGGCGACATCCGGGCGCTGATGCAGGCCGCCGGCGTGCCGCCCGTGCAGGAAGATCGGCGCGGCCCGGCCGGCGCCGGCCGGGGCCGGGGCGGCAACGGCGGGCGCAGCGCCGGCCCCAAGCCGGGCGGCGGGCGCGGTGGCGCGCCGCGCGGCGACCGCCAGGGCGGCAATGGCGGCGGCGGCAGCAGCCAGCCCGACCCGATGAAAACCTCGCTCGGCTACATCGGCGCCGACAGCTTTGCCCGCCAGCGCCAGCAGCAGCGCAATGGCGGCGCGCGGCGCGGCCGGCGCTGAAGGCGGCTGGCTAAAAAGTTAGAATCGCGGGTTTTGCCCCATTGGCAGGAAATTATTCAACACCCTAACCAGGAAAACTCAAATGGCTATCGAACGCACCCTCTCCATCATCAAGCCCGACGCCGTTGCCAAGAACGTCATCGGCCAGATCTACGCCCGCTTCGAGGCCGCCGGACTGAAGATTGCCGCTGCCCGCCTGGTGCAGCTGTCGCGCGGCGAAGCCGAGCAGTTCTACGCCGTGCACAAGGAACGCCCCTTCTTCAAGGACCTGGTGGACTTCATGGTCTCCGGCCCGGTGATGATCCAGGTGCTCGAAGGCGAAAACGCCGTCCTGAAGAACCGCGAGCTGATGGGCGCCACCGACCCCAAGAAGGCCGCCGCCGGCACCATTCGCGCCGACTTTGCCGACAGCATCGACGCCAACGCCGTGCACGGCTCCGACGCCGCTGAAACCGCTGCTGTCGAAGTGGCCTTCTTCTTCCCCGGCCTGAACATCTACTCGCGTTGATGCGACCATCACGGGCGCTGGGCGGCATGGTTGCGCCCTGCGCCCGTTTTGTCTTTTGAGCGTGGATGTTGACGACGTTATGACCACAAGCCTGCTGGACCTGGACCTGGATGCCACCGCCGCGTTCTGCGAGCGCCTGGGGGAAAAACGTTTTCGCGCCACGCAGCTGTTCCGCTGGATCCACCAGCGCGGCGCCAGCGACTTCGACCAGATGAGCGATCTGGCCAAGTCGCTGCGCGAGAAATTGAAGGGCGTGGCCCACGTGGCGGCGCCCCCGGTGCTGAGCGAGCACACCTCGGGTGACGGTACCGTCAAGTGGCTGTTCGACGTGGGCGGCGGCAACGCCGTCGAGACCGTTTTCATCCCCGAGGACGACCGCGGCACGCTGTGCATCTCGTCGCAGGCCGGCTGCGCCGTGGGCTGCCGCTTCTGCTCCACGGGCCACCAGGGCTTCAGCCGCAACCTGACCAGCGGCGAGATCATCGCCCAGCTGTGGTACGCCGAGCACACGCTGCGCCGGCTGCGCGGCAGCGACGAGCGCGTTATCTCCAACGTGGTGATGATGGGCATGGGCGAGCCGCTGCAGAATTATTCGGCGCTGGTGCCGGCGCTGCGCATCATGCTCGACGACCACGGCTACGGCCTGTCGCGCCGGCGCGTTACCGTCTCGACCTCGGGCGTCGTGCCCATGATCGAGCGTCTGGCGCGCGACTGCCCGGTGGCGCTGGCGGTGTCGCTGCACGCGCCCACCGACGCGCTGCGCGACAACCTGGTGCCGCTCAACCGCAAGTACCCGATTGCCGAGCTGCTGGCCGCGTGCCGGGGCTACCTGGAATATGCGCCGCGCGACTTCATCACCTTCGAATACTGCATGCTCGACGGCGTGAACGACCAGCCCGAGCATGCGCGCCAGCTGCTCGACCTGATCAACAGCCGCGACGGCGTCGCCTGCAAGTTCAACCTGATCCCGTTCAACCCCTTCCCCGCCTCGGGCCTGCGCCGATCAACCAACGAGGCCGTGGCGGCTTTTGCCAAAACCCTGAGCGATGCGGGTATCGTTACGACCGTGCGCAAGACGCGCGGCGACGACATCGACGCGGCCTGCGGCCAGCTCGCCGGCGACGTGAGGGACAGAACCCGCGTGGGCGAGCGCATGGCCAAGCTGCGAACCATCGTGCTCAAGCCGGCGGTGCGCGAGGTTCCATCAATCAAGGGAGACGATGCATGACGGTGTGGGCTGTATCACGGGAGAGGTGGGCGCGCATGGCGCTGGCGCTGGCGCTGGTGGGCGGCGCGCTGGCGGGGTTGCAGGGCTGCGCGCACCAGGCGGTGGACGCGCAGGCGGGCGCCGGGCCGGCCGCGTCCGACCCGGGCGAGACGACCGACGTGCGCCGCCGCGCGCGCATCCGCCTGGAGCTGGCCGCCAGCTACCTGCAGCGCGGCCAGACCAAGGTGGCGATGCAGGAGGTCGACCAGGCGCTGGCCACCGACCCGACCTTTGCCGACGCCTACCACCTGCGCGGCCTGATCCACATGGACGCGGGCGACCTGGCGCGCGCCGAGGCCGACCTCAAGCGCGCGCAGGACATGAAGCCCGCCGACCCGGACGTGATGCACAACTACGGCTGGCTGCTGTGCCAGCGCCAGCAGTACGCGCAGGCCGACCAGCTCTTCGCCCGGGCCCTGCAGGCGCCCGGCTACGCGTCGCGCAGCAAGACACTGATGGCGCAGGGCGTGTGCCAGCAGCGCGCCGGCCAGCTGGAGCAGGCCGAGAAAACGCTGCTGCACGCCTACGAGATCGACGCCGGCAACCCGGCGCTGGGCTTCAACCTCGCGTCCGTGATGTTTGCCCTCGGCGAGAACGAGCGGGCGCAGTTCTATATCCGCCGCGTCAACAACGGCGAATATTCCAACGCCGAAACGCTGTGGCTGGGCGTGAAGATCGAGCGCGCGCTCAAGGACTCCGTGTCCATGCGCCAGCTGGGCGAGCAATTGCGCAAGCGCTACCCCGAATCGAAGCAGGCCAGGGCGTACGAGGCGGGATCGTTCAATGAGTGATGCAGCCATGGTGCACGACGTGGATTCTTCAACCCAGCCAACGGACGGCCCGGCAGGGCCCACCGCGGGCGCCCTGCTGACGCAGATGCGCGAGGCCGCCGGCATGCACCGCGAGGCGCTCGCGGCCATGCTCAAGGTGCCCGAGGCCAAGCTCGCCGCGCTGGAGAGCGACCATTACGAGCGGTTTGCCGAGCCCGTCTTCATGCGCGCGCTCGCCTCCAGCGTGTGTCGCGTGCTGCAGGCCGACTCCGCGCCGGTGCTGGCGCTGCTGCCCAGCAGCAAGCCGGCCCCGCTGCGCGTCGACCACGGCTTGAACGCGGCGTTCAAGGAGCCCGGCCGCAAGGCGGGCGCGGGCGCCAGCCTGGATCGGCCCAAGCCGCGCCTGCTGGGCTTCGTGGTCGCGGCCCTGCTGGTGGGCGCGCTGGCCATCGCCTTCTATCCGGCCGGCCGGAACATGGGCCAGGCCCATCCGGACGAAGCCGCGCAGGCCGACGATGCCGCCCCGGCGGCCACGGCGCCCGCACCCATGGCCCTGGCCCAGTTCGGCGCGCCGGCTGGTGACCCTGCCGGCGCTGTGGCCGGACCGGCTGCGGCGCCCGCCGCTGCCCCGGCGGCCGAGTCCGGCTCCGCCGCTCCCGCCGCCGTGGCTGCTGCGGCTTCTGCCACGGCGCCCGAGGCGGCAGCGCCCGCTGCCGCGGCCCCCGTGGCCGCGGCGCAGGCCGATGGCGCGGCGGCTGCAGCTGCCGCCCCGGCTCCCGCCGCTGCTGGCGATGCGGTGCTGCTGATCCGCGCCACGACGGGCCAGTCGTGGGTGCAGGTGCGCGGCAGCGACGGCAAGGTGGTATTGGAGCGGCTGTTGTCCCCGGGCCAGAGCGCCGCCGTGCCCGGCGCGCCGCCGTGGTCGGTGGTGGTGGGCAAGGCCGACGTGACCGAGGTGCTGGTGCGCGGCAAGGCCATGGACCTGGCGGCCGTTGCCCGCGAGAACGTGGCCCGATTCGAGGTGAAGTGATGAGTCTGCAGTTAACGGATGCCGGCATTGCGCTGGCCGCGCCGCTGCCGCGCCGTGCGCGCCAGGCGCGTGTGGTGTGGGGTACGCGCGTGGTCACCGTGGGGGGCGACGCGCCGGTGCGCATCCAGTCCATGACCAACACCGACACCGTGGACGCCACTGCCACGGCCCGGCAGGTGTACGAGCTGGCGCAGGCCGGCTCCGAGCTGGTGCGCATCACCGTCAACACCCCCGAGGCCGCCGCCGCCGTGCCGCAGGTGCGCGAGCAGCTCGACGCCATGGGCTGCGACGTGCCGCTGGTGGGCGACTTCCACTACAACGGCCACCGCCTGCTGACCGATTTTCCGGACTGCGCGCAGGCGCTGTCCAAGTACCGCATCAACCCCGGCAACGTGGGCAAGGGCGACAAGAAGGACAAGCAGTTCGCGCAGATGATCGAGGCGGCGATGCGCTGGGACAAGGCCGTGCGCATCGGCGTGAACTGGGGCAGCCTCGACCAGGAGCTGCTGGCCGCGCTGATGGACGCCAACGGCCGGCGCGCGGTGCCGCTCAACGTGCGCCAGGTCATGTACGAGGCGCTGGTCTCGTCGGCCATCGAATCGGCGCGCCGCGCCGAGGAGCTGGGCCTGCGCGGCGAGCAGATCATCCTGTCGTGCAAGGTCAGCGGCGTGCAGGACCTGATCGCCGTGTACCGCGAACTGGCGCGCCGCGCCGACTACGCGCTGCACCTGGGCCTGACCGAGGCCGGCATGGCGACCAAGGGCACGGTCGCCTCCAGCGCGGCGCTGGCCATTCTGCTGCAGGAGGGCATCGGCGACACCATCCGCGTCTCGCTCACGCCACAGCCGGGCGAGGCGCGCACGCAGGAGGTGGTGGTGGCCGCCGAGATCCTGCAGGCGCTGGGCATGCGCGCCTTCGTGCCCAGCGTCACCGCCTGCCCGGGCTGCGGGCGTACCACGAGCACGGTGTTCCAGGAGCTGGCCAAGCAGATCGACGACTTTCTGCGCGCCCAGATGCCGGTGTGGCGCGCGCGCTACCCGGGCGTGGAAAAGCTCAAGGTGGCGGTCATGGGCTGCATCGTCAACGGCCCGGGCGAGAGCCGCCACGCCGACATCGGCATCAGCCTGCCGGGTACCGGCGAGGCGCCGGCGGCGCCCGTGTTCATCGACGGCGAGAAGGCCATGACGCTGCGCGGCGAGCACATCGCGCAGGAGTTCCACGCCATCGTCGAGCAGTACGTGCAGCGCCGCTTCGGCGCGCAGCAGTCCTGATCCGGCCGCCCGCATCTATTTGGCTATTTGGGGTCAGATTCCAATTACATGAAAACAATAGCTGGTTGCGCTTGGTGAATAAGTACTTTGGCAACGAAACTATCTGAGTTTCTTTTGTACCAAGCGCAAACGGCTCATTTTTTTGATATGGCAAAGAACGACAAACTAAGTGCCGTCAAGGGCATGAACGACATCCTGCCCGGCGAGTCCGAGCGCTGGCAGTGGCTGGAGGCGCAGGTGCGTGAGCTGATGGACGGCTTTGCCTACCGCAACGTGCGCACGCCCATCGTCGAGCACACGCAGCTGTTCGTGCGCGGCATCGGCGAGGTGACCGACATCGTCGAAAAAGAGATGTACTCGTTCGAGGACAAGCTCAACGGCGAGCGCCTGACCCTGCGCCCCGAGGGCACGGCCAGCTTGGTGCGTGCCACCGTCGAGCACAACCTGCTGTACGACGGCGGCAAGCGCATGTGGTACATCGGCCCGATGTTCCGCCACGAGCGCCCGCAGCGCGGCCGCTACCGCCAGTTCCACCAGATCGGCGCCGAGGCGCTGGGCTTTGCCGGGCCGGACGTGGACGCCGAATTGATTTTGCTGGCCGTGGCGCTGTGGAAGCGCCTGGGCCTGGCGCAATGGCGCCTGGAGATCAACAGCCTGGGCCAGCCGGCCGAGCGCGCCGCGCACCGCGCCGCGCTGATCGCCTACCTGGAGCTGCACCAGGACGTGCTCGACGAAGAAGCCAAACGCCGCATGTACAGCAACCCGCTGCGCGTGCTCGACACCAAGAACCCGGCGATGCAGGACATGGTGAACGGCGCGCCCCGGCTGCTGGACTACCTGGGCGAGGCGTCGCTGGCGCACTTCGACGGGCTGAAGGCCATCCTGGACGCCAACGGCGTGCCCTGGAGCGTCAACCCGCGCCTGGTGCGCGGGCTGGACTACTACAACCTCACGGTGTTCGAGTTCGTCACCGACCTGCTGGGCGCGCAGGGCACCATCTGCGCCGGCGGGCGCTATGACGGGCTGGTCGAGCAGATCGGCGGCAAGAGCGCCCCGGCCGTGGGCTGGGCGCTGGGCGTGGAGCGGGTGCTCGAACTCGTCAAGGAGCTGGGCACCGCCATTGCGCAGGCGCCGCTCGATGCCTACGCCATCGTGCCCGACGCCGCCGCCATGCCGCAGGTGCTGCGCACGCTCACCCAGCTGCGCGAAGCCGGCGTGCGCGTGCAGATGCACGCCGCCACCGAGCAGGGCATGGGCAGCATGAAGTCGCAGTTCAAGAAGGCCGACGCCAGCGGCGCGCGCTTCGCGCTCGTCTTCGGCGGCGATGAGCTGGCGCGCGGCGCCGTCACCGTCAAGCCGCTGCGCGATGGCGGCGAGCAGACCGAACGCGCGCTGGCCGCTGCCGCCGACTGGGCCGCCACCCTACAATCGCCCCGCTGAACTGAAAGACATTTGCACATGGCCAATACCTTTGACCTGCAGGAGCAGGAACAACTCGAAGAACTCAAGCACTTCTGGAACAAGTGGGGCACGTCCATCACCTGGCTGCTGATCGTCGTCTTCGGCAGCTTTGCCGCCTGGAACGGCTACAAGTTCTGGCAGACGCGCCAGGCGCAGCAGGCAACCGCGCTGCTGGAGGCCGTGGAACTGGCCGCGCAGGGCGGCGACATGGCCCGCGTGGAGCAGGCCTTCGGCGACATCAGCAAGGGCTACGCCGGCACCACCCAGGCCGGCCAGGCCGGCCTGCTGGCCGCCAAGGCGCTGGCCGACGCCGGCAAGTGGGACGCCGCCAAGGCGGCGCTGACCTGGGTGGGCGCCAACGCCGCCGATCCGGGCTACGCCGCCCTGGGCCGGCTGCGCCTGGCCGGCGTGCTGGTGCAGGCGAAGGATTACGACGCCGCGCTGGCGCAGCTCTCGGGCAGCTTCCCGCCGGAATTCGCCGCGCTGGTGGCCGACCGCAAGGGCGACGTGCTGGCGCTGCAGTCCAAACCGCAAGAGGCCGTGGCCGAATACCGCAAGGCCTACGAGGCCATGGACGCGCGCGAAACCTACCGCCGCCTGGTCGAGGCCAAGCTCAACGCCCTGGGCGCCAAGGTGCAGGCCGGCGCGGCCGCGGAGGGCGCCAAGTGACGGCCGCCCGCACCGTGCGCCCGGCCCTGGCTGCCACGGCCCTGGCGGTTACGTTGGGCCTGGGCGGCTGCTCGTTGTGGAGCTCGTCCGCGCCCAAGCCGGCGGACCTAGGCCCCAACGTGCCGGTGCTGGCCGTGCGCCAGGCCTGGCAGGCGCAGGTCGGCAGCTTGCAGGGCATGGAGCCCAGCGTGCACGTGCAGGGCAATACCGTGCTGCTGGCGTCCGGCGACGGCACGGTCGCCGCGATCGACGCGCGCACCGGCGGCGACGTCTGGCGCGCCAACGTGCATGCGCCGCTGGCGTCCGGCGCGGGCAGCGACGGCCGCTGGGCCGCCGTGGTCTCGCGCACCGGCGAGGTGATCGCGCTGGACGCTGGGCGCGAGGTCTGGCGCAAGCAACTGGCCACCCCCGCGTATACCGCGCCGCTGGTGGCGGGCGAGCGCGTGTTCGTGCTCGCCGCCGACCGTTCCGTGACCGCCTTCGACGCCGCCACCGGCTACCGCCTGTGGAGCCAGCAGCGCCCGGGCGAGCCCTTGATCCTGCGCCAGGGCGGGGTGCTGATGGCCGTGGGCGACACCCTGGTGGCGGGCCTGGCCGGGCGCCTGGTGGGCTTCAACCCGGACAACGGCAGCGTGCGCTGGGAGGCCCCGCTGGCCAGCCCGCGCGGCACCAACGACGTGGAGCGCCTGGTCGAGATCGTTGGCCACACCAGCCGCGTGGGCGATACCGTCTGCGCGCGCGCCTTTCAGGCGACGGTGGGCTGCATCGACGCGGCGCGCGGGCGCGTGCTGTGGAGCGTGCCGGCCAGCGGCAGTGAAGGCATAGACGGCGACGACACGATGCTGTTCGGCACCGAGAGCAACGGCACCGTGCAAACCTGGCAGCGCAGCGACGGCAAGCGCGCCTGGTCGTCGCAGCGGCTCAAGTTCCGCCACCTGACGGCGCCGCTGCTGCTCGGCCGCTCGGTCATCATCGGCGACGGCGACGGCCTGGTGCACCTGCTTTCGCGCACCGACGGCGCGCCGCTCAACCGCCTGAGCACCGACGGCTCGGGCATCGCCGCCGCGCCGGTGGCCGCGGGCAACACGCTGGTGGTCGTCACGCGCAAGGGCGGCGTCTACGGCTTTCGCCCCGACTGACAACGATAGGACACTGGGATGAAACCAGTCATCGCCCTGGTGGGGCGGCCCAACGTGGGCAAATCCACCTTGTTCAACCGCCTGACCAAGTCGCGCGACGCCATCGTCGCCGACTTTGCCGGGCTGACCCGCGACCGCCACTACGGCAACGGGCGCCAGGGCAAGCACGAATACATCGTCATCGACACTGGCGGCTTCGAGCCCGACGCCTCCAGCGGCATCTACCGCGAGATGGCGCGCCAGACGCAGCAGGCGGTGGCCGAGGCCGACGTGGTGGTCTTCGTGGTGGACGCCCGCGCCGGCCTGTCGGCGCAGGACCACGACATCGCCAACTACCTGCGCCGCATCGGCAAGCCCAGTGTGCTGGTGGGCAACAAGGCCGAGGGCATGCAGGGCGGCGCGCAGCTGGCCGAGTTCTACGAACTGGGCCTGGGCGAGGTGTTCCCCGTATCGGCCGCGCACGGACAGGGCGTGCGCGACCTGGTGGAACTGGCGCTGGGGGCGCTGAACCTGCCCGAGCCCGGCGACGACGAACTGCAGGAGGACGACAAGCCCATCCGCCTGGCTGTGGCCGGTCGCCCCAATGTGGGCAAGTCCACGCTCATCAACACCTGGCTGGGCGAGGAGCGCCTGGTCGCCTTCGACCTGCCGGGCACCACGCGCGACGCGATCTCGGTGCCGTTCGAGCGCGGCGGCCAGAAGTTTGAGCTGATCGACACGGCCGGCCTGCGGCGCAAGGGCAAGGTGTTCGAGGCCATCGAGAAGTTCTCGGTGGTCAAGACGCTGCAGGCCATCGAGTCGGCCAACGTGGTGCTGCTGCTGATCGACGCCGTCGAGGGCGTGACCGACCAGGACGCGCACATCGCCGGCTACATCCTGGAGAGCGGCCGCGCCGTGGTGCTGGCCGTCAACAAATGGGACGCGGTCGACGACTACGGGCGCCAGTTGCTCGAACGCTCGATCGAGACGCGGCTGTCCTTTCTCAAGTTCGCCGCGCTGCACTTCATCTCGGCCAAGAAGCGCCAGGGCCTGGGGCCGCTGTGGACATCCATCGCCCAGGCCTACAAGGCCGCCACGTGCAAGATGCCGACGCCGGTGCTCACCCGCCTGCTGCTCGAAGCAGTGCAATTCCAGGCGCCCAAGCGCGCCGGCATGTCGCGCCCCAAGCTGCGCTACGCGCACCAGGGCGGCATGAACCCGCCGGTGATCGTGATCCACGGCAACTCGCTGGAGCACGTGACCAGCGCCTACAAGCGCTTTCTGGAGGGGCGGTTCCGCAAGGAATTCAACCTGATCGGCACACCGCTGCGCATCGAGATGAAAACCTCCAGCAATCCCTACGCGGGCAAGAACGATTCCTGACCGCGAGCCCCGCGGCCCGCGCTGGCTGTGGTAAGGTGACGACCTACAACAACACTCTTGAACACGGAGAATATCGTGAGCAACAAAGGCCAACTTTTGCAAGACCCCTTCCTGAACGCGCTGCGCCGCGAACATGTGCCGGTTTCCATCTATCTGGTCAACGGCATCAAGCTGCAGGGGCAGATCGAGTCTTTCGATCAATACGTCGTGCTGCTGCGCAACACCGTCACGCAGATGGTTTACAAGCACGCCATCTCCACCATTGTTCCGGGCCGGGCCGTCAATTTTGCGGCTGCCGAGTCCGGCGACGCCGGCGCGCAGTGATTTCCCGGCGTTGCCCGCCAGGGTGGCGCCCGGTACGTCGGCTGCATGCCCCTGATCCGCTGCATTGAGTTCCAGCACCGTTTCTGACAAGTCTTCCACGCCGGTTCTTCTGGTCGGCGTGGATTTTGGCTTGCCCCATTTCGACGCAGGCCTGGAGGAACTGGGCCTGCTGGCGCAGACCGCCGGGCTGGATCCAGTGGCTCGCCTGGCCTGCAAGCGCAAGGTGCCGGATGCGGCGCTGTTCGTGGGTAGCGGTAAGGCGGACGAGATCCGAACCCTGGCGCAGATGCACGGTGCCCAGGAGGTGTTGTTCGACCAGGCGCTCAGCCCGGCGCAGCAGCGCAACCTGGAGCGGCATCTGCAGATGCCGGTCAACGACCGCACGCTGCTGATCCTGGAAATCTTCGCCCAGCGCGCGCGCAGCCACGAAGGCAAGCTACAGGTGGAACTGGCGCGCCTGCAGTATTTGAGCACGCGCCTGGTGCGCCGCTGGACCCACCTGGAGCGCCAGCAGGGCGGCATAGGCCAACGCGGCGGCCCGGGCGAGACGCAGATCGAGCTGGACAAGCGCATGATCGGCGAGGCCATCAAGCGCACCAAGGAGCGGCTGCAGAAGGTCAAGCGCCAGCGCTCCACGCAGCGGCGCCAGCGCGAGCGCCGCGACACCTTCAACATCTCGCTGGTGGGGTATACCAACGCCGGCAAATCCACGCTGTTCAACGCCCTGGTCAAGGCGCGCGCCTACGCTGCCGACCAGCTGTTCGCCACCCTGGACACGACCACGCGCCAGCTGTATCTGGGCGGGGACGTGGGCTCGGTGTCGCTGTCGGACACGGTGGGCTTCATCCGCGACCTGCCGCACGGGCTGATAGACGCCTTCCAGGCCACCTTGCAGGAGGCCGTGGACGCGGATTTGCTGCTGCACGTGGTGGACGCCGCCAATCCGGCCTTTCCCGAGCAGATCGCCCAGGTGCAGTTGGTGCTGGGCGAGATCGGCGCGGCGGATATCCCGCAGCTGCTGGTGTTCAACAAACTCGACGCGGTGGACGCTGCGGCTCGCCCGGCGGCGCTGCAGGACAGCTACGAAATCGACGGCAATCAGGCGCCCAGGATTTATGTCAGCGCCGCCCGGGGCGACGGCATGGCGGCGCTGCGCGAGCAGTTGGCAAGCAGCGCCTTGGCGTTGTCGGGCAAGGGTATGTCCCTTGAATCGCCTACCCCATTGCCCGATTGCGGTACTTGATTGGGCACAATGCCCGTTTTCACAGGCTTGAAGAATAAGAGATATTGCGCATGAATCTGCCTATCCGCTCTTTCCGCTGGGCCGCGCTGCCGCAGCGTTTGCGAGGGATGTTCAATCTGAATGATCCGCGCTGGGGCCGTGGCGACGACAGCAACGGCGCCGAGCAGCGGCCCGATCCGGAACGTCCGCCCGCAGACAACCCGCAAGGCCAGCGTGGCCGCGAGCCGTCCGGCGGCGCCCAGCCGCCCGATCTGGACGAACTCTGGCGCGACCTCAACCGCAAGCTGGGCGGCCTGTTTGGCGGGCGCGGCTCGGGCGGCGACGGCCGCGGTACGCCGCCGGGCGGCGGTTTCCAGCCCGAGATGAAGAACGCCGGAGTCGGCATCGGCCTGGTGGCGGCGGTGGCTGCGCTGATCTGGCTGGCGTCGGGCTTCTTCATCGTGCAGGAAGGCCAGCAGGCCGTCATCACGCAATTCGGCAAGTACAAGAGCACGGTCAACGCCGGCTTCAACTGGCGCCTGCCGTACCCGATACAGCGCCACGAACTGGTATCGGTCACGCAGATCCGTTCGGTGGACGTGGGGCGCGACAGCATCATCAAGAGCACCGGCCTGCGCGAGTCGGCCATGCTCACGCGCGACGAGAACATCGTCGAGGTCAAGTTTGCCGTGCAGTACCGCCTGAGCGACGCACGCGCCTGGCTGTTCGAAAGCCGCAATCCGGGCGAGGCCGTGGTGCAGGCGGCCGAGACCGCCGTGCGCGAGGTGGTCGGCAAGATGAACATGGACGCTGCCCTGGCCGAGGAGCGCGACCAGATCGCGCCGCGCGTACGCGACCTGATGCAGTCCATCCTGGATCACTACAAGGTGGGCGTCGAGGTGGTTGCCATCAACATGCAGCAAGGCGGGGTGCGTCCGCCCGAGCAGGTGCAGGCGGCGTTCGACGACGTGCTCAAGGCAGGGCAGGAGCGCGAGCGCGTAAAGAACGAGGCCCAGGCCTACGCCAACGACGTGGTGCCGCGCGCTGTCGGTACGGCGTCGCGCCTGGCCGAGGAGGCACAGGCCTACAAGGCGCGCGTGGTGGCGCAGGCGCAGGGTGATGGGCAGCGCTTCGAATCCGTTCTGGCGCAGTACCAGAAGGCGCCGCAGGTAACGCGCGACCGCATGTATCTGGAGACCATGCAGCAGATCTACGCCAATGTCACCAAGGTGTTGGTCGATTCGCGCCAGGGCTCCAACCTGCTGTACATGCCGCTGGACAAGATCATGCAGAGCGTGACGCAGGTTGCGCCGGCATCCTCTGGCGCCGCCAGCCATGCTGCGACGGGCAGCACCGGCGTGCCTGTCACGTCGACACAGATACCCAGCGATTCGCGCGCGCGGGATGGACGCTCGCGCGACCGCGAGTCACGTTAGGAGATGCGTGTGAACAGAATAGGTTTTATCGTCACGACCGTACTGGTGGCGTTGGCGTTGCTCAGTTCCACGCTATTCGTGGTCGACCAGCGCCAGTTTGGCGTGGTCTATGCCCTGGGGCAGATCAAAAGCGTGATTACCGAGCCGGGGCTGAACTGGAAGCTGCCCCCGCCGTTCCAGAACGTACGCTATATCGACAAGCGCCTGCTCACGCTCGAAAGTATGGACGTGGAGCCCATGCTGACGGCCGAGAAGCAGCGCGTGGTCATCGACTGGTATGTGCGCTGGCGCATCACCGATCCGTCGCAATACATCCGCAACGTGGGCCTGGACGAAAACGCTGGCGCCCTACAGCTCAACCGCGTGATCCGCAACGCTTTCCAGGAAGAGATCAACCGCCGCACCCTCAAGGAACTGCTGGCAGACAAGCGCGACGCGTTGATGAGCGACGTCAAGAAGGAAGTGCTGGAGTCGGTGCGCGGCGCCAAGCCCTGGGGCGTGGACGTGGCGGACGTGCGCATCACCCGGATCGACTACGTGGAGTCGATCACCGAATCCGTCTATCGCCGCATGGAGGCGGAGCGCAAGCGCGTGGCCAACGAGTTGCGCTCCACTGGCGCCGCCGAAGGCGAAAAGATCAAGGCCGACGCGGATCGCCAGCGTGAGATCACGGTTGCCAACGCGTACCGCGACGCGCAGAAGATCAAGGGCGAGGGCGACGCCGAGGCGGCCCGTGTTTATGCGCAGGCGTTCGGGCGGGACCCGCAGTTCGCCAAGTTCTACCGCAGCCTGGAGGCGTACCGCGCGAGCTTTGCGCACAAGAGCGATGTCATGGTGCTCGACCCTTCTGCGTCCGAGTTCTTCCAGTCCATGCGCGGCGCCGAAACTTCTGCTGCGCGCAAATGACGCAGCCAGAACACGCCGTATGCGGGCAGCGCCATGCCGTGGGGTGACAGCCTCTGGATGGCGCTGGGCCTTGTGCTGGTGATCGAAGGGTTCTTCCCCTTCGTGTCGCCAGCCCGCTGGCGTGGCGTGCTGGCCCAGATCCTGCAGTTGCGCGACGGCCAGATCCGGTTCTGTGCGCTGCTGGCGTTGTTGGCGGGCGGTCTTTTGCTGCTCAGCGTATAGCGCGCGACGCCTCGCCTGGAAGGGCGTCGCCGTCAGCCGGTAGAATCGCCCTTTTAACAGCCTCCCCATTCTCATGTCTGCTTGGGTCCTGCCGGATCACATTGCCGATGTTTTGCCTTCCGAGGCCCGGCACATCGAAGAATTACGCCGCAGCCTACTCGATACCGCGCGCAGCTACGGGTACGAGTTGGTCATGCCGCCGCTGCTCGAACACCTTGATTCGTTGCTGACCGGTGCGGGCGAGGCGCTGGATTTGCAGACCTTCAAGCTGGTCGATCAGCTGTCGGGCAAATCCATGGGGCTGCGCGCCGACTCCACCCAGCAGGTGGCGCGCATCGACGCGCATCTGCTGAACCGGGCGGGTGTCACGCGCCTGTGCTATTGCGGCCCGGTATTGCATACGCGGCCCGATCGCCCCCACGCCACGCGCGAACCCTTGCAGTTTGGTGCGGAAATTTACGGCCATGGCGGCATCGAGGCGGACATCGAGGCGCTGCAGCTGTCCATCGAGTGCCTGCGCAGCGCGCATGTGCCCGAGATCAGCGTCGATCTGGCCGACGTGCGCATCGTGCGCAGCCTGCTGGCGGGCGTGCCCGTGGGGCTGGCCGTGCTGCGCCAGGTGCATGCTGCGCTGGCGGCCAAGGATGCGAGTGAATTGCGCAACCTGACAAAGGATTTCCCTGCAGCGTCCAGGGAAGGGCTGCAGGTTTTGCTGCAGCTGTACGGCGACGCGCAGGTATTGGATGAGGCGGAGCGCCGCTTGGGCGCTGTGGCTGGGGTCAGCCAGGCATTGGCGGATCTGCGGGCCATTGCCGCCAGCATTCCTGAGACTGCGGTCACTTTTGATTTGGCGGATTTGCGCGGCTACGGCTACTACAGCGGCGCCCGCTTCGGGGTGTATGCCCGCGGCGGCAGCGATGCGCTGGTGCGCGGCGGCCGCTACGACGAGGTGGGCGCTGTCTTTGGCCGCAATCGACCGGCGGTGGGTTTCAGTCTGGACATCAAGCAATTGGTCGCCGTGGTGCCGCCGCGCCCGCTGAAGGCCGCCATCCGCGCGCCCTGGGGCATGGCCAAGGACATGAATGCAGTGATAGCGGCACTGCGCAACGCCGGCGAGACGGTGGTCTGCGTGCTGCCAGGTCAGAGCAGCAAGGTGGACGAGTTCCGCTGCGACCGTGAGCTGGTCTTGGACGCCGGGCAGTGGGTCGTGCGCCCGATCTGATTTTTTAGCATTGAAACTGGGTTAATCATGAATGCAACCAAAGGTCGTAACGTTGTCGTCGTCGGCACGCAATGGGGGGATGAAGGCAAGGGCAAGCTGGTCGACTGGCTGACCGAAAGCGCCCAGGCCGTCGTACGCTTCCAGGGCGGCCACAACGCGGGACACACCCTGGTGATCAATGGAGTGAAGACGGCGCTGCACCTCATTCCGAGCGGCATCATGCGCCCCGGTGTGAAGTGCTATATCGGCAACGGAGTTGTGCTGTCGATCAGCAAGCTGTTCGAGGAAATCGATGCCTTGGAGCGTGCTGGTGTGGTCGTTCGCCCACGTTTGCGAGTCAGCGAGGCTTGTCCGCTGATCCTGCCTTTCCACGCGGCGCTGGATGTAGCGCGCGAAGCCGTGCGTGAGCATGGCGGAACGGAAAAAATCGGCACCACGGGGCGCGGTATTGGTCCCGCTTACGAGGATAAGATTGCCCGTCGTGCGCTGCGGGTGCAGGACTTGAAGTATCCGGAGCGTTTTGCCGCCAAGCTGCGCGAACTGCTGGCGCTGCACAACCACATTCTGACGACCTATCTTGGGTCGGAAAAATTCCAGTTTGGCGATGCCATCCAGCCTTACATGAAGGACGGGCAGGTGCAATTCGAGCCGGTGTACGCAGAAGCGATGCGGCTTGGCGAAATGCTCAAGCCGATGATTGCCGACGTATCCCGCGAACTGAACGAGGCGCACGCCGGCGGCGCCAACCTGCTGTTCGAAGGCGCGCAGGGGACGCTGCTCGACGTCGATCACGGTACCTATCCCTATGTGACGTCGAGCAACTGCGTTGCGGGCAATGCCGCCGCGGGCTCGGGGGTCGGGCCGGGCCTGTTGCATTACGTTCTTGGCATTACCAAGGCCTATTGCACGCGTGTCGGGGGCGGCCCCTTCCCGACTGAGCTGGAATGGGAAAAGCCGGGTACCCCTGGCTACCACATGAGTACGGTCGGCGCCGAGCGTGGCGTGACGACCGGACGCAGCCGCCGCTGTGGCTGGTTTGATGCGGCGCTGCTCAAGCGCAGCGCACAGGTCAACGGCTTGTCGGGCCTATGCATCACCAAGCTGGATGTGCTCGATGGGCTTGAAGAGCTCCTGCTGTGCGTTGGCTACGAGTTGGATGGGGAGCGCATCGATCTGCTCCCTCTTGGGGCGGAAGAGATTGCGCGCTGCACCCCTATCTATGAAAAGATTCCTGGCTGGACGCAGACGACGGTCGGAGTGACCGAATACAACGCATTGCCGGCCAATGCACGCAAGTACCTGGAACGGATCGAGCAGACGACCGGGGTGCCGATTGCGATGATCTCCACCAGCCCGGATCGGGATCACACCATCTTGTTGCATAACCCCTATTCGGCTTCTTAAGCTGTTTTAAAAGAAGCGCCAAAAGCTATCACTCTAGGAGTAAAAATGCTGACAGAAGATGGCAAGCATCTCTACGTAAGCTATGACGAGTACCACAATCTCATCGAGAAGTTGGCGCTCAAGGTGCATCAGTCCGGCTGGGAGTTCGACACCATTCTTTGCCTTGCGCGAGGCGGGTTGCGGCCTGGCGATATCCTGAGCCGCATTTTTGACAAGCCGCTGGCCATCATGTCCACCAGTTCCTATCGGGCAGAGGCTGGCACGGTGCAAGGCCATCTGGACATCGCCCGCTTCATCACCACACCGAAGGGCGAGATTGCAGGCAGGGTGCTGTTGGTGGACGACCTTGCCGATTCCGGGCACACGCTTAACGCCGTGATCGCTATGCTCAAGGCCAACTACCAGCCTATTACGGAACTGCGCAGCGCCGTGATCTGGACCAAGGGCCTGTCGACGTTCACTCCCGACTACTCGGTTGAATTCCTTGCTACCAATCCCTGGATCCACCAGCCCTTCGAGGGGTATGACATCCTCGGACCCGACAAGCTTCGCGAAAAATGGAAAGTTTGACGAAAAAATTGGTCAATGATCCGTTGAGGTAGTTTTTTCGATCTAGAATTCGTCCTTCGCTGCAAACGTTGCCCTGCAAGGGAGGTCGGAGGTAGCGAAGGAGAAGGCGGTAAAAAACTTTCTCAGTCTGGATTGCAAGCGGGTTCAAACCTGATGTAGAATTCAAGGCTTCGCTAAGCGG
>Ga0222429_100328_pt1 | contig 46136 bp, 41 predicted proteins | sample 1B50Ametagenome_FD_182475 | JGI IMG/M metagenome (GOLD analysis project Ga0222429, IMG submission 182475) | Enriched microbial communities from leaf-cutter ant dump, University of Wisconsin, Madison, United States - 1B50A (version 2) | ecosystem: Environmental > Terrestrial > Nest > Insects nest...
CACAACGGCGAGATCAACACCGTGCGCGGCAACTACAACTGGATGCTGGCGCGCGAGGGCGTGATGGCCTCGCCCGTGCTGGCCGACGACCTGAAGAAGCTCTACCCCATCAGCTTTGCCGGCCAGTCCGACACCGCCACCTTCGACAACTGCCTGGAACTGCTGACCATGGCCGGCTACCCGATCAGCCAGGCCGTGATGATGATGATCCCCGAGCCTTGGGAGCAGCACGAAGGCATGGACGAGCGCCGCCGCGCCTTCTACGAATACCACGCCGCGATGATCGAGCCGTGGGACGGGCCCGCTTCAATAGTCTTCACCGACGGGCGCCAGATCGGCGCCACGCTGGACCGCAACGGCCTGCGCCCCTCGCGCTACGTGGTGACGGAGGACGACCTGGTCATCCTCGCGTCCGAGGCCGGCGTGCTGCCCGTGCCCGACAGCCAGGTGCTGCGCAAGTGGCGCCTGCAGCCGGGCAAGATGCTGCTCATCGACCTGGAGCAGGGCCGGCTGATCGAGGACGATGAGCTCAAGGCCAACATCGTCAACACCAAGCCCTACAAGCAGTGGATCGAGAACCTGCGCGTCAAGCTCGACGACGTGCAGGCCGCGCCTGCTGCTGCGGCGCCTGCCCCGTCCGCCCTGCCGCTGCTGGAGCGCCAGCAGGCCTTCGGCTTCACGCAGGAAGACATCAAGTTCCTGCTCGCCCCCATGGCCGCCAACGGCGAGGAGGGCATCGGCTCCATGGGCAACGACAGCCCGCTGGCCGTGCTGTCCGAGCGCAGCAAGCCCCTGTACAACTACTTCCGCCAGATGTTCGCGCAGGTGACCAACCCGCCGATCGACCCGATCCGCGAGGCCATCGTCATGAGCCTGGTGTCCTTCGTCGGCCCCAAGCCCAACCTGCTGGACATCAACCAGGTCAACCCTCCCATGCGGCTGGAGCTGCACCAGCCCATCCTGGACTTCGAGGGCATGGCCAAGCTGCGCGGCATCGAGCAGCACACGCACGGCAAGTTCAAGAGCGCGACCATCGACATCACCTACCCGCTGTCCTGGGGCAAGCAGGGCGTGGAGGCAAAACTGGCCTCGCTGTGCGCGCAGGCAGTCGATGAGATCAAGGGTGGCGCCAACATCCTCATCATCAGCGACCGCAACCTGTCGGCCACCCAGGTTGCCATCCCGGCGCTGCTGGCGCTGTCGGCCATCCACCAGCACCTGGTGCGCGAAGGGCTGCGCACCACCACCGGCCTGGTGGTCGAGACCGGCACCGCGCGCGAGGTGCACCACTTCGCCGTGCTCGCCGGCTACGGCGCCGAGGCCGTGCACCCCTACCTGGCGCTGGAGACGCTGGCCGCCATGCACCAGGACCTGCCTGGCGCGCTGTCGGCCGACAAGGCCATCTACAACTACGTCAAGGCGATCGGCAAGGGCCTGTCCAAGATCATGTCCAAGATGGGCGTGTCCACCTACATGAGCTACTGCGGCGCGCAGTTGTTCGAGTGCGTGGGCCTGAACAGCGACACCGTGGCCAAGTACTTCACCGGCACCGCCAGCCGCGTCGAGGGCATGGGCGTGTTCGAGATCGCCGAGGAAGCCATCCGCACCCACGTCGCCGCCTTCGGCAACGACCCGGTGCTGGCCAACATGCTGGAGACGGGCGGCGAATACGCCTGGCGCGCGCGCGGCGAGGAGCACATGTGGACGCCCGACGTGGTCGCCAAGCTGCAGCACGCCACGCGCGGCGGCGACTTCTCCACCTACAAGGAGTACGCCCAGCTCGTCAACGACCAGACCCGCCGCCAGATGACGCTGCGCGGCCTGTTCGAGTTCAGGTTCGACCCCGCCAAGGCCATTGCGCTCGACGAGGTGGAGCCGGCCAAGGACATCGTCAGGCGCTTCGCCACCGGCGCCATGTCGCTGGGCTCGATTTCCACCGAGGCCCACGCCACGCTGGCCGTGGCCATGAACCGCATCGGCGGCAAGAGCAACACCGGCGAGGGCGGCGAAGACCCGGCGCGCTACCGCAAGGAGCTGAAGGGCATCTCCATCACCAAGGGCGAAAAGCTCTCGACCATCATCGGCGCCGACAAGGTCGAGGCCGACATCGACCTGCAGGACGGCGACTCGCTGCGCTCCAAGATCAAGCAGGTGGCCTCGGGGCGCTTCGGCGTCACGGCGGAATACCTGTCCTCGTCCGACCAGATCCAGATCAAGATGGCGCAGGGCGCCAAGCCCGGCGAGGGCGGACAGCTGCCCGGCGGCAAGGTGTCCGACTACATCGGCGCGCTGCGCCACAGCGTGCCGGGCGTGGGCCTGATCAGCCCGCCGCCGCACCACGACATCTACTCCATCGAAGACCTGGCGCAGCTCATCCACGACCTGAAGAACGTCGCGCCGCACGCGGATATTTCCGTCAAGCTGGTCTCCGAAGTGGGCGTGGGCACCATCGCCGCCGGCGTCGCCAAGTGCAAGAGCGACCACGTGGTTATCGCCGGGCATGACGGCGGCACGGGCGCCTCGCCCTGGTCGTCCATCAAGCACGCCGGCAGCCCGTGGGAGATCGGCCTGGCCGAAACCCAGCAGACCCTGGTCTTGAACCGCCTGCGCGGGCGCATCCGCGTGCAGGCCGACGGCCAGATGAAGACCGGGCGCGACGTGGTCATCGGCGCGCTGCTGGGCGCGGACGAATTCGGCTTTGCCACCGCGCCGCTGGTGGTCGAGGGCTGCGTGATGATGCGCAAGTGCCACCTCAACACCTGCCCGGTGGGCGTGGCCACGCAGGACCCGGTGCTGCGCGCCAAGTTCTCGGGCAAGCCCGAGCACGTGGTCAACTACTTCTTCTTCGTCGCCGAGGAAGTGCGCCAGATCATGGCCCAGCTGGGCGTGCGCAGCTTCGACGAGCTGATCGGCCGCACCGAACTGCTCGACATGCGGCGCGGCCTGGAGCACTGGAAGGCCCAGGGCCTGGACTTCTCGCGCCTGTTCGCCCAGGCCCAGGTCGGCCCCGAGGTGGCGCGCCATCACGTCGAGACGCAGGAACACGGCCTGGAGAAGGCGCTGGACGTGAAACTCATCGAGCGCTGCCAGCCCGCCATCCAGAGGGGCGAGCCCGTGCGCCTGATGGAGGTGGCCAAGAACGTCAACCGCTCGGTCGGCGCCATGCTCTCGGGCGCGCTCACCAAGGCGCACCCCGAGGGGCTGCCCGACGACACCGTCCGCATCCACTTCGAGGGCACGGGCGGGCAGTCGTTCGGCGCCTTCCTGTGCAAGGGCATCACGCTCAACCTGATGGGCGAGGCCAACGACTACACCGGCAAGGGCCTGTCGGGCGGGCGCGTCATCGTGCGCCCCAGCCACGAGTTCCGGGGCGACGCCGCCGCCAACACCATCGTCGGCAACACCGTGATGTTCGGCGCCACCAGCGGCCAGGCCTTCTTTGCCGGCGTGGCCGGCGAGCGCTTCGGCGTGCGCCTATCGGGCGCCATGGCCGTGGTCGAGGGCGTGGGCGACCACGGCTGCGAATACATGACCGGCGGCACCGTGGTCGTGCTGGGCCGGACCGGGCGCAACTTCGCCGCCGGCATGAGCGGCGGCGTGGCCTACGTGTATGACGAGGATGGGCGCTTCGACAGCCGCTGCAACCTCGCCATGGTCACGCTCGAACGCATCCTGCCGGCCGACGAGCAGATCGCCAGCGTGGGCCGGGGCCACTGGCACCGGGGCCAGACCGACGAGGAGCAGCTGAAAAAGCTGCTCGAAGAGCACAGCCGCTACACCGGCAGCCGCCGCGCGCGCGACATCCTGGACAACTGGGCCGCGTCGCGCAGCAAGTTCGTCAAGGTCTTCCCCACCGAGTACAAGCGCGCGCTCTCCGAGATTTATGAGCGAAATCTGCTCAACGGCCAGATCACGCCTGCGCAGACAGCTTCCAAAAAAGAAGCAGTCCCGGCCAAGTAAGCACACCCCACGAACACAGCAAGACACAAGGACCCGCACCATGGGCAAGATCACCGGTTTCATGGAATACGAGCGCATCGAGGAGGGCTACCCGCCGCCCGCCGCGCGCGTCAAGCACTACAAGGAATTCGTCATAGGCCTGAGCACCGAGCAGTCGCGCACGCAGGCGGCGCGCTGCATGGACTGCGGCACGCCCTACTGCAACAACGGCTGCCCGGTGAACAACATCATCCCGGACTTCAACGACCTGGTGTTCCGCGACGATTGGCAAAGCGCCATCACCGTGCTGCACAGCACCAACAACTTCCCCGAGTTCACCGGCCGCATCTGCCCCGCGCCGTGCGAGGCCGCCTGCACGCTCAACTTCAACAGCAAGCCGGTGGGCATCAAGAGCATCGAGCACGCCATCATCGACCGCGCCTGGGCCGAGGGCTGGGTCAAGCCCCAGCCGGCGCAGCACAAGACCGGCAAGAAGGTCGCCATCGTCGGCGCCGGCCCGGCCGGCCTGGCGGCGGCGCAGCAGCTGGCCCGCGCGGGCCACGACGTGACGCTGTTCGAGAAGAACGACCGCGTGGGCGGCCTGCTGCGCTACGGCATCCCCGACTTCAAGCTCGACAAGGGCCACATCGACCAGCGCGTGGCGCAGCTGCAGGCCGAAGGCGTGACGATCCGCACCGGCGTGCTGGTCGGCGCGGCCAAGGACGGCCTGGGCAAGGACAGCAAGGTCACCAACTGGTCCAAGGAAACCATCAGCCCGGCGCAGCTGCAGCAGGACTTCGACGCCGTACTGCTCACGGGCGGCGCCGAGCAAAGCCGCGACCTGCCCGTGCCCGGGCGCGAACTGGCCGGCGTGCACTTCGCCATGGAGTTTCTGCCGCAGCAGAACAAGGTCAACGCGGGCGACAAGCTCAAGGGCCAGATCCGCGCAGACGGCAAGCACGTCATCGTCATCGGCGGCGGCGACACCGGCAGCGACTGCGTGGGCACCAGCAACCGCCATGGCGCGGCCAGCGTCACGCAGTTCGAGGTCATGCCGATGCCGCCCGTGCAGGAGAACAAGCCCCTGGTCTGGCCCTACTGGCCGATCAAGCTGCGCACCAGCTCCAGCCACGACGAGGGCTGCGCGCGCGAATTTGCCATCGCCACCAAGGAATTCATCGGCAAGGGTGGCAAGCTCACGGGCCTGAAAACCGTGCAGGTCGAGTTCAAGAACGGCCAGTTCACCGAAGTGCCCGGCACCGAGAAGGAATACCAGGCCGACCTGGTGCTGCTGGCCATGGGCTTCACGGCACCGGTGGCCGCCGTGCTCGACGCCTTCGGCGTGGACAAGGACGCGCGCGGCAACGCCCGCGCCAGCACCGACGCCAAGGGCGGCTACGCCACGAGTGTTCCGAAGGTGTTCGCCGCCGGCGACATGCGCCGGGGCCAGTCGCTGGTGGTCTGGGCCATCCGCGAGGGGCGCCAGGCGGCGCGCGCGGTGGATGAATTTTTGATGGGCTCCACGGTGCTGCCGCGCTGAGCGCCGCGGCGCCCTCACGCAACACGGCGCCTGCGGGCGCCGTATTGCTTTGCAACGGCCTAAGATCGTGAAACGCGTTCTAAAAGGCGCAATCTGCGGGTAAGCCCGTTGCTGCGGCCCGGCACCGCCCCGCTACATTGGTCGCACGCGTGCGCCGACGCGCACCGACAACCAAGGAGGCGTGATCCATGTGGGCTGCAAACTGTTTCTCCCGGCGCCATTGGGCCCGGTGGCTGGTGGGGTGTGTGTCGCTGTGCGCGCTGGGCGCGCAGGCGCAGGACGGCGCCTACCCGAACAAGCCGGTGCGCATCGTGGTGGGGTTCTCCGCCGGCGGCACGACCGACATCGTCGCGCGGCTCATGGCCAAGGAGCTGACCGAGGCGCTGGGCCAGCCCTTCGTGGTGGAGAACCGCCCTGGCGGCGGCAGCAACATCGCCACCGACCAGGTGCGCCTGGCGGACCCGGACGGCTATACCCTGCTGTTCATGGCCGTGACCAGCACGATCAACCAGACGCTGTACACCAACGCCAAGTTCGACCTGGCGCGCGATTTCGACGCCGTGGCCCTGGGCGCCAAGGTGCCCAACATCCTGGTGGTGCACCCCAGCGTGCCCGCGCACAACGTGCAGGAGCTGATCGCCTGGGCGCGCGCCAACGACGACAAGGCGGCTTACGCCTCGTCGGGCAGCGGCACCTCGATCCACATGGCCGGCGAGATGTTCAAGGTGCGCACGGGCCTGAAAACCCAGCACGTGCCCTACAAGGGCAGTGCGCCCGCGATGAAGGACCTGATCGGCGGCCAGGTGCAGTTCATGTTCGACAACATGCCGTCGGCCTGGCCGCAGGTGCAGGCCGGCAAGCTGCGCGCGCTGGCGGTCACGACCAAGGCGCGTTCGCCGTCGGCGCCCGACGTGCCGACCATGGAGGAAAGCGGCGTGGCGCCGTTCGACGTGACTTCGTGGTTTGGCTTGGTGGCGCCCAAGGGGACGCCCAGGGACGTGGTGCAGCGGCTCAACCAGGTGATGAACGCGGCGTTCGACAAGCCCGAAATAGCGCAGGCCTACGCCAGGCTGGGCGCGGTGGCCGAGAAGAATACGCCGCAGGAGTTTGCCGGCTTCATCGCGCAGGAAGTGCGCAACTGGGCGCCTATCGTCCGGGCCTCGGGCGCGCGCGTGGACTGACGGCGGCGGGGGCGCTGCCGCCGGCATTGCCCCCTGGCGCTGCATTGATGGGACAATTACGGGTTTTCCCGCCCTGGGCGATGCGCCCAGCCACTGTCCCTTTCCGTCTTTAGAGAATCGCTACGCCATGAAGAAGTTTGCCGCCGTTGCCCTGCTGTCCCTGGGCGCCCTGCTGGTGGGTTGCTCCAAGCAGGAGCCCGCCGCCACCGCCGCCGCGCCCGCGCCAGCCCCCGCCGCCGTCACCAAGATCGTCGTCGGCCTGGACGACAACTTCCCGCCGATGGGTTTCCGCGACGAGAAGAACGAGCTGGTGGGCTTTGACATCGACATGGCCAAGGAGGCCGCCAAGCGCCTGGGCCTGGAAGTGGAGTTCAAGCCCATCGACTGGAGCGCCAAGGAGGCCGAGCTGTCGGGCAAGCGCGTGGACGCGCTGTGGAACGGCCTGACGATCACCGAGGAGCGCAAGCAGAACATCGCCTTTACCGCGCCCTACATGGAGAACCACCAGATCATCGTCGTGGCCGCGGGCTCGGGCATCAAGACCCGGGCTGACCTGGCCGGCAAGGTCGTCGGCGCGCAGGACGGCTCCAGCGCCGTCGATGCGGTCAAGAAGGACGACGCGGTGTTCCAGTCGTTCAAGGAATTCAAGACCTTTGGCGACAACGTCACGGCGCTGATGGACTTGTCCGCCGGCCGCCTGGAGGCCGTGGTGGTCGACGAGGTGGTGGGCCGCTACTACGTGGCCAAGAAGCCCGAGCTGTACGCCGTGCTCGACGACAACTTCGGCACCGAGGAATACGGCGTGGGCGTGCGCAAGGACGACACCGAACTGCAGGGCAAGCTGGACAAGGCGCTGGGCGAGATGAAGGCGGACGGCGCCGCCGCCAAGATTGCCGAGCAGTGGTTTGGCAAAAACATCATCAAGTAATAGCGAACAACCCCCTGTGTCGCTTCGCTCCTTCCCCCTTCTCTCGTAGCGCTGCGCGCTACGGGAAGGGGGACGACGCCAGCGCGGCGGGGCGGCCCTTGCGCGGCGTCCGCTGGCCTCGGGCAGCGCCGGTTGCATAGGCCGCGAGCTGTGCAAACCATCGAATGGGCATGACTGCATGGACTATGTTTTTTCCCTTCTGGGGCCGCTGGCGCAGGGCGCCGTCGTCACCCTGAAGCTGTTTCTCATCACGCTGGCGCTGGCCGTGCCGCTGGGGCTGGCGCTGGCGCTGGCGCGGCTGTCGCACTGGCGGGCGCTGTCGGGCGCGGTGGGCGGCTACATCTGGCTGATGCGCGGCACGCCGCTGATGCTGCAGATGCTGTTCATCTACTTCGCGCTGCCCTTCATTCCCTACGTGGGCGTGCGCCTGCCGGACTTTCCGGCGGCGGTGGTGGCGTTCGCGCTGAACTACGCGGCCTACTTCGCCGAGATCTTCCGCGCCGGCATCCAGTCGGTGGACCGGGGCCAGTACGAGGCCGCCAAGGTGCTGGGCATGAACTACGGTCAGACCATGCGCCGCATCGTGCTGCCGCAGATGGTGCGCAACATTTTGCCGCCGATGAGCAACGAGACCATCACGCTGGTCAAGGACACGTCGCTGATCTACGTGCTGGCGCTCAACGACCTGCTGCGCGCCGCGCGCGGCATCGTGCAGCGCGACTTCACGACCACGCCCTTCATCGTGGCCGCCGCCTTCTACCTTGCCATGACCCTGGTGCTGACCTGGGGCTTCCAGCGCCTGGAGCGACGCTATGCCAAATACGACCAATAGCGTGACCAATAGCGCGGCCAGCGGCGCGCCCATGATCGACGCGCGCGGCGTGAAGAAGCGCTTTGGCCAGAGCGAGGTGCTGCGCGGCGTGTCGCTGTCGGTGGCGCGCGGCGAGGTGGTGGCCATCATCGGCCCGTCGGGCTCGGGCAAGAGCACCTTCCTGCGCTGCCTGAACCACCTGGAGACGGTCAACGGCGGCCAGATCGCCATCGAGGGCCAGACGCTGGTGCGCACCGACGCCGCCGGCCACTGCCACTACGCGCCCGACGCCGAACTGCGCCGCATCTGCGCCAAGACGGGCATGGTGTTCCAGCACTTCAACCTGTTCCCGCACCTGACGGTGCTGGAAAACCTGATCGAGGCGCCGATGGTGGTGCAGGGCGCGCCGCGCGCCGCCGCCGTGGCCCGCGCCGAGGCGCTGCTGGCCAAGGTCGGCCTTGCGCAAAAGCGCGACAGCTACCCGGCGCGCCTGTCGGGCGGGCAGAAGCAGCGCGTGGCGATCGCGCGCGCGCTGTGCATGCAGCCCGACATCATGCTGTTCGACGAGCCCACCAGCGCGCTCGACCCCGAGCTGACCGGCGAGGTGCTGCGCACCATGCGCGAGCTGGCCGACGAGCGCATGACCATGGTCGTCGTCACGCACGAGATGGGCTTTGCCCGCGAGGTGGCGCACCGCGTCGCCTTCATGGACGGCGGCGAGCTGATCGAGCAGGCGCCGGCGGCGCAGTTCTTCGCCCAGCCGCGCCAGCCGCGCACGCAGGCCTTCCTGCGCAGCATGCTGTAGCGTAAATTGGGGTCAGATTCCAATTAAAAGATAGCTGTTTGCGCCTGCTATAAGCCAACTTCAATATCAAAACTATCTGAGATTGGCTTATAGCAAGCGCAGCCAGCTATTGTTTATTTTCCGGCAACGATTTCCACGCTGGGCCACAGCGCCGGGTCGCGCACTTCTTCGAGCTGCTCGCCGCTGTGCAGCGGCGCGGCCGGCTGCTGCAGGATGGCGCGCACGAAGTTGGGCTGCGCCAGCAGCGCCTGGTGCATGGCGCCGTTGTAGAGCTGCAGGTCCGCGATGCCGCGCGCGGCGATGCGCGCGTCCACCTCATTGGCGGCAAGCTGCGCCGGGTCGGTGCTGTCGGACGCCATCGCCATGGCCCACAGCGTGCCGTACAGCGGCACGTACTGCAGATAGGGGCGCACGACGGGGAACACCGCGCGCAGCGACGCGGCGATGCGCGCCAGGCTCCGGGGCAGGTGCACGGGCGAGCCCAGGTGCAGCGACAGCACGCCGCCCGGGTTCAGGCTGCGCCTGCAGCTTTGGTAGAACTCCACGGTGTACAGCTCGACGGCCGGGCCGAACGGGTCGGTCAGGTCGAGCACGATCTGGTCGAAGCGCGCGCCGCCGCCGTCCAGCAGCGCGCGCGCGTCGCCCAGGCGCAGCTGCAGGCGCGGGTCGTCGAACGCGCCGCGGTGGATGCTGCCCAGCCAGCGGCGCGCCATGGCGATGACCTCGGCGTCCAGCTCGGCCAGCACCACCTGCTCGATGCCCGGCAGCTTGAGCAGCTCCTCGGCCGCGCCGCCGTCGCCGCCGCCCACCACCAGGGCGCGGCGCACGCCAGGGTGGGCGATGGCGGGCAGGTGCACCATGGGCTCGTGGTAGAAGAATTCGTCGCGCTCGCTGGTCATGAAGCAGCCGTCGATGCGCATCACGCGGCCGAACTGCGGGTTCTCGAACACCTCGATGTGCTGCCAGGGCGACTGCACCTGTTCCAGCAGCCGGGTGCTGCGCAGGTACAGGCCGAAGTCGGCGTTCAGGCGCTCGGCCAGGTAGCGCGGGACGGCGGCGGCGCTCATCAGGCGCGGTCCACCTGGTGCAGGTGCGGGTCGGCCGGGTTGAACGCGGTCTGCAGCGCGGCAAACAGCTGCTGCGCCTTGGGGCGGTTGTTCTCGGTGTAGTTGCAGACGTAGACGTCCAGCGTCACGTAGCCGGCCTCGGGCCAGGTGTGGATCGACAGGTGCGATTCGGCCAGCACCACCACGCCGGTCACGCCGCCGTCCTCGCCAAAGCTGTGGAACAGCGTGCCCACGCTGGTCAGGCCGGCGTCGTGCACGGCGCGTTGGCAGAAATCCTCCAGGTACGCGGCATCGAGCATCAGGCGGCTGTCGCAGACGCAGCCGTACAGGTCGCCGATCAGGTGCAGGCCGGTGGCCTGGCGCGTGGTGGTAGCGGCGGCAGGGGCGATGGGAATGGCGGACTGGGGATGGGTCATGGAGCGCGGGCCCTTTCGTGTGCAATGGGTGGTCGTAATGGCCGCGCCGGGATCGAATCCACGGGCGCGGGCCGGCGGGCAGCGTTGCGGGCACGCTACTGCACGGGAAGTCGAGGGGGTGTCGCTGGCGCCAATTGCCGCGTCCTCGCTTCACTGCGCCAGGAGCCGGGCTCCGGGGGCGCGCATGCAACGCTGACAGCAATCCGCTCGGCAAGGCGAGCGTTGAAAGAACCGGCAAGTATAGTCAACTGCCAGCATCCAACCACAAGTTGTATCGAATGCGTACAGCGCGCCGATGCGATTGCTTTTATGATGCCGGGTTTTCCCGCAGATTTTTTCCCCACGAAGGACTGCGGGATGGCCACCACCCTGACACCATGACCTCCCCCACCGCCGCCAGCGGCGCCGCCCATGTGGAACTGCGCAACGTCACCTTCGGGTACGGCGAGCGCACGATCCTGCGCGACCTGTCGCTGACGGTGCCGCGCGGCAAGGTCACGGCCATCATGGGCGCGTCCGGCGGCGGCAAGACCACGGTGCTGCGCCTGATCGGCGGGCAGCAGCGCGCCCAGCAGGGGCAGGTGCTGGTGGACGGCCAGGACGTGGGCCGCATGGACGCGGCGCAGCTGTACGCGGCGCGCCGGCGCATGGGCATGCTGTTCCAGTTCGGCGCGCTGTTCACCGACATGAGCGTGCTCGACAACGTGGCCTTCCCGCTGCGCGAGCACACCGACCTGCCCGAGGAGCTGATCCGCAGCATCGTGCTGATGAAGCTCGACGCCGTGGGCCTGCGCGGCGCGCGCGACCTGATGCCCAGCCAGATATCGGGCGGCATGGCGCGGCGCGTGGCGCTGGCACGGGCCATCGCGCTGGACCCGGAACTGATCATGTACGACGAGCCCTTCGCCGGGCTCGACCCGATCTCGCTGGGCACGGCCGCGCAGCTGATACGCGCGCTGGGCGAGGCGCTGGGGCTGACGACCATCCTCGTCTCGCACGACCTGGAGGAGACCTTGCGCCTGGCCGACCACGTCATCATCCTGGGCCCGGGCACGGTGGCCGCGCAGGGCACGCCCGACGAGGTGCGCGCCAGCAGCGACCCGCTGGTGCACCAGTTCGTGCACGCGCTGCCCACCGGGCCGGTGCCGTTCCACTACCCGGCGCCCAGCCTGGACAAGGACTTCGGAGGCGCGCCATGAGCTGGTACCGCCCCGCGGACGTGGGCTTTGCCGTGCGCAGCAAGCTGGCCGGCATCGGCCAGGCGGCGCGCCTGTTCGTGCGCCTGCTGCGGCTGTTCGGCCCGGCCATGGGGCGCTTCGGCCTGGTGCGCGACCAGATCCACTTCCTGGGCAACCATTCGCTGTCGATCATCGCGCTGTCGGGCCTGTTCGTCGGCTTCGTGCTGGCGCTGCAGGGCTACAACGTGCTGCAGCTGTACGGGTCGGCCAATTCGCTCGGCCTGGTCGTCACGCTGGGCCTGGTGCGCGAGCTGGGGCCGGTCATCACGGCGCTGCTGTTCGCCGGGCGCGCCGGCACCTCGCTCACGGCCGAGATCGGCCTGATGCGCGCCGGCGAGCAGCTGGCCGCGATGGAGATGATGGCCGTCGACCCGGTGCGGCGCATCCTGGCGCCGCGCTTCTGGGCCGGCGTGATGGCCATGCCGCTGCTGGCGCTGGTGTTCAACGCCGTGGGCGTGCTCGGCGGCTGGCTGGTCGGCGTGGTGCTCATCGGCGTGGACGGCGGCGCCTTCTGGGGGCAGATGCAAGGCGGCGTGGACGTGTTCAAGGACGTGGGCAACGGCATCGTCAAAAGCCTGGTGTTCGGCGTGGCCGTGACCTTCGTCGCGCTGCTGCAGGGCTACGGCGCACAGCCCACGCCCGAAGGCGTGTCGCGCGCCACCACGCGTACCGTGGTGATGGCGTCGCTGGCCGTGCTGGCGCTGGACTTCGTCCTGACGGCGCTGATGTTCAGTATGTGAGGTGCAAACAATGCAGCATTCCAAAAACGATGTGTGGGTAGGCCTGTTCGTCCTGCTGGGCGCGGCCGCCCTGGTGTTCCTGGCGCTGCAGTCGGCCAACCTGCTGCAGCTCAACTGGCGCAGCGGCTACACCGTGACGGCGCGCTTCGACAACATCGGCGGGCTCAAGCCCCGCGCCGCCGTGCGCAGCGCCGGCGTGGTGGTGGGGCGCGTGCAGGCCATCGCCTTCAACGACAAGACCTACCAGGCCAGCGTGACGCTGGAGCTCGACCCGCGCTACGTGTTCCCCAGGGACAGCTCGCTCAAGATCCTGACCAGCGGCCTGCTGGGCGACCAGTACATCGGCATCGAGGCCGGCGCCGACGAGCGCAACCTGGCGCAGGGCGACACCATCACGGCCACGCAATCGGCCGTGGTGCTGGAAAATCTGATTGGCCAATTCCTCTACGGCAAGGCCGAACAAGGCGCCAACGCAGGCGGCAGCAAATGACACACCGCAACTTCACCCAACGACTGGCGCCGGCGCTCGCCGCCGGCGCGCTGCTGCTGGCCGGCTGCGCCAGCGGGCCGGGGGCCGACCCGCGCGACCCGCTGGAGCCGTACAACCGCAGCATGACCCGCTTCAACGACAAGCTCGACGACGCGGTGCTCGCCCCCGTGGCCACGGCCTACCGCGACATCACGCCCCGGCCCGTGCGCAGCGGCGTGGAGAACTTCTTCGGCAACCTGGGCGACGCCTGGTCCTTCGTCAACAGCGTGCTGCAGCTGCGCGCGCGCGACGCCCTCGACAGCCTGGTGCGCGTCAACGTCAACACCGTGTTCGGCCTGGCCGGCGTGCTCGACATCGCCAGCGAGATGGGCATAGAGCGCCACAAGCAGGACTTCGGCCTGACGCTGGCGCGCTGGGGCGTACCCGCGGGGCCGTACTTCGTGCTGCCGCTGCTCGGGCCGTCCACGGTGCGCGACGCGTCCGTCTTCCCCATCGACTGGTACGGCGACGCGGTGCGCCAGTTCGACCCCGTGGGCACGCGCTATACGCTGTACGGCCTGCGCATCGTCGACAAGCGCGCGCGCCTGCTGGGCGCCAGCGCCGTGCTGGGCGGCGCGGCGCTCGACCGCTACAGCTTCACGCGCGACGTTTACCTGGGGCTGCGCAGCGGCCAGGCGGGCGCCGCCGACGGCGAGTACGACCAGGACGGCGGCAAGCTGCCGCAAGACTATTGAGGACGCACACCATGATGAACCGCAGAACCCTGATGCACACCGCCGCCGCGCTGGCCGCCGCCGGTGCGCTGCCCGCGCTGGCCGCCGACGAGGCGCCCGACGTGCTCGTCAAGCGCCTGTCCTCCGACGTGCTGGAGGCCGCGCGCAAGGACAAGAGCGTGAAGGCCGGCGACATGGGCAAGATCGTCGCGCTGGTGGACAAGATGGTGCTGCCGCACGTCAACTTCCGCCGCATGACGGCCGGCGCCGTCGGCCCCGCCTGGCGCGGCGCCACGCCCGAGCAGCGCCAGCGCCTGCAGGACGAATTCACCCGGCTGCTGGTGCGCACCTACGCCGGCGCGCTGGCGCAGGTCAGCGACCAGACCATTGCCGTGCGGCCGCTGCGCATGGCGCCGGGCGACACCGACGTGCTGGTGCGCACCGAGATCCAGGGCCACGGCGAGCCGGTGCAGCTCGACTACCGCCTGGAAAAGACACCCGGCGAGGGCGCGGGCTGGAAGATCTACAACATGAACGTGCTGGGCATCTGGCTGGTGGAGACCTACCGCAGCCAGTTCGCGCAGGAAATCAACGCCAAGGGGCTCGATGGGCTGATCCAGGCGCTGGTCCAGCGCAACCAGGCCAACGGTGGCGGCAAGTAAGGCTGGCGCCATGCTGCTGGTGCTGCCCACCGAGCTGACCCACGCCCAGGCCGCCGCCTGCCTGCGCATGCTGGCGCAGGCGCAGGCGGCGCAGCAGGACGCGCAGGTGGTGGTGGACGCCGGCGCGCTGGCGCGCTTCGACTCGTCCGCCCTGGCGGTGCTGCTGGCCTGCCGGCGCGCCGCGCTGGCGCAGGGCAAGGCGTTCGCCGTCAAGGCCATGCCGGCGGCGCTGGGCCGGCTGGCGCAGCTCTACGGCGTGCGCCAATTGCTGGCCGATGCCGCCTGACGCGGGGCAGACGCCTGCGCCGGGTGGGCCGGCCGCGGCAGGTTTGCCCGGCGTCGCCTAAAATGGCCGGTTCCCTATGTCTGCCGTCTCCTTCCAATCCGTCTGCAAATCCTATCCCACGCCGCGCGGCCCGCTGCACGCGCTGCAGGGCGTCAGCCTGGAGATCGAGGAGGGCGAGTTCTTCGGCCTGCTGGGCCCCAACGGCGCGGGCAAGACCACGCTGATCAGCATCCTGGCCGGCCTGGCGCGCGCCACCAGCGGCCGCGTGAGCGTGCTGGGCCACGACGTGCAGGGTGACTTCGCCGGCGCGCGCCAGCGCCTGGGCGTGGTGCCGCAGGAGCTGGTGTTCGACCCCTTCTTCAACGTGCGCGAGACGCTGCGCCTGCAGTCGGGCTATTTCGGCGTGAAAAACAACGACGCCTGGATCGACGAGCTGCTGCACGGCCTGGGCCTGGCCGACAAGGCCGGCGCCAACATGCGGCAATTGTCGGGCGGCATGAAGCGGCGCGTGCTGGTGGCCCAGGCGCTGGTGCACAAGCCGCCCATCATCGTGCTCGACGAGCCCACCGCCGGCGTGGACGTGGAGCTGCGCCAGACGCTGTGGCAGTTCGTCGCGCGCCTGAACAAGCAGGGCCACACGGTGCTGCTGACCACCCATTACCTGGAGGAGGCCGAGGCGCTGTGCACGCGCCTGGCCATGCTCAAGAGCGGCCAGGTGGTGGCGCTGGCGCGCACCAGCGAGCTGCTGGCGCAGGCGTCCACCAACGTGCTGCGCTTCAAGACCGACGACGCGCTGCCGCCCGCGCTGGCCGCCATGGCGCGCGTGACCGGGCGCGTGGCGCAGCTGCCGGCGCAGGACGCGGCCGAGATCGAGCGCCACCTGGCCGTGCTGCGCGCCGCCGGCGTGCGCGTGGAGGACGTGGAAATCCGCAAGGCCGACCTGGAGGACGTGTTCCTCAACGTCATGGCCGCCCCGGCCCGGGAGCACGCCGCATGACCGGCTGGCAAATGCTGCTCTACAAAGAGGTGCTGCGCTTCTGGAAGGTGGGCTTCCAGACCGTGGCCGCGCCGGTGCTCACGGCCGTGCTCTACCTGCTGATCTTCGGCCACGTGCTCGAAGACCACGTCAAGGTCTACGGCAGCATCGGCTACACCGCCTTTCTGATCCCCGGCCTGGTGATGATGAGCGTGCTGCAGAACGCCTTCGCCAACAGCTCGTCGAGCCTGATCCAGAGCAAGATCATGGGCAACCTGGTGTTCATACTGCTCACCCCGCTGTCGCACCGCGCCTGGTTCATCGCCTACGTGGGCTCGTCGGTGCTGCGCGGGCTGCTGGTGGGGCTGGGCGTGTTCGCCGTCACCTGCGCGTTCGCCGCGCCGCAGTTCGCCGCGCCGCTGTGGATCGTGGCGTTCGCCGTGCTGGGCGCCACGCTGCTGGCCACGCTGGGGCTGATCGCCGGGCTGTGGGCCGACAAGTTCGACCAGATGGCCACCTTCCAGAACTTCATCATCATGCCGATGACGTTCCTCTCGGGCGTGTTCTACTCGATACAGTCGCTGCCGCCGTTCTGGCGCCAGGTCAGCCAGCTCAACCCCATCTTCTACATGATCGACGGCTTTCGCCACGGCTTCTTCGGCGTGAGCGACGTCTCGCCCTGGCTGAGCCTGGCCATCGTCGGCAGCGCCTGCGCGCTGCTGGCGCTGCTGGCGCTGCACCTGCTGCGCACCGGCTACAAGATACGCAATTGACCTGGATCCCACCATGAACGCCGACCACATCAAGGAAATCATCGCCGCCGCCATGGCCTGCGAGTTCATCCACCTGGAGGGCGACGGACGCCACTGGTACGCCACCATCGTCTCGTCCGAGTTCGAGGGCAAGCGCCCGATCGCGCGGCACCAGCGCGTCTACGCCACGCTGGGCGACAAGATGGCGCGCGACGAGGTGCACGCGCTGTCCATGCGTACCTACACGCCAGCCGAATGGGCGCAGGTCCAGCAGGATGGTTGAAACTACTGAAACAATAGCTGGTTGCGCTTGATGTATGGGCGTTAGAGGCTGATTTTGCACATAACATCATGAGCCAACTGCTGATCCGCGGCGGCCGCCCCCTGAACGGCGTGGCCGCCATCTCCGGCGCCAAGAACGCGGCCCTGCCCGAGATGTGCGCGGCGCTGCTGACGCGCGAACCCGTGCACCTGACCAACGTGCCGCGCCTGCACGACGTGCGCACCATGCGCGGCCTGCTGGACAACATGGGCGTGGTCACCGAGACGCACGGCGCGCGCGGCGGCATGAGCTTTGCCGCGCCGGACGGCCTGTGCACCGAGGCGCCCTACGACCTGGTGCGCGCCATGCGCGCCTCGGTGCTGGTGCTGGGGCCGCTGCTGGCGCGCTTCGGCGAGGCCACGGTGTCGCTGCCCGGCGGCTGCGCCATAGGCTCGCGCCCGGTCGATCAGCACATCAAGGGCCTGCAGGCCATGGGCGCGCGCATCGTGGTCGAGCACGGCTACGTCATCGCCCGCCTGCCCGAAGGCCGCACGCGGCTGATGGGCGCGCGCATCACCACCGACATGATCACCGTGACCGGCACCGAGAACCTGCTCATGGCCGCCACGCTGGCCGAGGGCGAGACGGTGCTGGAAAACGCCGCGCAGGAGCCCGAGGTGGTGGACCTGGCCGAGATGCTGATCAAGATGGGCGCGCGCATCGAAGGCCACGGCAGCGGGCGCATCCGCATCCAGGGCGTGCAGCAGCTGCGCGGCTGCAGCCACCAGGTGGTGGCCGACCGCATCGAGGCCGGCACCTTTGCCTGCGCCGTGGCCGCCTGCGGCGGCCAGGTGCTGCTGCAGCACGCCCGCGCCGACCACCTTGAGGCGGTGCTCGACAAGCTGGCCGACGCCGGCGTGCGCGTGCAGGCGCAGGGCGACGGCCTGCTGGTGCACAGCCCGGGCGGCGCGCACCTGGCGGCGCAGAGCTTTCGCACCACCGAATACCCCGGTTTTCCCACCGACATGCAGGCGCAGTTCATGGCGCTCAACGCCGTGGCGCGCGGCACCGCGACGGTGGCCGAGACGATTTTCGAGAACCGCTTCATGCACGTGGACGAACTGGCGCGCCTGGGCGCGCGCATCGCCGTCGACGGGCGCGTGGCCACGGTCACGGGGGGCGCGCAGCTCTCGGGCGCCGCCGTCATGGCGACCGACCTGCGCGCGTCGGCCAGCCTGGTGATCGCCGCGCTGGTGGCGCGCGGCGAGACGCTGATCGACCGCATCCACCACCTCGACCGGGGCTACGACGCGATGGAAACCAAGCTGCGCGGCCTGGGCGCCGACATAGAAAGAATCACGCAATGATTACGCTGGCCTTGTCCAAGGGACGCATTTTTGACGAAACCCTGCCGCTGCTGGCCGCGGCCGGCATCGTGGTCACCGAAGACCCCGAGAAGTCGCGCAAGCTCATCCTGCCGACCAACCAGGAGGGCGTGCGCGTGGTGCTGGTGCGCGCCAGCGACGTGCCCACCTACGTCGAATACGGCGGCGCCGACCTGGGCGTGGCGGGCAAGGACTCGCTCATCGAGCACGGCGGGCAGGGACTGTTTCGCCCGCTGGACCTGCAGATCGCCAAGTGCCGCGTGAGCGTGGCCGTGCGCGCCGGCTTTGACTACCAGGACGCCGTCACGCAGGGCTCGCGCCTGAAGGTGGCCACCAAGTACCCCTGCATCGCGCGCGACTTCTTCTCGGCCAAGGGCGTGCACGTGGACCTGATCAAGCTCTACGGCAGCATGGAACTGGCGCCGCTGACCGGCATGGCCGACGCCATCGTCGACCTGGTCTCCACCGGCAACACGCTCAAGGCCAACGACCTGGTCGAGGTCGAGCGCATCATGGACATCAGCAGCCACCTGGTCGTCAACCAGGCCGCGCTGAAACTGAAGCAGGCGCGGCTCAAGCCCATCATCGAGGCGTTTGCCGCAGCCATCGGCTAAGTTCGGGCCATGCAACCCGCCACCCCGCCTGCCGACTTTGCCGCCATTGCGCACCTCATCGCCCAGTCCCGCCAGCAGGCGGTGCAGGCGGTCAATACCGCGCTGATCGAGCTGTATTGGCGCATCGGCGAGCGCATCAGCGGCAAGATCGCTGCGGCGGAATGGGGCGATGGCGTGGTCGATCAACTGGCACGCTACCTGGCGCAGACGCAGCCGGGGTTGCGCGGTTTTACCCGAGCCAACTTGTTTCGGATGCGGCAGTTTTACGAGGCCTACCCCCACAGTGAATTTGTCTCATCACTGCCGAGACAATTGTCCTGGACGCACCACCTCATCATCCTGGGCCAGGCCAAGCGCCCCGAGGAGCGCGAGTTCTACCTGCGCCTGGCGGCGCAGGAAAAATGGAGCAGCCGCGAACTGGAGCGCCAGTTCAAGACCGCCCTGTTCGAGCGCACGGTGCTGCATCCGGCAAAAGTCTTACCACTGGTGGCACAAATTCACGCCGACGCTGCCGGCGTGTTCAAGGACAGCTACGTGGTCGAATTCCTCGGCCTGCCGTCAGGCCATGCCGAGGCCGATTTGCATCGCGGCCTGCTGGCGCGCGCTCATCGCCGAATACCAGACCCAGCTGCCCGACAAGGCCCTGCTGCGGGCCAAGCTGCACGAGTTTTACGTGCAAAACACCCATCATCTGACCGCTGAAGAACCATGAATTTCGTAGCTGCCCCCGCTTCTCTGTCAACGGTTAGTGCCACTTTTGAGCAAGATTTTGCCCAGCGCCTGCACTGGTCGGCCGAGCAGGACGCCGCCATCGAACAGCGCGTGGCCGACATCCTGGCCGACGTGCAGCGGCGCGGCGACGCGGCGGTGCTCGAATACACCGCGCGCTTCGACGGCCTGCAGGCCGCCGGCATGGCGCAGCTCGAACTCACGCAGGCCGAGCTGAAAGCCGCCTTTGACGGGCTGGACGCCCCGCAGCGCGATGCCCTCACGGCCGCCGCCGCGCGCGTGCGCCAGTACCACGAGGCGCAGAAAAAAGCCTGCGGCGAGAGCTGGAGCTACCGCGACGCGGACGGCACGCTGCTGGGGCAAAAGGTCACGCCGCTGGACCGCGTCGGCATCTACGTGCCCGGCGGCAAGGCTGCCTACCCGAGCAGCGTGCTGATGAACGCCATCCCCGCGCACGTGGCGGGCGTGCCCGAGATCATCATGGTCGTGCCCACGCCGCGCGGCGAGAAGAACCCGTTGGTGCTGGCCGCTGCCTACGTGGCCGGCGTCACGCGCGGCTTCACCATCGGCGGCGCGCAGGCCGTCGCGGCGCTGGCCTGCGGCACGGCCACCGTGCCGAAGGTGGACAAGATCACCGGCCCGGGCAATGCCTACGTGGCCAGCGCCAAGAAGCGCGTGTTCGGCCAGGTGGGCATCGACATGATCGCCGGCCCGTCGGAGATTCTGGTGCTGGCCGACGGCAGCACGCCCGCCGACTGGGTGGCCATGGACCTGTTCAGCCAGGCCGAGCACGACGAGCTGGCCCAGGCCATCCTGCTGTGCCCCGACGCCGGTTACATCGCCGCCGTGCAGGAGGCGATAGCCCGCCTGCTGCCCGAGATGCCGCGCGCCGAGATCATCGCCAAGAGCCTGACGGGCCGGGGTGCGCTGATCCACACGCGCAGCATGGAGGAGGCCTGCCAGATATCCAACCGCATCGCCCCCGAGCACCTGGAGATCTCCAGCACCGACCCGCACCGCTGGGAGCCGCTGCTGCGCCACGCCGGCGCCATCTTCCTGGGCGCCTACACCAGCGAATCGCTGGGCGACTACTGCGCCGGCCCCAACCACGTGCTGCCCACCAGCGGCACGGCGCGCTTCAGCTCGCCCCTGGGCGTGTACGACTTCCAGAAGCGCAGCAGCCTGATCGAGGTCAGCGAGCAGGGCGCGCAGGCGCTGGGCCGCATCGCCAGCGTGCTGGCGCGCGGCGAAGGCCTGCAGGGGCACGCGCGGGCGGCGGAGATGCGGCTGAAATAAGCCGCAAGGCCGGGGTGCGCGGGCCCCGCGCCTGTCGCCGGCGCGTCCGGTCATATGGCCGCTGCCCGGCAGCCCGGGCGGGTTGTGGCTACCATGGAGTGCCGCGCCCCACGCACCCCTGCATCCTGGCTGATCCGGCCGGCGCGGTTTCCAGGCATCCAACCCGTTCCACTCCATGCAACCCGGCATCCTCTACGCCGCCCTCGCCTATACGGCCTGGGGGCTGTTTCCCGTGTACTTTCACCAGCTGCAGTCCGTGGGGGCGCTGGAGGTCATCATGCACCGCACGCTGTGGTCCATGGTGTTCGTGGCGCTGCTGCTGGTGGCGCGCAGGCAGCTGGCCTGGGTGGCGCCGCTGCGCGGCCAGCCGCGCCTGATTGCCTCGTTCGCGCTGTCGGCGCTGCTGCTGTCGGCCAACTGGCTGATCTACGTCTGGGCCGTCAACAACGGCCACGTGGTGGACGCCAGCCTGGGCTACTTCATCCTGCCGCTGGTCAACGTGGCCATGGGCTACGCCTTTTTGCGCGAGCGTCCGCGCCCCGGCCAGTGGGCAGCCGTGGCGCTGGCGGCGGCGGGCGTGCTGTGGCTCACGTGGCAGGGCGGGCACCTGCCCTGGATTTCGCTGGCGCTGGCGCTGACCTTCGGCTTCTACGGCCTGCTGCGCAAGACCGCCGTGCTCGGCGCGCTCGAAGGCCTGGCGCTGGAGACGGCGCTGCTGGCGCCGCTGGCGCTGGCCGCGCTGGCCTTCTGGGGCTGGCAGGGGTCGGCCGCCTGGGTGCATGCGGACGCGGGCCAGCTGGCGTGGCTGCTGGCCGCCGGACCGATTACCGCCGTGCCGCTGCTGCTGTTTGCCGCCGGCGCGCGGCGCATTCCGCTGGCCACCATGGGCCTGCTGCAGTACATATCGCCCACGCTGCAGCTGCTGTGCGGTGTGTGGCTGTTTGGCGAGCAGCTGCAGTCGGCGCGCCTGGCCGGTTTCGTGCTGATCTGGCTGGCGCTGGGCCTGTTCGCCGCCGAAGGCGTGTGGCAGCGCCGGCGCGTGGTGTTCGGTTAAGGCAGCGGATAGCTACGGTTTGGCCTGGCTGTGCGCGGCGCGCTCGGCCTTGCGCTGTGCGGCCAGGGCGCGGATCTCGGCTTCGGTGACGATGCCGTCGTGGTTGGCGTCGGCCTGGTCGAACTGCGCGGCCAACCGTTTGTCGAGCTGGAACGCCCAGCGCGCCTCGGCGCGGGTGATCTGCCCGTCGCCGTTGCGGTCGAGCAGGTTGAACCACTGCACGGCCTGGCGTTCGCTCTGGCTGGCCTGCGGCGGGGCGCTGACGCGGTGGTCCTGGGCCATGGCCGGCGCCCACAGGCTGGGCAGCAGCAGCCAGGCGATCGTCAGGTGATGGAATCGGTGCATGGCGTGTTGGAGCGTGTCGAGGAGGGCAGAGTTTCCCGCGGCGTGCGCGGTTCGGGCGTTACAGCGGCACCAGGCGCAGCAGCACGGCCGTCATGACGGTATAGCGCAGCAGCTTGCCTATGGCCATATAGGCCACGCAGGGCCAGAACGGCAGGCGCAGCCAGCCGGCCACGACGCACAGCGGGTCGCCCACCACGGGCAGCCAGGCCAGCAGGCAGGTCTTGGCGCCCCAGCGGCGCAGCCATACGCGCGCGCGCCGCTCGGCGCGCGAGGGCGCGCGCTGCGCCTGGCCGGGTTCCGGCGCGTGGCCGGCCTGCCGGCGCGCGCGGGCGGCGTCCCAGGCGCGGTGCGCGCCCCGGCCCATCCACCAGTTGAGCGCGCCGCCCAGCGTGTTGCCGGCCGTGGCCACCAGCACCGCCGGCCAGAACAGCGCGGGGTTGAGCTTGACCAGGCCGAACACGGCGGGCTCGGAGCCCATGGGCAGCAGCGTTGCCGAGGCAAAGGCCACCAAAAACACCGTGGACAGGCCGAACTGCGGCAGCGCCAGCCAGTGCAGCAGTTGTTGCATCCACGGTTCGAGTGCGTCCATGGCAGCGAGTGTAGTGGGGGAGGCGGCCGCATATTTGGGTTAACCCTGAATTTGCTGAAATTTTGAGCAGTACAATGACCGGTTTTCCGGCGTCTTTTCTGGCGTATTCCGCTGCGGCTTTTCCTGCTCCATGTCCACCCTGCACATAGGCTCCATCGCCTTGGCCAACCGCTTGTTCGTCGCCCCGATGGCGGGCGTGACGGACAGGCCCTTTCGCAGCCTGTGCAAGCAGCTGGGCGCGGGCTACGCGGTCAGCGAGATGGTGACCTCGCGGCGCGACCTGTGGGACAGCCTCAAGACCAGCCGGCGCGCCAACCACGAGGGCGAGGCGGGCCCGATCGCCGTGCAGATCGCCGGCACCGACGCGGCCATGATGGCCGAGGCCGCGGCCTATAACGTCGATCGCGGCGCGCAGATCATCGACATCAACATGGGCTGCCCGGCCAAGAAGGTGTGCAACAAGTGGGCCGGCTCGGCGCTGATGCAGAACGAGGCGCTGGCGGTCGAGATCGCCAGCGCCGTGGTGGCCGCCTGTGCGCCGCGCGGCGTGCCCGTCACGCTGAAGATGCGCACCGGCTGGTGCGACGCGCACAAGAACGCCGTGCAGCTGGCACGCCGCTTCGAGGACGTGGGCGTGCAGATGCTCACCGTGCACGGGCGCACGCGCGAGCAGGGCTACCGCGGCGAGGCCGAGTACGACACGATTGCCGCCGTCAAGGCGGCAGTGCGCGTGCCGGTGGTGGCCAACGGCGACATCACCAGCCCCGAGAAGGCCCGCGCCGTGCTGGCCGCCACCGGGGCCGACGCGCTGATGGTGGGCCGCGCGGCCCAGGGCCGGCCCTGGATCTTCCGCGAGATCGCCCACTACCTGGCCACCGGCCAGCACCTGGCGCCGCCGCTGGTGGCCGAGGTGCGCCGCCTGCTGCTGGCGCACCTGCAGGAGCATTACCAGCTCTACGGCGAGGCCGCCGGCGTGCGCAGCGCGCGCAAGCACATCGCCTGGTACGTGCGCCAGCTGCCGGGCGGCGAGCTGCTGCGCCAGCACATCAACACCGTGACGGACGCGGCCGAGCAGTGGCAGGCCGTGGCCGATTATTTCGACGGCCTGGCCGCGCGCATGGAGCGCCTGCCCGCTGCCGCGCCGCAAGAAGAACAAGAGGGAATCTGTACATGAACGCCAAGAACATCAACGTGGAAGAATGCGTGCGCCAAAGCCTGCTGCGCTACTTTGCCGACCTGGACGGCGAGGCGCCCGACGGCATGTACGACATGCTGGTGCGCCTGGTCGAAAAGCCGCTGCTGGAGGTGGTGATGAGCCAGGCCGAGAACAACCAGTCGCGCGCGGCCGAGTGGCTGGGGCTGAACCGCAACACGCTGCGCAAGAAGCTGCTCGACCACCGCCTGCTGTGATTTTGCTATTTGAAATATAGCTGCTTGCGCTTGATAGACGGGCGCTCAAATCGTTTTTTATCTTAGAAACCGAAGGCCACCATGAAAGCACTTCTTTCCGTCTCCGACAAAACCGGCATCGTCGAATTCGCCCGGGCGCTGCACGCGCTGGGGGTGAGTCTGCTGTCCACCGGCGGCACCGCCAGGCTGCTGGCCGAGGCCGGCCTGCCCGTGACCGAGGTGGCCGAGGTGACGCAGTTCCCCGAGATGCTCGACGGCCGCGTCAAGACCCTGCACCCCAAGGTGCACGGCGGCCTGCTGGCGCGCCGCGACGTGCCCGCGCACATGGCGGCGCTGGCCGAGCACGGCATCGCCACCATCGACCTGCTGGTGGTCAACCTCTACCCGTTCGAAGCCACCGTGGCCAAGCCCGGCTGCACGCTGGCCGACGCGATCGAGAACATCGACATCGGCGGCCCGGCCATGGTGCGCAGCGCCGCCAAGAACTGGCAGGACGTGGGCGTGGTCACCAGCGCCGACCAGTACGAGGCCGTGCTCGCCGAGCTCAAGGGCGCCGGCCAGCTGAGCGACAAGCTGCGCTTTGCGCTGTCGGTGGCGGCGTTCAACCGCATCGCCCAGTACGCGGGCGCGATCAGCGACTATCTCTCCAGCGTGCAGTTCGAGCCCGAGAAGCTGTCCGAATCCTACGTGCCCCAGCGCAGCCAGTTCCCCGGCCAGAGCAACGGCCAGTTCATCAAGGTGCAGGACCTGCGCTACGGCGAGAACAGCCACCAGCGCGCCGCCTGGTACCGCGACCTGTACCCCGCGCCCGGCTCGATCGCCACCGGCGTGCAGCTGCAGGGCAAGGAGCTGTCGTACAACAACATCGCCGACGCCGACGCCGCCTGGGAGTGCGTGAAAAGCTTCAAGCTGCCCGCCTGCGTCATCGTCAAGCACGCCAACCCCTGCGGCGTGGCCGTGGGCGCGAGCGCGCTGGAGGCCTACGCCAAGGCCTTCCAGACCGACCCGACCAGCGCCTTCGGCGGCATCATCGCGCTCAACCGCGCGGTGGACGGCGCGGCCGCGCAGAAGATCTCGCAGCAGTTCGTCGAGGTGCTGATGGCGCCCGACTTCACGCCCGAGGCCTTGGCCGTCTTCAAGGCCAAGGCCAACGTGCGCCTGATGAAGATCGCGCTGCCGTCAGGCGGGGACACCGCCTGGAAGCAGGGCCGCAACGCCGTGGACGCCAAGCGCGTGGGCTCGGGCCTGCTGCTGCAGACGGCCGACAACCACGAGCTGCAGCTGCCCGACGTGAAGGTCGTCACCGTCAAGCAGCCCACGCAGGAAGAGATGCAGGATCTGCTGTTCGCCTGGAAGGTGGCCAAGTACGTCAAGAGCAACGCCATCGTGTTCTGCAAGGGCGGCATGACGATGGGCGTGGGCGCGGGCCAGATGAGCCGGCTCGACTCGGCGCGCATCGCCAGCATCAAGGCCCAGGCGGCGGGCCTCTCCCTGCAGAACACCGTGGTGGCGAGCGACGCCTTCTTCCCCTTCCGCGACGGCCTGGACGTGGTGGTGGACGCGGGCGCGACCTGCGTGGCCCAGCCCGGCGGCTCGATGCGCGACCAGGAGGTGATCGACGCGGCCAACGAGCGCGGCGTGGCGATGGTGTTCACCGGGGTGCGGCACTTCCGCCACTGATCATCAAAAAAGCGAGCTGTTACCGCTTGATAAATAAGGACTTCAGATAGTTTTATATCTGAAGTCCTTTGTATAAAAGCGCAAACAGCTATTGTTTTTGTAATTTGCCGAACACATCCCGCGCCGCCGCCACGGTGGCGTCGATGTCCGCCGCGGTGTGCGCGCTGCTCACAAAGCCCGCCTCGTACAGCGCCGGCGCGGTGTATACGCCGCGCTCCAGCAGGCCGTGGAACAGCTGGTTGAAGCGCGCACCGTCGGTCTTGAGCACTGCCGGGTAGTCCTGCGGCAGCCGGGGTAGCAGGAAGTAGCCGAACATGCCGCCCTCGCTGTCGGCGCAGAAATCCACGCCTGCGGCGCGGGCCGCGTCCGCCAGCCCTTCGACCAGCGCGCGGGTGCGCTGGCCCAGCGTCTCGTAGAAGCCGGGCTGGGCAATCTCGCGCAGCGTCGCCAGGCCGCAGGCGGTGGCCACCGGGTTGCCGCTGAGCGTGCCCGCCTGGTACACCGGGCCCAGCGGGGCGAGCTGCTTCATCACGTCGCGCCGCCCGCCAAAGGCCGCCAGCGGCATGCCGCCGCCGATCACCTTGCCCAGCACCGTCAGGTCGGGCTGGAAGCCGGGGATGTGCCGGGCGTAAATGCTTTGCGCGCCGCCCAGCGCGACGCGAAAGCCCGTCATCACCTCGTCGATCACCAGCAGCGCGCCGTGCTGCGTGCACAGCTCGCGCGCGCGGCGCATGAAGGGTACGCTGGCGCGCACGAAGTTCATGTTGCCGGCGATCGGCTCCATGATCACGCAGGCGACTTGATCGCCGTGCAGCGCGAAGGCTTCTTCGAGCTGCGCCACGTCGTTGTATTCGAGCACCAGCGTGTGCTGCACCACCTCGGGCGGCACGCCGGCGCTGGTGGCGTGGCCAAACGTCGCCAGGCCCGAGCCGGCCTTGACCAGCAGCGAGTCGGCGTGGCCGTGGTAGCAGCCGTTGAACTTGATGATCTTGCTGCGCCCGGTGGCGCCGCGCGCCAGGCGGATGGCGCTCATGCCGGCCTCGGTGCCGGAGCTGACCAGGCGGATCATCTCGATCGAGGGCACCAGGCGCGCGATGGCCTCGGCCAGCTCGACCTCGCGCTCGGTCGGCGCGCCGAACGAGAAGCCGTCGGCGGCGGCTTTTTGCACGGCGCCGAGCACGGCCGGGTGGCCGTGGCCCAGGATCATCGGCCCCCAGGAGCCGATGTAGTCGGTGTACTGCCGGCCGTCGGCGTCCCAGAGGTAGGCGCCCTGCGCGCGCGTGATGAAGCGCGGCGTGCCGCCGACGGCCCTGAAGGCGCGCACGGGCGAGTTGACGCCGCCGGGGATGAGCGCCTTGGCGCGTTCGAACAGGGCGTGGCTGCGGTCAGTGTCTGGTGTCATGGGGCGGGATCTCGTAGCCCGAGGTGTCCGACGGATCGGGTTCGGGCTCGTCTTCGGGTTCGTCGTCGTCGGGCTGGGCCCAGAACATGCGGTCGGGCAGTACCTGGCCCATGCCTGGGCGAAAGCCGTTGGCCAGGCAGCCGTCCAGGTAGGCCAGCGCCTCGCTGGTGGATTCGCCCAGGTCGCAGCCGCTGGCGATCAGCGCCGCCAGCGTGGCGCTGAGCGTGTCGCCCGCGCCCACGAAGCTGGCCTCGAAGCGTTCGAAGCGGGTGTTGCCCAGCACCGATTCGGGCGACGCCAGGGTGTTGTCCAGGTACTGGTCGTGCGCGGTGATGCCGGTCACCAGCACGTAGGGCACGTCGCTTTGCGCGGCGGCCGCGGCCAGGTCGCGCGCTGTGGGGGGGCGCTCGCCCTCCCAGTCGGGCAACAGCCAGCGCCACAGCACGTTGTGGTTTCCAACCAACACCGACACCTGCGGCAGCAGCAGCTCGGTGAACGCGTCGTGGTACTGGTCGATCAGGTCGTCGCGCCACCACGACAGGTCGGGCATGTAGGCGATGACCGGCAGTTCGGGGTAGTCGGCCGTGACCTGCGCGATGGCGCTCAGCGCCTCCGGCGAGCCGGCGAAGCCGACCTTGACGGCGCGCACCGCAGCGTCTTCCAGCACGGCGCGGGCTTGCTCGGCCACCAGCTCGTCGTCGAAGGCGTGGTGCTCGAAAATCTCAGCGCTGTCGCGCACGTAGCTGCCGGTGACGATGGGCATCGGGTGCCCGCCCACCGAGGCAATGGCGCAGATGTCGGCGGCCAGGCCGCCGGCGCCGCAGGGGTCGTTGGCGTTGAAGACCAGCACGCATACCGCGGCAGGCGCGTCGCCGTCCTGGGCTGTGGTGTCCGGGTCTTCCCGCAGTGGGGGAATGTTCACACTCATGAGATAGTGCAGGCGCGCATGCGGGCCGGCGAATGCCGGGAGCGGCAAGGTGTCTGGCTACAATCGTTGCATTCTATGTGAAGCCCCCTTAAGCTGTGACGGATCATGAATCTTGGGCCTGCCAGGTGTGCGGCTGGGTATACGACGAGGCCTTGGGCGACCCGGAACACGGGGTTAGCCCGGGCACCCGTTGGGAGGATGTTCCCGCAGACTGGACGTGCCCCGAGTGCGGGGCGCCCAAGGACGATTTCGTGTCGGTTCGGTTCTGAGGCGCGGCTCCTGCCGGCGTGATTCAACAGTTCTTCCAGGAGCAGTGACAATTGGCTACTACGACAAACAACGCCACCTTCAGGGTTCTGGTCGTTGACGACAGCAATACGATCAGGCGCAGTGCGGAGATTTTCCTCAAGCAGGGAGGGCACGAGGTGTTGCTGGCCGACGATGGTTTCGACGCCCTGGCCAAGATCAACGACTACCAGCCGCAGCTGATCTTCTGCGACATCCTGATGCCCAAGCTCGACGGCTACCAGACCTGCGCCATCATCAAGCGCAACGCGCGCTTCGCCGATACGCCGGTCGTCATGCTCTCGTCCAAGGACGGCGTGTTCGACAAGGCGCGCGGGCGCATGGTGGGCTGCCAGGAATACTTGACCAAACCATTCACCAAGGACCAGTTGCTGCAGGCCGTGCAGCAATTTGGCAATACGCAATAAGGAGTGATGCAATGCCGATCCAGAAAGTACTGGTCGTAGACGATTCGAAAACCGAGCTGATGTTCCTGACCGACCTGCTGCAGAAGAAGGGCATGCAGGTGCGCACGGCCGAGAACGCCGACGAGGCCTTCCGCCGCCTGGCCGAGGAAAAGCCCGACCTGATCCTGATGGACGTGGTGATGCCAGGGCAGAACGGCTTCCAGCTGACGCGCGCCATCTCCCGCGACCCGCTGTACGCCGACGTGCCCATCATCATGTGCACCAGCAAGAACCAGGAAACCGACCGTGTCTGGGGCATGCGCCAGGGCGCACGTGGCTATATCACCAAGCCCGTGGATCCCGCCGAGCTGCAGGCCAAGATCGACGCCCTGAACTAAAGGCGCGGGCGTCTTCATGGCCAATCGCGAAGCCCTGAAAGAGCTCCAGACCCGCCTGGCCGCACGCCTGCAGGCGGCGCGGGGCGAGGGAGCGTTCGTCTCCTCCTGGCTGGCAGTCGAATGCGCGGGGCGCAACTACCTGCTGCCCCTGGGGCAGGCCGGAGAGATCTTCTCCTGGAGCGGCGTGCAGACCGTTCCCTACACCCAGCCATGGTTCCTGGGGGTGGCCAACCTGCGCGGCGCGCTGACGGGGGTCGTCGACCTCGCCGCGCTGCTCGGCGCCGCCGCCCAGCCCCGCACCGAGCAGGCGCTGGCGGAGTCGAGCCTGCTGGCGCTCAACGCCAGCCTGGAGGTCAACGCCGCATTGCTCGTTGACAAACTGGCCGGCTTGCGCAGCGGCGATGCCTTCGCCGCCTCCGAGCCGCCCGAGCCGTCGGCGCCGGCTTATTTCGGCGCCATCCATCTTGATGCGCAGGGCGTGCGCTGGCAGGAAATCGACCTGCAGGCCCTGTCGCAACATCCCGTATTTCTGGGCATCAGCATTTGATTCCCGGCGTTTCGTAAGGCTGCACCATGTCCGTTGTCAATTCATTTGGAAAACTCTTCTCCCGCAAGCCCGACGAGGCAGATCCCGATCTGACGTCGGCACCAGCCATCCAGGAGCACGACCCCCTGGCTGCCGGCGCGCAGCAGGCGGACGACCTGAACAGCGTCCAGGGCGATCCTGGCATGGTCTCGCAGTACGGGGACGCAGAGTTTGCCGATGAAGACCGCGTGTCGCTGCCGCTGCTCGGGCGCGCCACCGTGGGCACGCACCAGCGCCGGCTGCTGCTGCTGCTGGCCATTGGCCTGGTGGTGCTGGCGCTGATCGGCGGCTGGATGCTGCAGCAGGCCAACCGCTCGGCGCAGCAGCTCGGCGCCACCGGTCAGGCGCTGATGCAGTCGCAGCGCCTGGCCAAGGCGGTGTCGCAGGCGCTGGTGGGCAGCCCGCAGGCGTTCCCCGACGTGCGCGACAGCTCCGGCGTGCTGACGAGCAGCGTGCGCGCGCTCAGCAACGGCGACACCGAGATGGACATCAAGCCGCTGGGCGTGACGTTCAAGTCCGACCTGGAGTCCATCGTTCCGCTGGTCGACCGTGCCGAGAAGAACGCCGGCGCCGTCATGGGGCAGCAGAAGATCCTGACCCAGGTGGGCGACGCCTTGCGCACCATCAACCGCCAGTCGTCCGACCTGCTGGAAATCGCCGAGACGATCTCGTCGCTCAAGCTGCAGCAGGGCGCTCCCGCTACCGAGATCTCGACCGCCGGCCAGCTCGTGATGCTGACCCAGCGTATCGGCAAGTCCGCCAACGAATTCCAGACCACCGAAGGCGTGAGTCCCGAGGCCGTGTTCCTGCTGGGCAAGGACTTGAACACCTTCAAGGAACTGACGCAGGGCATGCTCGACGGTAGCGCCGACCTGCACCTGGCCGCCACCCGCGACCCGCAGACGCGCGAACAGCTGCAGGCGCTGCTCAAGCTGTACGAGAAGACCCGCTCGCAGGCCGGCGCCATCCTGGGCAACCTGCAGGGCCTGGTTGCCGCGCGCGAGGCGCAGTCGGCCATCGTCGCCGACAGCGAGCCGCTGCGCCGCCAGCTCGAAGGCCTGCAGAGCAAGCTGACGGCGCAGTCCGGCATGGGGCTGGGCCAGCTGGGCGCGCTGACGGTGGCCGCCATCTTCGTGCTGCTGTGCGGCTACGGCCTGTCGCGCGTGCAGCTGCTCGACAGCCGCAACCGCCAGGCGGCAGCCGAAGGGCAGCAGCGCGACGCCAAGCGCCAGGAGCAGGAGGCCAAGCGCGTCAACGACGCCAACCAGGCCGCCATTCTGCGTTTGATGAACGAACTGCAGTCGGTCGCCGAGGGTGACCTGACGCAGGAAGCCACCGTGACCGAGGACATCACCGGCGCCATCGCCGACTCGGTGAACTACACGGTGGAAGAGCTGCGCCTGCTGGTGGGCAGCGTGCAGAACACGGCCAGCCGCGTGGCGCAGACCGCAGGGCAGGTGGACAACACCTCGACCGAACTGCTGGCGGCCTCGACCGAGCAGCTGCGCGAGATCCGCGAAACCGGCCGCTCGGTGCTCGACATGGCCACGCGCATCAACGACGTGTCCTCGCAGGCGCAGGAATCGGCCCAGGTGGCCCGCCAGTCGCTGCAGGCCGCCGACTCGGGCCTGCAGGCCGTGCAGAACGCCATCGGCGGTATGAACTCGATCCGCGACCAGATCCAGGAAACGTCCAAGCGCATCAAGCGCCTGGGCGAGTCGTCGCAGGAGATCGGCGAAATCACCGAACTGATTTCCGACATTACCGAGCAGACCAACGTGCTGGCCCTGAACGCCGCCATCCAGGCCGCGTCCGCCGGCGAAGCCGGCCGCGGCTTCTCGGTGGTGGCCGAAGAAGTGCAGCGCCTGGCCGAGCGCTCTGCCGACGCCACGCGCCAGATCTCGGCGCTGGTGAAGGCCATTCAGACCGACACGCAGGACGCCGTGGCCGCCATGGAGCGTTCCACGCAGGGCGTGGTCGAGGGCGCGCGCCTGTCCGACTCCGCCGGTACCGCGCTGACCGAGATCGACCGCGTGTCGCGCCGCCTGGCCGAGCTGATCGAGCAGATTTCGTCCTCGACCTCCAAGGAAGCCGTCATGGCCAACGAAGTGGCCGACAACATCCAGCACATTTTCGCGGTGACCGAGCAGACCGGCGAGGGCACCCGCACCACGGCGCAGCAGGTGCGCGAACTCTCCCACATGGCCGAGGAATTGCGTCAATCGGTGGCCCGATTCAAGATTGCCTGACCTTTTAACGAACTGACTCCGGACAACCGGTGGACGAATCCATGTCATCTATTGACACCGCCAAGGCTACTGGTGCAGATCTGGCGCCAGGTGAACAGGATCTGGGCCCGCTCGCCTGGGTGCTCGACGAGTTGCGCAAGTCGCTCGACGGCGCCGTCAAGGCCATGCGCCGCTTTGTACGCGACGCCGCGATTGCACGCGAATCCGACCTGGCATCGCTCGACGCCGGGCCGCTGCGCATCGCCCGCCAGCAACTGCACCAGGCCGGCGGGGCGCTGGAGATGGTGGGCATGGAGCCGCCGGCTCTCGTCGTGCGCGCGCTGGAAAGCGCCGTGCAACGCTTTGTGCAGCGCCCCGAGCAATGCAGCGACGACGCCGCCAGCGTCATAGAACGCGCCAGCTTCGCCCTGGTCGAGTACCTGGAGCACGTGCTGGCCGGCAAGACCGTCTCGCCCGTGGCGCTGTTTCCGCAGTACCAGCAGGCGCAGGCCCTGGCCGGAGTGGACCGCGTGCACCCCGCCGACCTGTGGCCGGCGCAGCGGCGCTTTCGTGAGCCCGACCTGGCCGTTGCGCAGCCGCCCCTGGAGTACGGCACAGAAGCGCGTGCGCGCCTGGATCGGGCGGTGCTGCGCATCGTCAAGAGCGCCGACCCCGAGGCCGCGCGCGACCTCATGCAGACCTGCCTGGGTTTTGCCGCCGCGCAGTCCAACCGCCAGGTGCGCGCCTTCTGGAAGATTTGCGCGGGCTTTTTCGACGCCCTGGCGCAGCAGCTGCTCCACCCCGACGTATACGCCAAGCGCGCTGCCTCGCGCGTGCTGCTGCAGTACGCGGCCCTGGCCAAGGGCGACACCGTCGTGGCCGACCGCCTGGTGCAGGATCTGCTGTTTTTCTGCGCGCAGGCCAGCCCCGCGGCCGGCAAGGCGCTGGACGACAGCTCGGCGCTGCAGGCCGTGCGCCGCGCGTTTGGGCTGGAGCAGCACCAGCCCGTCGATTACGAGCAACCGCGCTTCGGCCTGTTCGACCCCGCTGTCCTGGTGCAGGCGCGCAAGCGCATCGCTGCGGCGACCGAGACCTGGTCCGCGCTGGCCGGCGGCGATCGCAACAAGTTCAAGCAGGCGTCCGACCAGTTCAGCTTGGTGTGTGACTCGCTGCGCAAGCTGCACCCGGACAGCGAGCACCTGGCGCTGGCGCTGACGCGCGCTGTCGAGGCCACCACCCGTTCCGGCGAGGCGCCTCCCCCCGCGCTGGCCATGGAAGTCGCCACCTCGGTGCTGTACCTGCAGGCCTCGTTCGAGGAGCTGGACGTGGCGCGCCAGCACATGGCGCAGCGCGCCGAACGCCTGGCCGAACGCCTGGATGGCGTGATCGCCGGCGGCGAGCCGCAGCCGCTCGAACCCTGGATGGAGGAGCTGTACCGGCGCGTCAGCGACCACCAGACCATGGGCAGCGTGGTGGGTGAGCTGCGCGCCACGCTGGCCGAGGCGGAAAAGTCCATGGACCAGTTCTTCCGCGACCCGGAGGATCTGGCAGCGCTGGGCTCGGTGCCAGCCAGCATGCAGCAGATGCGCGGCGTGCTCTCGGTGCTGGGGCTCGACCAGGCATCGCACGCCGTGGTGCGTATGCGCGACATGGTCGAGCGCCTGCTGATCAACGACGTGCCGCAGGAACAGCGCCAGCAGGTGTACGACAAGCTGGGCAACAGCCTGGGCGCGCTCGGCTTCCTCATCGACATGCTGAGCTACCAGCGCAACATGGCGCGCAAGCTCTTCGTCTACGACGAGGAACGGGATGAGCTGCGCGCGCTGATGGGCCGTGCGTCCGAATCCGCGCCGGAGGAGGACGAGCCCCAGGACGCGGCCGACGCGGCCCCGGTCTTCGAACAGACCCAGGCCATGCCGGCGCTGGAGCCGGTGCCGGAGGCGCCGGCGGCGCCCGATCTGCCGGTGCTCGCCGACTTGGACTTTTCGCAGGCCACCCAGCCCGTCGAGGCTGCCGTACCTGCCCAGGAGCAGGCTGCGCCAGCGCCCGCGGCGCCCGCCGTGGCCGAGGAGCAGGACGACGGTACCGACGAACTGCTCGACATCTTCCTGGAGGAAGCCCGCGAAGTGGTCGGCACCGGCCTGGCCGCGATCGAAGCCCTGCACGCCGATCCCGCCGACCTGAGCGAGCAGACCACGCTGCGCCGCGCGTTCCATACGCTCAAGGGCAGTTCGCGCATGGTCGGCCTGAACGAATTCGGCGAGGCCGCCTGGTCGATGGAGCAGGTGTTCAATGCCTGGCTGGCCGAGCAAAAGCCGATACAGCCGCCGCTGCTGCAACTGGCGGGCGAAACCCTGCAGGCCTTCAGCCGCTGGGCCGACGACATCGCCGCGGGCCAGGCCGAGCACTGGCAGGCGCAGGCGTTCCGCGTGTGCGCCGACGCGATGCGCGTGGACGGCAAGCTGCTGCCGTTGGCCACGCCCGGCGCGGCACCGGTGCCGGACGAGGTGCCCGCACTGCCGCAGGCGCCGGAGCTGCCCGAGGCGGCAGCGGCGCTGCCAGAACCTGTGCCCGAACCCGAAGCCACGCTCGCGCCCGTGCCCACATCGCCCGAGCCAGATGCACAGCCGCAGCCCGCAGCTGCTGGCACGCCGGAGCATGAATTCGACCTGCTGCTGCCCGACATCGACGAGGCCGCGCAGCACGACTTCCCCGACACCGCGATAGACGCCGCCGAGGACGGGCACACCGAGGAAGCGGCGCAGCCGCCTGCCGTCGCCGCGCAGGAGGTCGACTTCGCGCTGTTCGAGCAGGCGCTGGAGGCGCAAGTCCCGGAGGCCGCCCCTGCCGAGGCCGCGGCCGAAGCCATCGACTTGCTGCCAGAGCCCGAACAAGCGCCGCAAGCGCTTGCCGCCGTCCCCGCAACTGCGGACGCACCTGGCGATACGCCCGCGCTCCCGCCGGAGCCAGCGGCGCCCGAACCAGCGGCCAGCCCGGCCGACGACCTGGCGGAATCCTCGGACGAAGCGGTCAAGGTCATCGAGCATCTGCGCATCGGCATCCCGCTGTACAACGTCTACCTGAACGAAGCCGACGAATGGTCGCGGCGCCTGGTGACGCTGCTGCAGGAATGGGCGCTGGAGCTGCACCAGCCGCTGCCCGACATGGCCGTGGCGCTGGCGCATTCGCTGGCCGGCAGTTCCGCCACCGTGGGCTTTACCGCGCTGTCCAACCTGGCACGCACGCTGGAGCATGCGCTGCAGCACGTGCAATTGCTGCCCGCCGGGCTGCCCGAGCATGCGCAGGTGTTCGACGCCGCCGCGCAGGACGTGCGCCGGCTGCTGCACCAGTTCGCCGCGGGTTTCCTGAAGGAGCCGGGCGCGCAGATCCTGCAGCAGCTCGACCAGATTCTGCAGACCGAGGTCATTAGCGCGCGCGCGCCGCTCGACGAGTTCGACGATGTGCCGGCGGATAGCGTCGCCGAGCAAGCGCCTGCGATGCCCGCAATACAGCCGGTCGTGGACGTTCCGGTCGCCGCCCCCGTCGCTGCGCCGCAGCCGGCCCCGGAACCCACCGCAGCGGCCGTGCCGGCGGCGCAGCCCGAGCATGACCGCGACGCCCAGGTGGACGCGGCGATTGCCCACGCCGTTGCCGCTGCGTCCGACGTGGACGACGACATCGACGTGCTCGACACCATCGACCCCGACCTGTTCCCAATCTTCGAGGAAGAAGCGCTGGAACTGCTGCCGGCGCTGGGCGGGGCGCTGCGGCAGTGGGCCCAGCGCCCGGGCAATATGGGCGCGCGCGGCGAGCTGCTGCGCGCCCTGCACACCCTCAAGGGCAGCGCACGCCTGGCCGGCGCGATGCGCCTGGGCGAAATGGCGCACCGCCTCGAATCGGCGGTCGAGCAGATCGACGCCGAGGCGGCGACGACGGCCGAGATCGAACCGCTGCTGACGCGCCTGGACGCGCTGCAGGCCGACTTCGACGCGCTGCGCACCATCGGCGCGCAGCCCTTGAGCGAACCGGTGACCGTGGCGCCCGCCAAGGACGAGGCCGCCAGCGCGGCCCCCGTGCAGCCAGCCGCGGCGCAGTCCGTGGCCGCCGTGCCGACTGCCCAGGCCAAGGCGCAGCGCGCGCCCGCGGCGCCCGCCCCGATGGCGGCGCGCCCGGGGGGCGGCCAGTCGGTGCGCGTGCGCGCCCAGCTGCTCGACCGCCTGGTCAACCAGGCCGGCGAGGTGCTGATCGCCCGCTCGCGCCTGGACGTGCGCATGACGCAACTGCGCGGCTCGCTGACCGACCTCTCGGGCAACCTGGAGCGCCTGCGCCAGCAGCTGCGCGACATCGAGGTGCAGGCCGAGTCGCAGATGCAGTCGCGCCTGGCGCTGTCCAAGGACCACGCGGCGGGCTTCGACCCGCTGGAGTTCGACCGCTTCACGCGCGTGCAGGAACTGACCCGCATGATGGCCGAGTCGGTCAACGACGTGGCCACGGTGCAGCGCAACATGCAGCGCGCGATGGAAAGCGCCGAGGACGACCTGATCGCCCAGGGGCGCCAGGCGCGCGACCTGCAGCGCGACCTGCTGCGCACCCGCATGGTGGAGTTCGAGGGCATTTCCGAGCGCCTGTACGCCGTGGTGCGCCAGGCATCCAAGGAAACCGGCAAGCAGATCAAGCTGGATATTTCTGGCGGTTCGATCGAAATGGATCGCGGCGTGCTCGACCGCATGACGCCGGCCTTCGAGCACCTGCTGCGCAACTGCGTGGCCCACGGCATCGAGGACACCGAGACGCGCACCGCCGCCGGCAAGCCGGCGGTGGGCAGCATCGGCATCGCGCTGCGCCATGAAGGCAACGACGTGTCGGTGGAGTTCCGCGACGACGGCGCCGGCCTGAACCTGCCGCGCATCCGCGCCAAGGCCGTGGCCCAGGGGCTGCTGGCCGAGGATCAGCAGATCAGCGACGCCGATGCCGCCGACCTGATCTTCATGCCGGGCTTTTCCACCGCCAGCGAGGTCACCGGCCTGGCCGGGCGCGGCATCGGCATGGACGTGGTGCGGGCCGAGGTCAACGCCCTGGGCGGGCGCATCGAGACCGAGACCGAAACTGGCCGCGGCGCGGCGTTCCGCATGGTGCTGCCGCTGACGACGGCGGTCACCCAGGTGGTGATGATCCGCGCCGGCGACCTGGTCGTGGGCCTGCCCGCCAACCTGATCGAAATTGTGCGCCGCAGCTCCAGCGCCGACCTGAACGCCGCCTACGCGGCGCACCGCTTCGAGCACAACGGTGAAAGCCTGGACTTCTTCTGGGCCGGCGCGCTGCTGCAGTCGTCGGCGCGCAGCAGCGACACCTCCAGCCGCAGCCGCCCGGTCGTCGTCGTGCGCTCGGCGGCGCAGCGCATCGCCATGCACGTGGACGAAGTGCTGGGCAACCAGGAAGTCGTGGTGAAGAACCTCGGCCCCCAACTGGTGCGCCTGCCCGGCCTGGCCGGCATGTCGGTGCTCGCTTCGGGCGCCGTGGTGCTGATCTACAACCCCGTGGCGCTGGCCACCGTCTACGGCGAGCAGGTGCGCAGCGTTACCGCCGCTCCGGCGCAGGCTGACGTGGCTGTGCCGGCCTCCGCGTCTGCGGCGTCCGGTGCCGCGGCGCCGGTGGTGCCGGTGGCGCTGAATGCGCCGCCGCAGGTGCCGCTGGTGCTGGTGGTGGACGACTCCATCACCGTGCGGCGCGTCACGCAGCGTCTGCTGCAGCGCGAAGGCTACCGCGTCGCGCTGGCGGCGGACGGTCTGCAGGCGCTCGAACGCCTGCAGGAGGAACACCCGGTGGTGGTGCTGTCGGACATCGAAATGCCGCGCATGGACGGCTTCGACCTGGCGCGCAACATCCGCGCGGACGCCGCGCTGCGCGAGCTGCCCATCATCATGATCACCTCGCGCATCGCTGAAAAGCACCGCGAGCACGCGATGGAGCTGGGCGTGAACCACTACCTGGGCAAGCCGTATTCCGACGAGGAACTGCTCAGCCTGGTCAAGCACTACGCGCGGCTGCAGGAGGCGGCGCAGCAGGACGCGTAACGCAGCCGGCGGCCCGTGCCTTGCCCCAAAACCCCGCAGAAAGCGCTTTCTGCGGGGTTTTGCGCTTTAGGGACGGGCGCTGGCGGCGCCGGGCATGCGCCCTGGTTGGCCGTAAAATCGGGCCATGCCTGCCGAGCCCGCGCCCATGAACCTGACGCACCATTTCCTGATTGCCATGCCGGGCATGGAAGATGCGTCCTTTGCCCGCAGCGTGGTCTACCTGTGCGAGCACGGCGAGCGCGGCGCGCTGGGCCTGATCATCAACAAGCCGATGGGCATCAGCCTGGAGGGCCTGCTGGAGAAGGTCGACCTGTCGCTCGGGCGCAAGGATCTGAGCGAGGCCCAGGTGCTGCAGGGCGGCCCGGTGCAGGTCGAGCGCGGCTTCGTGCTGCACGACGCCATGGGCCCGCTGCGTGCGCCCGAGGGCGAGGACGGCAGCCCCTACGCATCGACCATGCGCATTGCCGACGACGTGGAGATGACCACCTCCAAGGACGTGCTCGAAGCCCTGTCGCACGGCGCCGGCCCGCGCCGCGTGCTGGTCACGCTGGGCTACGCGGCCTGGGCGCAGGGCCAGCTCGAATCCGAGCTGGCGGAGAACAGCTGGCTCACGGTCAACGCCGACACCTCGCTGATCTTCGACGCCCCCCTGGCCGAGCGCTACGACCGCGCCCTGGGCCTGCTGGGCCTGCAGGCCTGGACGCTGTCGCCCGAGGCGGGGCACGCATGACCGGGCCCGCCGCCAACAGCAACAGCCCCGCCGCTGCCGCGCAGCTCCAATCCTTTCTGGCTTTCGACTACGGGCTCAAGCGCACCGGCGTGGCCGTGGGCACGCGCCTGCTGGGCACGGCCACGGCGCAGCCCACCATCCGCGCCGAGGGCGACGCGCGCTTCGCCCAGGTGGCCGAGCGCATCAGCCAGTGGCAGCCCGACGCGCTGGTCGTGGGCGTGCCCTACCACCCCGACGGCGCCGCGCACGAGAACACGGCGCGCGCGCTCAAGTTCGCGCGCCAGCTGCGGGGGCGCTTCGGCCTGCCCGTGTTCGAGGTGGACGAGCGCTACAGCACCACCGAGGCCATCGCCAGCGGCGCGCGCGATGCCGACGCGGCGTCGGCCTGCATCATCCTGGAACAGTTTTTGAGGAATCTGTCATGAGCCAAGCCATTTCCCCACCGGGCGGCAGCCTGCTGCTGGACGCCGAGGCGCTGTACGCCGAACTGCGCGCCGGCGTGCGCCAGCTGATGCAGCCCGCCACCCGGCTGGCCGGCATCACCTCCGGCGGCGCCTGGCTGGCCGAGCGGCTGCAGCGCGACCTGGCCCTGCCGGGCAGCGCGGGCGTGCTGTCATCGGCGCTGCACCGCGACGACTTCGCCCGCCGCGGCCTGTCGGCCAGCGCGCAGACGCTGCTGGAGTTCGACGTGAACGGCGCCGACATCGTGCTGCTCGACGACGTGCTCTACACCGGGCGCACCGTGCGCGCCGTGCTCAACGAGCTGTTCGACTACGGCCGCCCGGCGCGCGTGCGCCTGGCCGTGCTGGTCGATCGCGGCGGGCGCGAGCTGCCGGTGGCCGCCGACTTCGCCGCCGCGCGCGTGCTGCTGCCGGCGCACCAATCGCTGGCACTGGCGCGCAGCGGCGCCGGCGCCTTTCATTTCGACGTCAAAGAGGTCTGACGGTGCTGTACCAGCGCAACCCCCAACTGAACAAGAACGGCGAGCTGATCCACCTGCTCTCCACCGAAGGCCTGTCGCGCGACATCCTCACGCACATCCTGGACACGGCCGCCAACTTCGTCTCGGTCAACGACCGCGAGGTCAAGAAGGTGCCGCTGCTGCGCGGCAAGAGCGTGTTCAACCTGTTCTTCGAGAACAGTACGCGCACGCGCACCACCTTCGAGATCGCCGCCAAGCGCCTGTCGGCCGACGTGTTCAACCTCGACATCGCGCGCTCGTCCACGGCCAAGGGCGAGTCGCTGCTCGACACCATCGACAACCTCTCGGCCATGGCGGCCGACCTGTTCGTGGTGCGCCACAGCGAGTCGGGCGCGCCCTACCTGATCGCGCAGCACGTGGCGCCGCACGTGCACGTGGTCAACGCCGGCGACGGGCGCCACGCCCACCCTACGCAGGGGCTGCTGGACATGTACACTATCCGCCACTACAAGCAGGATTTCTCCAACCTCACGGTGGCCATCGTCGGCGACGTGCTGCACTCGCGCGTGGCGCGCTCGGACATCCACGCGCTGACCACGCTGGGCTGCGCCGAGGTGCGCGTGGTCGGCCCGCGCACGCTGGTGCCGGGCGACATGGCGCAGCTGGGCGTGCGCGTGTTCCACGACCTGGAGGAGGGCATCCGCGGCTGCGACGTGATCATCATGCTGCGCCTGCAGAACGAACGCATGAGCGGCGCGCTGCTGCCGTCGAGCCAGGAATACTTCAAGAGCTTCGGCCTGACCGAGGAGCGCCTGCGCCTGGCCCGGCCGGACGCCATCGTCATGCACCCCGGGCCGATCAACCGCGGCGTGGAGATCGATTCCGCCGTGGTCGACGGCCCGCAGGCGGTGATCCTGTCGCAGGTCAGCTTCGGCATTGCGGTGCGCATGGCGGTGATGTCCATCGTGGCCGGAAATGATGCTTGAATGCTATTAAACAAATAGCTGATTGCGCTTTATGGACGGGCGCTATCGGCCAATTAGGCTTTAAACCATGAAGATACTCATCCAAAACGGCCGCGTCATCGACCCGGCCAGCGGCCTGGACAAGGTCTGCGACCTGGCGCTGGCCGCCGGCCGCATCATGGCGCTGGGCCGCACGCCGGCCGACTTTGCGCCCGCGCGCACCATCGACGCCAGCGGCTGCCTGGTGCTGCCCGGCCTGGTGGATCTGGCCGCGCGCATGCGCGAGCCCGGCCACGAGCACGAAGGCATGCTCGAATCCGAAATGGCGGCAGCCGTCGCCGGCGGCGTGACCAGCCTGGTGTGCCCGCCCGACACCGACCCCGTGCTCGACGAGCCCGGCCTGGTGCAGACGCTCAAGCTGCGCGCCGAGAAACTGCACTGCGCGCGCCTGTTCCCGCTGGGCGCGCTCACGCGCGGCCTGGCCGGCGAGGTGCTGACCGAAATGGCCGAGCTGACCGAGTCCGGCTGCGTGGGCTTCGGCCAGGCCGACGTGCCGCTGGCCAGCACCCAGGTGCTGCAGCGCGCGCTGCAGTACGCCGCCACCTTCGGCTACACCGTCTGGCTGCGCCCGCAGGAGCAGCACCTGGGCAAGGGCGTTGCCGCCAGCGGGCCGCTGGCCACGCGCATGGGGCTCAGCGGCATCCCCGTCGCGGCCGAGACCATCGCGCTGCACACCATCTTCGAACTGCTCAAAACCACCGGCGCGCGCGTGCACCTGTGCCGCATCTCCAGCGCCGCCGGCGTCGACCTGGTGCGCCGCGCCAAGGCCGAAGGACTGCAGGTGACCTGCGATGTGAGCATCAACTCACTGATGCTGACCGACATGGACATGGGCTACTTCGACACCCGCGCGCGCCTGGTGCCGCCGCTGCGCCAGCAGCGCGACCGCGACGCGCTGGCCGCGGCGCTGGCCGACGGCACCATCGACGCGCTGGTCTCGGACCACACCCCGGTGGACGAAGACGCCAAGACCCTGCCGTTTGCCGAGGCCGAGCCCGGCGCCACCGGGCTGGAGCTGCTGCTGTCTGTGGCCCTGAAGTGGTCGCACGACGGCGGCGTGCCGCTGCCGCGCGCCCTGGCCGTGGTCACGCACGAGCCGGCGCGCGTGCTGGGCGGCGCGCTGGGCACGCTGCAGGCCAGCATCGGCCGCATCGCCGAAGGCGGCGTGGCGGACCTGTGCATCGTCGATCCGCAGGCCTACTGGACGGTCACGCCCGAGGCGCTGGCCAGCCAGGGCAAGCACACGCCGTTCGGCACCTGCGAACTGCCGGGCCGCGTGCGCCACACCGTTGTAGGCGGGCAAGTGGCCTTCGAGCGTTGAGGTGAAGCAACTGCGCGCCTGCTGGCGCGTGCTGCGCCTGCTGGCGCACGTGGCGCAAGGGCTGTGGGTGGTGGCGCTGCGCTTTCCGCGCCTGCCGGCCGACCAGCAGCAGGCGCGCGTGCAGGCCTGGGCGCTGGGGCTGCTGGCCTGCGCCGGCATCACGCTGCAGGTGCGCGGCACGCCCGCCGCAAGCGGGCCGGTGCTGTTGGTGGCCAATCACCTGTCGTGGCTCGACATCCCGGTCATGCACGCGGCGCGCTACTGCCGCTTCGTCTCCAAGTCCGACGTGCAGGGCTGGCCCATCGTCGGCGCCCTGGCCACGGCGGCGGGCACGCTCTACCTGGAGCGCGCATCGCGCCGCGACGCGCTGCGCGTGGTGCACCGCATGGCCGAGGCGCTGGCCGCCGGCCAGGTGCTGGCGGTGTTCCCCGAAGGCACGACGGGCGACGGCCGCGCGCTGCTGCCGTTCCACGCCAACCTGCTGCAAGCGGCCATCAGCGCCCAGGCGCCGGTGCAGCCGGTGGGGCTGTGCTTTGTCGATAGCGCCACCGGCCAGCCCAGCCGCGCACCCAGCTTCGTCGGCGACGAAACCCTGCTGGGCTCCGTCTGGCGCACCCTGACGGCCCCGCCCATCACCGCCGTCGCGCACTTTGGCGCCCCCGAACACGCCCAGGGCCGCAACCGCCGCGCCTTTGCCGACGACCTGCACGCTCGGGTGGATGCGCTGCGCCAAATCTAATTGAATTTAATTGGGGTCAGATTCCAATTATCTTGAGTTTGATGGCCGGTGGAATTAATTGGAATCTGACCCCAATTGATTTTGATCTGGCTGATTTACGTTGGCGAAATCAGCCAGTACTTGCAGCACGCTGGCTGTCGCCGGCGCTGGCGCGTGCCGGTACGCAATGGCCATGGGCCGCATCAGCCGGGGGTGCAGATGGCGTATCTGCACGCCCGGCGCATGCTGCTCGTCGCTGACTTCTTCCAGCGGTAGGATGGCGGCGCTCTGGCTGGCTGCGGCCAGGCTCCTCAGCGCGCCGGGGTAGCTCAAGGTCAGGTACGGGCGGGGGTTGAGCCCGGCCTGGCCGAACCATGCCGCGATGAGGCCATGCATTTGCGTCGCGGGGGCGAAGGATGACCAGCGACGGCTTGCAAGCCAGTCGGGCGTTACCTGTTCCGGTGCGTCCCAGGAGGCGGGCAGGAGCGCCACCATCGTGTCGTTGCGCCAGGGCACAAGATGGATTCCGGCGATTGCCGGCTGGGGCGTGGCGACGATGCCGACGTCGAGCGTGCCGGCTTTCAGCCGCTGCATGGTGTCGGCCGACCCCACGGCTTCCAGCTTGACTTCCACGCCTGGGCTGTGCCGGCCCAGCGTTTCGAGCATCAACGGCAGCAGCCGGGTGCTGACGCCCGCTGACACGCCCACTCTCACCAGGCCGTCGAGTCCGGCGGCGCGGCGCCTGACCAGTTCGATCAGCGCATCGCTGGCCGCCAGCAGCTTGCGCCCTTCCTCCACCAACGCCTGGCCCGCCGGCGTCAATTCGGCTTGCCGCCTGCCGCGCACGACGAGGCTGGCCTGCATGCGCGATTCCAGTTCCTTGATGTGCAGGCTGATGGTGGGCGGAGCAAGGTGCAGCGCCTGCGCGGCGGCGGCGAACGTGCCCAGATCCGCGATGGCGACCAGTGTCTGCAATTGATCGAGGTTGAGGTTGCGCATCAGGATTTATGAATTACAGCTTCATTCAATTCAACTTTACGAATGATAAGGCGCATGTGAGCATTGCCGCGCAATGTCCGATCCAACCGAACCCACCCCTTCCCATGGCAACCCACTGGAAGCAGCGTTTTCAGAGGCCCAAGAAACGGCGTGCCCGCAGGCGGCCGGCCGGCTGCGGCAATGGCTGGAGCGGGCGGCCTGCGCCCTGGAGCGCGCCGAGAAGCGCATCATGGACGGCTTCAGGGTGCCGCCCCATGGGGGATGAAGGGCGCTCTAGGCAACGCTGAATAAGTCCCTCGCGTGTCGCGCATCCCTGCTTTGGAACGGTCTGCGGCGTTGCAAATCCTCGCAATAGCTACGGCTATTGCTGCGGTTTGCGCCTTGCATCCCATCCCAAACCAGGGCGCGCACCATCGCGGCGACTTATTCAGCGTCGCCTTTACGCTTGTAGTCCCTGGGCATGGTGCCGCAGGTGGTCGGCCATGAAGCTTTGCACGAAGTAGTAGCCGTGGTCGTAACCCGCGTGGCGGCGCAGCGTGAGCGGCTGGCCTATGGAGGTGCAGGCGGCTTCGAAGGCTTCGGGCAGCAGCTGTTGTTCGATCAGGAATTTGTCGGCCAGCCCCTGGTCGATCAGGATGCCGCCGGGGTAGGGCGCCACGGGCTGGTTCTGCATCAGCACCGTGGCGTCGTGCGCGCCCCAGGCGGTGCGGTCGGCGCCCAGGTAGCCGGTGAAGGCTTTTTGGCCCCAGGGGCAGTTCACCGGGTGGGCGATGGGCGCGAAGGCAGATACCGTCTTGAACCGGCCCGGGTGGCGCAGCGCCAGCGTGAGCGCGCCGTGGCCGCCCATGCTGTGGCCGGTGATGCCCAGGCGCGCGGCGTCGATGGGCAGGTGCTCGGCCAGCAGGGGCAGCAGCTCGTGCAGCAGCCAGCTTTCCATGCGCCAGTGCGCGCGCCAGGGGGCTTCGGTGGCGTCCAGGTAGAAGCCGGCGCCGACGCCGAAGTCCCAGCTGTCCGCCTCGCCCGCCAGGCCGGCGCCGCGCGGGCTGGTGTCGGGCGCGATCAGCGCCAGGCCCAGCGCGGCGGCCTGCTGCTGGGCGCCGGCCTTGGTGGGAAAGGTTTCCTCGGTGCAGGTCAGGCCCGCCAGGTAGAGCAGGGCGGGCACCCTGGCGCCGGCCTGGGCCTGCGGCGGCAGGTAGACGGCGCACCGCATCGGCAGGCCGACGGTGTGCGCGGCGTGGCGGTAGAAGCGCTGCTCGCCGCCAAAGCAGGCGTGCGCGCCAAGGAGTTCAAGCGGACTGGGCATGGTTTGAATAAAACAATAGCTGTTTGCGCTCTCAAATAAACAATTTCAGATATTAATAATGCTGAATTCGTTGTATATAAAGCGTGAACAGCTCATTTTTTTGTGGATTGGTCAGGCAGCGTACTTGACCACGGAGCGGATGGACTGGCCCGCGTGCATCAGCTCGAAGGCGCGGTTGATGTCCGCCAGGCCCATGGTGTGGGTGACGAAGGGCGCCAGCTGGATCTTGCCGGCCATCGCGTCCTCCACCATGCCGGGCAGCTCCGACCGGCCCTTGACGCCGCCAAACGCCGTGCCCAGCCACTTGCGGCCCGTCACCAACTGGAAGGGGCGCGTGCTGATCTCCTGCCCCGCGCCCGCCACGCCGATGATGATGCTCTGGCCCCAGCCCCGGTGCGCGCATTCCAGCGCGGCGCGCATCACGTTGACGTTGCCGATGCACTCGAACGAATGGTCCACGCCCCAGCCGGTCATCTCGACGATGACCTGTTGGATCGGCTTGTCGGGGTGGTCCTTGGGGTTCACGCAGTCGGTCGCGCCGAAGGTGCGCGCCAGCTCGAACTTGGCCGGGTTGGTATCCACGGCGATGATGCGCCCGGCCTGCGCCAGCTTGGCGCCCTGCAGTACCGCCAGGCCGATGCCGCCCAGGCCGAACACGGCCACCGTGTCGCCGGGCTGCACCTTGGCGGTGTTCTTCACCGCGCCCAGGCCGGTGGTCACGCCGCAGCCCAGCAGGCACACCTGCTCGGGGTTGGCGGCGGGGTTGACCTTGGCCAGCGACACCTCGGCCACCACGGTGTATTCGCTGAAGGTGGAGCAGCCCATGTAGTGGTACACGGGCTGGCCGTTGTAGCTAAAGCGCGTGCTGCCGTCGGGCATCACGCCCTTGCCCTGCGTGGCGC
>Ga0222429_100330_pt1 | contig 45901 bp, 36 predicted proteins | sample 1B50Ametagenome_FD_182475 | JGI IMG/M metagenome (GOLD analysis project Ga0222429, IMG submission 182475) | Enriched microbial communities from leaf-cutter ant dump, University of Wisconsin, Madison, United States - 1B50A (version 2) | ecosystem: Environmental > Terrestrial > Nest > Insects nest...
AGATATGCAGGCGTTTATTTCCGCTCACAGATCCCACAGATTCCCACAGATAAAAATAAAAAATCTGTGTCGATCTGTGCCATCCGTGAGAAATATGCAGACGTTTATTTTCGCTCACAGGTCCCCAGCCCCCCACGTATAAAAATAAAAAAATCTATGCCCATCCGTGCCATCCGTGAGAAAAACGCATTTGCTTTTTCACCCCAAAAACCCTAACTTGTCAAAAATCATCTTAATCATGGCAAATTCTACTTCTCACTACATTGAGCTTGAAGAAAAATACGGTGCGCATAATTACCACCCGCTGCCCGTGGTACTGGAAAAAGGCGAGGGGGTTCTCCTTTGGGACGTGGAAGGCAAACGGTATTACGACTTTCTCTCGGCCTACTCTGCAGTGAACCAGGGGCATTGCCATCCCCGCATTATCCGGGCCATGACAGAGCAGGCCCAAAAACTTACGCTTACTTCCCGTGCATTTCACAGTGCACCGCTGGGGGAGTTTGAAAAATACATTACCCGACTTTTCGGATACGACAAGGTATTGATGATGAACACCGGCGTAGAAGCCGTGGAAACCGCCCTGAAGCTTTGCCGTAAATGGGGGTATGAAAAGAAAGGGATCCCCGAGGGGAAAGCCCGTGTGCTTTTTGCACGCGAAAACTTCCACGGCAGAACCACCGGTATCATCTCGGCATCTACCGACCCTTCAAGCACTACCGGTTTCGGGCCTTTCCTGCCGGGCGTGGAGACCGTGGAATACGATAACGTGGAAGCGCTGGAAAACGCCCTTATTTCCGACCCCTTCATTGCCGGCTTCATTGTAGAGCCTATCCAGGGCGAAGCCGGCGTAAAAGTACCCAAAGACGGCTACCTCACCAAAGTAGCCCGCCTGTGTAAAGCTGCGCGGGTATTGTTTATTGCCGATGAAATCCAGACCGGCATTGCCCGCACAGGTAAAATGCTGTGTACAGACCATGAAGAGCTCCGGCCCGATATCGTGATCCTGGGAAAAGCCCTTTCCGGCGGAACCCTGCCCGTTTCTGCCGTACTGGCCGATGACGAGATTATGCTGACCATTCGTCCGGGTGAGCACGGCTCTACCTACGGAGGCAACCCGCTGGCCTGCAGGGTAGCACAGGAGGCACTGCAGGTGGTGCTGGATGAAAACCTGGCCGAACGGGCCCATACCCTGGGCCGGTTATTCCGGGATAAGCTGGATGAATACATAGCAGGCAGCCGGATAGTACGGCTGGTTCGCGGTAAAGGCCTCCTCAATGCCATTGAGGTGAATTCCGGTGAAGACTCAGGTTTGGGCTGGGACATTTGCATGGCCCTGATGAAAAACGGCCTGCTGGCCAAGCCTACCCATGGCAACAAGATCCGCTTTGCCCCCCCGCTGGTGATTTCCGAAGAGCAACTGCTGGAGTGTATTCAGATTATTACCGATACTTTAAAACAGTTTGAACCTATTGACTGATCTTTTTTGTTGAAACATAAAAGTATCCTGCTGTATGAATTCGTTTTTTAAGAAGATTAATAGTGACCAGCTGACTTTGGTAGATTTTTTTGCTACCTGGTGCGGCCCTTGTAAAACCATGGCGCCCATGCTGACCGAACTCAAACAGAAAGTGGGCGACGACGCCTCTATCCTGAAAGTGGATGTGGATATTAACCCGGCCATCGCCCAGCAATATAAAATCCAGGGAGTACCTACCTTAATATTATTCAAAAACGGCCAGCCGCTATGGCGCCAGTCGGGTGTAGTGCCCGTTCACCAGTTAGAACAGATTATCCGTCAGTATATATAGCTACCGGCAGTTAGCTATCAGCTATCAGCCTGGAAAGAAAACTGCCGCTCCGGGATACTGAAAGCTGATAACTGAAGGCTGAAAGCTGAAAGCTTATAACCAATGAAAAAAATTCTTATCCTGGCCCTGATTGCGGGGTTAAGTGCCTGTATTAATACCAACGAAGAAAGCAATGAGGAATCTGCCGCAAGCGCAGAAGCACCTGCCGCCCAACCCGCTGCCTCAGGGGTAGCCTTTACCGGTCTCGATGGCCGGCACGTAGACCTTTCCTCCCTGGCCGGAAAAGTGGTGGTGCTTAACTTCTGGGCCACATGGTGTCCGCCCTGTATCCGCGAAATGCCTTCATTACAGTCTTTTTATAACCAATACCAGGGCAGCCCCGAGGTGGAGTTCCTGGTGATAGAAGTAGATAATAAACCGGATCTCGCCAGGGCCTTTGTAGAGAAAAATAATTTTACTTTCCCCGTGTACAGCCCGGCCGGGATGATCCCCGAAGCGTTTTTAGAGCAATCTATTCCCACTACGGTTATCCTTAACAAAAAAGGGGAAATTGCTTACCGTCACGAAGGCATGTCAGACTTTATGGCGCAGGACTTTCTTAACCTTTTTGAAGGGATACGGAAGCAGTGAATGGGGAATTAGATATTAGCAATTAGAAGTTAGAAATTAGCTATTAGCTATTAGCTAAAGATTAATTGCTAACTTCTAATCGCTAATCGCTAATTTCTAATAGCTAATTTCTAATAGCTAATTTCTAAATACTACTGCACCGCACTGATTAATGCCTCCAGGGCATCCGGGTGCGCCACCGTCAGGTTAGGGCGGTCAAAAATACCGGAGGCATTATTGCCTGTCCCGCCGTTATCCCAATAGAAAGGAATCAGCCCGTAACTCTTTGCCGTTTTCGTTACGTAATTCAGGTAATAGTTCCGGGCTTTCTTGTGGTCTTCCAGTACATTCGCCGGAAGTGATGACCGGTAGGTAGCCGCATATTCTCCCAGGATGACCGGGATACCTTTGGACGTAAATTTCTCTTTCATCAGCCCGAAAGCTTCATTCACCCATTCTTCCTGCCCCCAGGCAGATACCCCTGTGCTGCCTTTGAAATCTTTGCCCCAAAGGTATTTGGCTGAAGCGCCGCTTTCCAGGGTAAAATCATAGGGGTCGTAATAATGTATTTCGGCCATTATCCGGTTAGCGGCCGGGTCTTTAGGCAACACCAGTGACTCATAGGTATACTGAATATTGGTATTATAGCCCTGCGCCACCAGTACCCGCCAGGCATTCCTGCCTCCGGTAGAGCGCACGGCATCCACAAAAGTCTGGTTATACGACATCTGTACCTGCAGATGTTCAGACGTGGGCCGGCCGTAGTCGGCATGCACTTCATTGGTACCTGCAAAAATAAGGTGTTCATCATAATCGCGGAAAGCCACAGCTATCTGTTCCCAAAGAGCCTTCTGTTTTTGATTGACCTCTGCCTGCCGGGCATAGGTAGGGTTATTTTCCAGCCAGCCGCCGTCCCAGTGGATATTAATGATGACATACATGCCGTTAGCCACGCAGTAATCTACTACTTCTCTTACCCGCATGATCCATTCATCTTTCAGCTTGTGCGTGTTCCGGTCTTCTATATACCCGCTCCAGGCTGTGGGGATACGGATAGCGTTAAAGCCTGACCGCTTCACCAGGCCTATGAGCGCTTCAGACGTTTTCGGGTTGCCCCACAGGGTTTCACTGGCGGTATTTTCATCCGCGCAGGCTTCCAGGCTGTTCCCCAGGTTCCAGCCGATCTTTATCTTTCCCGCCAGCTCTTCGGCATTGCTCCCCATCCCGGTTTTATCAGGCTCTATAATAAATTTCTGTCCTTCCTGTTGAACCGTAATCACCTGCTGAATATTTCCTGAAAGGAGGGTAATACTGCCGGTTCTGGGAAAATGAGTGGGGTTTTCATCCACGATAAAAGAATAGCTGTTCCCCGAAACCGGCTTTTGTGCTATCCAGGAGAGGAGCTTATCAATAGCAATTCCGGAAGATGCTTCTGCTTCAAAAGAAACCTCTCCTCCTGAAGCAGGCAGCGTAAATTCACTTTTACTGACATTCAGTACTTCTGCACCCTTCTGAATAACTTTTACCTGGCCGCTGGCGGTACCCGCTGTCACGGTGATCAGCGCCTCCCGGCTTTGCGGGGCGGTATGAGGCTGCACGGTTACTTCCAGCCGGGTAGTGCCTTCGCCACCGCTGTGCACATGGAGCACCGCCCAGTCCTGCGATACCGCTGCTGTCCATTCCGTATTACACTTTACATGAAAAACATACGTTCCGCCCCCGGCTTCTGCCGGGATTCCGGTAGCAGACAAAACAATTTCAGGGGTGACAGAAGGCGCACCATCCCTGCAGGCCATGCCCAGGAAACAGGCCAGGAAAAAAGTTATAAATCTGTTCATCTTTTACGGGAAATATTGAGAAGCCCTAAAAACAGGGCTCCTCAAATACGGCTATAAAATCAATCAATTTTTCACAAAGTGGTAAATCAGCACTTCATTTTTAGCATCACCGGCAGCCACCGAATTAGATACCACGCCCAGCCACATGCCCTGCGTATCTATGTTATTCAGGTTAGCGCCTCCGTGAGGTACAAAGTACCAGTCGTTCGGACTGCCCGTCACTGATTTGGTATTGGTAGTGGGCAGCCACTCGGCCGCCGTTCCTTTATAATCTACTAACGGAATACTGATCTTCAGGATATTTTTATCCGGATCTATCGTAACCGTACCTGTGGCTTCGTAGGGCTTGCCCGCCAGGGTTTGCTTCAGGTCTGCTTTAATATCGCTACCCTCCTGGCGGAAGCTCAGGGTAGCGCTTTCAGCTACCGCCTTCACTCCGGCATCCCAAACCCAGCCGTTGGAGGTAAAATCATCCCCAAAGGTGGAAGCGCTGGTCCAGCCACCGGCAAAATTGGGCGGAAACTCTACCCAGTCGGCAAACCAGTTGACATCCGGCTTAAAGGTCTTCCCTACCAGCGCTGTTTTCCATGCCGCCAGCGGGTCAGCTGCGGCTGCACCGCCCGGCACAAAATGGTAGGCCATGTATTCTGCCTTCACCGGATCCCGGGCTCCCAGCCATATGCCGGAGATAGCACCGGAGGCGTCTGTTTCGGTCTTCAGCAGCCTGAGGGTTTTATCCGCTGTAGTGCTCAGCGATACCCAGTCGGCTATGACAAAGGAGATTGCCTTATCAAACTGGATATTATTCTTGTCATCAATGGTATAGGAGCCGCTGATGGCACTGGCCGAACCGTCCGTAAAGGTATACGTACCTGCCTTAGCCCCGGTTTTGGCCAGGCTCAGGGAAATATTCTTAATGGTAGCCGCATTATAAGGCGCCCATCCGGTATTGATATAGTCCTGTGCGCTGGTCCAGGGGTTCAGGAATTCTCCCGCCAGGTCCGTCCAGTTATAGGGAGTGGCCGCAGACATCACCCATTTACGGGAGGTGGTGACAGAGGTAGTCAGGTCATTATTGGCGTCACCGGTATATGGCGGTTCAGGTTCGGCTACCTCTCCGGGAGTCCAGTTATCTTTAAAGTCTTTAGAAATATAGTTGTACACAAGGAGGGCGGCCCCTTCTCCGGAAAGAACAGGGTCTCTTATCACCGCCAGTTGCATATAATCTTTGGTAAGTGAAAGAATACGGATATTTCCCCAATCAATTACTACTCCGTCTCTGCCTTTGTCGTGTAAAGGAGAAGCATCCGTAATACGCATGGTTTTGTTATCCGTGTCCAGCATATAGGTTCCCTTTTCTTCTCCTCTGCCGGGAACGGCCTTATGATTCACCTTCACATGGGCGCCTCCTTTCAGATCAAATGTCATAGAGCCGTAATCAGCGGCTTCCATCAGCCATGAGTTCCCTTTGTAGTCAGGATTCCAGTTCCAGCAATCCCCTCCTTCTTTCAGGCAGTCGCCCAGCCAGCCGTTATCCGTTCCGTAGAAATAGAGAGGCCCCAGGAAATGGCGGCTCAGTCCGTCACTGTCGAGATCCAGGTACCAGGTTTTTTCCTGGTCTACGCCACCGGATAGCATCTCCCACATTTCATCTTCCACAAAGGGTGCATAAAAACTTTCCACCTTGAAATCAGCCGGCTCACCGTACACTATACCGCCCCGGGTCTGCACGCCGAACTTCACTGTGTAGGTGCCCGGGAAAGGAATACGCAGGGTAACCGACTGGCTCTGGCTGCGGCCCTGAGGGTGATCCCACAACGGGGTATATTTCTTATCCATCAGGCTGGTCAGGTGAATAATATTCGGATTCTGGGCATCTGCCTCAATCTTATAGGCAATTCCCGGTACCAGGTCACCCGGCTTTACATCTACCGTACCCAGGCCAAACTCTTCGGGAGAACAGGAGGCCAGCAGCCAGACGCCTGCAAAGAGCGATGCTAATAGTTTAACTATATTCTTCATAGTACTTCATTTTTAAGGTTTTAATTCCATCCGGGATTTTGTACCAGCACTCCTTTTGACAAAGTAATCTGTGTATTGGGAATCTGCATAAAGCCCCGGGTTTTGCTGATGTTTTCAGCTTTGATCACCACCTGGTCAGCCGCATTTCCACTTAAAACATTCTGGGTCTGGGCAAGGGTAGAGGCCGCCGTGCTCAGGCCCTGGCGCAGCAGATCCCAGTACCGGATTCCCTCAAAAGCAAATTCCAGCTTGCGTTCTTCCAGGAGGTTTTCTTTGGTGACGGGTTTCGGACTTAGCCCGGCCCGCTTACGAACGGCGTCAAAGTAGGCCTGTGCATTTGCTGAACCCAGCTCCGCCGCCATCAGGAGCACATCGGCATAACGGATCACGATAAAATCCTGGTCCTGTGAAATCTGGAAGTCGTTACTTCCTCCCGTATCCGAGGTACCGTCAGGAAGCGCCACAGGCGTATATTTTTTATTGGTGTAGCCCGTGTACTCCCGCTGGTCTTTGATATCAAACGTACCGGCAATCCCTTCTCTTTCCAGGTCAATCACCGAGGCCGTTCTGCGCTGATCACCGGCTTCAAATGCGTTGACCAGGCGCGGGTTCACCGTACAGGCTCCCCAGCCTTTTCCATACGGGGCGTAATTGGTGTTCCGCATACCCAACATCACCAGCCAGCGGTTTCCGTCCAGCATGCCGTTATAATCCTGGGTGTTATTAAACTTCTGGGCAAATACCGTTTCTTTGTTGCCCATGCCGGCGTACCCCGACTTGTCCAGCGTATTATCGGCCGCATTGGGCACATAGCTGGCGGCAGGCCACAGGGCTTTGTACTCTTCTACCAGCCCGTATTCCCCGCTGCTGATCACGTCTTCCAGTCCCTGGAGCACTTCTGCTTTACTTACACCCAGGTCATCTTTGGCATAATAGCCGGTATAGAACAGGTATACCCGGGCCAGCAGAGCCTTCGCCGCAAACGGTGTTACGCGGCCGTCATTGGTAACCGCGTCGGCTTTGGGGTAAGCCGTGGCTGCAATATTCGCTGCGGCAAATTTCAGATCTCCGGCTATCTGCTGATACACCTGTAAAGGATCGGCCTGCGGCACGTTATCCGTAGTAGGCTCTGTCAGCAAAGGGATTTTCTCAAACAGCCTTACCAGGTCGAAATACATCAGGGCCCTGAGAAAGCGGGCTTCTCCTTCGATCCGGTTCCGCGTAGCTGCATCGTTTCCGAAGTCAATGCCGTCCAGTTTATTGATGAGGGTATTGCAGCGGAAGATCCCCGCATAGTAGTCCGCCCAGGTGCCGTTGAATATATTATTATCCGAAGGGCTCTGCGCTATATCAAAGCGGTCCAGCGCCTGGTAGGCCCGGCCGTCTGTATTGCCCGTGGCACCGAAGGTATTGTCGGATAACACCTCGGAAGTAACGTAAAACGACATATTCCCGTTAGACGAGGTGCGTTGAAAGCCGTCATAGCAGCCGATCAGCGCCATTTCGGCATCGGCCACGGTTTTATAGAAATTATTGTCCAGCACACTGGTCATGGGGTTCACATCCAGGAAGCTTTCTGAACAGCCTGCCAGCCCGGTGAGCATGCCCAGGGTGAGCAGGTAGATTTTTATCTTCTTCATCTTCATTAGAATTTAACATTGAGTCCTACAAGATAGATTTTCGGGCGCGGGTAATACCCCAGGTCTATTCCCGATACCCATCCGCTGGTTCCGTACCCGATCTCCGGATCCATGCCGTCATAGCGGGTAAAGGTGAATACATTCTGGGCCTGGGCATACAGCCGCAGCTGGCTGAGGTAATCCCATTTGATCAGCTTAGACAGGTCATAGCCCAGGGTCACATTGCTGATTCTCAGGAAATCTCCTTTTTGCAGGTACAGGTCTGAAAACTGCCAGTTCACATTGGTTTCAGTGACCCGCGGAATACGGTCAGATGTACCTTCGCCTGTCCATCGCTGCAGGATAGCCGTAGTATAATTGGCCTGCTTGTTGGCGTGGTTCCGGTACGACTGTACGATCTTGTTCCCGGCCACTCCGTTAGCCACTACCGAAAAATCAAAATTCTTATAGTCCAGACCTATATTGAATCCGAAAACAAACTTCGGCATGCCTACCCCCAGGTTGACCTTGTCGGACGCATCGATCTTCCCGTCGCCGTTGATGTCTGCATAGCGTACATCACCGGGTTTTACTTCGGGCTGAAGAATTCCCTTGCCGGCACTTCTCCAGGCTTCTATCTCTGCCGTATTCTGGAAAATCCCGTCTGTTTTATATCCCCAGAAGTAGCCTATGGGCAGGCCGTTCTGTGCGCGGTAGAACTCGTCAGAATTATCAAACAGCTGACCGGTAGGCCCGTGAATAATCCCGTCTTCAGTAGGAATATTCCCTACCTCGTTCTTATTATAGGCACCGTTAGCCCCCACCCGGTAGGCCAGACCGCCCAATTTATCTTTCCAGAGAAGAGAAAGTTCCAGCCCGGTGTTCTTCACATCGCCGCCGTTAATATACGGTGCTCCTGCTCCGGCCGTGGCCAGGATAGGTGCCTGTACCAGCCAGTCTTTGGTGGTTTTTATGTAATAATCGGCGTAGAGTTCCAGACGGCTGTTCAGGAAGTGCGCATCCACGCCCAGGTTAGTCTGCTCAGAGGTTTCCCAGCGTACATCCGGGTTGGAAAGCCGGCTGGGGTAGGCTCCGGGTACATTGGTTTTGGATGTACCGAAAACATAGAAAGCTGCCGGGTCACTGCCGCTGAAACCGGTAGACGTATTGACGGGTGAAGCAAACTGGAAGTCATCAATGCTCTGGTTACCCACCTGCCCCCAGCTGAATCTCAGCTTCAGGAAATCCAGCCCGCTGACACGGTTACCGGCCAGGAAATCCTCCTGGGTCAGCACCCATCCGGCCGAAAATGAGGGGAAGTAACCCCAACGGTTGCCCCGGGCAAATTTCGACGACCCATCCGCTCTCAGCGTGGCATTGAACATGTATTTTTCCTGGTAATTGTATCCCACCCTGCCGAAATAGGAGGCCCGCCGGTAAAGATTTTCAGGGCCACCGCCCAGGCCGCGGGTTTCTACCACGTTTCCGTCAGCATCCAGGTGGGCCTTACCCGTAGTATTATCCAGGTAAGCATGCGCAAAATCATCAAACTGCGATAACAGGTTCCAGTTGGAAGCCGAAAGGTAGGTTCCCTGGTACCGCTGCGACTCCATCCCCAGCATGACATCAAAATGATGATGAGTACCTACACTAAAGTCGTAGGAGGCCGTATTGGTCCAGGTAAGGGTATGGCCTTTGCTCATGCTCTGCCCCGTAGTGGTATGGTTTTCATTAAAGCTGTAAACCGAAAAGCGGTAGAGCGGCTGAAAGCTCCGGTATTCACCGGCATAATAATTAATCCCGAAAACCGACTTGATCCGAAGGTTTTTGAGGGGTTGCAACTCCCCGTACAGGTCGGCCATGAGCCGCTGGCTGTCGTTACGGTTATTGGAATTGGTCATCATCTGGCCGTACGGGTTGCCGTCACCATTGTACCAGGGCGAGTCACTCGTGTCGTTATACGGGCTGTTGTATTTATTGTTATCACTGAATACCGGTGAAAGCGGCGAAGTAATGAAGGCGCCTCTCAGGGTATTGTTATACTGGTTACCTACACTGATCCCGTTATTTCGGATATAGTTGAAGTTCAGATGCTGACCCACTTTTAATACCTCCCGGTAAAGCTTGTGCTCGGTATTGACCCGGAAGCCATAGCGCTGGTAATTGGAAATATCTTTCCCGCCTACCACTCCTTCCTGGTCTATCCGGTTAAAGGAGATGGCATAAGAAGATACATCGCTGCCTCCCGAAATATTCAGGGAATGGTTCTGGGTAGCTGCATTTTTTACAAACATCTGTGCCAGCCAGTCGGTATCCGCCAGTCCTTTCATCCCTTCAAAATCAATCAGCGCCGCCCCGGAGTTAAGCGCCTGCTCATTCATGATGGTCTTGTACTCCTGCGCGTTCAGCATAGGCGCCAGGCGGATGGGGTTCTGTACCCCCACATAAGAATCAAAAGATACCTGCCCCCGGCCTTTCCCGCCTGAGCGGGTGGTCACCAGCACCACGCCGTTAGCCGCCTGCGCCCCGTAAATGGCCGCAGAGGCCGCATCTTTCAATACATCAATCGACTGGATATCGGCCGGGTTCAGCACGCTGATGTCTCCACCGGGTATCCCGTCAATCACATACAGCGGATCAGAATTACCAATGGTTCCCAGTCCCCGGATATTCACTTTCATACCCGCCCCGGGCTGTCCGGAAGTAGAGAGAATGGTTACCCCCGCCGCCTGCCCCTGCAGGGCCTGAAGCGGGTTTACCTGGTTTTGTTTCTGCACCAGGTCACCCGATACATTCAGGTTAGCGCCGGTCACCAGCTTCTTTTTCTGTACGCCGTAACCTACCACCACCACTTCATCCAGCACCGACTGTTCCGAAAACATCCGGATCACAAGGCCCGTGGTGGCATTCACCGTATGTTCGGCCGTTTTCAGACCTACGAAAGTCACCTCCAGCACATCACCGGCAACGGCTTTGATATCAAATTTCCCGGCGGCATCGGTCATGGCGGCCACCCCGCTTGCCCTGACCCTGACGGTAGCTCCGGGCACAGGCTCCCCGTCATCGTCAAACACTACCGTACCCGATACCGACTGTGCGCGGGCCACCTGGGCCGCCACCATCAGTAAGAGGATACAGCAAAACTTTTTAAAAGGTTGAATTATACGCATATTACATAAAAATTTAAGGTTAAATACTGGGGCCCTCGTTTACAGGGCAGGTCTTATTTCAGTTTTATCATTATTTCATTGCCTTTATAATGAATGGTTTTAAACCGGGTTTTCGGCGAATCATATCCCACCGCATTTTCAGGAGAAACCAGCACTACCCTGAAGACCCGTTCTTTCAGCATACCGTCAAAGCTGCCCTGCTGTTTTCCCAGCGTCAGCTCACGGGCCTGATCATTGTAGGTGATATCCAGGGTAGTGTATTGCCCTTTTTCGTAGTTATTATTGGTTCCTTCGTCTTCATACAGCCTGAAAGTACCGTCTGAGCCGGCATATATCCACAGCCAGATTTCGGCGGGCTTCTTTTCAGCAGTATACTGCAGCTCCGGTCCCAGCGGAACAATGCTTCCGGCCCGCACATACAGCGGGATACGTTCATAAGGAGCAGAGGCTTCTATCTGGCGGCCACCGGCTTCCCGCCGGCCTGAATAGAAATCATACCAGGCGGTTCCTGCCGGAAGGTACATTTTGCGGCTCAGCGCACCCCTTTCCGTGACCGGGTTCACCAGCAACGAATGCCCCAGGAGAAACTGGTCATTCACGGCAAACCCCTTTTTATCCCGCGGGAAATCCATGGCTAGCCCGCGGATCATCGAACCGTCTTCGAGGTGCACTTTTCCTGCCAGCGAGTAGATATAAGGCAGCAGCCGGTACCTCAGGCGGATGTAATAGGTCATGCTGCTATAGGCAGGATGACCCTCTGCCGCTATATTAAATGGCTCTCGGAACGGAAACTGCCCGTGGGCTCTGAACAGCGGCAGGAAGGCCCCGTACTGATACCACCGGGTATTCATTTCCCGCCATTCTTCCAGGTTGACCGGGTCGGGCCGGTGAAAACGCTTCTCTACCAGGAAGCCGCCGGCGTCCATGGTCCAGTAAGGGGTACCTGACATGGAAAAATTCACCCCCGCTGAGATCTGGTCTTTCATATCGTGCCAGCGACTGGAGATATCACCGCTCCAGGCCACGGCAGCATACCGCTGCTGACCGGCAAAAAACGAGCGCGTCAGGATAAACACCCGGTTATCCGGATCGGTGGCGCGCTGGCCTTCATAAATGCCGCGGGCATTTTCCAGCGGAAAGGCATTGTAATACCGGACCGATGAGCCTATGGCAGGCTGCATCACGGCCTTCCGCTCTTCCAGGTTGGTATTCGAGTGGATATCCGGCTCACTGGCGTCCATCCACCAGGCATCTATCCCCAGCTTATACAGTTTTTTGTCCATCAGGTCCCAGAAACCCTTGCGGGCATCCGCGTTAAAGGGATCATAAAAAGTAGACGTGTACCCTTTGCCTATCCAGTCTTTCCGGGCATCATAAATGTTACGCATATACAGCCAGCCCTTCTCTTTAAACAGGTGATACACCGAAGACTCCTCGTTTATCTTAGGCCATACCGAGATCATCAGGCGAAAATTATCCTGATGAAGGCGTTTCACCATGCCCTCCGGGTCCGGGAAACGGGTCTTGTCAAAATCATGGCTGCCCCAGTCGTGCTCCGCCCAGTACGACCAGTCCTGCACCATATTGTCAATCGGTATCTTCCGTTTCCTGAATTCCTTTGCCACATCTTCCAGCTCCTGCTGGGTCTTGTATCTCTCGCGGCTTTGCCAGTAACCGAAAGACCAGCGGGGCAGTACCTGCGCCTTACCAGTGAGCTCCCGGTACCCTTTGATCACCTGATCACCGTCAGCGCCGGCTATGAAATAGTAATCCACGCCGTCACCGGCTTCCGAATCAAAAGAGAAGGTGTTTTTCAGATCCTCTGGTATAGGACTTTGCCATTTCAGCCCCAGGTAAGCCTGCCCGCCGTCAGGCTTCCATTCCATTTTCAGGTCGTACTTTTGCCCTTTTTTCATCTCCAGGTCTGTCTCGAAAGAACCGGCATTCCACGACTCCCTCCAGCGGTCTTCTTTCAGCACGCCGTCTACCCATACTTTCAGGTAACCGGAATAATTAAAGTGAAGCCGGTGCAGGCCTTCGTAGGGCGACTCGATCTTCCCTTCATATACGGCCACACTGGCCGCCAGGTTCACCTCTTTGGGCAGGCGGTCCTGGTCGCTCAGGTAGAGATAGGAGATTTCTGACTCGGGCCGGCTGAAAACCACTTTGTCCGGTGCCGACTTATCATAATACTTTACGGTAAGCCAGCCTTCATAGCCCTCGGGAGAATGAAGCCGGAACGCCGACAGCGGCAGCAGCGGCCGCGTATCACCGGCTTTCGTAATGGAATAGTTATGCCAGAGCAGGCCGTAATTCCGGGTGGAATACAGGAATGGAATACCGATCATGGTATTATACTGCAGCAGGGTCACCTGCCGGCCGGTGTTATAATTCATTACCCCGCTCTGGTGCTGGCCCAGACCATAGAGGCCTTCATCTGCGGTGACATTAAACGCCTGGCTGACCCGGTAAAAGCTGTCGCCGGCATAGGCTCCGGGGGTAAAAGTACCCGCGTGCCGTGGCCGTTCCGAAAGCAGGGGCGTGCCGTCTGCATGCTGAAAACGTACGGCTCCGTTCAGCCTGGAAACCAGCACCCGGGCCTGAACGGTTTTAATCAGGAGATCGGTTCCGGCTTCTTCAAACTGCCAGAAAGCCTGGAAGTAAGCTTCCGGCACGGCCAGGTTTTCGGTCTTATCCACTGTGGTACCGGCAGGCTGGGCGGTGACGTGAAAAATATTGTCTTTGACCACTTCTACCTGTACGTCCATCGCCGGGCGGGCGTCAGATGAAGGCACGGTAAGGTGTACTCCCCGCAAGGTTTTTGTATAGGAAATAAGCTCCTGGCTAAAGGCCGGAGTTAACCAATGAACCAGAATAAAGATCAGGCTGTACTTTCTCATTACTTCTTTAAACAGGCAGCAAATGCCCTCACAGATTAGGATTAAACAAAGAAATTGTTAGACAAAAGTACAGAGTCTCACCAGGACCGAAGGGACGGAAATGTTAATAAATAGGGGTGATTTTGTAAACAAAAAAGGTCTTCACGCCTCTTTTATACAGGAAATAACGGTAAACCGGTTCAGCTGCCTTTGCGGTAATCAGAGGGAAGCTTACCGAAAATATCCCGGAAGTACCTGGAAAAAGTTTTGGGATTATTAAAGCCTGTCTCATAGGCCACCTCGGCCACGGTCATGCCGGTTTCTTCCAGGAGGCGGGCTGCCCGTTTCAGGCGGATATTCCGGATAAATTCAGAGGGAGAATAACCGGTCAGGCTGAATACCTTTTTGTAAAGCCCTACCCGGCTGACATTCATTTCATCGGCCAGCATCTCTACGGAAAACAGGGTGTTGGAGATATTTTTTTCTACAGTTTCCAACGTTTTGCGCATGAATTTTTCGTCGAGTGATTCCAGCTCGGTCTCCACAGGCTCTATCGTCAGCTGTTTTTTATAGGTTTTTTCAAACGAAGCTTTCTGGCGGATATGGCTTCGGATCTTGGAAAGCAGCAACTCCACATTAAACGGCTTCACAATATAGTCAGCCGCTCCGGCCTCGGTTCCTTCCAGCTGGTAATTATCGGCGGTGAGCGCTGTCAGCAGGATCACCGGGATATGCAGGGTCCGCTGATCACCCTTGATTTTGCGGCAGAGCTCTATCCCCGTATTGCCGGGCATATTCACATCCGAAACAATGATGTCCGGGTGAAAAGCCAGGGTCTTTTCCCAGCCTTCGGTGAAATTCCGGGCCTCTTCCACCTGGTAATGCTCCCGCAGGTTATCCAGGATGTAAAACCGGAAATCCTCGTTATCTTCCACCACCAGCACCCGCTTTCCGGTGATACCGCCTTTTAACTCTGTTTTTACAGGCGGCGGAGGGGCTGAGGCCTGACCGCGCTCTACGCTCACATTTCCATAAAGCGGGAGTCTTACCGTAAACCGGCTGCCGACATCAGGCTCACTTTCCACCTCTATGCTTCCACCCATCAGATTGACGTATTCGCGGGTAATGGAGAGCCCGATGCCGCTTCCCTGGTTCAGGAGCGATTGCAGGATATTGTCCTGGTAATACCGTTCAAATATCCGGGAACGGGATTCTTCCGGAATCCCGATTCCCGTATCTTCTACCACCAGCTTCAGAAACCGGTTCTCCGTGTCCGGCCCTGCGGTCAGGCTTACTTTGCCGCCTACCGGTGTGAATTTAAAGGCATTGGAAAGAAGATTAAACACAATCCGCTCCAGCTTATCCGGGTCAAAATAGCAGATCAGGCCCTCGGAAGAAACCTCTATCCGGTAATCAATTTCCTTGCTTTCGGCCATGTCCAGGAAAGAGCGCGCATGATCCTCTACCTGGGCCATGATATCGCCCTCCGTATTTTCCAGTTGCAGCGAGTGGGTATCGATTTTCCTGAAATCCAGTAGCTGGTTGACCAGGTTCAGCAGGCGGCGGGCATTCCGGTGCACCAGGTCGAGGTGCATTTTCCGGCCCGGGTCTTTCTCTTCCAGCGCCAGCTTCTCCACCGGAGAGATGATCAGGCTTACAGGGGTGCGGAATTCATGGCTTACATTGGTAAAAAATTTGGTTTTCAGCTGGTCCAGCTCTTTCAGGCGGCGGGCTTCTTCCCGCTCCTGCTGCAATACAAAACGGGTATACTGCCGCCTGCGCTCTATCAGCCGTACGGTAAGTAATATTCCGCCGATGCACAGCAGGTAGAAAGCATAGGCCCAGCCGGTCAGCCAGAACGGTGGCCGGATCACTATTTTAAGCAGGGTGAGCGGCTCACTCCATTGTTCACCGTCTGTAGAGGTAATTACTTTGAAAATATATTCGCCGGCATTGAGGTTGGTAAAGGTGGCCAGCCTCGACTTAGGATCCAGCTCCAGCCACTCGCGGTTAAAGCCGTCCAGGATATACCGGATCCTCACCCGCTCGGGATGCAGAAAATACAGGGGAGAAACGCTGAGGCTGAATACATTCTGATCATATTTCAACACAATTTCATCGGTATACTCCATGGCCTGCTTCAGCAGTACCCGGCCTTCCACCGTTTCTCCTGCTGCCACCCTCCTGTTAAAAAGGAGCAGGTCGGAAATGACGGGCCGGGGGGAGGTTTCCTCATGCGATATATCTTCCGGCCGGATCCGGTTAAAGCCCGAAGGCCCTCCGAAGAGCAGCTCACCCGAACGGAGCTTTACCGCGGCATTCTCATTAAAGGCTACCGACTGCAGGCCGTCATGCTGATCAAAATTCCGGATCACCCACCCCTGCTCGCGGCTGTCGGATACTACGGAAAGCCCCTTGGAAGTGCTCATCCAGATTTTGCCGGCATTATCTTCCAGCAGGGTATGAATGGTGTTATCGCGCAGGCCGTCGGTATCCTTCAGCACCCGGAAAGTGCCCTGCTGAAACAGGTTCAGGCCGTCGCGGGTAGCCACCCATATGCGGCCTTTCGAATCCTGGAGCAGATCGGAGATGTAATCATTGCTGAGGCTTCCTTTCTGAGCGGGATCATAAGCGTAGCGGGTGATCTCCCGCCCGGATTTATCCAGCACCTCAATCCCGGTAGCCGAGCCAAACCAGAGCTTCCCCTCCCGGTCTTCCATGATAGCGCAGATATAAGAAGACAGGGGCCCCGTAAAGTGGCCCGGGGGTTTCAGGAAGGTCCCCTTCTGCCGGTCCATGAGATTAATCCCTCCGAAGAGCGTACCTACCCAGAAGCGTCCCTGAGAATCTTCAAAGAGCTCCCAGACACTGTTATTACTGATGCTTTCAGGGTGGGCAGGGTCATGCAGGTAACGGATAAACCGGCCTTTCCGGAAGAGGTTCAGCCCGCCGTGGTAAGTGCCCACCCAGAGGTTATCCTGCTTGTCCAGGAGAAGACTGACAATCACATTGCTGCCCAGGCTGGAGGGGTCATCCGGCGAATGCAGGTACTGGCGGTAGGTATTTTTCTGCTTATCGTAAAAAATCAGCCCTCCGCCGTTGGTACCTATCCAGAGGTTCCCGTTCCGGTCTTCCACCAGGCGGTTCACATCATCGTAAGGCAGGCTGGAAGGCGCCGTACTGTGATGCCGGTACACCGGAAACTGGATCAGGTGATCGTGGTAATAATTCACGCCCCCTTTATAGGTGCCTATCCAGATCATACCGTCAGTATCACAAATCACGGCAGAGGTGCCGTTATGGTTCAGGCTCCGGTCATTAAACTCCTCGTACATGAGGTAGCTCATCTTCCGGTTTTTGGGGTCAAACAGGTTTACCCCGCCGTGGTCCGTAGCTATCCAGACCCGCCCTTCCGGATCCTGGGCCACGCCGGTGACCGTATTATTATTCAGCCGCGTACCCGGTGCAGTAACGGAAAAATGCACCGGCTCCCTCGAAAAGTCAGGCCACCAGTACACGCCTGAAGGAGTGTCAGCGGTATAAATCCAGGGATCTTCATTCCGGTCAATCCATATACGGAACTCCGCATTTTCAGGGCTGCCCGGCCGTCTGACCGACTGCGTTTCCAGGGTGGCTGTGCTGAGGGTTTCAAAGGTGCCGTCGGCAAAAATCACCCAGACCGTATTCTTCGCTCCCAGGGCCATGCCTGTGGGGCGGGCACGGGTCGGAGAACCGCACTTTATGCTGCGGTGCTGTCGCTCATCATAACGAAAGAGCCCTTCTTCTGCATGTAAAAACCAGAAATAACCGTTTTTATCTTTCCGGATGTCGAGGATATTCCCCGCCGGCATACCCATGGCTGAAAGGAGGCTGTCTGTATTTCCTTCAAAAATATCCTGCCTGACCTCCAGCACATTCAGCCCCAGGCCCGTGCGCACCCAAAGGTTCCCTCCAGGTCCTTCAAAAATCTGGGAAACGGAATTATCTTTCAGCGCACCCGGGCTGCCCGAACGGTTTTTGTATACCCGGATGGCATGGCCGTCAAAACGGTTTAAGCCGGCCGGGGTACCTATCCAGAGAAAGCCGTCAGAGGCCCTGTACAGGCTGGTGACATGGTTATGGGCCAGCCCTTCATTAACGGTGATGTGCTTGAATTGAACCTGCTGCCCGTAACCGGCATAAAGCCCGGATACCAGTAAAAAGAGTAAGGTATATTTTGCACAAAGGGGTGACATGAATTAAATCAGGTACGGAAAGGAGCCGTTCCGGGTTCCGAGTAGAGAGTTCCGGGTTGCGGTCACTCCCTCGGAACTCTCCACTCGGAGCTACCAATACACCGAATACAGCGCCACCAGCATCAGCACAATGATCAGCGACCCGGCCACAAAACCCGGATGCGCCCTGAACATACGCGTGTCTATTTCCAGGCCTTTAGGTACAACGCCCCTGCGATTTTCCACCATACTGATGATATACATGGCAATTACACAGATCAGGAACACAAAGCCCATCCGGTCCAGGAACGGAATTTCAAATACGCCTTCGGCATTCGGAACGGCAAAGCCCATTCCCTGCAGGAAGGAGAGATCGGCAAACTGCGGCAGCACTTTGAAGAAAACGGATAGCAGGAAACCGCCTATGGTAGCAAACAAGGCTGCATTGGAAGTGGTTTTCTTCCAGAAAAAGCCCAGGATAAACATGGCAAAAATACCCGGCGAAACAAAGCCCGTATACTCCTGGATATACTGGAACCCGCCTTTCTTGTCAATGCCCAGGTAAGGCGCTATCAAAACCGCCAGGATCATGGAAACCACCACTGTGATCTTGCCCACATTTACCAGCGACTTCTCGGAAGCGCCCGGGTTAATCTTTTTCTGGAAAATATCCAGCGTAAAGATGGTGGCAATACTATTGGCCTTACCTGCCAGTGAAGCCACAATGGCCGCCGTTAAAGCCGCAAAAGACAGCCCTTTCAGCCCGGAAGGCAGCAGGTTCAGCAGCACGGGGTAGGCCCGGTCAGGGTTCAGCTCCCCGCCCTGCAGCATTTCGGTCTGAAAAAGTCCTTTCTGGTACAGGAAGAAAGCCGCTATACCGGGCAATACCACAATCACCGGCATCAGCATCTTTAAAAATGCCGCAAAAAGGATCCCGTTCCGGGCAGTGGGCAGGTCAGCACCCAGAGCCCGCTGGGTAATGTACTGGTTACATCCCCAGTAGTTGAGGTTCACGATCCAGAGACCGCCCAGCAGCATGGTCAGCCCGGGAATATCCAGGTAATGCGGGTTATCACGCTTAAAGATCATGTGAAAATGATCCGGAACTTCTTTGGTAAGGATAGAAAACCCGTTCATGGCTCCTTCCACACCGTGCTTATCGGCCACCAGGTCTAAAGCCAGGTAAGTAGTGATCAGCCCGCCCAGGATCAGGAAAAACACCTGGATCACATCGGTAAAACCGATCACCTTCATCCCCCCCAGGGTAATGAAAATGGCAAAAATGGCCAGGCCGTACATACACATGGTAATATCCAGGCCGGAGATGCTGTTAATGGCCAGCGCCCCCAGGTACAGGATAGACGTGAGGTTCACTACCACATAGAGCAGAAGCCAGAAAACGGCCATGATCATGGCCACCGTACCGTTATACCGCTGATGCAGGAACTGCGGCATGGTAAAGATCTTGTTCTTGAGGTAAACCGGTATGAAGAAGAGGGCCACAATAATCAGGGTGGCGGCGGCCATCCACTCATAGGCGGCAATGGCCAGCCCGAAATTGAACCCTGAACCGCTCATGCCGATAAACTGCTCGGCAGAGATATTGGAAGCAATGAGCGAAGCTCCGATAGCCCACCAGGTCAGCGACCCTTCCGCCAGGAAGTAATCTTTGGTACTGCTGCTTTCTTTCTTCTTACGATTATAAATCCAGAGACCGTAACCGGCCACGATCACGAAATAAATCAGGAATACAACGTAGTCCCGGGTGCTAAGGGAGTTCATTCAGGTTGAATAGGTTTAAAAGATATATCGGTTAACCAGGTTTTCCAGGTATTCCTGCTTACCGCTTACCGTCCGGGGTTCTCCGTTAGCAACGGCGTAGTCGCGGAGGTCTTCCAGCGACAGCCCGCCTTCTTCAAACGCTTTTCCCTTTCCGGAGTCAAACGAAGCATACCTGTCTTTCCTTAATTTCGCATAATCCGATTTTTGCAGAATTTCTTCTGCTATCAGAAGCGCTTTTGCAAATATATCCATTCCTCCGATATGTGCATAAAAAAGATCCTCCGGATCGGTAGAATTTCTCCTGATCTTGGCATCAAAGTTAATTCCGCCGCCCTGGAAACCACCGGCTTCCAGGATAATCAGCATGGATTCCACCAGTTCATTGATATTATTCGGGAACTGATCCGTATCCCACCCGTTCTGGTAATCGCCCCGGTTGGCATCAATAGAACCCAGCAGCCCGGCATCAGCGGCCACCTGCAGCTCATGCTGGAACGTATGCCCGGCCAGGGTAGCGTGGTTGACCTCCAGGTTTAATTTAAAATCGCCCAGCAGGTCATACTGCCGCAAAAAGCCGATCACCGTCTCTGCATCGTAATCGTACTGGTGCTTGGAGGGCTCACAGGGCTTGGGCTCAATAAAGAAGGTGCCTTGGAAGCCGTTTTTACGGGCGTAATCTCTTACGGTATGCAGGAAACGTGCAAAATGCTCTTTTTCCCGCTTCATATCGGTGTTCAGCAGGGTCATGTAGCCTTCCCGCCCTCCCCAGAAAACGTAATTTTCACCGCCCAGGGCAATGGTGGCGTCCAGGGCCGCCTTCACCTGTGCCGCACCATGGGTCAGCACATGAAAGTCCGGGTTGGTAATGGCACCGTTCATATACCTCCGGTTAGAAAAGAGGTTAGCCGTACCCCACAGAAGCTTCACGCCTGATTCCTCCTGTTTCTTCAGGGCATATTCGGTCAGTGCCTTCAGCCGGCGCTCATTTTCCGTTACGTCCGTGCCGAAGTCTACCATATCCACATCATGAAAACAGTAATACGGCAGGTTCATTTTGGTAATGAATTCAAAGGCCGCATCCATTTTATCTTTGGCCCGCTCCACAGGGTCTGCTTTTACATCCCAGGGGAAAAGGTGCGTGGCCTCGCCGAAGGGGTCTGACCCGTTGCCGTTAAAAGAATGCCAGTAGGCGCAGGCAAACTTCAGGTATTCTTTCATGGTTTTACCCGCCACTATTTTGTTCTCATCATAATAGCGGAAAGCCAGCGGATTATCCGAATCCTTTCCTTCATATCTGATCTCACCTATGCTTTTGAAATACTCTTTTTCTCCTTTAACGATTGCCATTGTTTTGTAATTTAAGATTTAAAATTTCTTTCCATTCTTCATATAATTCGTTGTAGCGTCCTGTAGCTTCAGGCGCTACGGTACGGATCTTCTCCAGGTTTGAAAATGCCTCGGCGGCCGTGCTGTAATGACCGGTACCCAGGCCGGCCCCCAGGGCTGCGCCCACACTGCCGTCATGGTCATACAGCTCTACCGGCACACCGGTGGCCCCTACAAAATCCTGCCGGAAAACCTCGCTCAGAAAGAGGTTGGAATTGCCGGCCTTGATCACCGAAGGGTCATAGCCGTTTTCCCGCATGATGTCCAGGCCGTACCGGAAAGAGAAGGCAATGCCCTCATGGATGGCTTTCAGGATATGGGCGGCCGTATGCCGGTTCAGGTCAATATTTTCGATATGCGCACCGATGGTCCGGTTATCCAGGATACGCTCTGCACCGTTTCCGAAAGGCAGTACTTTCAGCCCGTCAGCTCCCAAAGCGGCCTGAGCCGCCAGCCGGTTCAGCTCAGGATAGCTGAAATGGCCGCCCAGTATTTTCCGGGCCCAGCTGTACAGGATACCGGTACCGTTAATGCATAGCAGGATGCCGGTCCGGATATGTTCAGGCAGGTAGTTCACATGGGCAAACGTATTCACCCGCGAGGCCGGGTCATACACCAGCGCATCACTCACCCCGTAGATCACGCCGGAGGTACCCGCCGTGGCGGCCACTTCACCGGGCTCCAGCACATTCAGTGAAAGCGCGTTATTGGGCTGGTCACCGGCTTTGTACCCGATGGGCACGCCCTGTGCCAGGCCCAGCTCCTGCGCCACTTCTGCAGAAACCTCACCGTGTACGGAAAACACCGGCCGGATCTCCGGAAATAGGCCCGCAGAGAAACCAAAATAATTCAACAGGCTTTCAGAGAGCGTATTGGAACGAAAATCCCAGAACACCCCTTCTGACAGGGCACTGACACTGGTGGTCATACTGCCCGATAGCTTAAAGGCAATAAAATCACCCGGCAGCATCACCTTATCGGCCTTTTCATACAGATCAGGTTCATTTTCTTTGACCCAGGCCAGCTTGGAGGCGGTAAAATTACCGGGAGAATTCAGGTGGTGATGCAGCGAAAACGCATGGCCCACGGCATCAAAAGCCTGCTGCCCGGTCTGCACCGCGCGGCTGTCGCACCAGATAATGGAATTTCTCAGGGAGTTTCCCGCCGCATCCGTCATCACCAGCCCGTGCATCTGGTAAGCTATGCCTATGGCTTTGATCTCCTTCGGATCATATTTTCCGGTAGCATGCGACTTTTTTATCGCATTTTTAGTGTTTTGCCACCAGATTTCAGGGTCCTGTTCTGCCCAGCCCGGTTGGGGAGTAAGGATTTCAGCTTCAGTTTCCGGGTATTGCACGGAGGCCACCGCCCGCCGGGTAGCCGCGTCAACTACTGAAATCTTAACTGAGGAGGTTCCGAGATCTATGCCTAATAGAAACATGATTTTTTACCAAGGTTGAACCGATATTACGCAATCGATTGCATAAAAGTAGTAATGAAATTTTTCTAATCCAAAAAGTTATGATTTTTTTTAGATTACAGGAGTTTATTCTTCACGGAGATAGCGAAGTAATTCCCCTGGCCGGTCAGTTTGAATCATATTGGCCCCCTGGTCAATAAACCATTGATACGCATCAGGATCTTCCAGTACGTCGTCGTCGCAATGCCCGGCAGCCAGGCGGGGCCAGATGGAATTGATCCAGATTTTCTTCCCGGCCTTTCTTATAAATGAAAAATCATACAGCGCACTTTCATTTTCCCCGAGAATCAGCTCAAAGCCATACACAAAACCATATACTTCAGGATAGTGCGCCAGGTATTCTTCAATCACCTGCCTCGAGCCGGCTTTTGTAATGTCTACTACCGGCATAAACACGATCTTCCCCTTTAAATGGCCGTATTTCCCGTTAAATTCCCTGAAGTTTACGCTTCCTTTGAACAGCACCTGGTCAGTCATCTTCATACTGTCTGCCAGGTGGTATATTTCATCAAAGTATTTAAAAGCCCTGTCTACATTCACCAGCACTTTTCCCCGGCTGACTTCAAAAGCCTCTTTCAGCGTAGGGATCTTCATCCGGGTAGGCACACCCAGCCCGTCTCTCAGGTAGAATTCCTGTAGTTCAGCATAGGTAAAGCGGCCGGGAGAGCCCTTACCGGTGGTGGCCCGGTCCAGCGTATTGTCATGCAGTAAAATCAATACGCTGTCCCGGGTCATCGCCACGTCCAGCTCCACCATGTGCACTCCTTTTTCAATGGCTTTACGAATGGCCCAGAGCGAGTTTTCCGGGGCTTCGCGCCAATCGGCCCGGTGCGCTATCACCATTACGCGGTCATCCGGAAAATCTTTTAACGTAAGGCTTTGGGCAAAGGTAAATCCCGGTATGACCAGGAAACAGTAAAACAGTATCTGTTTCATTTTTAATCCGTTATAGCTTAAAGCGTAAACCTGCCTGGTAAGATCTCCCGTAAACGGCCACCTGGTCCATATATTTTTTCTCCCAGATATACTCATAAGGCTCTGAATTAAATGCATTCAGCATGTGAAAGGTCAGGGTCAGCTGCCGGGTAAAAGCGTAAGAAAGCGAGATATCCGTCTGATGATATGCATCCCTGTATTTCAGCCCGTCAGCCGGTACCGGCTTTTCCCTCAGAAACCGGCTCCGGTAATTATTGGCTATACGAAATTCAAATCCGCCCTTGTCATAATACAGGGTGGCGTTGGCCGAGTGCTTTGAATTATTGGGCATCTCGTAGGTTTCGGTCTCCCCGGTTCCGAGATCAAGCACTTCCCGGAAGGAGCTTTTGGATAAGGTATAGTTCGTAATTACCCCTAACCCGCTAAGAAGCCCCGGCAGGAATGAAAAGGGCTGCTGGTAATTGAACTCTATTCCGTCTATGCGGGCGCTGTTCCCGTTTACCGGCTGAGAAAGGCGGTAAATCTGCCCGTTCATGGGCACCTCAGACGTCTGGTTGACAATAAACGACGCTATATCTTTCCTGAAAAAACTGATGCCTAACAGCGTGGCCGCACGCGGATACCACTCTACGCCCAGGTCATACTGGTGGGCCCGGAAAGGTTTAAGATGCGGATTTTTCTGAACAATGGTCAGGTCTACATCATTCACCTGGCGGAAGGCTGCGAGGTCACCCAGGGCCGGCCGGGTAAGTACTTTTGCATACGCCACCCTCAGGAATAAGTTTTCAAGGGGGGCATACCGGAGGTTCATGCTGGGCAGCACATCGGTATAATCTGACTTTACCGTAAGCGGCGACAGCTCCCCGGCCTGGTTTCTTTCAAAACCCTCTGAAGTTAAACGGGTTTTCATCAGCCTGACGCCCGCATTTCCTTTGACTTTTCCCTTCACGAAAGTTCCCATTAGGTACCCCGCCGAAACATCCTCGGAAACATGGTAGGCCGCATTTACTTCTTCGGCCCCCTCCAGCATAATCCTGCTGCCATATAGCTCATAGGTCTTATCCCAGTCGTGTACCAAAAAGCTGTTCGGCCCTTTTGCTCCTTTTACATTGTCCAGAAAGCCCTCCAGCAAACGCGATACGGGTTCAAAAGGCTGATTGATGTTATTGATTCTCCTGTAAAACTGCTCGCGTGATTTGGTCCGGTTTTGCTGCTTGATTCCGGCATCCAGGGTAAAAAAACCGCCCAGCTTCCTGTTTACATCCATCTGCCCGGCCAGGATCTTATCTTCATTATCCCAGAAATACCGGCGTACCTCGGTCATAGTGTATTTAGAGGGGTCGGTAAGGCCGGCAGAAGTGTTCAGGTCAAACCATTTGTAATTCTCCCGGATGTCATACGAAACATTGCTACGGGTATTGGCATATGCCCTGTATTGCTCTGAATCCTTTCCGGTAGCAGAATACTGGCCCAGGAGCTTAATTTTCCAGGGGCCCAGGTCCAGGTTCCCGGCAGCACCCAGCTGCAGAATATCGGTGAGGTTAATGCTTTGCTGGTTTTCAAGGGTAGCTGTTACATTATTATACAGGCCGTAAAGCAGGTAGTTCCCCTCAGCCTGAATCTCAGCCGCTTTATTGGTCTGAATATTGAATATCGGGGTGTACCGCGATGACGTCTGGGTATTTTTAATATAATTTCCGCTCAGCAGCATATCGAAATTACGGGTAACCCTGAATTGAGTAGCCAGGTTAAAAGCGGTTCTCTCCACCACCTGGCCTTCACTGACATAGCGGGGATACGGCACCCGTACATTCGGGTGGTCTACCACCTGGTCACCGTTAATATCGTAGGAGTAAGATGTATAACGAACCACATCATAGCTTTCTGAGGTATTGTAAAACTTATTATACGAAACCCCTCCCAGCAGTCCTATTTTATTATTCCAGTTTTTCCCGAGTGTCAGGGAGGCCTTGGGCGTTACTCCTTTCAGATCCTGGGATTGCGTATTGTATTGCCCTTCCAGTGAGGCAATGAGCGTGGGCTTCTTTAGTTTAAAAGGGGTCAGCTTAACCAGGTTAACGGTACCGCCCACCCCGCCTTCATCGAGGTTGGCAGAAGGCGATTTGTGTACTTCCACTTTGGCGTATAATTCTGCCGGCAGGGTGTTAAAATTAAACGTTCTGCCGTCACTTGAATTGGGGGCGCTCTGGCCGTCCACCGTCACATTGGTATATTCCGGGGGCAGGCCTCTCACACTGACTTCATTTCCCACCCCTCCGGCATAATCTCTCCGGATCTGTATCCCCGAAATACGTTGCAGGGCCTCGGCCATATTGGATTGTGGAAACTTAGCAATATCCTCCGCCACAATAACATCTACCAGGTTAATTGCTTCTTTCTTTTCGTCTACGGCCCGGGCTACACTCTGCTTAAATCCGGTGACAATAAATTCTCTCAGCTCAGAAATCTTCTCCCGGAGCTCTATCGTGATTTCAGGACCGGTGACCGGCACTTCCCGGCTTTCGTAACCAAAAGATGAGACCACCAGGATAACGGTAGCATCATGGTCTGCCGATAGCAGGAAATTACCGCCGGCATCGGTGTATGTTTCCTGGTGGGTATTTTTTATTTTTACCCTGGCTCCCTCTATCGCCTTTCCCTGCCTGTCCAGCACTTTCCCCTTAACGGGCTTATCGGTTTTCGGATCAGAATACCGTACGCTTACCACATTATTTTTAATGTGGAATTCCAGGGCATACGCCTCACTTAAATATTTAAGAGATTCTTTCAGCGATTTGTAGTTGATCTTCGTCTCGTCTACTTTCAGGTTTTCCAGGTCGGTATTGGAATAAAAGAAGTGGGTGTTGGTGGATTTCTCCAGTTTACGAAAAACTTCGATCACCGGCACATGAGTTTCCCGGGTTTGCTTGTCATTATGCCCGTAGCTAAAGCCCGGAAAACATAATACCCAATAGAGTATTATTAAAAAGAATACATTTTTTTTCATAATTTTACATGATTTTAGTTAAGGTTTACTCGCTTTAATTGATAATCACCGGCACCGATAACCCCCATTATCGGTGCTTTTTTTATTTTAACTCTATTTCTTTTTCATTGATTCTTACGGGTTTAAGGTTAAACGGATAACTGATTATGGTCAGAACATCATTTAGTGTTCCGTGAAACGACCCGCTGATTTTACGGGCCTTATATTCACTCGGGTAGTCAATTTTTACCCGGTAGATTTCTTCCAGCTTCTGAATGGCATCATCATAATTTTCATTGTCAAATGTAAAATCGTTGATGGCCTCAGGAGAATCAAAGAGGTAGCTCCTGTTATTTTCGTCCTTCACCCATACTTCTTTGGGTGCCAGTGTAACCTTCTCTCCGGCATGTACTATTTCCACCTTCCCTTCAAAGAGCTCCACCTTTTTTTCCCCGGATGTCTGATCTAAAAAAAAGCGGGTTCCTAAAACCTGAACTTCAAAAGATTTGGCGTTGACTACAAAAGGTTTGTCCGGGTTTCCGGCAATATCAAAATAGGCCCGGCCTTCAAAAGTTACCTGCCGGTGGCTCTCTCCGAATCCCTCAGCAAGCGTCAGCACGCTCCCGGCTTCCAGCTTCACCTCACTACCGTCAGGCAGGCGATAGGTTTCAGCGGCTCTGCTTGCCGCAAAATGAACCGGGCCCGTTTGCTGAAGCACTTCTTTCGAAGTGTACAGGTAAAACAGCAGCCCCGTAAGCGGAATAAGCATTAAAGCAGCAGCTACCCGCCAATACGTGCTGCGGGCTCGTCTCCTTTCCTCCACTTTCATCCGGATGGCCTCCCAGATTCTCCGGTCCGTTTCCCTGTCAGGAACCTGCCGCTCCTCAGCTACTTTTTTCCAATTTTCATCAAAATGCTCCATAGTGCAGCTATGTTAAATATGAATACGCGTCCCAGGCCGGTTCGTCAACCCCCTCTCAGTGATTTTTTTAAAAAATTACCTGAAATTATTTTTAATAAACCGGATGGCCTTATTGATTTGTTTCTCAACGGCCGTTTTTGAAATGCCGTTCTCTGAAGCTATCCGGGCATAGCTTTGCCCGCCTGTTTTATTTTTCAGCAGGATATCTTTACGCCGCTCCGGCAGCTGATTTACCAGCTGCTCCAGGCGGGCAAGTTCTTCCTCCCGGGATTCTTCTTCTGCCTCCTCTGCCACATCCCCGGTAAATTCTGAAAAGCTGAGCTTGTTTCTTCTGTAAAAGTTAGCAATTTCCTGTTTGGAGGCCTTAAACAGGATGGCCTCCGGATGGGGAGAATGTTTAATTTTTTCAAAATGTTTCCAGGCATGGATAAAGATTTCCTGCACCACATCTTCCGCTTCTTCGTCTCTCTTAATATACTTCTTCACGAAGTAGTAGACCCTTCCCTTATATTCATCGTATAGTACCTTGAACTCTTCCATACTCCAGGAAATCTAAAGTTTCGCCCGCACGGTATTTTCTGCAATTTCCGATAATTATCTGCTTACCCGGCTTTGAATTTGCTACTTCCCCGTTAAATTAGGGCAAAAACGAAAAAATTGCTTACGCAATCGGTTGTGTAAAATTAAAGGAAACAACTACTTTTGTTATAATTGTATAAATATTTTTATATTATCTTTTGAAAAAGAAAGTTACCATTTACGATATAGCCCGGGAACTGAACATCACCGTATCCACTGTTTCCAGGGCGCTGAATGATTCCAGGAGCATCAGCACCGATACCAAAGACCAGGTAAGGGAGATGGCCCGGAAGATGAATTACAGCCCTAATAAGCTGGCCGCCTCCCTGAAATCGGGTAAAACGTTTACTATCGGAGTGATTGTTCCCAGCGCACGGGTCCAGTTTTTTGCAGCGGTGATCCACAGCATAGAACTGGCCTTAAAAACAGCCGGTTACGGTATCCTGCTCTACCAGACCAATGAAAGCCTGGAAAATGAAAAACAAGGGGTAAAAACCCTACTGGAAGCGCAGGTAGATGGTATCTTTGCCTCGCTGTCTCTCGAAACCGCCGATGATATCAGCCATTTTGAAGCAGTAGTAAAACAGGGAAAAGCGCTGGTGCTTTTTGACCGGACCATGGAGAACTTCAATGTGCCCTCTGTTACCCTGAACGACTTCAAAGCCGGGTACCTGGCCGCTGAGCATCTGCTCAGAAAGAATTTCAGAAACATTACCTTTATTGCCCCGCCCCAGAAGATCAGCATTTTTAAACAAAGGGTGGAAGGGTACCTGGCGGCCCTGCACAACTACGGCATTCCGCGCCATACCGATACCGTCAGGTACGGCACGCTGTCTATAGAGGGAGGTAAAACAGAAGTCAGAAACATGATACGAACCTGCCCCTTACCCGATGCCATCATAGCAGGGGATGACTTTACCGCTCTGGGGGTACTGAAGCAGCTGAAAGAAGAAGGGGTAGCCACCGGCCGGATAGCGGTGATGGGTTTTGCCAATGAGGTATTTTCGGAATTTATCACGCCTTCACTGACCACTATTGAGCAGCAGCCTCATAAAATGGGTGCCGAATGTGCCCGCATTTTCCTGTCGATGGTGAATAAGAAGAACCCGTACGAAAACCCGGAGAAGGTGGTGTTGGAGCCGATATTGGTGGAGAGGGAAAGTACAGATGGCGGCTCTGTTTTTAACCACATAGATACATAGATATATTCCTATGTATCTATGTGGTTAACCCGAATTATTTCGCTGCTGCAAACCTCTTCGCCACCGCATCCCAGCTCACTACATTCCAGAAGGCATCAATATAATCCGGACGTTTGTTCTGATATTTCAGGTAATAGGCATGTTCCCATACATCCAGTCCCAGGATAGGCGTTCCTTTCACTTCTGCAATATCCATCAGGGGGTTATCCTGGTTAGGAGTAGATGTGATGCCTACCGAACCGTCAGCTTTAACGATCAGCCAGGCCCATCCCGAACCGAAACGAGAAGTAGCTGCCGCTTTGAACTGGGCTTTAAATTCATCCACTGAGCCAAAAGCGGCTTCAATGGCAGCCTTCAGGTCACCTGAAAGCTCTCCGCCTTTACCGGCAGGGGCAAGGATATTCCAGAAAAGATCATGGTTATAATGTCCGCCGCCGTTATTTCTTACTGCCGGCGATGCCTTGCTGACATTGGCTAAGATCTCTTCAATAGTCTGGTTATCTAAATCTGTACCTGCAATGGCGGCATTCAGATTGGTAACATACGCATTGTGGTGACGGTCATGGTGGATTTCCATGGTTTGCGCGTCAAAAAAAGGCTCCAGTGCATTGTTAGCATAAGGGAGCGGTGCTAATGTAAAGGCCATAACTTGTTTATTTTAATTAAATGAAATATCACTATAATATAGAACAACCCCACCGGTCAATCCGTTCCCCTCTTCAGGCAGCGTACGACGGAAAATCAGCTTCTGAGCTTCTTAAAAAACGATTTCATCAGCCTCTCCGATTCTTCGCCCAGGATTCCGGGAACAACATGGGTTTTGGGATGCAGCACTGCGGGTGTCCACAGCGAAAAGCCCTTTTTTTTATCGGATGCTCCGTAAACCACTGTGCCGATCTGCGACCAAGCCAAAGCCCCTGCACACATCACACACGGTTCTAAAGTAACGTATAAAGTACAATCTTTGAGATATTTTCCTCCTAAAAAGTTAGAAGCGGCTGTAAGGGCCAGGATCTCGGCGTGGGCCGTTACATCGGTCAGTTTTTCCGTCTGGTTATACCCTTTGCCAATAATCTTCTTTCCGTCAGCCACTACCAGGGCTCCCACCGGTATCTCGTTATTCAGAAAGGCCTCCTCTGCCAGCAGGAGCGCTTTCTGCATGAAATATTCATGAGAAAATACCGGGTACGTACTCTTTTTCAAACTTAGAAACAAAGGCTGGCGGCACCCAGCAGGCCGGCGTCATTGGCCAGGGTAGCCCTGCGGATATCCAGTGTCTTAATATAATAAGGAGTCAGCCAGTATTGCAGCTGACGGTTAACGGCCGGCATGATATATTCAAAAGAAGCCGATAGTCCCCCGCCTATAAGTACGGTGGTGATATCCAGGATACGGATCATGCTCACCAAGCCGTCGCCCAAAAGAGAACCTACCTTATCAAAAATCTTTAAGGCCAGCTCATCTCCTTCTGAAGCCGCTGCTACAAGACCTGTAGTAGAAATAGACCCGTCAGCAGGAAGTTTGGTTTCTCCTCTGAACTCCTTCCGCATTTTATTGGCCATATCCAGAAGCTCATTTTTACCGATGTTCCTCTCCAGCACCTTACCGTTTTCAGAAGGCATGTGGCCGGGCTCCATGGCATTTCCGCCACCGCCTTTGAACACCAGTTTATCTATAATGGCTGCACCGCCTACTCCTGTACCCAGGGTTACAAAAATATAATCTTCGGGCAGCTTCTCTTCTCCAAAATAATATTCACCTAATGCAGCAGCATTCGCGTCATTTTCCAGGAAAAAATCGTGTTCCGGGAATCTCTCCTTCAGCACCGGGATAATATGAATACCGTTGGTCTCGGGAATAGCCGTAATTTCGATCAGGGTGTTCCGGTCGCGCGAAATCAGGCCGGGCACCCCTATGCCCACTTTCTTCACTTCCGGGTTTTCTTTCAGCTGAAGCACGATGGCGTCACCTAAACGCTCCACAAACCGGCCGGAGGCCCGCCAGGAACTGGTCTCATGGCTGTAGAAGTTCTTAATATTGCCTGTTTCGGAATCTACGATTCCCATTTTTACATTTGTTCCGCCGATATCTATTCCGAGGTATTCTGTTGCCATTATTTAATTATTACAGTAGAACACAAATATATATTAAAATAATTTAAAAACTAGTGAATACAATTTCTTCAATTAATCCAAGCATCTCAATTTTTCCGCTTTTTTTCTCTGAAGAGGTCACAAAATATTCCGGCAAAATCTCCCATTCTTCGCTAAGTGCCTCTCTGAAAGCAGTTATGTTACGCTGCCCCTCCATGGTTTTCACTTTGTCTTCTTTTGTAAAAATTATTTTAATGGCAATCCCGTTTTCTCCCAGTTTCCGGATAAACTCCAGGTCGCTTTTCTGCGGACTTACCCGGATATCTACCAGCACAAAAACATAGAGCAGGCTTTTGCGTTCCAGGATATAATCCCAGGTCATCTTTTCCCATTTCGCTTTTTCAGCCAGCGGCACTTTGGCGTAGCCATAACCCGGCAGGTCTACCAGGTACCAGGCGTTATCGATCAGGTAGTGGTTAATCAGCTGGGTTTTGCCGGGGGTAGACGAGGTCTTCGCCAGGTTTTTTACACCGGTCAGCATATTGATCAGCGAAGATTTTCCTACATTAGACCTCCCGATAAAGGCAATCTCCGGCAGGTTATCGGGCGGACATTGCTCTATTTTAGCTGAACTTTTACTGAAAACAGCACTTTTAATCTGGTACATAAATCGGTTTAATTACAATTAGGGCATACTCCCTGAATCAGGATGTTTACTTCTTCTTTCCGGTAACCTTCCGGCAGGCTGATCCCGGGGATCAGGTGTTTTTCCAGGCACGTGGTCTCCTGGCACACCGAGCATTTAAAATGCAGGTGGTCATGATGGTGATGTCCGTGATGGCATTGCTCCTTACACAAAGCATATTTTACTCCCCCCTTATCATCCAGTATCTTGTGAATGATTCCCTTTTCCACAAAAGTCTTCAGGGTCCGGTAAACGGTTACCCGGTCTATGTCTTCGCCCAGCTCACTCTCCATGTCGCTCTGCGAAATGGCCGTGGTTTTCTCCCGGAAACGTTCCAGGATCACCTGCCGGGTTTCTGTTACCCGCAGCCCGGTGCTTTTCAAGATGTCATTCAGTTCACTCATACCTGTTCTTTAGAGTTTAAAAGGGCGTCAAACTGCATTTTAACCAGTTGCGCATAAACACCCTCTGTATCAGATAACAAATTTTCATGGGTTCCGGATTCCACTATGCGCCCTTCTTCCAGCACATAGATCCGGTCTACATGCTGGATGGTAGCCAGCCGGTGGGCTATAATAATGGAAGTGCGGTTCTTCATCAGCTCTTTCAGGGCCTCCTGGATCAGCCGTTCGGAGTGGGAATCCAGCGCGCTGGTGGCTTCATCCAGGATCAGTACGGCCGGATCTTTTAAAATGGCCCGGGCAATGGCGATCCGCTGTTTCTGGCCGCCTGAAAGCTTAATACCTCTTTCTCCCACACGTGTCTCCAGACCTTCGGGAAAACGGTCAATAAACTCCAGGGCGTTGGCTTTGCGGGCGGCTTCCCGGATCTCCTCTTCCGTAGCTCCCGGCTTTCCGTATTCAATATTTTCCCGGATCGAACCGCCGAACAGGAGTACTTCCTGCGGCACAATGGCCATATTACTGCGTAGCTCGGTAACATTGATATCCCCTATACTCTTCCCATCCATCAGGATATCACCCTCTTCCAGCCGGTAATACTTCATCAGAAGCTGCACAACGGTAGACTTACCCGCTCCCGAATGTCCCACCAAAGCGATCTTCTGACCTGCCGGTACGGACAGGTCTATGTCTTTAAGCACCGGCACGTCTTTTCTTGACGGGTAGGCAAAGCTGACTGCCCGGAAACGGATCTCTCCGTTGTATCTTACCGGCTCTGCCTCCCGGTCCATATCTACTTCAGAGGGCTCTTCCAGGATTTCAAAAATCCGCTCGGATGCTCCGACAGACCGCTGCACGGAGGCATAGATTTCTCCCAGGCCCGCCAGTGACCCGGCTATAAACAGCGACTGAAGCAGGAACGCCACCAGGTCAGACAGGATCAGCTGTCCTTCCAGCACCAGGTTACCTCCAAACCAGATCACCAGGCAAACCCCGCCGAACAGGCCCACAATAAAAAACGAAATGAAAATACCCCTGTACCGGGCCAGCCGGATGGATAGCTTCACCACCTCGCTGATCAGCAAAGAATACCGCCCGTATTCCAGTTTTTCATTGGTATAGGCCTTGACCGTGGAGATCGACTGAAAACTTTCATCTACCACAATATTGGCCTCTGCCAGCCGGGCCTGTACCGCGCGGGATAAACGGCGGACAAAACGGCCGAACAGCAACGCTGCCAGCACCGTTACCGGGAAGGTAGCCAGCATAAACAGCGTAAGTTGCCAGGAGACATAAAAGAGATAGGCCAGGCCCAGCACCAGCGTAGCGATCTGCCGGAAAAACTCGGCTACCGTAGTGGTCAGCACATTCTGTATGGCTCCCACATCAGACGACAGGCGGCTGATAAGGTCTCCCACCCGGTTATTTTCAAAAAAAGGAATAGGGGTAGTAATGATTTTTTTGTAAAGAAGCTTGCGGATATCAGCTGTAGCCTTTTCACTGACAACCGCAAAAAAGAGTACCCGGAAATAGGAAAACACACCTTGCGACAATAAAACTATTCCGAACACGGCAGCCACATGATTCAGGCTGAACACCGACTTTCCTTCCAGCACCCTGGTCATCTCCCCTACCAGTATGGGAAACATCAGCGTGGTGAGCGTGGAAAATATCAGCATCACCATACCGGCCAGGTACAGGCCCTTATAAGGCCTTAAAAACCGGAAAAGCTTTAAGGCTTCTTTCAGGCCTTTAAAACTGAACCGGGGTTTATTTTCAGGAGACGCGTTCACCATTTATTTATCTTTTTGCCCCCGGTATTTTGATCCTCTCAGGATAGCTCCGGCATCTTCATTTTTCATCAGTTCCTGCAGGCTTACCTCCGGATTATTCATCCGGTACAGCTCCACTATTCTCCAGCCCAGCCATTGGCCTATACGGGCCGGGCAGTCGGGGCCGATCTCCGCCACGTAGGGCCTTTCTCCGAAATATTTGGCATTTACTGCCGGGTTCCCGCTGTTCAGCAGCTCCCGGTCAATGATATGCGCCCAGATAACATCCTGGTATTCATAGGCACTCTGCATCTCACGGTTGGTATAGCCGATAATAAGCGAATCTTCCACGTGCGGAAGCACCGCCCGGCTGAATTCCAGCGACTTGCCAAAAAAGATCATATCTGCCGTAAAAGAATCCGGTGAAAAATTCACTTTGTTATAGGAGTTTGATAAAAACCGGATCACATTGGGTACGATATACTCCGGGGCGAACCGTCGTAACATATACTCCGGCTGGTCGGGCCGGTACAGCGCCCCGGGCCCGATGAACGATTCCAGCGAGATCACCACCAGGGAATCTGTCACCACCAGGTCATTCCTCAGCCCGCTGAACCCGGCTGCAATACGGGGCGGTTTAAAATCGGGATACAGCTTCCTGATCTCATCAAACGCCCGGGCAAAACTCAGCTCTATGGGCTTCAGATCTCCCAACGTTTCCCCCACCTGCTCATACAGCTTACGGGCATCGGCATGCTGTATCATATGAAAAACATCTCCCGTAAAGGTCGTATCTGCAGGAGATGCGCCAAACAGCAGATCACTTACCGCACGGTTCTCTTCGAGCAGCTTTTTAAGCTCTTCTTCCGACTTCACATCCATAAGCTCCCGGTCAAACCGTTCGATGGTGACCGGGGTCTCCGGAGTATCTGAACCTTTGCCGCAACCGTACAGCACAGCGATAAGCAGAAAAAAGAATACTCTTTTAAACATCTCAGTGTAAAATTATAAAACGCAAATTTAGGGATTTAATGCCGAATGGCGGTAAAAACAAATTTACAGAGACAAATCTATCACTACTTTAAATAAATTTGTATCTTTATATGGAAACACACAGCGCTTATGAAATTTGATGTCATATTTCTGACGGAGGCCAGAGAATTCCTTTTGCAACTCGATGAGAAAAGCCGGGATAAAATTATCTTCAATGTGGATAAGGCTAAATCAACCAATGATAAGGAGCTGTTCAAAAAACTGAAAGGGAAATCAATAAAGCCGAACAAATACGGCTGAGGTATTTTGAACTCAAAAACAATAAATAAAATGGCAAATAAAGAGCTGGAAATGTTCACTTTTGAGCAGATAAAAGATGAATTTATCGGCAAAATCGGAACTGAAAAAAGATCTGCTTACGAAGAGGAACTCCAATTAGAAATTTTGGGAGACATTATACGTAAAGCCCGGCTTGAAAGAAAGCTCACCCAGGAAGAACTGGGCAGGCTTATCGGTGTTCAACGAGCCCAGATATCGAAATTGGAAAATAATACTACTAACATCACAATGGAGACACTACTAAGAGTGTTCAGGGCACTTAATGCAAAAGTAAATTTGAAAGTAGAGCTAATGAATAGCAACACTAAAGCTCATTCAGCCGCCTCCCCTCCAGAGACGAAAACCGCTCATGCTTAGCCTCACCGATCACCTGCCCTCCATAAATGCTGTTATGCCCCGACAACAAATAGGAAACCACGCAGGCCAGGGCCACATATACCCCGCACTCTGCTCCGAAGAGCTCAATAGCCATGATCGAACAGGCAATGGGAGTATTGGTAGCGCCGGCAAATACGGCCACAAAGCCCATACCGGCCAGCAAGCCTACCGGCAGCGAAATAAAAAAAGCCAGGGAACTCCCTAAAGCGGCACCGATAAAAAAAAGGGGCGTGACCTCTCCACCCTTAAAGCCTGCCGACAAGGTAATAATCGTTAAAAGCATTTTCAAGGCAAAAGCATAAGCCGGTAAGGGCTGTTCAAAAGCACGGAGGATAGTGGGAATACCCAGGCCGATGTATTCAGTGGTGCCCAGAGCCCAAACAGCCAGTGCCACAATGACTCCTCCGGCCACCGGGCGCAGCGGCGGATAAGCTATATGCGCTTTAAAAAAACGACTCACCTTATGCATCACTTTACTGAACGTAGCCGCACATAATCCGAAAACCACACCTGCTACCACTGCATAAACGATATTCGGAAACGAAATATCCGGGATAAAGTCAATAGAATAATGGGTATGATGCGCCCCCCAGAGTTGAGTCACCTGATCGGCTATAACAGCCGTCATAAATGCCGGGAAAACGGCATTGTAGCGGATACGCCCCACCAGGAAAAACTCCAGGCCAAACAGGGCGCCGGCCAGGGGCGTACCGAATACCGAACCGAAGCCCCCCGCTACGGCCGAAATAATCAACACCTTCCGGTCAGCCGCCGAAAGCCGTAGCGGCCGTGAAAACTGATCGACTATAGCCCCTGCCATTTGCAGGGCCGTACCCTCCCTGCCGGCAGATCCTCCGAAAAAATGCGTGGCAATAGTACCGATATACACGAGGGGCGCCATCCGGAACGGGATGATTTTTTCAGGACGGTGAATAGTATCAATCAGAAGATTATTGCCTGCCTCCGCTTCCCGCCCGAAATAGTGGTATAACAGGCCCACCAGGAAACCACCCAGGGGTAAAAAGATAATCAGCCGGGAATGAGCCTCCCGGAAATCAGTAGCCCAATCCAGCGAAATAAGAAAACCTGCCGAGGCACTGCCGATAAAAATCCCGGTAAGCAGGGAAACAAACAGCCATTTAAAAATATAGGGGAGCGCAGGGTATTTCCGGAAGAAAAATCGGGTCGTAATTTTTACTCTTTTACCAAATGACTTAGACATACCTTACCTGATTAAATTGTCATACATTTAATTAATCAGGCGTCATCAGCTTCGGAGAAGCGGTTGGGGAAGGAAGAACACCATTTCCTTTTTGCAAAGATAAATTGCTTTTCACTGATTTTTTTTGTATCTTACAGATTATATTTCAAACTTACGTGCTGTGAGTTAATCCGCGATACGAAAATGAGTGTGGAAACAGAAAAAGTGACTACGGAATACTATTCCGAGCAGGAGAAAAAAGAGATTGCCAAACGCTACCGGAAGATTCTGAAGGCAGCCAGGGCGCTGATCAAGGAGGGCGATGCAAAAATGATCCGGAAAGCCCTTTCTGTCAGCATGGACGCCCATAAGGAAATGCGGAGGAAATCAGGCGAACCTTACATATACCACCCGTTGGAGGTGGCCCTCATTTGCGTGGAGGAAATCGGCCTGGGCCCTACCTCCATTGTCTGTGCTCTGCTGCATGACGTGGTGGAAGACACCAGCATGACCCTTAAAGACATTGATAAGGCCTTCGGGCCGAAAGTAGCCCAGATCATAGACGGCCTGACCAAAATCGGCGAAAATTTTGAGCAAACCCAGTCGGCACAGGCCGAGAATTTCCGGAAAATGCTCTTAACGCTCTCCCAGGACGTACGTGTGATCCTGATCAAGCTGGCCGACCGCCTGCATAACATGCGCACGCTCGACAGCATGGCCAAAAATTCGCAGCTCAAGATTTCGAACGAAACCATCTATATCTATGCCCCCCTGGCCCACCGCCTCGGGCTCTACCAGATCAAGTCGGAGCTGGAAGACCTGTACCTGAAATACACGCACCCTGAAGAGTTTAAAGATATCACGGCCAGGCTGAATTCCAGCAAGGCTTCGCGCAAAAGGCTGATTGATAATTTCATGAAGCCCATTAAAAAAAGGCTGGAAGAGGCTAACCTTGATTTTTATATCAAAGGCCGTCCCAAGCATATTTATTCCATCTGGAAAAAACTGCAGAATACGAATATTCCTTTTGAAGGAATTTATGACCTTTTCGCCATCCGGATCATCCTGAAAGGTATTCCTATTGACGAAAAGGAGAAGGAAAAAGCCGCCTGCTGGCAGGCTTACTCCATCGTGACCGATGAATACCGTCCCAACCCTGACCGGCTCAAAGACTGGATTTCCACGCCGCGGTCTAACGGTTATGAATCACTGCACACCACCGTTATGAGCAATGCCGGCGTGTGGGTGGAAGTGCAGATCCGTACCGAACGGATGGATGAAATAGCCGAAAAAGGATACGCCGCCCACTGGAAATACAAGGGCAACAGCACCTCGCTCGACAAGCCCCTGGATCAGTGGATCAACCAGGTGCGGGACACCCTGGAAAGCGGCGACTCATCGGCCATTGAATTCATTGAAGACTTCCAGAGTAACCTCTTCAATGAAGAGATTTTCATTTTCACACCCAAAGGCGATCTTAAAGTACTTCGTAAAGGGGCTACCGTCCTTGATTTTGCCTTTGATATCCATACGGAGATCGGCAGAAAATGTACTGCAGGTAAGGTAAACGGCACCCTGATGCCTATCAGTCACGTACTGCAGAGCGGCGACCAGGTGGAAATCCTGACCACCAAAAACCAGAAACCCTCTGAAGACTGGCTGCGCTTTGTGGTCACCTCCAAAGCCAAAGCCCGGATCAAAGACCTTCTGAAGGAGTTCAACAAGGGGTACATCAGCGAAGGCAAGGAGATCATTAACCGCAAGCTTAAAAACCTGGGCATGGAGAATAACCTGGAGACCATTAACCAGCTCCGGGCCTACTTCAACAAAAAAGATTACAACGACCTCTTCTATGCCTTCGGCAAAGGACATAACCTGCCGGATGAGATCAGCAAATTCAAAAAAGAAAAAGAGGCCCTGGCCAACCGCCAGAAAAAAATAGAGCTGGATGAAAAAGCTTTCAAGGATGCCAAGTCTTTTGAGCGCGAGTTCAAAAAGGTGCAGGGGAATGACACCCTGCTGATTGGTGACGACATGCAGCAGATTGACTACGTTCTGGCCCGCTGTTGTAATCCTATTCCCGGCGACAATGTTTTCGGCTTCCTCACCATCAATGAAGGCATCAAGATTCACCGGAACAGTTGCCCTAACGCCCACCAGCTGCTTTCCAATTACGGAAACCGCGTCATCAAAGCCCGCTGGGCCAGCCAGATCGAAAAATCTTACCTGGTGACCATCAAGCTGAACGGTATTGACCGGGTAGGCCTGATCCAGGATATCTCAAAAGTTATCTCCAATGAGCTCCATATTAACATGAGAGGTATTTCGGTTGAAACTTTTGATGGTATATTTGAGGGGAAAATCAAAGTTTACGTTTTTGACACAAAACATCTGGATGAGCTTCTGCAGCGCCTTGAATTAATAGAAGGCGTCAGTAACGTATCAAGAGATGAAACACTATAGATGGAATGAATAAGATCATTATCCTTTCGTTACTTTTAATTCTTACAGGCCAGGCGGCCGCCCAGGAAACTGCAGACACGCTAATCGCAAAAAGAAATGTTTTCAGCTCTTCCGTTTACAGGAAAGGCGCCCGGCTTAATAATTCCATGCTTTTTGATCTCTATGCCAAATCCAAAGCATACGATGCTGAAAAACAGCTGAAAAACTCACGCATCCTGGTTCCTCTGGGTGCCGGCGTATCTGTGGCCGGGCTGGCCCTCAGCATTCATGCGCTGATGGGCACAAAACACACCGCCGTCATTGATAACGTGGAATACACCTACTTCAAAAGACCTGTGATTAACCTCCTGGGAGGGGTGGGTATGATGGCAGCCGGCATTTGTCTCATGGAATTCGGGAACGACAAACGGATGCAGTCTGTGGATCTCTATAACAAGAAGAAAAAACACGACGCCCTTCATACCCGCATCGGCTTCAATGAACAGGGCCTCCTGGGACTCAGGCTGTCTTTCTGACTTTACCTTTCAGATATTTAGATCAATTCTAAGTACTTAATTATTAATTTTGTAAGATCATCTGTTAAAATCTATGATCGCTGAAAAAAGTAATATCCAGGCTGTAAAGCAAATCTTTACCGCATACCTGGAAAATAAACAACTTCGGAAAACCCCCGAACGCTATGCTATTCTCGAAGAGATTTATAGCAGAGACGATCATTTTGATGTGGAGGACCTGTACATTTCCATGAAAAATAAAAAATACCAGGTAAGCCGCGCTACTGTTTACAACACCCTGGATCTGCTGGTAGAATGTGACCTGGTGGCCAAACACCAGTTCGGGAAGAATCTGGCCCAATATGAAAAATCCTACGGATTTAAGCAACATGACCACTTAATTTGCCTAGATTGCAGCAAAGTTCTGGAATTTTGTGATCCCAGAGTTCAATCCATCCAGAATATGGTTGGTGATCACCTGAATTTCAATGTATTACATCATTCTCTGATTTTTTACGGCTCCTGCCGGAATTCAGAATGTGAAAACAAAATTGGCAAATAATTTAAATAACTGGTTTCAAAAATGGTTGATATTCTACTAGGCCTTCAATGGGGTGATGAAGGTAAAGGGAAGATTGTGGACGTTCTGGCTCCTCAGTACAAAGTAGTAGCCCGGTTTCAGGGCGGCCCCAATGCAGGACATACCCTTGAGTTCGAAGGAAAAAAGCACGTCTTACACCAGATTCCTTCCGGTATTTTCCGGCCCGACAGCATTAATATTATCGGAAACGGGGTAGTTCTGGACCCCATCATCTTCAGGAAAGAGATTGAGGCCCTGGCGCCTTATAATATAGATTTCAGCAAAACACTGTTTATCTCTAAAAAAACAGCTATCATCATTCCTACGCACCGTTTGCTGGATGCCGCTTCTGAAAAGGCCAAGGCGGAAGCCAAGATTGGTTCTACCCTGAAAGGGATCGGGCCTTCCTACGCCGATAAGATTTCACGCCAGGGGCTGCGGCTCGGAGATATCCTTTCCCCTTCTTTTAAAGACAAATATCAGAAGCTGGTAGAAGCGCATAAGCGGATGCTGGACTTTTACCGGTTTGAATATGACCTGGCGGAAGCAGAGCAGGAATTCTTCCGGGCACTGGAATTTATCAAAGGCTTTAACCTGGTAGAAAGTGAATACCTGATCAATAAAAAACTGGCAGAATCCGGTACCCGTGTGCTGGCGGAAGGAGCCCAGGGCTCACTGCTGGATGTGGATTTCGGGTCCTACCCTTTTGTGACCAGCTCCAACACCACCGCCGCGGGTGTTTGTTCAGGCCTGGGGATATCGCCCTCTAAAATAAGTGAGGTATACGGTATATTCAAAGCCTATTGTACCCGCGTGGGCTCAGGGCCTTTCCCTACCGAATTATTCGATGAAACCGGGGAAAGAATGCGGCAGGAAGGTCGTGAATTCGGAAGCACCACCGGACGGCCCAGGAGATGCGGCTGGGTGGACCTGCCTACTTTAAAATATTCGATCATGCTGAACGGGGTAACCCAGCTGGTCATGATGAAAGTAGATGTGCTCAGTATTTTCGATGAAATACAGGTTTGTACGCATTATGAATTGCCTGACGGTACCATCACGGATGAACTGCCTTACGACATGACCGACATCGTCATAAAGCCGGTTTATGTCACCCTTCCCGGCTGGAAGCAGTCATTGGAGCGCATCACTTCATTTGAAGACATGCCGGCAGAGCTGAAAGCCTACACGGCTTACCTGGAAAGAGAACTCAAAACGCCGGTTACCTATGTTTCTACCGGCCCTGACAGGAGTGCCACCTTATCGCGGAATCCGGAATTATGAATCGTTCCTTAGCTTCTTTTGTATTTACGGGAGAAACCCTTTTTAATATTAAGGGACCGATAGCTGCAAAAGAAGCTAAGCTACCGGTACTTCCGCCCAAAAAAGTCCTTTCAAAAAACACCCTGGTGCTGGTTGATTTTTTACCGGATACTGACCGCGAATTTCTTACAAAAATTATGGGTTCTGCCGGTGTTTCACCCGAAGAAATGGAAATTCTTGTGCAGCAGCAATTCCCGGAATATGATCTGCTGGCCCTGCAGCAGGTAACAAAAATTATCGCTTTCGGCGACTTTTCCGAAGTTCTTCAATTGTCCGGAAAGCCGGCAAAATACAGCCCGGTCACACATGCCGGCGCAAAAATTCTTATAGCAGATGCGCTGACAGCCGTAGGTCAGAACCTGGCCGGTGAGAAAAGAAACTTATGGAACGCGCTTAAAGAAATGTACGGTCTGGGCTGATTATCTTTTTTATTCCCGTTACATATTGCTAATTTTGCACTTTCCGTTATAATGGAGTCAATATGCAAAGGAATTTCTTATTTATACTGGTGATCCTGATGGCTACCGCCTGTGCGAGAAGAGCCACTCCTTCCGGAAGCGGTTCTTCAGGGCAGCTTGCCAACTATTCGGAAGACATTCATCATCTTCTTCCCCGTTACGACGATATGGAATCCGGTAAAAAAACGGAAGAACGGGAGGAAACAAGCACGGCTGAGCCGGTGAGCACCGCCTTTTCTGATGATAATGAGAAAGTGAACGCAGCCCTCGAAAAAATCATTGAACATAACAAGACCTACAATAACGGCCAGGGGTTCCGGATACAGGTATTTGCAGGAAACTCCCGGGCCGATTTTGAAAATGCCAAAAGCTATATGCTCCGGAATTTCCCTCAACTGGAAATTTACGAGTCGTACAGCCAGCCCACTTACCGCATACGGGTAGGAGATTTTCTCTATTACCAGGATGCCGAAAAATACAGCAGTTCGCTCAGGCAGAGGTTTGGCACAACACGCATAGTGAGTGAAAAGATAAACATAAAAAAGGCACTGAATTCGAAGTGAAAAAAGCATTAATAACCGGCGTAACCGGACAAGACGGGGCATATCTTGCCGAATTTCTTCTCCAGAAAGGGTATGAAGTACACGGCATAAAAAGAAGGGCCTCCTTATTCAATACAGACAGGATAGATCACCTGTACAAAGACCTCCATGAAGGAAACGTTCACTTTAAGCTTCATTACGGAGATTTGAGTGACTCTACCAATATCATCCGGATCATCCAGGAGGTGCAGCCCGATGAAATCTATAACCTCGGGGCCATGTCGCACGTAAAAGTAAGCTTTGACGAACCGGAATATACCGCCCAGGTAGACGGCATCGGAACCTTACGGATACTGGAAGCCGTACGCCTCCTGGGGCTTACTGAAAAAACCCGGATTTACCAGGCTTCTACCTCAGAATTATACGGACTGGTGCAGGAAGTACCGCAATCGGAGAAAACGCCGTTTTATCCGCGCTCTCCCTATGCCGTGGCTAAAATGTATGCGTACTGGATAACGGTTAACTACCGCGAAGCCTACAATATGTATGCCTGTAACGGCATCCTGTTTAACCACGAATCACCGTTACGGGGAGAGACTTTCGTAACCCGTAAGATTACCCGTGCCGTGGCTCAGATCGCCCTGGGCCAGGAAGACTGCCTTTACCTGGGAAACCTGAATGCCAAACGCGACTGGGGCCATGCCCGCGACTACATCGAAGCCATGTGGCTTATCCTGCAGCAGGAGGAGCCGGAAGATTTTGTGATTGCTACCGGCATCACTACTACGGTTCGTGACTTTGTAAAAATGGCCTTTGAAAAAGTAGGTATTACCCTGGAATTTAAAGGAGAAGAAGAGAAGGAAGAGGCTTTTGTGGTTTCCTGCTCTCTCCCGGAATACCAACTGCCTGCAGGTAAAAGAGTATTGGCCGTAGACCCGGTTTATTACCGGCCTACCGAAGTAGAGCTGCTGATAGGCGACCCTACCAAAGCCAAAACAAAACTGGGCTGGAAACCGGAATACGACCTGCCCCGGCTGGTAGACGAAATGGTTGCCGCCGACCTCCGGTATTTCAGCAACCGCCCCGCCTACAACAAAGCAGGCCTGAAAGCACAAACCGTCAATCGTCAATCATAAATCGTCAACCGTAAATAATACATATGATTTATCCCATCATAGCCTACGGAGCATCTGTATTGCGAAAAAAATGCACAGATATCGCCCAGGGTGAGCTGGACGTGAAGCAGATCTCTGATAATATGTTTGAAACCATGTATGGCGCCTCCGGAGTGGGACTGGCCGGTCCGCAGGTCAATCTGCCCTACCGGATTTTTGTTGTAGACGGCGAAGTAATCAATAACGGAGCCGAAACCGAAGACGATATTGACCCGGACCTGGTGGGCTTCAAAAAAACCTTTATCAATGCCCGGATTCTGGAAGAGACCGGTGAGCCCTGGGCCTACGAAGAAGGCTGCCTGAGCATTCCCGGCGTAAGAGCCGATGTATACCGCAGACCCGTGATCACCATCCGTTACTTCGATACCGACTGGACAGAGCACACCGAAACCTTCAAGGGAATGGCTGCGCGTATCATCCAGCATGAATATGACCACATTGAAGGTGTACTTTTCACCGATCACCTGGCTCCTCTGAAAAAGCAGATGCTCCGCAAAAAACTGGGCATGATTCAGAAGGGGGTAGTAGATGCCGATTACAAAATGAAGTTTCTTTGAAACCTCTCTTAAACATAGCTCTCCTGCAGGAAGACCTGGTCTGGGAAGACCCTTCCGCTAACCATCGCCTGGCGGAGAGCTATTTTACGGCAGATTCCCCCGCCACCGATCTCATTGTTCTTCCTGAAATGTTTTCTTCGGGTTTTACCCGGGATTTTTCAGAAACGCCCCCGTACCCTTCCCTTTCCTGGATGAAAGAACTGGCTGCCAACCGTAACTGTGCAGTCTACGGCAGCGTGGCGGTTACCGAAGATTCCGCAGCGTATAACCGCGGTTTCTGGGTAAACCCGGACGGCTCTTTTGAACAGTATGACAAACGCCATCTTTTCACTTACGGCAAAGAACACCTGTCCTTTCAGCCGGGCAGCACCCTGCTGCATACCGGTATAGGTCCGTGGTCTTTCCGGCCCCTGATCTGCTATGATCTGCGTTTCCCGGTCTGGAGCCGGAATGTGAAGCCGCATTACGATGTGCTGATCTACATTGCTTCCTGGCCCGCCGTGAGAAAAGAAGCCTGGAAAGCCCTGCTGAAAGCCCGGGCCATTGAAAACCAGTGTTACGTGATCGGGGTAAACCGGCTGGGCACAGACGGCTACGGGCTGGAATATTCCGGCGACTCCTGCGTTATTGATTTCAAAGGAGAGCTGCTGCTGGATGCCGCAGCCCGGAAGGGCCGTTTTGACGTCACCCTTCCCTGGCAGGACCTTCATGATTTCCGGCAGAAATTCCCTTTCCTGGAGGACGCCGATAAGTGGCAGCTCACTCACTTCAGCGCCAAATGATTATAATCATTCAGCAGCTTCCTCAGAAATACAGGGTCCGGCTCATCTGAGCTCTGCCGCGTCTTCAGACGCAGGCAGGGTGTATTGCGGTCTCTGACCGCATAGCATAGGGTATCCTTATTTAATGTAAGTAATTTGTAGTTAGGGTATTACTAATAAAAATAACCCCGAAAATGGCCAATTTCTTGGTATTTCGGGGTTTTTTGTGTATTTTGATATCGCCAAACACCTCA
>Ga0222429_100332_pt1 | contig 45481 bp, 31 predicted proteins | sample 1B50Ametagenome_FD_182475 | JGI IMG/M metagenome (GOLD analysis project Ga0222429, IMG submission 182475) | Enriched microbial communities from leaf-cutter ant dump, University of Wisconsin, Madison, United States - 1B50A (version 2) | ecosystem: Environmental > Terrestrial > Nest > Insects nest...
GACATGGTCTCGCGGTCGCGGATTTCGCCGATCAGGATCACGTCCGGCGCCTGGCGCAGCGCGTTTTTCAGCGCCGTCTGCAGCGACTGCGTGTCGCTGCCGATCTCGCGCTGGTTGACGATGGACTTCTTGTTCTTGAACTGGTATTCAACCGGGTCTTCCACCGTCAGGATGTGGCCTGTCAGGGCCGCGTTGCGCTCGTCGATCATGGCCGCCAGCGTGGTGCTCTTGCCCGAGCCGGTGGCGCCCACGACCAGGATCAGGCCGCGCTTTTCCATGATCAGCTCGCTCAGCACCGGCGGCAGGCTGAGCGTGGACAGCTGCGGAATGTCCTGCGTGATGAAGCGGATCACCACGGCGTAGCTGCCGCGCTGGCGCATGGCGCTGACACGAAAGCGCCCCACGCCGGTCAGCGGCACGCCCATGTTCAGCTCGCCGGTCTCCTCCAGCTCCTCCACGCGGTCGGGCGGGACGATCTCGGCCAGCAGGTTGCGCGGCGCGTCGGGCGGCAGTACCTGGTTGTTGATCGGCACGCATTCGCCGTTGATCTTGATCAGCGCCGGCGCGTGGGCCGACAGGTAGACGTCGGAAGCCTTCTTCTCCGCCATCAGGCGCAGGATTTTTTCCATCGTGCTCATCGTCATTCCCTCCGTTTAGGCCGCGCCGGCGCCTGGCGCCAGGCGTGAAAATCAGTCGCGCAGCAGATCGTTCAGGCTGGTGGTCGAGCGCGTCTTGGCGTCCACCTTCTTGACGATGATGGCCGCGTACATGCTGTAGCGCCCGCCGTCCTTGGGCAGGCTGCCGCTGACCACCACCGAGCCGGCGGGCACGCGCCCATACAGCGTCTCGCCCGTGGCGCGGTCGTAGATGGGGGTGCTCTGGCCGATGTACACACCCATGCTGATGACCGAGTTCTCCTCGACGATCACGCCCTCGACCACTTCGGAGCGCGCGCCGATGAAGCAGTTGTCCTCGATGATGGTGGGGCTGGCCTGCAGCGGTTCGAGCACCCCGCCCAGGCCCACGCCGCCCGACAGGTGCACGTTCTTGCCCACCTGCGCGCACGAGCCGACGGTGGCCCAGGTATCGACCATGGTGCCCTCGTCGACGTAGGCGCCGATGTTCACGTAGCTGGGCATCAGGATCGCGCCCCTGGCAATGAAGCTGCCGCGGCGCGCCACGGCCGGCGGCACCACGCGCACGCCGCTGGCGGCGATCTCGTCGGCCGACATCTGGCCGAACTTGGTCGGCACCTTGTCGAAGAAGGCCAGCTCGCCGGCCTGCATCAGTGCGTTGTCCTTCAGGCGGAACGACAGCAGCACGGCCTTCTTGATCCACTGGTGCACCGTCCATTGGCCCACGCCCGTGCGGGTGGCCACGCGCAGGCGCCCGGCGTCGAGTTCGGTGACGACATGCTCCACGGCGTCCAGCACCTCCTTGGGAGCGGCGGCGGGCGAAAGGCTGGAGCGGTTGTCCCAGGCGTTGTCGATCAGGGTTTGCAGTTGTTGTGTCATGGCTTGCGTCAGCTACGCGATTGGATGAATTGAACGATGCGCTGCGCGGCCTCCATGCATTCGTCGGCCTCGGCCACCAGGGCCATGCGCACGCGCTGGGCGCCGGGGTTGGCGCCATCGGCCGTGCGGGCCAGATAGCTGCCCGGCAGCACCGTGACATTGTATTGAGCCAGCAGCGCCTGCGCGAACGCGGTGTCGCTCAGGCCCAGCGCGTCGGGCACCCTGGCCCACAGGTAGAAGCCGGCGTCGGGCAGCTGCACGTCTATCACCTGGGCCAGCAGCGGCGTGACCTGGGCGAACTTGCGCCGGTACAGCGCGCGGTTCTCCTGCACGTGGGCCTCGTCGCTCCAGGCGGCCAGGCTGGCGGCCTGCACGGCAGGCCCCATGGCGCTGCCGTGGTAGGTGCGATACAGCAAGAACGCCTTGACCAGTGCCGCGTCGCCCGCGACGAAGCCGCTGCGCAGGCCCGGCACGTTGCTGCGCTTGGACAGGCTGGTGAAGGCCAGCAGGTTGCGGAAATCGCCGCGTCCCAGGCGCGCCGCGGCCTCCAGGCCGCCCAGCGGGGGCTCGTCGCGGAAGTAGATCTCGCTGTAGCACTCGTCCGAGGCGATGACGAAGCCGTGCCTGTCGCTCAGGGCAAACAGCTTTTCCCATTCGGCCAACGGCATGACCGCGCCCGTGGGGTTGCCGGGCGAGCAGACGAAGAGCAGTTGCGTCGTCCGCCACACGGACTCGGGCACGCTGTCCCAATCCACGGCAAAGTTGCGCGTCGCATCCACCGGGGCGTAGTACGGCGTGGCGCCCGCCAGCAGGGCCGCGCCCTCGTAGATTTGGTAGAAGGGGTTCGGGCAGACCACCGTGGCGCCCGCACGGCCGGGGTCTATGATGGTCTGGGCAAAGGCGAACAGCGCCTCGCGCGAACCGTTGACCGGCAACACCTGCGTGGCCGCGTCCACCGCCAGCCCGTAGCGGCGCTGCAGCCAGCCGGCAAACGCTTCGCGCAGGCGCGGCTCGCCCGCCGTGGACGGATAGCTGGCCAGGCCTGCCAGGCCGGCGGTGAGGGCGTCCTTGATGAATGGAGGGGTGGCGTGGCGCGGCTCGCCAATGCCCAGGCTGATGGGACGGTACGCGGGCGCGGGGACGATCCCCGCAAAAAGCTGCCGCAGCCGCTCGAACGGGTATGGCTGCAGATGGGAGAGCAGGGGATTCATGGAGGCCGATTATCAGCCAAGGCAGCGCGCGCCCCAGGCACGGGGACGATGGCGTCGGCACTTTGGCATACTTGGCCCATGGTTGAATTCAAATGTTTGAATAGTTACCATAAGTATCAAAAACCAACGGGGTATGCTGCCCCGCGCCATCGGCGGCACGTATGAAGACGGAGGCATGCGCAATGCGGGATACCTTTATCCTTCGGCCAGGATTGATGCTCATGCGCAGGCTGCGCCTCGCGGGGAAATTCCTGTTGCTGGGCGCGGCCAGCGTGCTGGCCCTGCTGGTTGCCGCCGGCGCGTGGAATACGGCGGGCTGGCAGGGTGGGGCCGCGTGCGTTGTTGCGGCGCTGGTGCTGCTGTACCTGATCGCCGCCCTGTGGGCCAGCCTGGCGGGCGACCTGGGCCGGCTCGGCGGGGTGATGGACAAGGCAGCGCACGGCGACCTGAGTGCGCGCACGGCGCTGCAAGGGGCGGACGAACTCGCGCAAATGGGGCAGCAGCTCGACCAGATGGTGCGCACGCTGTCGGCCATGGTCGCCGACATCCGCAGCAACGCCGCCCTGGTGGCGCACGCGGGGCGCAACCTGGTCGAGGGCAACCAGGATCTGGCCGACCGCACCGAGCAGCAGGCCGCCAATCTGGAGCAGACCGCAGCCAGCGTGGAGCAGCTCTCCAGCGCCGTGACCCGCAACGCCGAGGTGTCCGGCATTGCCGACCAGCAGGCCGTGCAGGTGCGGCAGACGGCGGAAAGCGGCGCCCAGACCATGAGCCAGGCGGTGGCGTCCGTGCAGGGCATACAGCACGACGCGCGGCGCATGGGCGAGATCATCGGCGTGATCGACGGCATTGCCTTCCAGACCAACATCCTGGCGCTCAACGCCGCCGTGGAAGCCGCGCGCGCCGGCGAGCAGGGCCGCGGCTTTGCCGTGGTGGCCGCCGAAGTGCGCACCCTGGCTGGCCGGTCCGCCCAGGCAGCGCGCGAGATCCGGGGGCTGATCGAGGCCACCATCGGCCAGATCGAGGCCAGCGCGGCGCTGATCGATTCGGCCGGCAGCGGCATTGCCGACATGACGCAGGGCATGCGCGGCGTGGCCACGCACGTCAGCGAGATATCGCGTTCGGTCAGCGAGCAAGGCGCGGGGTTCCGGGAGATCAGCACGGCCATCCAGCAGCTCGACCAGATCACGCAGCGCAACGCGGCCATGGTGAGCGAAAGCCTGCACCATGCGCAGGCGCTGCAAAACCGCGCGTCCACCTTGTCGCAGGCGGTGCAGGCCTTCCGGCTGCAGCAAGGAACGGCCGAGGAAGCCATGGCCCTGGTCGAACGTGCGGCGGCTGCCGCGCAGGGCCGGTCCAATCAGGCCTTCCTGCAGGCTCTGACCGACCCGGCCCAGCCCTACCATGACCGCGACATGTACGTCTTCGTGCTGGATGCGCAGGGTACCTACCTGGCCTTTGGCGGCAATCCGGCCAAGGTGGGAACGCGCGTGCAGGACGTGCCCGGCGTGGCCGGCGACCAGTTGCTGCGCGACATCGTCGCCCAGGCCGAGCGCGGCCCGGGCTGGGTGGAATACGACATCACCAATCCTCTGTCGGGCGCGGTGCAGACCAAGATGTCCTTCGTCCAGCGCGCAGGGGACAACTACCTGGGCTGCGGCGTCTACAAGACCTTGGCCGGCTAGGCGGCCGTAGCGCGCTGCGCCCTGGCGCGGGCCAGCGCGGCGGCGATGGCTGCCTGCTTTGCGTCGGGTGCCGGCTTGGCGCTGGATTCTGGCGCGGCGCCAGCGGGTTGCGGCACGGCCTGCTTTTCGTCCTCGCGAGCCAGACGCTGACTGCGCAGGTGGTAGCGGTTGCGTGCCTGGTCGGCCTGCTGCACTGACCATGCGGCCCAGCCGCTGGCTTGGCCGCTGGCGTTTTCCATGCGGATGCAATCGACCGGGCAGGCCGGCACGCACAACTCGCAGCCCGTGCAGTGCTCTGGAATGACGGTGTGCATGCGCTTGTTCAGGCCCAGGATCGCGTCGGTAGGGCAGGCCTTGATGCACAGCGTGCACCCGATGCACCAATCCTCGTCGATCACGGCCACGCTGCGCGACCCTTCCAGGCCGTGGGCCGGATCCAGCGCAATGATGGGTTGGCCCGTGAGCACGGCCAGCCGCGCCACGCCTTGATCCCCTCCTGGGGGGCAGCGGTTGATCGGCGCCTCTCCCCGGGCCACGGCCTGGGCGTAGCCGGCGCAGTCGGCAAAGCCGCAGCGCTGGCATTGCGTCTGGGGCAGGGCCGCGTCGATGCGGCTCGCCAGATCGGCGCCAGCAGCCAAGGGGGAGGACACGGCCAGCGGCATGGACAGGTTTCAGGCCGCGCGCGCGCGCACGGCGGCGGGTTGCCTGGCCACGGTCGGCTGTTGGCGCAAGATGAAATCGCGCACCTGGGGATAGACCTGCTCGCGCCAGCGCCGGCCGCTGAAGATGCCGTAGTGGCCCGCGCCCTTGACGTCAAGGTGCTGGCGGCTGGCCTTCGGTATGCCGGTGCACAGGTCCTGCGCGGCGCGCGTCTGGCCAGAGCCGGAGATGTCGTCGAGTTCGCCCTCGATCGTCAGCAGCGCGGATTGGGCAATGTCCTGCGGACGCACGCGCTCGACCTCGCCGCCGGGCGCGCGTACGTCCCAGGTGCCGCGCACCAGGGCAAAGTCCTGGAACACCAGCTTGATGGTCTCCAGGTAGTAGTCGGCGTCCATGTCCAGCACGGCGTTGTATTCGTCGTAGAACTTGCGGTGCGCCTCGGCGCTGGCGTCGTCGCCGCGGATCAGGTTCTTGAAGTAGTCGTAGTGGCTGGTGGCGTGGCGGTCCGGGTTCATGGCCACGAAGCCGCTGTGCTGCAGAAAGCCCGGGTAGACGCGGCGCCCCGCACCGGGGAAATTGCCCGGCACGCGGTAGATCACGTTGTTCTCGAACCATTCGAAGCTGTGCTGCGTGGCCAGGTTGTTCACCGCAGTGGGCGAGCGGCGCGCGTCGATGGGGCCGCCCATCATGGTCATGGACAGCGGCGTGGGCTCGCCCCGGCTGGCCATCAGCGAAACCGCGGCGAGCACCGGCACGGTGGGCTGGCACACGCTCATCACGTGGCAGTTGCCGTACACCTTCTGCAGGTGCCGGATGAAGTCCTGCACGTAGTTGACGTAGTCGTCCAGGTGGAACTCACCGTCTTCGAGCGGCACCGTGCGTGCGTTCTTCCAGTCGGTGATGTAGACCTTGTGCCCTCCCAGCATGGTGCGCACGGTTTCGCGCAGCAGCGTGGCGTAATGGCCCGACAGCGGCGCCACGACGAGCACCACGGGCTGCTGCTTGAGCTTGCCCAGCGTGGCCGGATCGTCGGAAAAGCGCTTGAAGCGGCGCAGCTCGCAAAAGGGCTTGTCGAGCTCGACGCGCTCGTGGATTGCGACGCTGACGCCGTCCACGTCCACCGTGCGGATGTCGAAGGACGGTTTTTCGTAGTCCTTGCTCAGGCGATAGAGCAATTCATAGCCTGCCGACAGGCGCTGTGCGGCCTGCGTCTGGCTGAAGGGATACAGCGGATTGCCGTAGAACTTGGCGGTGGCCTGCGCCAGATCGGCGAAGGGCTCCATCAAGCTGCGCTGGGTCTCGTAGAGGGTATACAGCATGGGACGACCTTTTTTGTGCAGTGCAATATACCCTGGTTGTATCGGATTGTTTGACCTCCGATCAAGGATTTTGGCGACAAAAAAGGCTAGGGGAACTACGTAGACAAGCGTTCAAATCAACCAAATTGATAGCTGCATAGCGCATATTAATAAGGCAATAGGAGTGTTTTAATCCTGTTGTAACCATGCCTCAAAAGCTTCGCGCGCGCTGGTGCGCAGCGCGCGGCGAAAAACCGTTTTGTCGCCCAGGTACAGGCAATGGCGGATGACGGTGAAGGGCGTGAGGATGCTGTCCGGACTTTGCGCTTCATGGAACTGCTTGTAGCGCTTGACCGTGCCGATGGTCTCGCGCATCAGGGAATTCAGGCGTGCGCGGGTGATGCCGGGAAGCCAGGCGCGCACGTCGTCCACGAACAGGTCTACCTTGCGCGCGTCGAAATCGTGATCCTTGAAGAAGTGCTGCGCGATCTTCAAAAAGGTGAAGGCGTTGAGTTCGCTGCCCGGTGCGCTGGCGCGGCTGTCGGGCTCAGGCTCGGGCTGGTCGGTCTCGTCGGGCGCGCGCAGCAGCTCCGCCGCGGTGGCGTCGCGGATCTGGCGAAACTCCCGGTCGGCCAGCTCGAACAGGGCCGACAGTACGTTGATGCGGCGCCTGAGTTCCGCAGGTATCGATTTCTTGTACTTGATCTTGTGGTCCAGCACGCTCCACGAATCCTGGATGATGGTGCGCACCTGCAGTTCCAGCGGCTGGTGCGCGATGGCTGCGCTGGGGGCGCCCGCGGCCTGCGCCGCGTTCAGGCGCAAGTCCAGGTGCAGGCCCATGTAGCCGAACGACGACGCCGTCGCCTGCGCCGCGCTGACCTTGTCGGTCACGTCCATCACGTCGTAGTGCGACTGGACGATCTGGGCCACTTTGTCCAGCTCGTCCTCGTACAGGCAGACCACGCGCACGCCGATCAGGTCGGTGATGTAGTGATGGATCTCGTAGGGCGTGGCGTTTTCCTCCAGCGCCGCGCGGTACTTGCGTGCAAACTTGCGCACGCATTCGCCACGCTCCTTGACGCGCCCTTCCACCTTGGCGATGTCGATGTGCCGCGCCTTGCCCAGGATGGACTGCAGCAGCGCCACGTGGAAGGCGCAGGCCTGCTGCAGCGCCGCGTGCTCGCGCGTGTAATAGGCATGGAACGCGGCTTCCTCGCGCGATGCATATGAATGTTCGTGAACGGGCATATCGGCCAGAATAAGGGGGTGGACGCTGCGTGGGGATCGACCGGTGCGAGACCAGTGCGACGTTCCCTATTGTCATGCCGCCAGGGCTGTGCGACGCTGGAACCCTACATGAACGACCCGACGCCTCACGTCAAGCCATCGGCCCGCCTGCCCAGTCTGTGGCACCCCGGCATGGCAGCCGCGCCACTGCTGGCGCTGGTGCTGCTCACCGCGACCTACCTGTTCTGGCGCAATGCCGAGGAACAACTGCACGATCGGCGCAACCAGGTCTTTGCCAACGCGGCAGACCGGCTGGAGTCGAACCTGCTCGACCGCATGACCACCTTCGAGATGGTGCTGCGCGGCATACAGGGCTATTACGAAGGCTCCGACGAAATCGATCACAAGGAATTCCTGACCTATTACAAGGCCTTGCAACTGGCGCAGACGTGGCCGGATCTCCAGGACATCGCGCTGCTGGCCAGCGTTCCCGCTGAGCAGCTGGCAAGGCACGAAGCCTCGATGCGCAGCCTTGGCCCGCCGGACTACCGCGTGCACCCACCGGAGGGCCGAAGGCTGCACGCTCCCGTGACGCACCTGGAGCCCTTGACCCCGGACAGCCAGTTCACGCTGGGGTTCGACGCCATGGCCCGGCCCGCATGGCGCGCGGCCCTGCTGCGCGCGCGCGACACGGGGGCCATGGCCCTGAGCAGCCCGCTGCGCGACATGCAGGGCACGGCGCTGCTGTCCATGTCCCTGCCGCTGTTCGGCCACGGCCTGCCGCGCGGCACGCTGGCCGAGCGCGAGCGCAACTGCACGGGCTGGGTGGCGGCGCGGTTTCGCCTGTCCGACGTGATCGAGGGTCTGCTGCAGGAGTCCGACAGCGACCTGGCCCTGGCCATCCACGACGGCCCGGCGGTTGCCGGCGGCGAACTGATCTATGCCTCGCGCAAGGACTATGCCCCGGGCACCGTCAATGCCGGGCTGGAGTCGGTGCGCAGCCTGGACATCGGCGGGCGGCGCTGGACGCTGGTGCTGTATCCGTTGCCGGCGTTCGCGCAGCGCTTCGGCGATGCCTGGCACCACGCCATCGCCTTGCTGGGCGTGGCCTTCAGCCTGCTGGCGGGCTGGTTCCTGGGCATGCAGGTCAATGCGCGCAGGCACGCCATGGCCTTGGCGCGCGGCATGACGGGCGAGCTGCGCGGCGCACGCGACGCGTTGGAAGACATCCTCAACGCCGTGCCGGATCTGCTGCTGGAGCTGGACGCTCAGGGGCGCATCTACCACCTGCGCTCCGCGCGCGCCGACATGGCCTACGTGCCGCCCCAGGCGCAGGTCGGCAACCTGGTCAGCGAAGTGCTGCCGCCCCAGGCCACGGCCCAGTTCATGCAGGCGCTGGCGGACGCCGCGGCGCACAACTATTCCGAGGGCCGCCAGTACTGCCTGACCATGCCCTCGGGCACGCACTGGTTCGAATTGTCGGTGGCGCGCAAGGAAAGCGGCGTGCAGCCGCTGGCCGACGCCGGCCAGGCGCGCTTCATCGCCCTGGTGCGCGACGTCAGCCGCCGGCACGAGGCGGAAGCCGCAATGCACCACATGGCGCACTTCGACGCCCTGACCGGCATGCCCAACCGCCGGCTGCTGCAGCAGCAGATGCTGGTGGCGCTGCAGGCCGCGCGCAGCCACGAGGAGCCCGGCGCGCTGTTCTATGTGGATCTGGACAACTTCAAGCAGATCAACGACGCACGCGGCCACGAGGTGGGAGACGCGCTGCTGGTGCAGGCCGCGCAGCGCCTGCGCACGCAGGCCGGATCGGAGCACATCGTGGCGCGGTTGGGGGGCGACGAATTCGTGGTGCTGGCGCCCCGGCTCGGCACCACGCTCGAAGGCGCGCGCCAGCAGGCGCTGCAGCTGGCGCAGCTGCTGCACGAAAGCATGGACGCGCCCTACGACGTGGACGGGGTGCAGTACAGCAGTTCCGCCAGCATCGGCGTGACGCTCTTCCCCAAGGGCGGAGAGGGCGTGGCCGACCTGCTGCGCGAGGCCGATACGGCCATGTTCCACGCCAAGGCCCAGGGACGCAACCAGGTATGCATGTTCGAGGCCGGCATGCATGCGCGGGTGCAGGAACGCCTGGCGCTGGTGCAGGATTTGAAGAGCGCGGTGGTCGACGACGCTCTGCTGGCCTTTGCCCAGCCCCAGGTCGATGGCCGGGGGCGCGTCGTCGGCGCCGAGCTGCTGCTGCGCTGGAACGACGCGCAGCGCGGTTTCGTGCCGCCGGCCAGCTTCATTGCCGTGGCCGAGGAAACCGGGCTGATCGAGCGCATTGGCGCGCGCGTGCTGCAGCAGGCGTGCGCCGCCCTGGCGCAGTTGCAGCGGCAGGGGCGGGCCATGACGATTTCGGTCAACGTCAGCCCGCGCCAGTTCCGCCAGCCCGATTTCGTCGCCCAGGTGCGCCAGGCACTCGACGATTGCGGCGCGCAGGCGCATGGGCTGCTGCTGGAGGTGACCGAAAGCCTGCTGATCGAGAACTGGCAGGACACGGCGCAGCGCATGAACGAGCTGGTGGCGCTGGGCGTGCGCTTTTCCATCGACGACTTCGGCACGGGCTATTCCAGCCTGGCCTACCTCAAGCGCCTGCCGCTGTACGAGCTGAAGATCGACAAGAGCTTTGTGCAGGACGTGCCGCGCGACATGAACGATGCGACCATCGTCAAGGCCATCCTCTCGGTGGCGCGCCACCTGCGCCTGCGCGTGGTGGCAGAAGGCGTGGAGACGCAGGAGCAGGCCGACTTCCTGACGGCCAACCACTGCGACGGCCTGCAGGGCTACCTGTATGGCCGCCCGGAGCCGCTGCAGGACTGGCTGGGCCGGTTTGACAAATAGCGAAAAAGTGCGTCAGAAGCACGTCAGGCGGGGGGGCGGGTACGCGCCAGCGCCATGACGTCGCGCGCACCCAGGTGCTTGTTGCGGTGGTCGCTCCACACCTGGCGCCAGCGCCGTGCGCCGGGCAGGCCCAGGCGCAGGCCCAGCATGTGGCGGGCTATTGCATACCAGTGCGTGCCATGCTGCGCGGCTTCACGCTCCATGTAGGCCACCATGTCTTCCTCCACCTGCTCGCGCGTCAGGGCGCTGGGCGCGCCGCCGTGGAAGGCCTCGTCCCAGCGCGAGAGCCACCAGGGGTTGTGGTAGGCCTCGCGGCCGACCATCACGCCGTCGAGCAGGGCCAGCTGCGCGTGCACGGCAGCGTCGTCCTTGATGCCGCCGTTGAGGGCGATCACCAGTTGCGGAAAGTCACGCTTGAGCCGGGCCACCACGTCGTAGCGCAGCGGCGGGATTTCGCGGTTCTCCTTCGGACTCAGGCCCTTGAGCCAGGCATTGCGCGCGTGCACGATGAACACGCGGCAGCCGGCGTCGGCCACGGCGCCGACGAAGTCGCGCACCAGGCCGTAGCCTTCCTCACGGTCGATGCCGATGCGGTGCTTGACGGTGACGGGCACCTGCACCGCATCCGCCATGGCCTTGACGCAGTCGGCCACCAGCGCCGGCTCGCGCATCAGGCAGGCGCCGAAGGCGCCGCGCTGCACGCGCTCGCTGGGGCAGCCGCAGTTCAGGTTGATCTCGTCGTAGCCCCAGTCCTGGCCCAGCCTGGCCGCGCGGGCCAGGTCGTGCGGCTCGCTGCCGCCCAGCTGCAGCGCCACCGGGTGTTCGGCGGCGTCAAAGCGCAGGTGGCGCGCCACGTCGCCGTGCAGCAGCGCGCCAGTGGTCACCATCTCGGTGTAGAGCAGCGCATGGCGGCTCAGCCGCCGGTGGAAGTAGCGGCAGTGGCGGTCCGTCCAATCGAGCATCGGCGCCACGCTCGTGCGCCAGGGGGAGTGTGGTTCTTGGGCAGCGCCGCCGGCGGCAGGCCTGGTCGTTTCATCCATCCCCGGATTGTCCCACCAGCGCCTGCGCCAATCCGCTGGCGCGCTCGGTTGGCTGGCGCACTGCCTGGGCCAGCAGGCCTGGCTGCGGCTCGACCAGGGTGAAGGCGCTGCGCGCGCGGGTGATGCCGGTGTAGACCAGCTCGCGCGACAGCAGCGGCCCGCTGCCGGCGGCCAGCACCAGCGCGGTGTGGGCAAATTCGGAGCCCTGGCTTTTGTGCACCGTCATGGCAAAGGCCGTCTCCACATGCGCCAGGCGCGTGACGGCCACCGAATGCAGCGCCTCGCCCTGCGCAAAGTACACGCGCAGCGGGTGGCCAGGGGTGTCAGAGGGCAGGGCGATGCCGATGTCGCCGTTGAACACGCCCAGCAGCGGGTCGTTGCGCGTGACCATCACGGGGCGACCCGCGTACCAGGCGCTGGCGGCGGCGTGGGCCGGCAGGGCGCCGGCCTGCACCAGCGCCGCCTGCACGGCGTGGTTCAGGCCGTCCACGCCCCAGTCGCCGGCACGCACGGCGCACAGCAGGCGAAAGCGCTCGAAGGCCTGCAGCACGGAGCGCACCCAGGCGGCGTGGACGTGCTCGAAGCCGGGTTCCGCCGCTGCCGGCGCGATGTCCGGCCAGCGCGAGAGCGCCTGGGCGTAGTCGGCATAGCTGGCGCAGCCGGCGCGCCCGGGCCAGGCCAGCTGCACGGCCTGGCCCGGTGTGCTGCCCTGCTGCAGTGCGACGCTACCGTCGGCAGCCGTGCGCAGCACGGCCAGCGCGCTGGCGGCGTCGCCCTGGTTCACGGCCTGTGCCAACTGGCCGATGGGGCCGCCAAAGCGGCGGCTGGCGCGCAGCATGGCGGTGTGCTGCGCCAGGGCGGGGGCTTCGCCCCGGGCCTGGAAGGTGGGCGGAATGGCCTCGCCCGCCACCTGCGCCACCCAGTCGGCCGTGGCCGCGCTGTAGCGGCCGGCTGCGGCGTCCTGGCACAGGTCGCCCAGCACGGCGCCGGCCTCGACCGAGGCGAGCTGGTCTTTGTCGCCCAACAGCACCAGGCGCGCGCCGGACGGCAGTGCGGCCAGCAGCGCGGCCATCATCTCCAGGTGCACCATCGAGGCTTCGTCGACGATCAATACGTCCACCTCCAGCGGCCGCCCGGCGTGGCGGCTGAAGTGCCGCGTGCCGGGACGCGCGCCCAGCAGCGAATGCAGGGTGCGCGCCGCGCCTACGCGCTGCACCAGCGCGTTCAGGTCCAGGTCGGCGCCCACCTGCGCCTGCAGCGCGCCCAGGGCGTCGTCGATCGATTGCTTGAGCCGCGCCGCCGCCTTGCCCGTGGGCGCGGCCAGGGCCACGCGCAGCTGCTCGGGCTGCGGCGCGGTGGCCAGCAGCAGCGCCAGCAGGCGTGCGGCGGTGTAGGTCTTGCCCGTGCCGGGGCCGCCGGTGATGACGGTGAGCCGCCCGCGCAGCGCCAGGGCGCAGGCGATTTTTTGCCAATCCGGTGCGCTGGCGGCGGCTTCAGGCAGGGCCGGGAAGAAACGCGCCAGCCAGCCGCGTGCGGCGGCGGTGTCTATGGCCTGCGCGGGCTCGTCCTGGCAACGTGTGCGGATGTGCTGGGCCACGGCCTGCTCGTGCTGCCAGTAGCGGCGCAGGTAAAGCCGGGGTTGGCCGCCGCCCCCGCCCGCCAGTACCAGGGGCTGGCCCTGGTCGGCGTCGTGTTCGGCCTGGCGCACCCAGCGGCAGGCGCTCAGCGCAGCCAGCCAGTCGGCCAGCCGAGGCGGCAGTTGGGCCCAGAGGGCAGTCATGGCAGCCTGGGCGTTGGCGCGGGCTTCGTCGTCTGGCGTATTGAGCAGCGCCACCGGCACGGGCAGCAACTGCGCCAGCGGCAGACAGCTGTGGCCCCGGCCTTCCATCTGCGCCAGCAGCGCGGCGGCCACCAGCACGCAGGGCGCGGCCTCGGGCGCCTGCTGGTGCAGCAGCGCGGCCAGCGCGGTGTCGAGGTGGCGCAGCAGGCCGGCGTCCGTCAGGGCGCGCAGCGCGGCCAGGGTGGCGGCGGGCTTGAGGGGCTGGCCTGCGTCGCTGACGGTGTCGGCAAACAGGTCCAGCGTGGCGGTGTCGGCGTGGCGGGTAGGGCGGGGCATGAATAACTACTGAATTGGTAGCTTGCTGCGCTTTATGGATAAGCGTTTCACCATGTTTTTATTCATATTTTTGCGGTGCAAGCACCGCCAAGGTTCTCGAAGTCGTTGGCGAAGGAGCACAGGGTGCGGAAGTTTGCTCATGTCAGTGCCTCCTCCTGGAATGGGTCGGCAACCCCGTGGGGCGCGTGCGCTGCGGAAGGCTGCCGAGCGAAATAGGTATCCAGGCTGCTGCATTCTGGGAACAACAGGCGCTTGTGCTTGAGGCAAAACGGCAGCACCCACAGCCGCAGCCCGGCCGACTTCGGAAACTCGAAGACCCGCAGCGCCTCTTTGAAAAGATCCGTTTTGGGGTAGATCAGCACCATATCCCCCTGGCCGTCGAGGTAGTTCTGGCCATAGGTGTGGAGCTGGTAGAAGTCGCCCTGATCCAGGCCGTATTTGTCAGCGGCCGCGGCCTGCCGGCTGTCGATTAGCTTCCACTTGGTGTCCAGCACCAGGCAATTGACTTTCGACGTTTGCACCAGCAGATCGGGCTGCAGGCGGAACCAGTGCTGTTCGCGGTGCCTGACCAGGGAAAGGCTGCAGGCCTGCGTGCGCAAGGTGAAGCTTGGCCCAAGCTGCTGTGCCAGGTGCTTGGCGACGAAGGCCTCGAACACGGCCTCCATCGGAAACAGGAGGGATGGTGCATGGTGCCCGCCCGCGCCGGTCAGCGGTGATGCATCCTCCAGGATCAGCCGTGCCCAGGCCAGCGCGCCGTCGTAATGCGCCATGCCACGATCCAGCCGTACCCGCTGGAAGTCCGTGGTGGGGTGCTCGGATGCCGGTACGTCGGCGAACACAAAACACAGCTCGCGCGCCCGTTGCTGATGGTCCTGCAATGCCGTCCAGGCCAGCACCCGTTTGAGCGCCGCGTGCAGCAAACGGTTTTCTGGCCGGTTGGGGGAGAATTCGTCGAACTCGACAAAGAATCGGTCGCGCCGGCACAGGTTGTGCCGCAGGTGCGCTGCCATGTGCAGCTTGCCGCGCAAGGCGAATAGATTGTCTTGCTGCGCTGTGTAGTCGCTGCGCAGGCCGCGTTGGACGAGATGCGCCACGGCGCGCAGAAACTCACCAATGAACACCTCCAGCAAAGGCATACGGGTGGCAAGCAGCTGGGCGCTGTCGGTCTGGATGTGGCGAAAGCCGCCCAGGCAGCGCAGCATTTCGATGAGCAACTGGCGTGCCTCGGCGTCGCCCCCGCCATCCATCGCCTTGCCGACTTTCGGCAGCACCTCGATCTGATAGCCGTCCGGGGCCCGCACCACCCCGACGAAACGGGTCAACTGCACGGCGCGCCGCCCGTGCCGCTGGGTCAGGCGCAACCAGGGCGTTTCCCCCGCCTCGGCCAGGCGCAGTGCCTGCGCCTCCAGCCAGGCAAATACCGGCGGCGGCACCGTGTGCAGGCCTGGGCCGTCGGCCACACCGGCAGCGGCGGCCACCAGCGCATCGAATTCGTAGGCGGTGGTGCGTGCCATCCCTCAAGCCACGGGCTGGTAGATGCCCAGATAGGCAGCGGGGTTGGCGAAGGCCGAAGGCTGGAGCCGACAGCTGCGCTGGGTGGTATAGCTGTCTAGGCCGTGGTCGTCGCCAAACAGGGCATTCAATGCCTGTTCGTGGGCCTCGCTTTCGGTGATGAACTGGGCGGCCGTATCCTTTTTCTGGTTGTCGCCCAGTACCAGCCGAATCTTGCGCCAGTCCTCGAAGAAGTATTCCTCCAGCAGGGGCACGATGCGTTGGCGGAAGGTGTCGGCCAGTGCCTTGAACTGCTTCTCGTTGTCGGCGATGCCTTTCAGGTGGGTGAAATAGGCGTGGCCGATGCTGTGGTCGCGGTCGTACAGCGCCTCGATGCGTTCGTTGATGCGCTCCAGCATCTGGCGCACGTCGATTGCGCCCGCGTCCGTTGCCACCACCAGGCCCGCCAGCGGTGCGCTGTGCAATTCACCAGGCACCTTGGCGGCACGGGTGTCGGGCAGCAGCGGCACGAAATCAAAACGACGGCGCAATGCCGTATCCAGCAAGGCGAGCGAGCGATCCGCCGTGTTCATCGTGCCGATGATGTCCACGTTGGCGGGCACTGAGAATTTCTCCCCGGAATAGGCCAGCGTCACTTCGATGGGTGGCTTGCTGCCATTCATGGAGTCGCGCTTGTCGGGTTCGATCAGCGTAATCAGCTCGCCGAAAATCTTGCTGATGTTGCCCCGGTTGATTTCGTCGATGACCATGGCAAAGCGCTGACCGGGTGCCTGCCGGGCCTTGCGGCACAGTTCCTTGAATGCGCCGGGACGGATCTCGTATTGCACTGCGCCGGTTTCTTCATCGTTGTTCAATACCGGGCGCAGACCTTCGACGAACTCCTCGTAGCCGTAGGACTGGTGGAAGGTGACGAAGCTGTAGCGCTGCACAGCTCCCTGTTGGGTGTCTGGTCCTTGCTGGATGCGGTCAACCAGCTCCACCAATCCGGCGCAGGCTTCCTGCCAGTCTCCCGTCAGCCGCCAGGTGGAATCGACGTTCTTGTCGAAGATGGCGGGGGCCAAACGGCGTGCGTACTTCACCGTTGTGGACTCTTCCACCGTGTGCGACTGGAGATTGGCCCATAGCGTTGCCTTGTGGTTTTGGCTGCTGCTGCGGGCGGCGACGGCTTGGACAAACCGATGTGACAAAAGCTCGCTGACCGACGCCTCTTTCTTCAGTTCGTACAGCGCAGCAGCGATCGCCTCCCACCAGGTTAGTGTCGCTATTTTTTCGGCAATCATTTGTTGCTGCCACTGCGTCAGCGGAATATCCAGGGCTCGCGTTTCGTATTGGGCTTCCAGCAGTTGCATCAGCGTATAGGTCTTGCCGGTGCCGGGCGGACCGTAGTAGATGCGGTTGAAGCAGGTGGGGGGCGGCTTGCCAACGTGGGCCTGAGGGACTGTTGGAATGGCGCTGGAGCCCGGGTCAGTCGAACCAATGACTTCTCCGGCCAGTGTGGCCAATTCGGCCAGATCGGTGCCGAAAAACGGCTTCAGCAAGGTGGCTTCGAATTCCGGCAGATCGTGGGCTGGAACGGGCTTGAAGGTGGACCGGTAATTGGGTGTCCAGCCCTTCTGGCCACCTTGGTAGCCGCCTTGCTGAACACAATGCTTGAGCACCCGGTAACGGCGTTGCAACCAGCCATCTCCCTTGTCGCAAGGCTCCGGCGCAGAGACGAACTGGCCCACCAGCGGCAGGCTGTCGTTACCATGGCACAAGTAAAACAGATCACCCACTGACGCTTGCTGAAAGTCCTTTCCCTGTCCCTTGGCCGTCTGGCCGTGCATTACGGCCAGATCGGCTTGTAGGTAGTGCTTGCGCTCGTCGGCAGAAAAGTCGTTGAGGCCGTGCGATAGCTTCCAGATTGGCAGGTTTTTCTGGCTCCAGGCCTCCCACACTTGCCACCCAAATTCCAGAACACCCAGCCCCTCAGGCCACTTGGCGAGCGCCGCCTTCTGCAGCGCGGCCATGCTCTGACTGGCCGTGCCGCCGACAAAGACAGCCAGCGGCGCACGCTTAAAGATGCCTACGATCGTCGGCGTTTGCCGGTTCTGGTAGTGGAAGGCGATCTTCCATTTGAAGGCTTCGCCCAGATGCTCGAAGGACTCGATGGCATCGAGATTACCCTTGGCCGCCCAATCGGCTACCTGGACCACGAAGCTACGCACTTTCTCGAATGCCTCTTGCGCTGTGACGCCCAGCGATGAATACCAGCCATGGGTGTCGGAGTAGCTGAGTTTGGCGTCCGATGGTTTGTCTTCAGTGTCCTTGCGCGAAAACACGCCGAACTTGAACGCCGATCCCCCCCAGATGCTGCCCAACTCGTCCAGGCGCGACTCGATCCAGTAGGTGAAGCTGTCCTTGGATCCAGCCTGGCTGTAGTCGTCCAGCGTCATCGTCGCCAGGCGCGAGGCGGGCCAGACAGACAGGAATTCATCCCACAAAGCGTATGAATGCTTGAAGTTATTCATAGAGTTCCGTTTTGGCCATGATGTCTTCCAGCTCAGCCAGCAGCGCCAGCGGCGCGGCTTCGGTGTGCAGGCCGGCGGCGGGGCCGTCGATGCCGCGCAGAAAGTAATACAGTGCGCCGCCGAGCTGCGTGGCGGGGTCGTAGGCGCTGCCCAGGCGCTGGCGCAGCAGGCGGTGCAGGGCCAGCAGGTAGAGGGCGGCCTGCACGTCGTAGCGGTGCGCCAGCATGGCGCGCGCCAGGTCGCTGGTGCCGTAGCTGGCGGCATGCGGCCCCAGGTGGTTGCTTTTGTAGTCCAGCACCCAGTAGCGCCCGGCGTGGGCGAAAACCAGGTCGGCAAAGCCCATCAGCATGCCGTGCAGGCTGCGCTGGGGTAGCTGCTGGCGCGGCTGGCCAGGCAGGATGTGGCGGCGGCACAGGGCATCAACCTCGGCGGCGGGCAGCTCGGCGACGGGCAGCCAAAACTCCATCTCGGCCAGGCGCTGGTGCGCGGGGTCGCCCTGCAGTTGCGCCAGGCTGGCGCCCAGCGGCGCCAGCGGGTGCTGCACGGCGGCGGCCAGCCAGGCGTGCAGGTCGGCGGCCTGGGCCTCGCTGTAGCCGGCGCGCCGGCAGCGCCGCTGCAACGCCTGGGCTTGCTCGGCGCCCAGGGCAAAGCCTTCGTGGCTGAGCCACTGCAGCTGGTCGTGGATGAAGTTGCCCACCAGCGGCCCGCCGGGAAAGCGGTGCCAGGGTGCCTGCTGCAGCGTGAGGGCGGTGGCAGGGGTGGCGGGGGCGGCCTGGGGTTCGTCGTCCGCCGGGCGCAGCGGGACGGGGGGCGGCTGGTCCGGCGGCTGATCCGCTGCTGGCGCGACGTCGCTCGCGTCCATGCCCCGCACCAGCGACGAGAAGCTGCCTATGCCCCAGCGCCGGTCGAAGCCGGCGGCATAGCGGGGCTGGGTGTGCAGCGGCGGCATATCCTCCGAAGGCGGCAGGCGGGTGGCGGGCACCTCCTGCGGCATGGCGGCGCAGCGGGTATCGGCCTGCTGCGCGCAGAACGCCTGCAGCTGCTCCACCCATTGCGCCGCGTCGCGCGGCGCATCGCCGGCCAGCAGGTAGCCGCTGGCGCCGCGTTCGTTCACGCAGGCTTTGCCGCTGCCCCGGCGCAGCGGCCCCCAGCCCAGCCACAGGGCGTGGCGCGCGCGGGTGAGGGCGACGTAGAACAGCCGCAGGTCTTCGCGCAGGCGCTCTTCGTCGGCCTGCTGCAGCTCGGCGTCGGAATAGTCCAGGCGCAGCACGTGGCCGCCGCCGGCCTGGGGCAGGCGCACCAGGGCGGTGTTGCGCTTGTCCCTGGGCTGGTAGGCGCTGGCGAACGGAATGCATACCAGCGGGTATTCCAGCCCCTTGCTTTTGTGGATGGTGACGACCTGCACCAGGTCGGCGTCGCTCTCCAGGCGCAGGGTCTGCTCGTCGCCCTCACCGCCGGGCTGGGCGATCTGCTCGGCCAGCCAGCGGATCAGGGCGTGCTCGCCCTCCAGCGCGGCGCTGGCGTTTTGCAGCAACTCGGCCAGGTGCAGCACGTTGGTCAGGCGCCGTTCGCCGCTGCCGTCGGCCAACGCCAGCCAGCGCGCGGGCAGGCCCAGGCGGTGCAGGCTGTGGCGCACCAGCGCCAGCACGCCCTGGCGCTGCCAGATGCCATGCAGCTGGCGCAGCAGCTCGCTGGCGGCGTCCAGCGCCGTATCGTCGTGCGCCAGCTGCTCCAGTTCGGCGGGCGACAGGCCCAGCAGCCGCGTGGCCAGCGCCGCGCGCAGGCAGCGCAGGTCGAGCGGCGCGGCGACGGCGCGCAGCCACAGCAGCAGATCCTGCGCCTCGCCACTGGCAAGCACCGATTCGCGGTCGGACAGATACACCGAGGCCACGCCCCGGTGCTGCAGCGCGCTGCGCACGGCGTCGGCCTCCTGGCGCTTGCGTACCAGGATGGCGATGTCGCCGGCCTTCAGGCGCGCAAAGCCTTTGTCGGGGTGGGCAAAGCCGGTGGCCGGGTCGGCCAGCCATTGCACGATCTGCTCGGCGCAGCCCTGCGCCAGGTGCTGCTGCAGGGCGCCGGCGGTGAGCGGTTCGCCATCTTCCGCCGTGTGCCAGGCCAGGTGCAGCGCGGGTGCGGGCTGGCCTTGCGCCACGAACTGCTCGGCGCGGCCTGCGGCGGCCACGGGCTCGAAGGGCAGCGGGTTGTCGGCGGCGCCGCCCTGGTCACTGCGCAAGCGAAAGGCGCCGCTGCCAGGGCGCTGCTCGGCCGTCTGGAACCAATGGTTGACGGCGGCGACCAGCGCCTGGGTGGAGCGGTAGTTGGTGCCCAGCACGTAATGCCGCCCGGCGGTGGCGCGGCGCGCCTGCAGGTAGCTGTAGATGTCGGCGCCGCGAAAGCCGTAGATGGACTGCTTGGGGTCGCCGATCAGGAGCAGGGCGCTGTCCGGGCTGTTGTCCGCCGTGCGGTAGATCTGGTCGAACAGCAGGTACTGCTGCGGCGAGGTGTCCTGGAACTCATCGACCAACGCCACCGGGTACTGGCGCAGGATGGCCGCGCGCAGCGCAGCGCCGCGCGGGCCGGCCAGCGCGGCGTTCAGGCGCGCCAGCATGTCGGCAAAGCCGAAGGTGCCCGCCTGCTGCTTGAGCCAGCGCAGGCGCTGTTGCACGTTGACGGCGGCGTGCTGGCGCAGGGCCACGCCGGTAGCGGGCAACCCGGCCAGCGCGGCCAGCAGGTCGGCCAGGGCCTGCGATGCCGGGTGCAAGGCCATGGGCACGTCGCCGCTCTGGGCCTCATCCAGGCCCGTGGGGACGAGTCGGGTGGCGCCGGTGGCCAGGGTATCGGCCAGGTCGGCGTGCGGCGCGGCGGCCCAGGCGCGTAGAGCCTGGAACCAGGGCTGGTAATAGCGCGCCTGCAGCTTCTTGCCATTCCAGGCCGGTTTGTTATTCGCCAGTTCGCTGTCGAGCCAGTCCTCGAACTGCTTGGCGCGTTCCCCCCAGCCGTCGGCCAGCGCGGCCAGCTGCGCGGCACGCTCGGCCTCGGTGCGCGCGATCAGCACGCCCGCGTCGCCCGCGCCCAGGGCGGCGTCCAGCGGCTCGTCCATCAGCGCGGCCATGTCGCCCGCCAGGTCGTCCACCGTGGGCCAGACGGCCAGCACGGCGTCCAGCTCTGCGCCCCGCAGCGGGTACACCTGCTGGCGCCAGTAGTCCTGCGCGGCCTCGGTGCGGCGCTGGGCCTCGTCGGCATCCAGGGTTTCATCGAACAGGTTGCCGCTGTCGAAGGCGTGCTCGCGCAGCATGCGTTGGCACCAGGCGTCGATGGTGTGGATGGCGGCCTCGTCCATGCCGTCGGCCGCCAGCTGCAGGCGCCAGGCGGCGGCGTCGCGCGCGGCGCCTGCCGGGTAGGCCGCCAGAAGGCCTTGCAGCAGGGCGTCATGTTCCGGCACGGCCTGTTCGCTCCGGAAACAGGCCACGGCCTGTACCAGCCGGGCGCGGATGCGGTCGGTCAGTTCGCGCGTGGCGGCGCGGGTAAAGGTCATCACCAGGATGTCGGGCGGCAGCAGCGGGCGGGCAAAGCCGCTTGCTCCGTCGTGGCCGCCATGGCCCAGCACCAGGCGCAGGTAGAGCGCGGCGATCGTCCAGGTCTTGCCGGTGCCGGCGCTGGCCTCGATCAGGCGGCTGCCGTGCAGGGGGAAGGCGAGGGGGTCAAGTCGATGGCTTGGCATGGGGGGTATGAACCAAGGGCAGCAGCAGGCACACGCGCAGGCCGTGCGGCGCAACCGGCTCGGCCTTGGCTTCCCCCTCGTGCTGCATGGCGACTTCCTTGACGATGGACAGGCCCAGGCCGCAGCCGCCCGGCAGGTCGGTGCCGCGCCAGAAGCGCGAAAACAGCTCGTCCAGCTGGTCGGCGGCGACTCCCGGGCCATCGTCCTCCACGCACAGCCGGGCCCACGCAGGGCGGTGCGGCTCGCGCGTGACGTGGACGGTCACGGTGCTGCCTTTGCCGGCGTAATGCAGGGCATTGTCGATCAGGTTGTTGAGCGCCTCGTGCAGCAGCGTTTCGTTGCCGCGCACCTGCAGGCCGTCCTCGCCTTCGTAGCCCAGGTCTATGCCCAGCTCCATGGCTCGGCGTGTCCATTCGCGGGCGGCCTGCCGCGCCAGGGTCGGCAGGTCCAGCGGTTCCAGGCTTGCGCGGGAGCCGGTTCTGGCCAGCTGGAGCAACTGGTGCACCAGGTGTGCGCTGCGCTGGGCGCCCAGCAGCACCTTGCGCAGGCGCTCGCGCACGGACGGCTCCTGGCTCTCGCTCAGGGCCAGCTCGACCTGGGCGATCAGCCCGGCCAGCGGGGTGCGCAGCTGGTGCGCTGCGTCGTTCAGAAAGCGCTTCTCCCGGCCATGGCCTAGCTCCACGGTGTCGAGCAGGCGGTTGATGGTGCTGGCCAGCGAGTGGACTTCCTGCGGCGCCTCGGTCAGCTCGATGTGCGCCAGCGATTCATGGTCCATGCGGCGCTGCTGGCCGGCCAGCTCGATTTGCGCCTCCAGCCGCTTGAGCGGCTGCAGCCCGCGCAGGATGCCGATGTAGACCAGGATGCTGAACGCCAGCCCGATCATGCCGATGGGCAGCACCATCTGGTGCAGCAGCTCCTGCGCGATGCGCTGGCGCACGGCCAGGCTTTGCGCCACCTGTACCCGCAGGCGCTGCCGATTGGGCTCGCTGCCGTAGTCCATCTCCAGCAGCGCCAGGCGCACGGGGCGGCCGTTGACGCTGGCGTGATACAGCAGCGGCTCGCCCAGCGTGATGGCTTGCTCTGGCGGCGGCGGCAATTGCGCATTGCCCAGCAGAAAGCGGCCGGGCGGGGAGGACACCATGTAGGTGATCGGATCGGTCGGGTCGCGCACCAGGATGTCCTGCGCCGCCCTCGGAAAGTCCACCATCAGGCCGTCGCCGATGGGCTTGATCTGCCGCGCCAGCGCCCGTACCGACTGGGTCAGCATCTGGTCAATCCCCTTCTCGCCGTTCTGCAGCGCGATGCGCCAGGCCAGGAAGCCGCTGGTGATCCACAGAATCAGCTGCGGCAGCAGCAGCCACAGCAGCAGCTTGCGTTGCAGGGATACCCGGGACGAGACGGGCGGCGCGGACATGGGCGGCGGGGGCAGGAGGCGGCTTACGGCGCGGGCTTGGCCAGCATGTAGCCCAGTCCCCGGACGTTGCGGATGACCAGCGAGGACGTATCGAGCTTTTTGCGCAGCCGGTGGACGTAGACCTCCAGCGCGTTGGAGTTGAGCGCCGTGGCCGGCTGCCCGGGCTCGGGCGGGTTGGCGTGCCAGACGGCCAGCACGTCGTCGCGCGTGACGACTTCGCCCACGCGCTGCACCAGCAGCTCCAGCAGCTCCCACTCGCGCTGCGTCAATTCCAGCTCCTGGCCCTGCAGCGTGGCCGAATGCGCGCCGTGGTCGATCTCCAGGCTGCCCACGGTGGAGCTGGGGCCGGCGCTGGCCTGCGTGAACGCCGGCTGGCGCGCGCGGCGCAGCATGGCGCCCAGGCGGGCTTGCAGCTCCTGCATGTTGAACGGCTTGGTCAGGTAGTCGTCCGCGCCGCAGTTGAGCCCGCGTATGCGGTCATCGACGCCGTCGCGCGCCGTCAGGATGAGTATGGGCAGGCCTTCAATGTGCTTGCGCGCCCAGGTCAGCACGTCGATGCCGTCGCCGCCGGGCAGCCCCAGGTCGAGGATCACGCCATCGACCGCCTGCGCCTGCAGCGCGGCGCGCGCCTGGGGTACGCTGGATGCGGTCAGCACGCTCCATCCTTGCTGGGTCAGTTGGCCGCTCAGGGCGTCGAGCAGCAAGGCGTCGTCTTCGACAATCAGTAGTGTGACCATGTTTTGAGCATAGCAAAGGCGCCGCATGCAGACGGGTCGGCGGTACAGGGTAATTCCCTGGATGTTAATTTAATTATTGTAATTAAACTGCGGTCGCCGCCTGTGGTGGTGTGTAACCGGCATATGCATCAAATACAAAGGAGACCAATGATGCGAAAGATAACGAAGGTAGCGGCTGTAGTGCTTGGCCTGACGGCTGCGCTGCTGGCCAACGCGGGTGAGGTGGAGGTGCTGCACTACTGGACTTCGGGCGGCGAAGCCAAGTCGGCCGCCGAGCTGAAGAAAATCATGCAGGCCCGGGGGCACACGTGGCGCGACTTTGCGGTGGCGGGCGGCGGGGGCGACAACGCCATGACGGTGCTCAAGAGCCGCGTCATGTCGGGCAACCCGCCCGCGGCGGCCCAGGTCAAGGGGCCGGCGATCCAGGAATGGGCGGCCGAGGGGGTGCTGGCCAACATGGACACCCTGGCAACTACGGAAAAGTGGGACTCCCTGCTGCCCAAGGTGGTTGCCGACGTGATGAAGTACCACGGCAGCTACGTTGCCGTGCCGGTGAACGTGCATCGCGTCAACTGGCTGTGGGCCAGCTCCGACGCGCTCAAGAAGGCCGGCGTGCAGGCCATGCCCAAGACCTGGGACGAGTTTTTCGCGGCCGCCGACAAGCTCAAGGCGGCGGGCCTGATTCCGGTGGCGCACGGCGGCCAGAACTGGCAGGACTTCACGACGTTTGAATCCGTCGTGCTGGGCGTGGGCGGCCCCAAGTTCTACCAGGACGCGCTGGTCAGGCTCGACCAGAAGGCGCTGGCCAGCAGCACCATGAAGGCGTCGCTGGAGACGTTTCGCCGCATCAAGGGCTACACCGACGCGGGCGCCCCGGGGCGCGACTGGAACCTGGCCACGGCCATGCTGATCCAGGGCAAGGCGGGCTTCCAGCTGATGGGCGACTGGGCCAAGGGCGAATTCCTGGCCGCGGGCAAGGCGCCGGGCAAGGACTTCCTGTGCGCCGCGGCGCCCGGAACGGCGTCCTCGTTCACGTTCAACGTCGATTCCTTCATCCTGTTCAAGCTCAAGAACGCCGAGGCGCAGAAGGCGCAGGGCTATCTGGCCAGCGCCATCATGAGCCCCGGGTTCCAGGAAACCTTCAACCTGAACAAGGGCTCGATCCCCGTGCGCATGGGGATGAACATGGACAAGTTCGACGACTGCGCCAAGCTGTCGAGCAAGGATTTTGCCGACACCGCCAAGTCCGGCGGGCTGGTGCCCAGCATCGCCCACGGCATGGCCGTGCCGCCTGCCGTTGAAGGCGCCATCAAGGACGCCGTCAGCCAGTTCTGGAACGACGACAAGATCACCGTCGCCGACGCCATGAAGAAGATCGCGGACGCCGCGAAGACCAACTAAAACTCCCCCGGAGACATTCATGAAGAAAAGAAACCGCCTGACGGCGGTGGCTTTGGCCGCCGCATGCGCAAATGGAGCGTTCGCTATGGAGGTAGCGGGCTTCGAATTCAACGGCTACTCCCGGGGCGGCCCGGTGTTCGACCACTCGGACGGCGTCAAGGGCAACCTGGCGCTGGGCGGCGACATGCAGAAGTTCCGCCTGGGCAACGAGGGCGACAACGGCATCGAAGTCAACTTCGCCCGCACCTTCGACGCCGGCGGCGTGAAGTGGAAAGTCAACTACATGCCCGCCAAGTGGGGCAGCGGCGACATTTCCACCGAGCAGGCCTACGTCGAGATGAGCGGCCTGGGCTTTGCGCCGCAAGCCAAGTTCTGGGCCGGCCAGCGCCGCCTGCGCATCCAGGACGTGCACATCGTCGATTACTTCCTGATGAACTACGGCGACAACCAGGGCGCCGGCATGACGGACCTGCCCATCGGGGGCGGCGCCAAGCTGGGCGTGGGCGTGTTCACGGGCGACAAGTTCGACAGCAGCCAGCCCGACGGCGTGAAGGCACGCCGCATCAACGCCGACATTTCCGAGATCAACGTCAACCCCGGCGGCACGCTGCGCGTGCTGCTGACGGCGGTCAGCGGCTCGGGGCAGGTCAATGGCGGCTCGGGGTCGGGGGTCTCGGTCTCGCACAACCAGAAGGACTTCCTGATGCCCGGCCTGAGCAACGCCCTGTTCCTGCAGGCTTCGCGCGGCCATGCCCGCATCGACGGCGAGTTCGAATCCATCGACGGCAAGGGCGCCGGCAAGCGGGTGATGCGCATCGCCGACTCGATCGCCTGGCAGGCGGGGCGGTTCGGCGGCCAGGCCTTGATCGGCTACCAGACCAGCAAGGACGAGGTGACCGACGTGCAGACCAAGGACTTTTCCCTGGGCGGCCGGGGGTCGTACGCCTTCACCAAGCACTTCAAGGGCCTGGCCGAACTGTCCACCACCACGCGCAAGGGCGCGGGGGCCGACCAGCGCCTGTCCAAGGTCACGCTGGCCGGAGCGCTGGCGCTCGACGAGAACTTCTGGTCGCGCCCGGAGCTGCGCCTGTACGTGACCAAGGCCAACTGGAACCGGGCGGCGGCGCTGGCCAACGCGGGCTCGTTCGGCGCCAACGGCAAGACCTCGCGCACGCTGGTGGGCGTGCAGTACGAGGTGTGGTGGTGAAAGGGTGTTTTTGCGAGTGAGTACGTCCGAGTGAAAAGCTTTGTTCGTTCTCTTGGGGGGCGCCGCGGCGTGCCCCCCTTTTTTGTCGAATCGCTGCGGCCAGGCGCTCCGTGCCCGCGCTGCACAGCTGTGCATTGCAATGAAGAATTCCTTTGAAACCTGGCTGCCCAAGCTGGTCGTGGCACCGGCCTTCGTGCTGGGGTTCGCGTTCATCTACGGGCTGATGGCATGGAACGGGGTGCTGAGCTTCTCGGCCTCGCGCATGCTGCCCAACTACGAGTGGGTGGGCCTGGCGCAGTACGAAAAGCTCTGGGCCATGGACCGCTGGTGGGTCGCGCTCAAGAACCTGGGCATTTTTGGCGTGGGCTACGTGGGCGGCTCGCTGGCCATCGGCGTGCTGCTGGCCGTGCTGCTGGACCAGAAGATCCGCGCCGAAGGGGCGCTGCGCACCATTTACCTCTACCCCATGGCGCTGTCGTTCGTGGTTACCGGCACGGCCTGGAAGTGGCTGCTCAACCCCAGCCTGGGGCTGGAGAAGCTGATGCACGGCTGGGGCTTTGCCAGTTTCTCGTTCGGCTGGCTGGTGGAGACCGACCGGGCCATCTACTGCATCGTCATCGCGGCCATCTGGCAGAGCGCGGGTTTTGCCATGGCGCTGTTCCTGGCGGGGCTGCGCGGCATAGACGACAGCATCATCCGGGCAGCGCAGGTCGACGGCGCCTCGCTGCCGCGCATCTACTGGCGCATCGTGCTGCCGGCGCTCAGGCCGGTGTTCTTCTCCACGCTCATGGTGCTGTCGCACCTGGCCATCAAGAGTTTTGACCTGGTGATGGCGCTGACGGCGGGCGGGCCGGGCTACGCCACCGACGTGCCCGCCACCTTCATGTACACCATGTCGTTCTCGCGCGGGCAGATTGGCCTGGGCGCGGCCAGCGCCACCATGATGCTGGCCACCGTGGCGGCGCTGGTGGTTCCCTATCTCTACAGCGAATTGCGCACCAAGCCCCATGACCGCTAAGCCCTTTGTTTTTCCGTCCCTGGGGCGCCTGCTGGTGTACGGCGTGCTGCTGCTGGCGGCGGTGTTCTTCCTGCTGCCGCTGTACGCCATGCTGGTCACGTCGCTCAAGGACGCGGGCGAGATCCGCTCGACCTCGCTGCTGGCGCTGCCGGGCAGCTTCAACACGGCGGCCTGGTCCAGCGCCTGGTCCAGCGCCTGCACGGGCGTGGCCTGCAACGGCCTGCGCCCGTACTTCTGGAATTCGGTCACCATGACGGTGCCCGCCGTGCTCGCCTCCACGCTGTGGGGCGCGCTCAACGGCTACGTGCTCAGCCAGTGGAAGTTCCGCGGCAGCGACACGCTGTTCGGCCTGCTGCTGTTCGGCGTGTTCATGCCCTTCCAGGTGGTGCTGCTGCCGATGAGCCAGGTGCTGGGCATGCTGGGGCTGTCCAGCTCCATCGCCGGGCTGGTGCTGGTGCACTGCATGGCGGGCCTGGCGGGCACCACGCTGTTCTTCCGCAACTACTACGCCGCCATTCCCAAGGAGCTGGTGAACGCCGCGCGCATGGACGGCGCGGGCTTCTGGCAGATTTTCTGGCGCATCGTGCTGCCGCTGTCCACGCCGATCTTCATGGTCACGCTGATCTGGCAGTTCACCAACATCTGGAACGATTTCCTGTTCGGCGTGGTGTTCTCGGGAACCGAGTCCAAGCCCATCACCGTGGGCCTGAACAACCTGGCCAACACGTCCAGCAGCGTCAAGGCCTACAACGTGGACATGGCGGCCGCCATCATCGCCGGCCTGCCCACCATGGCCATCTACGTGCTGGCCGGCAAGTTTTTCGTGCGCGGGCTGACGGCCGGCGCCGTCAAGGGTTAAGGGGTAAGAAAAATCATGGCTTCATCACTCGACATCGCGGGCATCAACAAGCGCTTCGGCAAGGACGACAAGAGCGTGGAGGTGCTGCACAAGGTGGACATCCAGGTCGCGCCGGGCGAGTTCCTCATCCTGGTCGGCCCTTCGGGCTGCGGCAAGTCCACGCTGCTCAACATCATCGCCGGGCTGGAGGAGCCGACCGAGGGCGAGGTGCGCATCGCCGGCCAGAACGTGGTGGGCATGCCCCCGCGCGACCGCGACATCGCCATGGTGTTCCAGAGCTATGCGCTGTACCCCACGCTCAGCGTGGCCGACAACATCGGCTTCGCGCTGGAGATGCGCAAGATGCCCAGGGCCGAGCGCAAGCGGCGCATCGACGAAGTGGCCACCATGCTGCAGATCGGCCACCTGCTGGATCGCCGGCCCAGCCAGCTCTCGGGTGGGCAGCGCCAGCGCGTGGCCATGGGGCGGGCGCTGGCGCGCCAGCCGCAGCTCTTTCTGTTTGACGAGCCGCTGTCCAACCTGGACGCCAAGCTGCGCGTGGAGATGCGCGCCGAGATCAAGCGCCTGCACCAAGCCAGCGGCATCACCAGCGTGTACGTGACGCACGACCAGGTCGAGGCCATGACGCTGGGCTCGCGCATCGCGGTGATGAAGGGCGGCGTGGTGCAGCAGCTGGGCACGCCGCACGACATCTACAACCGCCCGGCCAACACCTACGTGGCCACGTTCATCGGCTCGCCCACGATGAACCTGCTGCGCGGCAGCGCCAGCGATGGGCAGTTCACCATGCAGGGGGCCGCGCTGGACCTGGCGCTGCCGCAGGGCGCCGCCGGCGACGTGCTGCTGGGCGTGCGCCCCGAGCACCTGGTGCTGCGCGACGGCGGCGCGTGGCACGGCCGGGTCAGCGTGGTGGAGCCGACCGGCCCCGACACCTACGTGATGGTCGACACCGACGCCGGCACACTGACCCTGCGCACCGACGCCCAGACCCGCGTGCAACCCGGCGACGCCGTGGGCCTGGCGGTAGAGCCGGCCAACGCGCACTGGTTCGACGCCGGCAGCGAAAACCGCCTGGCGTGACGTGGTACCGTGCCTAAGCCTTGCTCTGCAAGACTTTTTTACTACTAAATAAATAGCTGTAAGCGCTTATGCACAAAGCGTTTGAGGCCGATTTTGCTTAAAAAATGACTTTCCCCCGCCTGCTGGCCGATATCGGCGGCACCAACATCCGCCTGGCCTGGCAAGACCAGGCCGGCGGCCCCCTGCACGATGCCCGCGTGCTGCCCTGCGCGCAGTACCCCACGGTGGAGGCCGCCATTGCGGCCTACCTGGCCGACGTGCGCATGCCCGCGCCGTGCGAGGCGGCCCTGGGCATCGCCAACCCGGTCACGGGCGACGAGGTGCGCATGACCAACCACAGCTGGAGCTTCTCGCAGCGCGCCCTGCAGCAGGCGCTGGGGCTGCGGCGCCTGGTGGTCATCAACGACTTCACCGCGCTGGCACTGGCGCTGCCCACGCTGGCCCCGGCGCAGTTGCGCCAGGTCGGCGGCGGCGCCGCCGTGCCCGGCAGCGCCATTGCCCTGGTGGGGCCGGGCACGGGGCTGGGCGTTTCGGGGCTGGTGTTTCCGCCGGGCGCGCGCACCGGGGTGCCGCTGGCCGGCGAGGGCGGCCACGTCACGCTGGCGGCGCAGACCCCGCGCGAGGCGCAGGTGCTGCGCATCCTGCAGGCGCGCTACGGCCACGTGTCGGCCGAGCGCGCCGTGTGCGGCGCCGGCCTGGTGGACCTGTACCACGCGGTGCGCCAGCTGGAAGGGCTGGGCGGAGTGGAGGTCAGCTCCGCGTCGCAAGTCACCGAGCTGGCGCTGCAGCTGCAGGACGCCGTGGCGCTGCAGGCGCTGGAGCTGTTCTGCGGCTTTCTGGGCAACGTGGCCGGCAACCTGGCGCTGACCCTGGGCGCGCGCGGCGGCGTCTACCTGGGCGGCGGCATGGTGGCGCGCCTGGGGGCATGGTTCGACCAGTCGCCGTTTCGCGCGCAGTTCGAGGCCAAGGGGCGGTTCGCCCCGTATCTGGCGTCCATCCCGTGCTGGGTTATAGACCCCAGCGCCGCCCCGGCGCTGCACGGCGCGGCGCGGGCGCTTGATCTGGCTGACTGAGCCGATGCAACCCTGATGCACCTGCCGCCGCCCGCCTGGGGCGCGGCAGCGGCGCCGGTGCGCCCCGATCCAGCAATTGGAGCTATCGGGCCGCTGCCTGGGCGGCCAGGGCGGTGGCCTGCCGCGCCAGCTGGGTAATGGCTTTCCAATCGCCCCGCGCCAGCGCATCGGCGGGGGTGAGCCAGCTGCCGCCCACCATGGCCACGTTGGGCAGCCGCAGAAAGTCCTGCAGGTTGTCGGCGCTGACGCCGCCGGTGGGGCAGAACTGCACGTCGGGCAGCGGCGCGCCCAGCGCCTTGAGCATGCCCAACCCTCCGGCCTGCGCGGCGGGAAAGAGCTTCATCAAGCCAAAGCCCTGCGCGCGCCGGTGCATGACCTCGCCGGGCGTCATCACGCCGGGAACGAAGGGCAGCCTGGCGGCCTTGACGGCGCTGACCAGCGCGTCGGTGCAGCCGGGCGACAGCGCGAACCGGGCGCCGGCGTCGATCACCTGCCGCACCTCGGGCACGCGGGTGATGGTGCCCGCGCCCGTGTGCATCTGCGGCACGGCGCGGGCCACGGCCTCGATGGCCCGCAGCGCGGCGTCCGAGCGCAGGGTGATTTCCATCGCGTCGATGCCGCCTTCGAGCAGCGCGCCGGCCAGGGGCACGGCGTGCGCCGCGTCGTGCAAAACGATGACCGGAACGACGCGGGACGTGAAGCCGGGGCGGGTGAAGCAGGTGGGGGTCATGTGCCAGTCCAGCAAGAAAGGTCAGAACGTGTGAATCTCAGTCGAACAGGGGCGAGGCGCCGCTTTCCGCGGCCCCCGCGTGGCGCCGGAACAGGCCGAACAGCTCGCGCCCGGTGCCGTGGGCGTTGGGTGCCAGGTCGGGGTGGTGCAGCGTGCGCGCGGCCAGCGTGGCGGCGTCCACCTCCAGCGTGAGCGTGCCGCGCTCGCAGTCCAGCGCAATCATGTCGCCGCTGTGCACGCGGGCGATGGGGCCGTCGCTCAGCGCCTCGGGGCTCAGGTGGATGGCGGCGGGCACCTTGCCCGACGCGCCGCTCATGCGCCCGTCGGTCACCAGCGCCACCTTGAAGCCCTTGTCCTGCAGCACGGCCAGCGGGGGCGTGAGCTTGTGCAGCTCGGGCATGCCGTTGGCGCGCGGGCCCTGGTAGCGCACCACGGCCACGAAGTCCTTCTCCAGCTGGCCGGCGTTGAACAGGGCCAGCAGCTCCTGCTGGTCGTGCACCACCACGGCGGGCGCGCGCACCACGCGGTGCTCGGGCGCCACGGCCGACACCTTGACGACGCTGCGCCCCAGGTTGCCCCGCAGCAGGCGCAGGCCGCCGTCGGCGCTGAAGGGCTGCTGCACCGGGCGCAGCACCTCGGTGTCGCCGCTGGCGGCGGGCGCCTCGCGCCAGCCCAGCGGGCCCGCGCCGTCTCCGCCAGGCAGCCAGGGCTCCAGCGTGTAGGGCGCCAGCCCGTGGCCCATGACGGTGGCCACGTCGCCGTGCAGCAGGCCGGCGGCGAGCAGCTCGCGGATCAGAAAGCCCATGCCGCCCGCTGCCTGGAAGTGGTTCACGTCGGCCTTGCCGTTGGGGTAGACGCGCGCCAGCAGCGGCACCACGGCGGAGAGTTCGGCAAAGTCGTCCCAGTCGATCACGATGCCGGCAGCGCGCGCCATCGCGACCAGGTGCAGCGTGTGGTTGGTCGATCCGCCCGTGGCCAACAGGCCGACGATGCCGTTGACCAGCGTCTTCTCGGTCACGATGTCGGCCAGGCGGATCGCGCCCTGGCCGGTCTTGCCGGTGTTGGCCAGCGCGCGTTCCATGGCGGCGCGGGTCAGCGCCTCGCGCAGCGGCGTGCCGGGGTTGACGAAGGACGCGCCCGGCAGGTGCAGGCCCATGATCTCCATCAGCATCTGGTTGCTGTTGGCCGTGCCGTAGAAGGTGCAGGTGCCCGGCGCGTGGTAGGCGGCGGCTTCGCTGGCCAGCAGGGCCTGCCGGTCGACCAGCCCCTGCGCGTACTGCTGGCGCACCTTGGCCTTGGCCGCGTTGGACAGGCCGCTGGTCATCGGGCCGGCGGGCACGAACACGGCGGACAGGTGGCCGAACTGCACCGCCCCCATGAACAGGCCGGGCACGATCTTGTCGCACACGCCCAGTAGCAGCGCCGCGTCGAACACCTTGTGCGACAGGCCCACGGCCGTGGCCATGGCGATCACGTCGCGCGAGAACAGCGACAGCTCCATGCCCTCGGCCCCCTGGGTGATGCCGTCGCACATGGCGGGCACGCCGCCGGCCATCTGCGCGGTGGCGCCCAGGGCGCGGGCGTGGCGGCGCAGCAGCTCGGGGTAGGGCTCGTAGGGCTGGTGCGCCGAGAGCATGTCGTTGTAGGCGCTGATGATGCCCACGTGCGGCGCGCGCTCGGCGTGGATGATGCGCCGGTCGTCCGCCGGCAGCGCTGCCGTGGTGTGCGCCATGTTGGCGCAGCCCATGCCGGCGCGCTGCGTGGTATGGCTGTGCGCTTGCGCTGCGACGGTGGCCAGGTAGGCGCTGCGCAGGGGCGCGCTGCGCTCGGTGATGCGCCGGGTGACGCGCACCAGGGTGTCATTCAAGGGGGTGGTCAGTGGGGCGTTCATGGTCTTATCCAATCCATACGCTGGTGGGCGCCTGCGTGCAGGCCAGCACCAGGGATACCGGCAGCGCCGGGTCGGCGCGCCGTGCGGCACGGCGGTAGACGGCCAGCTTGGCGCCGCCGGCCAGCGGCAGCACCCGCTCGCGCGCGGCAAGCAGCGCCTGCAGGCTCAGGCTGATGCGCGCGTGGGCGGCGGGCGTGGGCGCCTGCGCGGGCAGCACCCATGCCAGCGGCGCGCTGGTGGTGATGGCGTGCTGGTAGCCCGGCGCGCCGGGAAAAAGCGAGGCGGTGTGCGCATCCTCCCCCATGCCCAGCACGGCCACGTCCAGCGGCCAGGGCAGGGCGGCCAGCCGCGCCGTGGCGCTGTGCACCAGCGCGTCCAGCGCCTGCTGGCTGTCGCAGGGCTGGGGCAGGGCGTCGAAGAACGGCGCGAAGCGCGCCGCCGCCGCCCGCTCCTGCAACAGGTGGCGGGCCACCAGCGCGGTGTTGCTGTCGGGGTGTTCGCGCGGCACCACGCGCTCGTCCACCAGCGTGACGTGCACCCGGGCCCAGTCCAGCGCCTGCGCGCGCAGCGCCTCGAACAGCGCCACCGGCGACTTGCCGCCCGATACCGCCAGACTGGCCTGCCCGCGCACCGCCAGCGCGCCGCGCAGCGCGGCGGCGATGTGCGCGGCCACGGCCGCCGGGGTGGCGTCCAGGTGCTCGGTGACGGCCATCAGGCCTCCTCCACCCAGGCCGAGCCTTCGCGCGCCAGCAGTGCCGACGAGGCGGCCGGCCCCCAGCTGCCGGCGGTGTACGCCTTGGGCCGCTCGCCCAGCTGGCGCCAGCCTTCGATGATGGGCTCGACCCAGGCCCAGGCGGCTTCCAGTTCGTCGCGGCGCATGAAGTGCGTCAGCCGCCCCTTGGTTACGTCGATCAGCAGGCGCTCGTAGGCCTCGGCGCGGCGCTCGGAGAACGCGGCCTGCAGGTCCAGGTCGAGCTTGACCGGGCGCAGCCGCATGCCGCTGCCGGGCTCCTTGGCCATCATCTGCAGCTGGACGTGCTCCTCGGGCTGCAGGCGGATCATCAGCCGGTTGACCGAGCGGTGCGGCGAGTCGTTGAACAGGGTGAAGGGCAGGTCGGCGAACTCGACGACGATCTCGGACTGGCGCGCCGCCATGCGCTTGCCGGTGCGCAGGAAGAAGGGCACGTTGGCCCAGCGCCAGTTGTTGACGTGCGCCTTGAGCGCGACGAAGGTCTCCGTCGTGCTGCCTGAGGGCACGTTGTCCTCCTGCAGGTAGCCCTTGGCGGCTTCGCCGTCCGAGGCGCCGGCGCCGTACTGCCCGCGCACCGTGTCGCGCGCCACGTCGGCCACGCCCATGGGGCGCAGCGAGCGCAGCACCTTGAGCTTTTCGTCGCGCACGGCGTCGGGGTCGAGCGAGACCGGCGGCTCCATGGCCACGATGCACAGCAGCTGCAGCAAATGGTTCTGCACCATGTCGCGCAGGGCGCCGGTGCCGTCGTAGAAGCCGGCGCGGCTGCCCACGCCCACGCTTTCGGCCACGGTGATCTGCACGCTCTTGATATAGGGGCTGCGCCACAGCGGCTCGAAGATGCTGTTGCCAAAGCGCAGCACCATCAGGTTCTGCACCGTTTCCTTGCCCAGGTAGTGGTCGATGCGGAAGATCTGCCGCTCCTCGAAATACCGGCCCACGTCGTTGTTGATCTGCTGCGCCGAGGCCAGGTCGTGGCCCAGGGGTTTTTCCAGCACCACCCGGGCGTGCTCGTCGATCAGGCCCGCGCCGTGCAGGTGCGCGCAAATGCCGACGAACAGGCTGGGCGCGGTGGCCAGGTAGTACACCCGCTGCGCGCCGGGCTGCAGGGCGGAGGCCAGGGCGGTGAAGTCCTCGGGGCGCGTCGCGTCCACGTGGACGAACTGCAGGCAGTCCAGAAAGCGCGCCCAGGCCGCGGCGTCGAAATGCCGGGCGTCGATGAACTCGCGCGCCTTGTCCTGGATGAAACCCAGGAACGCCTCCCGATCCCACTGCTGGCGGCCCAGGGCGTAGATCCGGGTGGCCGGCGCCAGCCTGTGGTGCACGTGCGCCATGTACAGCGCCGGCAGCAGCTTGCGCAAGGCCAGGTCGCCAACGCCGCCGAACAGGACGAGATCCAGAGGGGGCGTTGCAGAGGCGGGAGAGGGAGATGCAGTCATTGCGGGCGCCGATGATTGTTTTAATTATTTTAATGTAATTGTGTTACTCAGTGGGGGATTTTTCCGCCCGCACATGCGCTTCGCACCATTGCAGCATTGGGGTAAACAGCAATGGCGCACTGCTCTCGAATCGCCCATCGGCGGTGAGAGTTTCGTAATCAGGATACAAGCGCTGCCAATAGGGGTCGTCGCTTTCGCCGCCCGCGGCATGGCCGCCCTCATACGCTTGGGCCGCCTTGCCGCTGTTGCCCTGCAGCAGGGCCAGGGCGGTGGCGAAGGGCAGCGGCAGCGGCGCGCCCTGGCCCTGCCGCCACAGGGCGAGCAAGGCGTCGAGCGCGGCGCGGGCGGCATCTGGCGCCATGGGCGTGATGCGCAGGCAGTGGCCCAGGCCCACCACCAGGCCGGCCACGCCCTGGCCGCAGGCGGCGGCGGCCAGGCTGCGCAGGTAGTAGGGCAGCAGCTTGTCGGGGCGGGGCTGCGGGGGCTTCCTTCCATCGTCCTGGGCCAGGTCGCGCGGGTCTATGTCGATCCATGCGGGCGGATCGTCCTGCGGGGCGTTTACGTCCCGCCACAGCGGCGGCAGCCAGTCCTGCAGGGCGACGCCGGCATGGCCGTAGGCGAGCGGCAGCGGGGCGGCGCTGGCGGCGTATTGGCTGCGCAGGGCCTGCCAATGCAGCAGGCCGGGCAGCAGGCGGGCCTGCAGCTCGTCCACCTGCCGCTGGCCCAGGCCGGCCAGCGGCAGGCGGCCGCTGCGCTGCAGGCGGGCCAGGTGCTGCGCCAGGGCCTGGGCGATGAAGCCGGGCGCGGCCCCGGGTGCGGCTGCGCCCTGGGCCAGCCAGTCGCCGCAGACCTGTTGCTGCAGCTCGTGCAGCAGCTGGTAGTTTTCCAGGCCGTCCAGGTGGAAGGGTTCTTCGTCGGCCAGGGCCTCGTCGGCGTCGTCAAAAAAGACCTGCAGGCGCTGCTGGAACCAGGCGCGGGCCGGGTGGCGCACCCAGGCCTGGAGCTGGCGCAGGGTCAGGGGCTCGTTTTCTTGAAGGAAAATTGGCACTTCACGCTTATCTGGCAAGCGCAAGTAGCTATCAAAGTAGGATTCTTCGGGCTGCGCCTGGTGCACGGCGCGCCATTCCTGCGCGTGGGTGGCAAGCCCGGTGCCGGCCTCGAAATAGGCGCGGCTGAAGGGCTGCAGCGGGTGCACGGTGGTGCGCTGCGCGAGCAGCTGCTGGCCGCTTTCACCGTCCTTTTCGTCCTCGCCGCGCCAGCCGCCGGCAAGGTAGTCGCGCAGCTGGGCGACAAGCACCGACGGCGGCTGCCCGGTGTTGTCGCGCACGTTCTGGCCGGCCCAGCTCAGGTACAGCACGCGCCGCGCCGAGAGCAGGGCGTCGAGCATCAGCTGGCGGTCGTCGTCCCGGCGCGCGCGGTCGCCGGGGCGGTACTGGCCGCGCTCCTGCATCAGGTCGAAGTCGCTGCGCGGCGCGCGGCGCGGGTAGTCGCCCTCGTTCATGCCCAGCAGGCACACAACCTCGAACGGAATGGCACGCATCGGCATCAGGGTGCAGAAGGTCACGCCGCCGGCGCGAAAGCGCTGTTCCAGCGTGGGCGCTTCCAGCGCCGCCAGCCACGCGGCCTGCGCCATGGCCAACGGCATGGGCTGGTCGAACCCGGCCTGGTCGCAGTGCTGCAGCCAGGCGTCCAGCGCGTCGCCGAGCTGCCCGAGCACGGCGCGCTCCTGCTCGGTCTGCGCCGCGAACAGCGCCTGCAGCAGCGCGCGCAGCCGCACGGCCCATTGCAGCGGCGTGGCCTCTTGCAGGCCCTGTTGCCACCAGTCTTCGAGCACCTGCAGCACCGTGGCCAGCGCGCCGGCCAGTTCCGCCGACAGGCCGCCGACCTCGTCGTAGGGCTCCACGCCGTCCCAGGCCGGGCCGGTGCCGCTGGCGTAGCCCAGCAGCATGCGGCGCAGGCCGAACAGCGCGCTGTTGTCCTCGCCGCAGGCGCCCAGATCCAGGCTGGCGCGGTGTGCTTGGTGCAGCCCCCAGCGGATGCCCGCGCCCTGCATCCAGGCGATGAGCTGGGGCAGCTCCTGCGCGTCGATCCCCAGGCGCTGGGCGACGGCGCCGACCTGCAGCAGGTCGCATAGCTGCGACAGGTGCAGGCGCTGGCGCGGCAGTTGCAGCAGCCACTGCAGCGCGGCCACCAGCGGGCTGCCCTGGCGCGCGCCCAGGTCGGCAATGCCGAACGGGATGTGGCGCGCGTCGTGGCGCGGGTATTGGCCGAACACGGCGCGGATCGCCGGGGCGGCGGCCTGCACGTCGGGCAGCATGACGACGATGTCGCGCGGCTGCAGCGGCGCCTGGCCGAGAGCGGGCGGCGCGGCCAGCAGGTCGAGCAGCTGGTCGTGCAGCACCTCCAGCTCGCGCACCAGGCCGTGCGCGCTGTGAAAGACGATGGAGCGGTCGCTGGCGGCGATGTGCTCGCCGGGCCGCGCGCTGCGCGGGTGCTCGGCCAGCGGCAGCAGGTCGCGGATGCTGCGCTGCACCTGCTGCAGCAACGAGCCTTCATGTGCCGCAGCCTCGTCGTACAGGTCGATGCGCGGCAGCTCCAGCTGCGCGGCCATCTGCAGCGTGGTGTCGAACTCGTCCAGTTGGCGTACCGTGTCGCGGCACTGGCGCCCCCAGGCGGCCAACAGCGGGTGGGCGTGGGCGTGCATGGCCGCCAGCGGCACGCCGGCCAGATCGATCCCGCCGCGCAGCGGGTGGCGCCGCCGCGCCTGGCGCAGCAGCTCGCGTCCGTCGATGGCGTCGGCCCAGTGGTAGCGGCAGGGGTTGGGCACGGCCAGCAGCACCTGAGAGTGGCGCGCCAGCGCGGCCAGCAGTTGCAGCAGTGCCTGCGGCATGTGCGCCAGGCCGAACACCACCACGCGCCGCGCCACCGGCTGCGCCGGCGCCTGGCCCGATTGCAGGTGCGCCAGCACGCGCGCCTGTACCGCGCCGCGCGCGCCGGCCTGCTCCTGCGGCGTCAGGCTGGCTTGCAGTGCCTGCCACAGCGCGCATTGCCACTGCTGGCCTTCGGGCAGGGGCGCATCCGGCTGGCCGGGCTGGGGCAGCACGGCGCGGCCATCGCTCCATGCGGCCAGCCAGTCGCCGCGGTAGATCTGGTATTGGTCGTACAAATCGGCCAGGCGCTGGGCCAGCTGCAGCAGGCGCTCGGGCTCGCCCGGGCGCAGGTACTGCGCCAGCGGGGCGTAGACGGGCGCATCCAGCAGCATGGGCAACAGCCGCACCAGGCGCCAGACCAGCGGCGCCTTGTCCAGCGCCGAGGCCGCAGGCACGGCCGCACGCCCCAGCACCTGGCGGCAGGTGCGCCAGACGAAGCGCGCCGGCAGTTCCACCTGGGCGGCGGCGCAGATGCCGTGCTGCTGGGCCAGCTGCATCTTCACCCACTCGGCCATGCCGTTGCTTTGCACCAGCACAACTTCGCTCTCCAGCGGCGCCAACGGGTGCTGCTGCAGCCAGGCGGCGACGGCATCGAGGAGCTGGTCGGTCTGGTTGCTGTGCAGGGCGATGAGGCCGGGAGGGCAGGGTGTGGGCATGGCGCTGGCGGCGGAAACGGGTGCAGGGCCTGGAGGTTAGCGCACGGCGGCTACGGCGACGCCGAACGAATCCCCGCTACGGCGCGCGCCTTGCCCAGGGCATGGGATGCAAGACCCAGCCGGGCCCGTAATCAAGCCGACACTTCGCCCCAGCGCACATGCCCCAGCCAGTCGCGCAGCGTCACCGCGCCGCGTGGGGTGATGGTCAGCGCCCGCGTGCCCGCGCCGCGCAACAGCCAGCCGCTGTCCAGGCAATGGCTGCAAACCAAGGCCCCAAGGCACCCGGCAAGATGCATGCGCCGCTCGCTCCAGTCCAGGCAGGGGCGGCAGTGCGGACGCCGCCCGGGGCCGGCCTGCAGCACCGCCTCGGGCGCCAGTCCCAGCCGCGCCAGCACCGGCGCCGCGCGGGCCGTGGCGTGCGCCGCGTCGGCCTCGAATGCCACCGCGCCCTCGTCCTGCAGGTGGCCGGCAATGGCCACGCCCAGCCGCCCCGCCAGGTGGTCGTAGCAGGTGCGCGCGGTGCGCAGCGCGGCGTCGCGCGGGCCCACGGCGATCCGCCCCGGCGCGGCCAGCTGCATCAGCCCTTCGAGCGTGCGCGCCACCTCGGCCGACGCGAGGCGGTGGTAGCGGTGCCGCCCCTGGCGTTCCACGTGCAGCAATTGCGCCTCCACCAGCAGGCCCAGGTGGCGGCTGGCCGTGGCGGGGGTGATGCGGGCGGCGTCGGCCAGCTCGCGCGCGGTGAGCGCGCGGCCGTCCATCAAGGCCATCAGCATGGCGGTGCGGGCCGGTTCGCCGACCAGCGCGGCCACGTGTGCGATGCGGTTGGTGTTCATGCGCACCAGTGTGCATCCATCCGCGCGGCCAACGCTTCGCTCCACGGCGAAGCATCGCGGCCGCCGCATGGGCGACGATGCAGGCCTGTTCACTTTCACGGCCTCTGCCCCATGACCATCACCTGTTTCATCCGCTATGAACTCGACCCCTTCCAGATCGACGCCTTCCGCGCCTACGCCGAGAACTGGGGCCGCATCATCCCGCGCTGCGGCGGCCACCTCGTAGGCTATTTCGTGCCCCACGAAGGCACCAGCTACGAAGCCTGGGGGCTGATCGCCTTCGACAGCCTGGCGGCCTACGAGGCCTACCGCGCCCGCCTGCGCGCCGACGCGGAGGGCCGCGCCAACTTCGAGGCAGCGCAGCGCCAGCGCTTCATCCTGCGAGAGGAACGCACCTTCACCCAGGTGGTGGACGGCACCTTCGGACGCGCCGCCGCATAAGGAATGCGCGACGCACGGGGACTGGTGCAGCGCCGCCCTACGCCCCGATGCTGCGCCGGTCGATGCGCCGGCTGAGCACGATGCTGGTCTGCGTCTGCTGCACGCCGTCGTGCTGGCCGATGCGGTCGAGCAGTTCGTCGAGCTGCGCGTGGTGGGCGCAGCGCAGCAGCACCAGGTAGTCGAACGGGCCGCTGACGGCGCAGACCTCCTCGACCTGGGGCAGCGCGGCCAGCGCCTGCAGCACGGCGGGCGCGGCCTTGGGCTGCACGCTCAGCGCGCACCAGGCGCTGACGGCGCTGGCTGCCAGCTTCTGGCCCAGGCGCACGCCGTAGCCGGCGACGATGCCTTCGCGCTCCAGCCGGGCGATGCGCGCCACCACCGTGGTGCGCGCCAGGCCCAGGCGCCGCGCCAGCTGGGCCGTGCCCTCGCGGGCGTTGGCCTGCAGCAGGGCCAGCAGTCGCTGGTCGGTGTCGTCAAGCTCCATTGGCGGCTCCTGTTATGTCGCAATGGCGATTTGTAACGTAAAAATGGCGATATCTCTACATTTTTTCGACGTTTCACAAACTACACATTGACACCCAACACGCCTAGCATGGAGGCATTCCAACACCACGCAGGAGACCCGCCATGACCGTCAAGACCATGCACCGCAACAGCCCCCGGCGCGTCACCATCCTGGGGGGCGGGAATATCGGCCGGGCGATTGCCCTGCTGCTGCAGGACAGCGGCGGCTACGAGGTCTTGGTGGCCGACCGCGACGCCGCCGCGCTGCAGCGCCTGGCGCGCGACCTGCCGGGCATTGCCACCGCGCACGTGCCCGACGAGGCCACGCTGCAAGGCGTGCTGACGGGGCGCTTTGCCGTGCTGAGCGCGCTGCCGTTTCACATGTCGGTCGCGGTGGCGGCGCTGTGCGCGCGCCTGGGCGTGCATTACTTCGACCTGACCGAGGACGTGGCCAGCACCGAGGCGATACGCGCGCTGGCGCCCGATGCGCGCAGCGTGCTGATGCCGCAATGCGGGCTGGCGCCGGGCTTCATCGGCATCGTGGGCCACGCGCTGGCCCGGCAGCTCGACGAACCGCAGGAGCTGCGCCTGCGCGTGGGGGCGCTGCCGCGCTTTCCGCAGGGCGCGCTGGGCTACAGCCTGACCTGGAGCACCGAGGGGCTGATCAACGAATACTGCCAGCCGTGCGACGCCATCGTGCACGGCCAGGCGGTGCAGGTGCCGGCGCTGGAGGGGCTGGAGGCCTTGATGATCGACGGCGTGCGCTACGAGGCCTTCAACACCTCGGGTGGCCTGGGCACCCTGGTGGCCACCTGGCAGGGGCGGCTGCAGCGCCTGGACTACAAGACCATCCGCTACCCCGGGCACTGCGCCAGCATGCGCCTGCTGCTCAACGAACTGCGGCTGCGCGAGCGGCGCGGGCTGCTCAAGGAGCTGTTCGAGGCGGCCATTCCCGCCACCGCGCAGGACGTGATCGTGATCCAGGCCTGCGCCTCGGGCCTGCGCGCTGGGCGGTTGGAGCAGAGGGAATACTGTGCGCACATCATGGGTGCCACGGTGCGCAGCCAGCACCTGAGCGCGATCCAGTACACCACCGCCAGCGGCATCTGCGCCGCGCTGGATCTGGTGGCCGACGGCAAGCTGCCCGAGCGCGGCTTTGTGCGGCAGGAGCAGGTGGCGCTGCCGGACTTTCTGGCCAACCGCTTTGGCCGCGCCTACGCCGTGGCGCAGGCGGCCGCGCCGGACAACGCCGAAGACACACGGCACGCCATGGCGGCGCTGGCCTGATCAGCGCCTGGCGTACATGGCCTCGATGGCCTGGGCAAAGTGCGCCATCAGGTTGTTGCGCTTGAGCTTGAGCGTGGGCGTCATGCAGTTGTTCTCTATCGTCCAGGGCTCGCGCACCAGGTGCACGGCGCGCGGCATGGCGTAGCGGGCAAAGCCGGCGGTCTGCTTTTCCATGCGCGCCAGCGCGGCGGCCAGCGCCTTGGGGTGGGCCAGGCTGGCCGCATCGTCCGCCGGCAGGCCCAGCTGCGCGGCCAGATGGCGCCATTCCTCGGCGCCGACCACGGCCACGGCGGCGATGAAGGGGCGGTTCTCACCGACCACGAAGACCTGCTCGAACAGCGGATCCGCGCCAATGGCCAGCTCCAGGTCGCCTGGGGGCACCTTCTCGCCGGTGGAGGTGACGATGATTTCCTTGATGCGCCCCAGAATGCGGATGCGTCCGCCAACGATTTCCGCCTGATCGCCCGTGCCCAGCCAGCCGTCGGCGGCAATGGTCTTGGCGGTGTCCTCGGGGCGCTTCCAGTAGCCCTTCATCACGATCGGGCCGCGCACCTGCAGTTCGTGGTTCTCGCCAATGCGCACCTCCACGCCCGGCAGCGCCCGGCCGACGGTGCTGGGGTCGTTGTCGTCCAGCGTGTTGGCGCTGACCACGGGAGTGGTCTCGGTCATGCCGTAGCCCTGGATCAGGCCCAGGCCCAGGCCCAGAAAGCATTTGGCGATGGTGGGCGAGAGCGGCGCCCCGCCGCTGACGGCCACGCGCACGCGCCCGCCGAAGCGCGCCAGCAGGGGCCTGGCCACCAGGGCGCGCAGCAGCGGCCAGGGCAGGGCGCGCAGCCAGCCGCCGGCGTCGTCCTGCGGCGCGGGCAGGCGCTGCGCGGCGCAGAAGCGCCGCCAGCCCACGGCCTGCGCGGCCTCGAACAGGCGCAGCTTGAACGGCGCGGGCGAGAGCGTCTCGATCAGCTTGGCGTGCACGCGCTCGTAGATGCGCGGCACCGATATCAGCACCGTGGGGCGCACGGTCATCATGTCCTCGGCCAGCTGCGCGACGGAGCGCGCATACACCACGGCGCTGCCCGAGGCGATCGCCAGGTAGTAGCCGGCCGTGCGCTCGAAAGTGTGCGACAGCGGCAGAAACGACAGGAACACGTCTTCGGGCACCGGCACGATGCGCGCCAGCACGGCCTTGACGTCGGCGATCACGTTGGCGTGCGTAAGCATCACGCCCTTGGGCTTGCCCGTGGTGCCGCTGGTGTAGACGATGGCCGCCAGGTCCTGGGCGCCGGGCGCCTGCGGCTGGGGCGTGGCGGGCGATGCGCCGGCCAGCCAGTCGGCCAGGGCCAGCATGGGGACGGCCGATTCGCGGGCCTTGGTGGCCGCGAAGGGCTGCGTAGCCACCACCGCCTGCAGCTGCGGCAAAGCGGTGCCCACGGCCTGCACGCGCAGCCATTGGTCGGGGTCGGCCACCACCAGCAGGGAAACCTCGGCGTCGCCCAGGATGTAGGCGATGCTGCCCGGGTTGTCGATGGCGTGCAGCGGCACCGGCACGCAGCCAGTGGCCAGTGCGGCCTGGTCGATGCTCATGGCGTCGAACCCGTTGGGCAGCAGGATGGCCACGCGCGCACCGCGCTCCAGTTGCATGGAAGCGATGGCGCGGCTCCACTGCTGCACACGCTCGTGCGTTTGCGCCCAGCTCAGGCTGACCCACTGGCCCGTGGCCGCGTCGCATTCGCGGTAGGCCTCCGCGTTGGGGGTTTGGGCCGCGCGCATGGCCAGCAGTTCTGGCAGCGTTTGTACGGCGTGCAAATCGGCAGGAATGGAGTTCATACGTGCAACCAGACGGCCACGACGGTACCGGAGGGCGCCGTGGTGGCCGCACAAAAGCAAGAATTAGTGGAAAAACGGCTGCTTTGCACCGCAATGCCTGGGGGCCTGGCAACGCCGCTGGTGTGAGCATTCGTGATTTTTGTGCACGAACGTTCGTTTTATGAATTTTGCCACACTGGCGCAGCGCGCACCGGGCCATGCATCGCGCACGCGACAGTGCGCCTCATCTGTTCGCAAATACCGTTTTCTGCGCCCATTCTTCGGCAAAACAGGCCTGCTTGGCAGCTTGCCGAGGCTGGATTCAGTTTGCCGCCGCCAGGCCCTGTTCGAAGTGCATGCGCATGGCCTGCATCGTGGCGCTGCCATCGCGCGCGCGCAGCGCGGCCATGATGGCCTCGTGCTCGGCCAGCGATTCCTCGATGCGCCCCTGCTTGAACAGCGAGTTGTGGCGGCTCAGCTTCATCACCTTGCGCAGGTCGGCCACCATCTGGTCGCGCCAGCGGTTGTTGGCCAGGGCCAGCAGCTGCATGTGAAAGCGCTCGTTGATGGCAAAGAACCGGTCGTGGTCGTGCACGCAGGCCTTCAGCTCGGCGTGCAGGGCGCACAGCTCCTGCAGTTGCGCGTCGCTGGCCGTTTGCGCCACCACGCCCGCGGCGTCGCTCTCCAGCAGGCTGAGCAGGTGGTACACGTCGCGCAAGTCCTTTTCCGACATCTCGGTGACGTAGGCACCACGGCGCACCTTCATCGTTACCAGGCCCTCGGCCGCCAGCACCTTCAGGGCCTCGCGCAGCGGCGTGCGGCTGATGCCGAACTCCTCGGCGATCTTGAGCTCGTCGATCCAGCTGCCCGGCTCCAGGTCGCGCCTGAAGATGCGCTGGCGCAGCTGTTCGGCCACCTGTTCGTACAGGGCCTTGGGGGTCAGGGTGATGGCGGACATAGCGGCGAATGTACCGCAAGAAAACTAAGAATTAATAATTACAGTTCGGGTAAACTCTGCCCGTCACGCCAAAAGCGGTTGCCATGCCACCGCGTTTGCGCCCCTTAGCCAACACGTTCAGCAATCATGAGCAGTTCCACCGATCCGACATTCCAAACCGCCGACCTCGACGCCTGGGCCAAGGCCGCCGCCAAGTCCGCCCCGGGCGGCCAGGTGGATGCGCTCAACTGGCTCACGCCCGACGGCATCGTCGTCAAGCCCCTGTATACGGCGGCGGACACGCGGGATCTGCCCCACGCCAACACGCTGCCGGGCTTCGAGCCCTACCTGCGCGGCCCGCAGGCCACCATGTACGCCGTGCGGCCCTGGACGATCCGCCAGTACGCCGGTTTCTCGACCGCCGAGGAATCGAACGCCTTTTACCGCAAGGCGCTGGCCGCGGGCGCGCAGGGCGTTTCGGTAGCGTTCGACCTGGCCACGCACCGCGGCTACGACAGCGACCACCCGCGCGTGACGGGCGACGTAGGCAAGGCAGGGGTGGCGATCGACTCGGTGGAGGACATGAAGATCCTGTTCGACCAGATCCCGCTGGACAAGGTGAGCGTGTCGATGACCATGAACGGCGCCGTGCTGCCGGTGCTGGCGGGCTATGTGGTGGCGGCGGAGGAGCAGGGCGTGAGCCAGGACAAGCTGTCCGGAACGATTCAGAACGACATTCTGAAAGAGTTCATGGTGCGCAACACCTATATCTACCCCCCGAAGCCTTCGATGCGCATCATCGGCGACATCATCGCCTACACGAGCCAGAACATGCCCAAGTTCAACTCGATCAGCATCAGCGGCTACCACATGCAGGAGGCCGGGGCGAACCAGGCGCTGGAGCTGGCCTTTACGCTGGCCGACGGCAAGGAGTACGTGAAGACGGCCATGGCCTCGGGGCTGGACGTGGACGATTTCGCCGGGCGCCTGTCGTTCTTCTGGGCGATCGGCATGAACTTCTTCATGGAAGTCGCCAAGATGCGCGCCGCGCGGCTGCTGTGGGCCAAACTGCTGACACAGTTCAATCCGCAGAATCCGAAATCGCTGTCGCTG
>Ga0222429_100333_pt1 | contig 45480 bp, 28 predicted proteins | sample 1B50Ametagenome_FD_182475 | JGI IMG/M metagenome (GOLD analysis project Ga0222429, IMG submission 182475) | Enriched microbial communities from leaf-cutter ant dump, University of Wisconsin, Madison, United States - 1B50A (version 2) | ecosystem: Environmental > Terrestrial > Nest > Insects nest...
ATGCGTGCAGCCCACTGCTGCCGAAGCTGTTCCTTAGCTGACATGAGGCAACCTCCTTGCGTTCTCCGTTGCCTCATTTTCTCACGAGATTTCCTTCGATTGAAGGTGGGGACAGTTTGACGCTTACATTGAACTCATAAAGCAAGGGAAGTGGGCACCATCGTACGTCAGGCGGCTGCTTCAAAAGTCCTGATGAGTATCACGCGGCTGATTGTGGATTTGCCCCGCCGCCCCGCTCCGGAAGAGGACATTGGGGTTCATTACGCGCGCAGGGCTGCGGGGCAGACCGAGTACGGCCTCTCGTTTCACCGCTGCGATCGTCATCGTCGAATCAACTTCGTCAGCAAGTTCAATCAAGAATCAGTTACTTTCTTCGGCTCCACCAAGAAGAACTCGACCGCACAAGGTCATTTTTTTGCTTTGGTATGAGCCGATTTGAGCACGGCATCTAATCCACAACTGCACGAGATTGTGTGGATTTTTTGCCGAGCTTACTGAAAGTCTATACGTCGGATATTTAGCTGGACAAGCGGGACTACTAGCTCTGTTTCGCATGAAGCTCATCTGCAACTCGGCCAGCATTTCTTTTTGTGATTGGGTTTCGTCGAACCGTTTACTATATCCGAATTCATGGCTTCCACTCTGTTACGAAGTATGTTACTTCCGATTCAAGCGTATGAATATCTGCAACAGTGGATTTGTTCTGATCCGCCGTATACCGGGGGATTCATCCTTATTCATTGTCAAACGAAGGAGCCGTTCTCGTACCGCTCTGAAATGTTTTAGAAAGTAATAGGCGCCACCGCCTCTATTTTCGATATCCGATCTCATCGATAACAAGCGGATGCGTCTTCGTAAAGTATTTCAAATTCTGTTTAATTGTGCTGGTCAGATGAGCGAATTGCAAAGTTTGCATTAAAATTTTCTTTTCATTTTCAATAAAACTTTTACAACAGAGTAAAGCTTCTGCCAGTGATAATTAACATTTTATGATTAAAGTTAAGACAGTTAATTAAGAATGAGGAGGTTGCATCAATTGCCTTTACTAATCCTCATCTAGGAGAATTCAGTCTCGTTGCAAAAGAACACACCAATCGTATTAAAAAGCTTGCAAAGCAATTTATCAAGATTAAGAGAAATAGTAAATATGTTTACGATGATTTGATTCAACAGGGCTTTGAAGGTCTTTTGGTTGCCTACAAGAAATTTGATTTAAAACATAACGTTAAATTTTGGACTTATGCCAATTATTTTGTAGAAGGATACATGAAGAAATTTATTAAACAGTATACGAATATCATTCGTCCGAGTGAGAAGATCAACGATATAGCTTTGAAAATCAGAAAACTTGATTTAATGGAAAACAATGTAGAAGAGATAGCAGTGGTAATCGGGTGCTCGAAAGAAATGGCAATAACGGCATTGAATTTTTTGAGAGAAAGAAACACGGTTTCAATATATCAAAAAGTAAGACATTCAAATAATGAAGAAGGAAACACTGAACTCGGAGATAAACTGTCCAGCACATTGAATACCTTTGAAGGAATCGTTATTTCAGATTTTCTTGCCAAATTGGATAAGAACGAGCAACAATACCTCATTCTCAAAATGAGAGGCTACGAGCCGGATGAGGTAAGAAATTTAACAGGCGTTAGTGCCGATGAAATGTTATCAATAGAAGAATCACTAAAACAGAAGTATAATTCATATTTTGAGCCTGATCAAAAAAGAGAGGGATCTCAATTGGCCCAAACAACTTCCCAACGTACTCCTCTGTTGACCAAAGCTGAATACTTTAAAATGAGAGACTCGGGTTTGACAAATGAGGCGATAGCAAAGAAAAAGAAGATATCTAAGAGCACTGTAAACCGATATGCACAAGATTGGAGGAATGAAAACGTCACAAAGAAAAATGATATTGTGAGGGACGAAATGCTGGCCGTTTCAACAATAAAGGAAAGCAATGAGGCTCAATACACTGCACAGGAAGTAGAGCAATTAAAACAAGAAAATCTTTTCCTCAAAGAACGTATAAGCAAATTACAAGAAGAAATTAATTTACTTTGGAAGATGCAAGATATTTTAAGAAGTAACTATTAAAGTAGGTTGAAGGATCACGCGAATCCCCTCTATACGGTTTGGTTTGATGTAACTATTAACGCCGGTTAAGCGCTCCAGTGGCATGCTGGTGGTCTCACGGATGAACAGCGTAAACGGAACGGAACGGCGATGGCAGCGACCATAGTGGCGGTGACGAATACGTCCTGCATGCTTATTGTCATCGTTTGCTCTTGGACAAGCCCGTTATCGTTCAACTGCTGCAGATGTACGGCTGCTCTGGCAGCCAACGTTGAGCTGAAGACACCAATGGACATGGCCCCTTTGCCTTGCCGCACTCAATTCGTAACGGCAGAGGCTTGACCGGAACGTTCTCGAGGGATGACGGCCATGCCCACGTTGGTGACCTGCATATATGTAAACGCAATCCCGACATCGACAGCCGTAGAAGCCTATGAGGAGTTGTTTTCGGATGGGTTCGATTCCCTAGACTCCACGATAAATTCGCTGACCGCGTCAGGTTAGCGATTTATATTATGGTGGAAACGATTGGGGAGCGCTTCGCTCCGATAGAGGACATTGGGGTTCGTTCCGCGCCCAGGGAGCGAAGCGGACGAGCACGGCATCTGATTCTAATGTGCCTAAGGTCATCATCGTTATCTGCTTCGTCAGCAAGTTCAATCAGGAATCATGAGTTTATCCCAAATGAGACTTGCCATCTGGGTATGATCACCTCTAAAGGTTCCAATTTAAGCCCCTTTCCTCTTCTTTTATAACTACAGCAGATAATCCAATCAAGCTAAAACATCGGGGCACACAGGGAATAATGATGGCTTTATTAGAGATGACATCAGAAATTTGATAATGGCGAAAGTGCAGCCGTCAAACAATCCGGCGGCGAACACCATTGAGTGAATGTTCTTTTATAAATGATAAGGGATATACTTCCCCAAATACTCTCTTAGGTTATTATCACAAACATAGACGTATGTTCCTCTGATACCACGAGTTAGAAAAACCGCATATGTATTAAGGATGTAAGTTTTTAATTCCTCGTCGGTTATTCCGTTCTTTACTTTTTTATCAAAAAAGTTATCCTTTTTTACTTTAATCATATTATCATACTTATCAAAAAAGAGATCTGGGCCAATAATAACTCCGGCATAGTTTAGATCAAGTCCAGGTAACGTGTAGATACTCCCCATCTCTTTTTTAGCATCCAAATTACGTAACCAACCGCCCGTCTGACTGTTCCATTGTATGTTCACACCGTCAATGCTGATATCTGTTAATGCATTGTCTGCTTTACCTTTCCATTCCCACGCATATCCCGTACAAAGTCTACAAAGCCCCATGTTTTTTTCCTTTTCATCAAGGGCTTTAACCATATCAGCGAAGGAGGAAAAAAGTTCAAAATCGTAGTTCTCAAATGAATGCGTACTAGTTGTCCTTTGATATAGCACATCATAAATGTAAGGGACATAGCTATTACCTGCTTTTATCCGCATCTGTTCATTTAGATTTATAGGACGAATTCCCCGTTTTCTTTCATAAAGTCTTTCTTCAAAGTATTCGTGTGTTATGTCGGAAGGGGTTGTACTTTGTTTTTTATCGTAGAACAAAATTTGACAGTTGGAATTTTTCATAATCCAATCCAATTCGTCATGTGTATTGTCTAATTTTAATCGCTCATTCCCTTTTTTAAAATTTGCGTAATACATTCCGAGATTTTTACCTCTCCTTAATCGTTGGGCTTCATCACAAATAACAATGTCGTAGTATTGTTTTGTGACGTCAATTGGGCTGATAACATCTCCTTTGCTCAATCCCGTTGTATTTTTGAAAATCTCTTGTATTTCGCAGCGAGTAGAGGTGTTTGCATATACCAATGCGATCTTTTTGTCTTTATAACGTACGTTATTCTTTAAATAATAGTACAATGAAGTAGCCACAACAGTTTTCCCGGTTCCCGCGTCACCCCTTACTAGGATGGGCCTTATTTTAAAAGTACTTTCATGTGGTAAGGTCTCGCCTGAATCTATGGTATGAACAATACTGGTTAAAGTAGTTTGTTGATCCTCGGTTAAGGTAGTATGAGGGGAGTATTTATAAGCATTTGAGTTAATGATCATATTAAATTCTTTCATCTTTACCAGTCCCTTTTCTTCAAGCTGGAACCATAGCTTATCAAAATGCAGCTCAAACTCATTTTTTCTATAGTAATGCGGCTTTTGACCGTCACTGTCATTTACAATATTAAATTTTTGATCAACTTTCATCAGCTTTATTAGCAGGTTTTCATAATGCTTGGCTGGCGTTTCCTCCATTAACAATCCAGTAATTACATGCATTTTATTGAAATTGTATTTATTATTCTTGTTTTTAGGAGATTCGCTGGCATGTTCCTTTCCTCTTCTGATTGAGTTGTTGGTTTCACCAACATAAGCATTTCTTCCATTTTCTAATATATAGACGCAGTGATAGTCGAATGGAATATTCCACTCATCAAAGTTTTTGTCAGCATAGTCATAGGTTTTAATTATAAACATAGCTCCTCCTATTGGTGATTCATCATGATTTATTGGTAAGAACAATCCTAAGTTAATGCAATTCATCAAAGGAGGCTTGAGATCGGGCGGACACAAAAGGAGTAGCCGACAAAGGCTTTCACGGATGAACTCACTCGATCGCCTCCAGAGAACAACACGATATATATTCTTTGGAAGCTGACGAATCCCTTCTGAAAAATTGTGTTTTTATCATCAAGATCGATACCAATGAAGAGGAGGTTGTTGCAGACCGTCAGGATAGCTAAGACCCATGGATGCAGATCCGCCATAGCATGACTCTCGATTAACCCAACCACATCTAACCCCGCCCGATCACGGAAGGGGTTATTTGCGTTCTTTCGACTAATTTCCCCGGAAATAACAGGGATTCTGTCGATCAAAATCGTATTTACGTGTCAAACCCCATACCTGGCAAGAGCCTTCGAGGCCGATTCCAGCATGCGCCTCTGAAGATTCTCACCTTCTACAACCTTCACTCTCAAGCCGAGAAATCGGATTTTGGACAGGAGAAATTCGCTTTCGTCGGCGAGGTACGTGACTCGAATCCGGTACAGATTGGACTCCTCGTCATAACTAACGGACTTGTCGAAGCAGGAAAACGCATATAAAATGCGCGAGAGTTCGGCATTGTAAGTGCGGATAACTTCGATGACGGTGTGCTCTTTGCGTGCCTCGAGCAGGCCGACGATCTGAGCTCTCAATGCAGCTACACGATCGGTAGGCAGGATCATTTCCTCGACCGATAGGATATTGTGCAATTTGGTGGACATGAGAATCCGGTTGCGGGCACTATACCAGAGCAAGTACCATTCCCGCTTCACCATGGAGTACTCCAATTTGTAGGGCAAACCGGACTGGTTCGCCTTAACTCCACCGTGTTTGATTCGAAAAGTGAGACGGATGCCTCTGCCCTGCATAATGATTCGGCGAAGCGTTCGAAGGAGGGGGTGGTACACTTGCCGCTCATGGCTCTTGGCTTTCTCCTTGATCATTTCACGGATGTCGATGGAGGCTTCATCCTGAAGTACAAGCTTCAGTTTATTCAATGTTTCAGGAGTGAAGGCGTCGCAGGAGGCCGGGTGGTCCAGCATCGTTTTCAGCCAGGACCGCTCCTGAGCGGTCAGCGCCAAGGAATCCGTTTCATCCAAACGGGAGATCACCTGATAATTAAATATCTTCTCGAACGGATTCATAGTATGCGTGAATCTCCTTCCATTCGGCGATAAACTCGCGGCGGAGCCAGACGGGCTCCAGCACTTCACAGCTCGATCCGAAGCTCCGCAGCCACGGCTTGATTTCGTATATGCCGTTCACCGTGATCTCGTACAGAAATGTCGATTCGGATTCCTCTGTCACCGTTCCCCACTGCCCTTGCGCCTCTACCCGTTCCCGTACGAAGTTGGCCCCGGACCGGTCGGGGTTATAGAAACGGGCGACGACTTTCGCGGGACGGAGAGTATCCGTAACCCAGCTAAATTTCAATTCTTGCTCTACTTTGCTGAGTCGCTGTGAAAAAAACTCTTCTGTGATCGCATCGCCCTCTTCGATCTGGGTAATACCTTCCATTCGATATTTCATGGTTCCGAGCTTCGAATTGTGTCCGATCAGGTACCAACGGCCGTATTGATGATCGTATATAACTCGCAGGGGAAGAGTGATTTCTGCGCGGCCTTCCGATTCGCGTTCGAATAAGGGGTTCGTATTTTTGGAGGCATAGCTCTTACCCTTCTTTGGTGACAAATAGAGAAATTGCAGTTTTCTTCGCTCCCGGATCGCCTGAAAAATGGTGTGCAGGTGTGCTTCATCCAGAATGCGCGAGTGGTAGTGATACTTGTAAAGATGGGTCTCCGCCGCATTCGGGTCGAAGTCCCGCTTCCGCAGCGCCTTCTTCAATGTTTCGCGGAGCAGATAGCCTTGAACCGACGGAACCCGCGTATTGGCCATGACATCGACGAAGTCGTACAGATCCAGCAGCTCATCGTCCGACAATTGGTCGATGAGGTCATTGGAAGTTCTGTACCGGTAGGGACGCCCGCCTTCGCATCGGACGATGACGCCGACGTTTTCCAGATACTTCAGATCGCTGCGGATCGTTTTTTCGTCGGGGCACGGATATTCTGCCGGTATGTTATCACTGCACGTATCCAGCAGTTCTTTGGCGGTTAACGCTTGGTTTTGCAGTGCGGTGATGATCAGGGAGAGCCGGGTGCTTTCCGATTCTTTTAGCGATTTTGCGCGGAACAGAAAAAGCATCAAAGGATCCGCGGATTCGTAGTGATTATAGCGGAAACCTTCCGACAACTCGCTCTCTTGCTCCGGGGAGAGAGTGTGCTGAATCGTGCTTCTCATGTCTTTAAGGTATCTCAGCGTTTTGTCATAGGTGTGAACGGAGATGCCAAGCCGGGCGGCAAATTGCTGCCGGTTGTACGCGCCTCCGGCCAGCGCCAGCAGGCGCAAGAATTGAACTTCCTTGTCAAAGCTTTCCCGAGCCACACGCGTTTCCCCCAGTATGTACGGAGTATCACTTATGTACATTGTAACATCATGGATGCTGGGGGAAATGGAAAGTTTTTATTTGTCGCCATACTTTCGCCCTGTTCGTGAGTGGTCGAATCGCCGAAAATAAGCGTATATCTATTCAACGTATTTTATGGTTGACGTGGTTAAATATGAGATGTTAGGATTAACGGCAATACATTCTTTCAGTGAAAGGAGTGCAGGAGCATGCGTGAGATGAATCGCCTCGAGTCGACGAACAAACCGATTTTTGATGAGCATTTGATGCTAAATCAATGGCAATCGCAAGATCAGCATGACTCTTATATCCGATATCCTATTGGCATTCTTTACAGACGCAGGTCCGCTTCGGTACGTCAGTTGTTTTCCACAGCCTGACGACGCGGTTCGTGACTTACATAAGCGTTCTCGTAAAGACTGCTTGAAGCCGAGCGGTCTTTTTCTATGGCTAAATTTGCTGTAGGAAAGGATCATGGGGCAACAGGGGTCTTTTTTTGACCCTTGCAAAGTACATATAGCAATGGAAATGAACCGAAAACGAGGTGAGCATGATGATGAGCAATCAATGGCACGATTATGAACAGCATCTTCAGGATAAAGATCCGGAAACGATCTTCAAGGATAGCCGATTCGCAAAAATGAGGTGTGGTCCTCCTATCTAGGGGGGAGACTCTCTTTGCCCGCTGGGTGAAGGTGCAACCTCATATGCGAATCGAGCTATCCGAACTCCGGAACTCCATTCCTTGCGATTCTGCAGGGGTGGTGACGGTATCAGGATAGTTTTTTATTTTCTCAATTCCAAATTTCAAAAAGAAAGGAAGAAGCCAACCTTGCGTCAAAGGTGACACTCATGAAAAGACGACAATTCCCTATGATCCACGAACAAGTATTCCGAAACGTCTCCGAACGGAACCTGACGCTGGACGAGGTATTCGGCCGCATTCAGAGTTTCATGGAAAGCGATCCGCGCGCAGCTTATCAACTTGTGATTGGAACGGACGCGCAGGTGCATGCCGGGCATACGAAGTTCATTACATCCATTGTGGTCTTTCGGCCCGGACGCGGCGCCTGGTTCTGCTACCGCCAGGTCATCGTTCCCCGCGAAATCCGGTCGCTTCAAGAGAAACTCAGCTTGGAGACGATGCTCAGTCAGGAGATTGCAGCGTATTTTGATCATGCAAAGCGGGCATTGCTCGAAGACATCGTTATACCGTTTGTGTATCAAGGCGCGGAACTGCAACTGTTCATCGACATTGATGCGGGAACGGATGAAAAGCGAAATCGGACGTCGGCGTTCGTGGCGGAGATGGTCGGAAGGGTCGAAGCAATGGGAATGTTGGCTAGAGTGAAACCGGAGGCGATTGTGGCTTCGTCCGTATCCGACCGTTTTACGAAGATGCCTTATCGAGGTTCAGCGGCCGCAACTTCAGTTTACGGTTAAATTTCTCATTGTCGTCATACTTCCGCCATGTTCAGCAAGTCGAAGATGAGCGAAGATAAGGGCATGAAGCCGATGCCGAATGGCTGAGGCACAGCAAATCGTTGAGGCGTATGGAAGGGTTACTTCGACTTTTACTCGGCATGTCGTTGGTTCGAGTCCAACTTCCGCCGCATGGCGGGATAGCTCAGTTGGCAGAGCAGCATGTGCCTTTCCGACTTTTTCCTCAACGATAATTTTACAACCATTTCGGAGCGAGGCGAATGAGAGGGCTACTTCGTCAAAAAGTATGGGGCGGTAATGAGCGGTCATACGCTGTGCCGCGTGCCTTCTCAAGACTGTTTCCTCGCTCTACCGTAACGATGTTATAACCGGCGAAGCGCCGGGGAGGGTTTCTTCGCTATTTAAGCGCACAAATGGTTTGCCTGGGCTTTACGGCAGGTTCGAGTCCTGCAGTTTACCTTCCCCAACCTTTCTTCGCCGGTTCCATTTTAGTACGAGGAGGCTAGTACAATGAGTTTCGCGAAAAAACTGTTTACGGTCATCAGGCCGACGATTCGGAACCAAGACGGATACCCGGCCTACACCCGCTCTGCTGAAGAGCAGTATGTGCAGACGCTGGTCACCAATACATTCGGCAACACCTTCTACGCGGACCAGCAAAAGCTTCTGATGGAAGCGGAAGCGTTGCACCGGGAAATGGCGCAAAGCAATGCGCAGTTCATGGCCAAAGCACTCGTTTATGCAAGGAATGAAGGATACATGCGGCTGCAGCCCTTGTTCGGATTGGCAATTCTGTCGGCGTACCGTCCAGATTTGTTCGCAAAGATATTCCTCAAAGTCGTGAGGATTCCTTCCGACCTGTCCGACTTCTTGACAATCCTGAAAGGAATGGGACGCGGGGAAGGCGGTCGGGCGGTGAAGCGGCAGGTAAACCGTTTCTTGAGCGGCGTGTCCGAGTATTGGGCGATCAAGTACAACGGCCGCGGCCGCGGCTACAGTCTCGGCGATGCGATCGCGACGGCACACCCGAAGCCGGCGGATCTGAAGCAGCAAGCGTTGTTCCGTTACTTGCGCGGTCAAGAGGCGAACCTGTCCCTGCTTCCACAGGTGGAGGCGCTGGAGCACTTGCAACGTGCGGCTACGGAAGCGGAACAACTGCATTGGATCGAAACGGGCAAGCTGCCGCACGAGGTCGTGACGGGTGCGGTAAAACCGACGAAAGCGGTTTGGGAAGCGTTGACCAACCAAATGCCGACGTTTGCTCTGCTGCGCCACTTGAACGCACTGGAGCGGACGGGCGTGTTCGAGAGCCGCTACAACCTCGAGACCGTAGCCGCACGCTTGACCGATCAACGCGCGCTGCAGAAAGCGAAAATTTTGCCGTTTCGGTTCGCGAAGGCGTTCCGTCAGGTTCAGCATCCGGTGTTGCGCGATGCGCTGCGGGATGCGGTCGAGTATACGTTCGGGAACTTGCCGGAGCTTGAAGACCGGACGGCCATTTTCCTCGACATCTCGGGCTCGATGGATGGCGAGTACCTGCAAATCGGTTCGGTGTTCGCACTGGCCCTGTACAAGAAGACGCAAGGGAACACCTTGTTCTGGCTGTTCGACACCGAGGTGGAGGATGCCAGGCCGTCGCGCCGGGACAGCATCCTGTCGCAGGCGGACCGGATTCATGCCCGCGGCGGTACGGATACCGGCGCTCCGGTGCGGAAGCTGCTGGCCGAACGGCACAAAGTCGATCAGATCATTATTATCACAGATGAACAGCAGAACAGCGGCAGCCCGTTCTACGAAGCGCTGCTCCGATACCGCGCCAAAGTGAACCTGAGCGTCAAAGCGTTCATCATCGACATCGCGCCTTACCGAAGCGCCATGGTTCCGCCGCAGGACCCGGGCACGTTCTACATCTACGGTTGGAGCGATACGGTGCTGAGTTATATTGCGCAGACGGCGAAGGGCTACGATTCGATGGTGCAGCAAATCAACGCCATAGATTTGGATGCAGCGCAATAGAAGCCGGGTGGTCATGGGTGTTCACTCATTCGTGGCCACTTGGCTTGATTAGCAGAATGTCGTCATACCATAGGGGGAATCGAGTATGCAAGCCATAAGAGGAAGTATAGCGGAGCAACTGGAACGGCTGGAGCTGGAAGAGCATATTCGGATCCTGTACGCCTGTGAATCGGGCAGCCGCGCTTGGGGCTTTCCGTCGCAGGACAGCGATTACGATGTACGCTTCATCTATATCCGGCGGCCGGACTGGTACTTGTCCATCTTCGACAGGCGGGACGTCATCGAGCGTCCGATCAGCGACAAGCTCGATATCGGCGGCTGGGATTTGCGCAAGGCGCTCAACCTGTACCGCAAGTCGAATCCACCGCTGCTCGAGTGGCTGCAATCGCCGATCCGGTATGTCGAAAAATACAGTATAACGGAGCAACTTCGCAAAATCTCTCCGCTTACATTTTCGCCGAAGTCCTGTATGTACCACTACCTCAACATGGCCCGCGGCAACTACAGGGAGTATTTACAGGGAGAAGAGGTGAGGATCAAGAAGTACTTTTACGTGCTTCGACCTGTCCTGGCCTGTGAGTGGATCGAGCGGTATGGCGAGATGCCACCGATGGCATTTGATGCGCTGGCAGAGGGACTTATCCCGCAGGATGGAGCGCTGTGGCAGGTTGTCCAGCAACTGCTGGCCCGGAAGAAATCAGGCGAGGAGCTGGACTACGAACCGCGGCTAAATCCGATCAACGATTACTTGGAAGAGCGGCTGCAGGTGCTGGAGAAGAGTGCAGCCTCCCTGAATTCGTCGGATACGAAATTGGATGAGCGGCTGGATGCGCTATTTCGAACGGCTTTGCAGGAAGTGTGGGGTTAACGTGTCTACCATGCACGTTGGATGGGAGGAAGATTCCGGTTGGCTATTGTACAAGTGAGATCCACAAACCCGAAATATTCATTTTTAATCAAGAAAAATCCAGGAACAGGCATGCAGCTTCGCCAGATTCGTCAAGGGATGGCCTATGGTTGGTATTCCGATGATGCGACGTTTAGTGTTTATTTCAGAGATGCGGATAACGACATTTCCTACAAACAGCATGAAGACGAGAGCTTCGAATATTTGAATGTCTCCCGCTACAACACGCCGCTGTTCCCGCTTAATGCGATCAACGAATTTTTCTCTGCGCCGTTCAAGGCACATGACGATCGGGATGCGAGGGGCTATGAACATTCTTTTTATATCAACCTGATTCATGTCGAACGGGCTCGGTATATCGAATTGTTCGAAACGCATATGAAGGCGTACACGTTTACCCTGCAGCATCAGGCGCATAAGAGCTACAGTCTGACCGTTACGACGCGTGAGAGCTTGTATCATTTGCTGCATCTTGTCAGCGTGCTTTGCCTGTTTCTGTCCATGTTCGGTGACGAATACGTTGATATCTCGGATGAGATCCTGGGCAAATATATTCGCAGCCTTAACGTCATTGATGCTCCTTTCTATATCCGCAGCTTGTTTGCGAGAAACTTTTTGTCCACCCGGGAGCGGTTCAAGAAATACCGGGCGGATGTCGAACAATCGGAGCGGTACGCAATTACGCTGGAGTATGGAGGAACGGCCATGCAGCGGCGGAATTATATTGCTAGGGTGCTCCCGTTCAATAAGCCGATTTTGGATGTCGGATGTGGCGAAGGGTTTTATGCGATTCCGTTTGCCGCTAAAATCGAGGGCGTTTACTATGCGGTCGATGTGAACGAGGACCTGCTTGAGATCGTGGCTCGTAAAGCGGCAGCCAGAGAAATTGATAACATCGCAACATTACAATCCCTCAATCATTTTCTGGAAATATACAACGGGGAGCAGGTCGATGTCATTTTGACGGAAGTGATCGAGCACATGAGCGAGGAAGATGCCGCGGTGCTCATTCGCCAGATTATCAGTCAGGTTGATTTCGAACGTTTGATCGTAACGACGCCGAATGCCGATTTTAATGGTTACTATGAGTTGAGCGGATTCCGGCATGAGGACCATCATTGGGAGATGGGCGAGCAAGCGTTTCGGCAATGGTTGGCGGACACGGTTCAAGGGCTCCCGGTGAGCTATGTGTTCGTGGCGATTGGCGACAAGGTTGACGGTATTCATACGACACAGGGCGTTATTGTCGACAGGAAGGAGGGATAGCGGGTGGAAATTCAAACAAGGGTTCACACGATATTTCTGCTGGTCGGGGCAACAGAGTGCGGCAAATCGACATTCGCCAAGGAGGTTTTGATCCCGCAGTTGAAGCTTGCGGATGTGTCAAGGGGATTGCGGACGAACGTGCAGTATTTGTCCTCGGACGAGATCCGACAAGATCTGCTGGGTCATGACTACGACAAGTACGACCGGGTGATGCTGGAGGCAAGCTCCCACACGTTTCAATTGCTGTTCGAAAGGATGAAGCTCGTCACCTCCTTCCCGCTCGATGCTGAATTTGTCGTCGTGGACACGATCGGGCTGGCGGATGATTTCCGCAGTCAGGTTCGCGAAATTGCGCAGGAAAACAACTACAATCTGGAGGTTATTCTGTTCGACTATCGGAAGCGGGAAGATTACTTTGCGTCGGAACGGTCGAAGAAGTTGATTTCCGATCATTTGAACCGGTTGCGGAAGGATGTCCTGCCTGTGCTGTCCCGCGAAGGATACGGCAAGATTCATAAGGTGCGGGCCAAGGATTTTTACGATCCGGTCGAAGGGAAGCCGAATCCGGATTACCGGGTCACGGTGCAGGATTGGAACGATTACCTGACTTCGGTTCTTCCGCAGGATCAATCATATATTGTGGTTGGCGATGTGCACGAGTGCGTCCGGGAGTTGCAAGGATTGCTGCACGACTATGGTTACCGGATTGAAGAAGGAAAGCTGATCGCAACGGATAAAGTGCGGAATACGAAAGTCATCCTGGTCGGCGACTGGATCGATAAGGGCAAGCAAACGCGGGAGATTGTCGATTTCCTGTACGAAAACCGCGAGCATTTCTTGCTTGTCATGGGCAACCATGAGAACTTTGTCTGCAAATATATGAAGGGCGAGGTGCAAGGGGCTGACCCGGAACTGCTCCGGTCGTATTTCGATTCGACGCAGGTACTGACGGGAGATCCGACGCTGCTCGAAAAGTTTGTTTGTTTGGTGGAACTGTCGAAACCGTTCTATCGCTTTGTGGGAGTTGACGGGCCTTCATTCTATGTGACTCACGCGCCTTGCCGCAATAAGTACATCGGGAAGCTGGACGCGAACTCGGCCCGCCACCAGCGCAACTTCCGGCTTGACCGTGAGGGTTCTTTCGAAGAACAGCTTGATTTCCTCCGGCAGGAGGCGGTTAGCAATCATCCGTACCATCTGTTCGGACATATCGCGGCCAAGCAGACGTTCCGAATCAAGAACAAAATCCATCTCGATACGGGAAGTGCGCACGGCAATACGCTGACTTCGGTCCGCATTTTGTCAAGGCTATTCTTCAAGAGCTGCAAGTCGCAGTCTGCCGCAGTTCAAGAGGAGCTGCCCGTTCTGTTCCGGGAAGAGAAGAAAGTATCTTTGAAAGACCTTGATGATGAGGCGGTGCGCAGGCTGCACTACAGCGCGCGGAACCAGATCAACTACATTTCCGGGACGATGTCGCCGGCGGACAAGGACGAGGCTGCGGGAGAACTGGAGTCGTTGCGGAAGGGGCTCGATTACTTCGCGGAGCGCGGGGTAACGGAAGTCATGCTGCAGCCCAAATATATGGGGTCGAGATGCAATGTGTACGTGCACCGTGAGCTTGGTCAGTGCTGCGCGGTGAGTCGCAATGGCTATAAAATTCGGGCTGTCGAGCTGACACCCGTGTATGAACAACTGCTCCGGAAATTCGGGACGTACATGGTAGATGAGAAGATTGCCGTGCTGATTCTCGACGGAGAGCTGCTGCCCTGGAAAGCGCTCGGAGATGGGCTGATTGAGCGACAGTTCCGGCCGATCGGCAAAGCGCTGGAGACCGAGTTGGCGTTTTTGCGCAGGCATGGTTTCGAGAAAGCCCTCGGCAGGCTGTTTCTATCGCAGGAGGCGAGCGGCTTCGAGAAAGATCAACACCATCTCTCGAAGGCGGCGCTAAGCGAAAAGTACGGTGCGCATGTATATCAAAACTACAAGCATGTGCGGGAGATCCAGGGAGCATATGCTCCACTGGATCAACATGAAGAAGCGCACCGTGTTTTCAAGCGCCAACTGGAATTGTACGCCGGGGAAGCGGAGTTGGCATACAAGCCGTTTGCGATTTTGAAAGAGGTGTTGGAGAACGGCGAAGAACGGATGCCGGATGGTAAAACCTCCGATATTTACAGCTTTCTGACGGATGACGAATATTTGACGCTCGATCTGAAAGGGCCCGATGCGTATGCACAGGCGGAACAGTTCTTCTTGAGGATGACGGTAGAAAACCAAATGGAGGGTATTGTCATCAAGCCGGAGTACGAGCAACAGGGCACAGTTCCGTATCTGAAGGTTCGTAATCCCGGATATTTGTCGATTATTTACGGATATGATTACAAGTTCCCGCACAAGTTCGGCAAGCTGATGAAGCAGAAGAACATTGCCTCCAAGCTGCGAACTTCCGCGAACGAGCATCGTCTCGGTCGGCAATTGCTTGCGATCAAGCTGCAGGACATCACGGAGGATAACGATGCTTATAGGCAAATCGCAGCGAACCTGCTGTTCGAGGTGGCCAAGGAGAAGGAAATAGATCCGAGGTTATAGGAAGGAGAAAGATTCATTCACATGACTTATCAAACGATAGAAGGTGTGCGTGTCTGGGGCAATCCCGACCCGGGCGCGCTGTCTCAAGCGAAGACTTGCGCGGAGCATGGGAATGTCGTGCAAACGCTGCTGATGGCGGATCATCACAAAGGCTACAGCCAGCCGATCGGCGGCGTGGTCGTGTATGACGGGCAAATATCGCCCTCTGGCGTTGGCTATGATATTGCGTGCGGCAACAAAGCGGTTCGGACGAATCTGTTCGCGGCGGACATCAAGCGGCGGCTTTCCGAAATAATGAATCAGGTTGCCCGGAAAGTGTCATTCGGCGTGGGCCGCGTCAACAGCGAGAAAGTGGATCACGAGCTGTTCGACGATCGCGACTGGGCCGTATATCTGGCTGTCGGTCGGCAGGAGCACGACAAGTTGAAGGCGTTGGCACGCGACCAACTCGGCACGGTCGGCAGCGGCAACCATTTCGTGGATCTGTTTGAAGAGGCGGGAACGGGCCGGTTATGGGTCGGGAATCATTTCGGGAGCCGGGGATTCGGTCACAAAACGGCCAGCGGGTTTATCAACCTGGCCGCCGGACGCGATTTTCTGGCTAACGCGCCGGGAGAAAAGATGGACCAACCGCCTGTGTTGCTGGATTTGAACAGCGAGCTCGGTGACATGTATTTCCGGACAATGAAGCTGGCGGGACGCTACGCTTATGCAGGGAGGGATTACGTAATCGGACTGGTGCTGTCGATCCTCGGGGCCGAAGCCGATTTCGAAGTCCACAATCATCACAATTACGCATGGCTGGAAACCCACAAAGGAATGGATGCGATCGTAGTGCGTAAAGGAGCGACCCCCTCGGCTCCTGGCCAACTCGGGTTTATCGGAGGCAGTATGGGCGACATCTCTGTCATTGTGCGCGGGAAGGATACCGAGGAAAATCGGGATTCCTTCTACAGCACGGTTCACGGCGCAGGCCGTGTGATGAGCCGCACGCAGGCGGCCGGCAAGATGAATTGGAAAACCCGCACGCGCTCCGGCGGGCAAATCTCCACGGACCAGATGCTGCAAGCCGTCCGCGACTTCGGCGTTGAGCTTCGTGGAGCCGGAACCGATGAGAGTCCGTTCGTCTACCGCAAACTCCAGGAAGTGCTCGATGCTCATGCTGACACGATCGAGGTTCTGCATGTATTAAAGCCGATCGGGGTTTGCATGGCTGGTGCGGATGAGTTTGATCCGTATAAGGATTAATGGTATAGCAAGCAGCTAAAAACCGTCAGTTAGTCTGATGGTTTTTAGCATATTTCAGAAGTGTTTTCCAAATTCATTAGTTCCAAAAGCAGGAGAAATTAGCACGTTAAAAAAACATAGTAGGAGATATACAATTTATTTTATCAGCACCGTGTTGATCAAAGTATTCCAATTGAAAAAACAATTGGCGCAACGGCACATTTCGTAGAGCATATGTGGTTTGGCGTGATTGACGAGAAGCGATCGTTCATTCATCCTTTACCATCAAGAAAGTCCTGTAAAGCTGCTCCAGCATCGTTTCCGGCAAATAGCCGCGGATGTCCCGTTGGAATATATAGGAGTCGCTGCTTAGGGCGGTCAGTAACATATCGGCGCGGAAGATGCTGTCAGGGGGGGTTCTCTCGACTCCGCTGGCGGCCATCTCGTCATATAGTTCAACGAGCAGCTTGTGCAATTCGTGGTAGATCGGGCCGCGTGTGCGGGATTTCGATCGATTAGCCGATACGGATTCCTCGACCCCGGTCAGCAACTGCAGTTTCTTCTCTCGAAAAGCCAAAAATAAACGCAATACGCCTTTTAACCGCAGGACTGGGGAGTTCGCCTGGTTTTGATTCAAGTAAGCATTGATGTCCTCGAATAACAGATCGACGTGATCCTTGATCAGATCCAGACAAAGCTCGCTCTTGTTGCGATAACGACGATAGAGCGTACCCGGACTAAGTTGCGCTTCCACGGCAATCTGATTCATGCTGACCTGCTCGACGCCATACTGCTCGAACAACTGAACAGCAGCATTCAGAATACGCTGTCGATTCTCCGCTGCATCTCGGCGCTCAGCACGAAAAGGAGGTATCTCAGCCTCGCTCATGATTCCCAGCATCCTTTCCATCAATCGTACTTTGCCATTGACAAGCGGAGAATTCTCCGTTTATATAAAGAGGAGAGGTCTCCACTTTATACTAGCATACTACCCAAGGGGTGTTCAATAAATGACAAGCGAGCTTCGGAACACGGCTCTCCTGGTTATGGACCTACAGAATGGAATCGTGTTGATGGAGAAGGTGTTCCCCCGCCAGGCTGATGTGATGACGACGGACGCTTGGGTAGCAAGCTTGAACGAATCATGCTGAAATGGAAACGAACCTTATGGATTTTATGGACGTCTAATTTCATCGCGGTGGCGGGGGTCAGCTTGATCATCCCCTTCCTGCCTTTGTATATCGAAGAGCTTGGTATTCATCAGCTAAGAGATGTGAATCTATGGTCGGGATGGATCTTTGCTGCGCAATCCGTGACGGCTGTCATTTTCCAGCCTTTATGGGGGGCGATGGCCGACAAATACGGACGCAAGGCGATGCTCTTGAGGGCCGGATTCGGCATGGCAATTATGACGATTCTTATGGGATTTGTCAGCGCGCCTTGGCAGTTGCTTGTACTGCGGCTGATCAACGGCGTCTTTTCCGGCTTTATTTCGATGTCCATCTCTTTGCAGGCGTCGGTCACCCCGGATGATCATGCCGGAAAAGCCTTGGGCACCTTGCAGACCGGCCAAATGGCAGGGAGCTTAATCGGCCCGCTGATCGGAGGCGTTTTAGCTGAAGCATTCGGGTTTCGCTCCGTATTCGTCTTGACGGGGTTGATTCTCTTTACGGCAAGTATCGTCGTGATGATCTACGTTGACAAGGGAGTCCCCGTTCGCACCAAAGAGAAAATAAATTCTCGCGGAACAAGCCATTGGCGAATGATGACGCCGTTGATTCCCATATTTGTCGCAACAACGGTAACCCAAATTGGAATGATGTCTATTCAGCCGATCCTATCCATCTACACGAAATTACTTTATCATGGTGTCCATCTTGAATTCATAGCGGGGCTGGTTGTGTCTATCACCGGCGTCGCCAATTTGATTGGTTCTCCGCTACTCGGTCGGTTTGGTGATCGTATCGGTCAGCGGAAAATTCTTATTTTTTCACTGGTAATGTCTGGTTTGACTTTTATACCGCAAGCTTTAACCGACAATATTACCGTGCTGTTGATCGGGCGATTCCTGCTCGGTCTGTTTGTCGGCGGGATGTTGCCTTCTCTGAATGTCCTTGTGAAGAAACTCGCTCCGCAGGAGCTTCAAGCTCGGGCTTTCGGCTTCAATTCTTCCGCCCAATTTCTTGGCAACCTCATCGGCCCCTTGTTGGGAAGTACGGTTTCTGCGGTGTTGAATATTCGTTACGTTTTCTATATAACCATGAGCATACTTTTCACGAATGCATTGATGTTGCTTTTCAATCGCAAGTTAGAACGGACGATTGCGAATAAAGCCCACTCCTGACCGCAAACATTCGAGTCATCGACGAGCGGCAAATTGCGGTTGCACTTTGATACGAGACGCTTCGAGCGCGGCAGCTAATTCAGTCGTTGCAGCTTTCCTTTGCAGGAGAGCTGCCGGATTGACGGGGAGACGATATCTGGTTGGCACGGAAGAAAAAGAAGAAACTGAATACGCCACGCGCCAAGAGTATGAACCGGCAAAGCCGGCTGCAATCGGCGCCAAGCTGGCTCAAACAGTATAACGGCAAAAACGATATACGCGGGTACAGAAAACATTATGGAGTTGATGTGGGCACGGCGATTGCGGAGTTGAAAATATTGGGTGTGCCGTTGTCCGAAGAAGCGATCCGTAAGGCTAAAGCAAGCGCCGCGGCTTCTGTGAGAGAAAAAGCAGCTCGCAAAGAGAAGAGACAGCAGCGCCTCCGCGCGCAAGAGCCATTTCGTTTGGCTGAATCTGACGGGATGTTTGCTTATATCGCCGGATATACGGAATGGGGATTTCCTTTTGGCGTCACGTGGGAGGAAATGGAGCGGTTCAACGACCAGGATAGTCTTGACCGCACGGTTCCACCAATCACGGGTGAGAAGTGGTTCAACGGAGCGGATGACAGGGACAGGCCATATGTGGAAGTGCGGGATGCGGAGGAGGTCCCGTTTGATTTGGAAATGTTTATGAATTATACCTACTAGTAAACAGGAAACATATAAAAAGTTTTGCACAAAATGGACAACTAATGAGAAGCAACAGACCCAACTTAGTTATATAGTAGGAGTGAGAGGAGGCCCGCATGGATAGCTGTATGATCCGTTGATCAAAATGAAGGAATATCTTCCTGAGGATATCGATGAGTACGTCGGCTTTTTTAAAGGCTACAACGACGACGATGACACCTTTAATTATGTTGTAGGAATGTTTATGAAACAAGGGGTTCCAATACCTGATGGATATGTTGGATACGATGTTCCAAGGCAGACTACAGCCAAGGCTTGGATTGAGGGAGAAGAAAATGATATCTACAACAACGCCTACTTGCTTACAACAGAGGCTTTAAAGAAACTTGGGTATGAAACGGATTGGAGCGGCTATTATTGGTGCGAGGTGTATACAGATCAACGCTTTGGAATTCCAAAATCAAAGGGCGAAAAGCATCTGATATTGGATATATACATGCCTTGTGTAAAACTAAGCTGACTATGAATACTCCCTCCACTTACTTTCGCAGACGCTCCAGTTGAAGTGGGGGTTTCAGGTGTGTCAATTGTACAAACGTCCAAATGCTTAACACCTGTGGAGTTGACACATTGACGGACTGGGTACCGTCCAACCCCGCTATCCCATCGGACGTACCTTTGGGACTACTTTTGAGCCTACTGCAACTTAAAGAATCATCGTCGCTTCTTCGGCTCTTTCGGTGGCTTGAACATTTTACGCAGCAGAGCCAAGTTGAACCTGCTACAACCGCATATGTTCAGTTGTCAAAGAACGTGTGTTTCCATTCATATTTTACCATAGTTGTTCACAAGGTCAACACTATTCTCGGGTAGATCAAAGAAGAGCCGATTCATCTCACCACTTATAGAAGTGGGAGTCCTCTCGGCTGTTTATGATAGAAATCGTAAGTTTCATCCTGATCAAGCACGGTCCACAGACGCACGGATAGGATTTTGGGGATAAATGTCGAAAATATAGAATACAGTTGTCCATTCAATCGTGCAGATTCAGTTCGGGAGAGATGGAAGTGATCGTTAAAACGAAGGTAAACATCCCCCATGTGCGGAACGATCTTGTAGATCGTTCACGGTTGATGCGTTTGCTGGACGAGGGGAGGGGCGCCAAGCTGACGCAACTTTCCGCTCCGGCCGGCTATGGAAAGACGACCTTGTTAAGCGAATGGGCCAGGCGAAACAGCAGCTTGATCGCGTGGGTTTCGCTGGATCTGCACGATAACGATTGGATTGCGTTCTGGAGCTGCGTCATCGCTTCGATCCGGGAAAGGATCTCCGGCTACGGCCAAACGGTTTGGCCGCTTCTTGAGAAAGGCCCGTCCGCGTCATCGGCGTCGCCGGAACCGGCGATAGCAGCGATGCTCAATGAGCTGCATCCACTATCCGGCGAGCTCGCAATCGTCCTTGACGATTATCACTTGATTGAACTTGCCACGATTCACAATTCGATGAGCTATCTGTTGGAGCACTTACCTTCTCATATTCATCTCTATATTGCGAGCCGTGCGGAATTGCCGATTCTGACAGCCAGGCTTCTGGTCAACGGTGAGTTGAAGCGAATCACGATGCAGGATTTGCGTCTTCAACCGGAAGAGGGATTCGCGTTTTTCCGCCAGGCAACGGATTTGTCGCTGTCCCGTGAGCAAGTCAACAAGCTATACGAGCAGACGGAAGGTTGGATAAGCGGATTGCAGTTGGCGGCGTTCATGTTGAAGCGCAGCGGGAATCTCACGGAGTCCATTCGTCAATTCAGCGGCCACCAGCATCATATCTCCGATTACTTGCTGGAGGAAGTATTTCGCCACCAACCTGAAGAAATGCAGGTTTTTTTGCTTCGAACGTCGATTTTAAGCCGTCTGAATCGTTCCATATGCCATGCCGTTACGGGGCATGAGAACTGTCAGGATCAATTGATGAAATTGGAACAATCTCATTTGTTTATCGTCCCGTTAGACGATGAGCGTCATTGGTATCGATATCATCATTTGCTGTCCGATTTCTTGCAGCGGATATTTGCCCAAACGTCACCCAAGGAATGGGCGCAAGCGCACACTTGTGCAGCGCACTGGCTCGAGAATGAGGGCTCCTATGTGGAAGCCGCGGAGCATTATTTGGCAGGTCGGCAGTATGATGACGTCATTCGGCTGATCGAGAACAATCTTCACGCTCTGCTGCAGAAGAAGCTTGCTGCGCTTAGCAAATGGATCTTGCAATTGCCGGCCCAGTTCGTGTCGAAGAAGCCCATGGTGGAAATGTTTTTTTTGCTCGTGTTGATCGGAATCGGGCAATGGGAAAAAGCTTCTACTCTCATTGCGGAGGCCAGAATCCGCTATGAACTGCTGCGAGAAAGAATGGACAAAGCGGAATGGAATCGGGTGATGGGCAATATTTACTTTTTATCCGCAACCGTATGTTATTTTCAGAAGGATCTGGAACGAATATCGGAGTACTTCGAGTTGATGGAGCGTTTTACGCCGGAAGGCAGCTTCCTTCAAAACATAGGAAGCAACAAATATAACAGCGGTTTCCGAGAATTCGAGGATCATCTCGCGATCGTGAACGACTTTCAATCGGCCGCTGCTTATCTGTTGAAATGGATAACAAGATGGGAGCGCCGAAAAACTCATCCGTTCGTCGCGCGACTGTATGCTTCTTACAGCAAGCTGCTATACGAATGGAATCGGTTGGAGGAAGCAGAACATTATATTCGTCAAGCTCTGAGCCGCGCAGACATCACGTCCAATACGCGAAGCTTGACGCAAATTTACATGAGTGCCTCTCAAATTCAGCAAGCGCTGGGAAATCCAACTTACGCTGCAGAACTGCTGGAGCAGTTGAAATTACGGATAGACTCTCCCGACTATGAGCTGTTTACGCGGCAAATCGAGGCGGAACAAGCTTGCCTGGCCGTCCGGCAGGGCAATATAGAATACGGCCTGCAATGGCTGCAGCGGTGCGGAATGGCATATTCGGATGAGTTGACGCTGGGCAGCGTGCCCGAATACTTCGCTTTCGCGAAGGTGTTAGCGAATTGCGGCCGGGAGGAGCATGCGTTGCACTTGTTCGAACGGCTATACGAGCTGCTGACGAAGGAAGATCGCCTTCGCGATCGGATTAAGATCTTGATCCTGCAAAGTGTCACTCTGCATCGCATCGGCCGAACGGACGAGGCGTTCGCGCGTCTGAACATTGCACTGCGCTTGGCTGAGCCAGCAGGTTTCGTTCGCAGCTTCGCCGACGAAGGCTTTCGCATGTCGGGATTGTTGAAGGCTTATCTGCGAGCGAGCGAGAAGGTGCGAACGGACAACGACGTAAGGATCACTTTGTCCTACGTGCAGTGCTTGCTTCAGGCGTTGAATGACGAAACGGAAAATCTCCCGCTGCCGGCCGAGTCTGGGACGGTAGCGACATCTCGGGTGAAAGTGAGTTGCTTCGGACGGTTCAAGGTCATGGACGGACGGGGTGCAGGGGGCGAAGTTCGCTGGCGTACAGCCAAAGCAGAGGAGTTGATGGCCTATCTCATCCATCATAAGGGAGAGGCCGTCGACAAGTATCGGATCTTGGATGCACTGTGGGGCAGCGATTCCGTGAAGACGGGCAATTATTTCTATAAGATCGCGCACCTGCTCCGAAAACATCTCGACAGCATCGGCTTGAAGGGGATTCTTCAGAACAACCGCGGATATTACAGCATCGACGTGTCGCGGCTGGATTGCGATTATCTCGTGTTCGAGACCTGGATGGCGAACAGAACGCCCGTGAACGCCGATAACTTACGTGCAAGCGAAGAGATCGCGAAACTGTATGCGGGACGATATCTGGAGAGGAATGACTACGCTTGGGCGGAGCCGGCCAGGCAAAGCAGCGAGAACCATTATATCGAGTTGCAGATGGACATTAGCGATTGTTATTTGAACAAACAGAGCTACTCGCCGGCGATTACCATCTTGAAGAAGACGCTCAAACTCGCGCCTTGGAACGAGGAGGTACATTCGCGACTCATTCGTGCCTATCTTTCGAACAATGACCGAATTTCGGCCTTGAAGCAGTACGATTCGCTGAAAAGAACGCTTTTTGCCGAGTTTCGCTTGGAGCCCAGCGACGAAGTGAAGGGGCTGTTGCACTTGAAGCAGACTCGACGATAATCGACGGTTTTTTCCATTATCCATATTGTGGCAATCGCCGCCGAGAAACCGGAAACCTATTACAGGACAAGGGGTTTCCGGTTTTTTTGCGTCTATTTCTGTCGATCATTTGTTCAGGCGGGGTCAGTTACGGTATAGGTAATCTTGCACGATGGGAGGTAATCAACATAAGCTCTTCTCTGGAAAATAAGATTTAGGGCGCGCGATTCGTCCGGAAGCGGAAAATGACTTGAAGTTTTTCTATCTAGCCTTCGGGAGATGAAAATGTGACGGAGAAGAAGAAAATGTTCAGTGCCTGGATTGCCTTACTCATCCTTGTGTCCGGATCGATTGGCTATGCGGGCGCGACCGTGGCGGCACAAAAGACTACCGTGGACTTTAAAGACTTGGCCGGCGTAGACGCAGCGCTGAAAGCCAAGATCGATGCTTTGCTGTCGAAAGGAGTTTTCGAAGGGGTCAGCGAAGATTCTTTCGGCATCGACGAGAATATGACGCGGGCGCAATTTGCCAAAGTGCTTACTTCAATTTACGGCATTAACATTGATGATAACGTTACAAGCTCGAGTTTTTCGGATGTTAAAGCAGATGATGCCGCCAATGGTTGGGCCATTCAATATATCGAAGCAGCAAAAAAAGCCGGACTGCTCGTCGGCATGCCGGATAATACCTTCAAGCCCGGCAAAGATGTAACCTTGGGGGAAATGGCTACGGGTTTGGTCAAGGGCTTAGGCGTAAAGCCAGACCCTACAGGTTCTCCCTGGTATGCCGACGCCGTTAAGCAAGCCATAGATAAGAAGGTTCTCCCGGAAGGGACCGATGGAAGCGAAATGGCCACTCGCGCTGACTTGGTCGTAGGGGCATATGGTGGACAACAGGCCTATCAAGAAATAATGGAAGCCGAAGCAGCATCATCACCAACACCAACACCAACGCCAACACCAACACCAACACCAACGCCAACACCAACACCAACACCAACACCAACACCAACACCAACACCAACACCAACACCAACACCAACACCAACACCAACACCAACACCAACACCAACACCAACACCAACACCAACACCAGATCCTCCTGCACCGCCGGCGGATACAACTCCGCCGAGCTTCGCGGCTACCTATCCGATGATTGGGGCAGCTCAAGACGATGACAGCAAGCAAGTACAGTTGTTGCTGCAGGCGGATGAATCGGGTACGGTCTATTATGCAGTGGTTGACCATAATGCGAGCGCTCCGACTGTCGCCCAAGTTATGGCCGGCAAGGACGCGAACGATAACGCCGCGCTGGATGCAGGCTCCTCGCCTGAATCGGCCAACGTTCAAGTGTCCATCACGACAAATACGTTGCCGGCTGACGCAACGTATTACGATGTATACATGGTGCTTCAGGATGCGTCGGGTAACGCAAGCAGCACGCCGACAATGCTCACGGTGACGACTCCGGCGGCTGCGGCTCCGCAACTGACGGTAACCGAGGCTGTCTACGTGAACTCCACTACGCTGCAGGTAACGTTCAACATGGCTGTGGATGAAACGACGGCCGAAGATACTTTCAATTATATGTTAATGAATAATTCAGACATAATGGGAATTCCAGCGAATCCAAGCGCTGCTGTTTTGACCAGTCCAACCGTCGTAGAGCTTGAATTGGATACCGGCAGCAGTTGGTATGCATCTCTTCAATCCGGAGATATCATTCAAATCAGCGTCTCCGGCGTGAAAGACCTCAACGATAATGTCATTCAATTGGGATATGGCAATACGAGCATCCAATACTAATTAAGAGGCCCGAAGAACCGCCGGAGCGATCGTCTCCGGCGGTTTCAAGCCGTTCACGCATCCCCCGTCTTCACGAATTCCGATAAAGCTGATCGGGAATCCATCCGGCGAATAGCCGCATGCATCGCGCCCCCCGTGCGTTTACGTCCATTTCGCCGCCCACAATTTCATTTCCTTCGTGATCTGGTTCAAATCCTCGCCCTTAGGCGTAAGCGTGTATTCTACGGTTACCGGAACAGTAGGGAATACGTGCCGTTCCAGCACGCCATGTTCCTCCAAGTGGCGCAAGGTGCTCGTCAGCGCCCGTGGACTTACGTTCGGAATTTGCCGATGCAATTCGCCGAAGCGCTTGGTTCCGCAGAACAACTCACGGAGCACCAGGAAGGCCCATTTGCCGCCCAGCACAGCCAGCGTCTTCTCAATATTGCACTCGATATGCTGCGGCGTTTTGGGAATATAGCTGCTTGGTTTGCTCTCCACAGACCTTCACCTCCTCGTCCTGTCACCTTACTAAACTCAAGTATAGTATGTATCCATCATATAATATAATGAAAAACATTTCACTTCTTCCAAAAGTATATGAACTATTCTAAACTAGAACCTGTTCGGGTATCAACCAATCTATTATGAGGGGAGCTTCCATCATGAAATATCGGAAACTGGGCGGCACCGGCCTCAAGGTTAGCGAGATCAGCTTGGGCAGTTGGCTTACATACGGCGGTTATGTTGAACGTGAAAATGCGGTGAATTCGATCAAAACGGCATACGACCTGGGCATCAACTTCTTTGACACGGCTAACGTGTACGAGCGGGGCGCGGCAGAGGAACTGGTCGGGCAGACGCTGAAGTCATATCCGCGCGATTCCTACGTGCTGGCCACGAAAGTATTCGGGTCGATGGGGGATGGGCCGAACGACCGCGGCTTGTCGCGCAAGCACATTATGGAGCAAGCTGATGCCAGCTTGAAGCGTCTGGGCCACGATTATATCGATATCTATTACTGCCACCGCTACGACGACGAGACGCCGCTGGTGGAGACGTTGCGCGCGATGGACGATCTGGTGCGCCAAGGCAAAGTGCTGTATGTCGGCGTCAGCGAATGGCAGGCATCGCAGATGGCGGAAGCGCTCGGAGCCGCTGACCGGCTCCTGCTTGACCGCATTGTGGTGAACCAGCCGAAATATAATATGTTCGAGCGCTACATCGAGAAGGAGATCATTCCGCTCGGCGAGCGATCCGGCATCGGGCAAGTCGTGTTCTCGCCGCTGGCGCAAGGGCTGTTGACCGGCAAGTATACGTCCGATTCCGATATTCCTGCCGATAGCCGCGCCGCCAAGCTGGAGTGGGTACGCAATGGAATTACCGGAGAGAAGATTGAGAAGGTTCGCCAGTTGGAGGGCGTTGCCGGAGAACTCGACCTGTCTGTCGGCAACCTGGCGCTGGCCTGGATTCTGCGTCAACGGAATGTTGCAAGCGCGCTGATCGGCGCCAGCAGGCCGGAGCAGGTGACGGAGAACGCCAAGGCGTCGGGAATTGAATTTAACGAGGAAACACTGAACCGGATTGAAGAGATATTGAAGTAAATCATATCGATAAGGTTTTCCCACGTAAAAGCCGACCGCATGCGGTCGGCTTTTACGTGCCTGCGACTCGATAATAGTCGAAGAAGATGAATTTGCGGCGCATGCTGACAAAATTGTGTAATAGCTGTAGCAAAAAATAACATGGATCTACAAATTTTTGCTATAATCCTTTTGTGATACAAGAAATACTGTACATACAGCACGAGAATCAGCATCAGACGAGTTTATAAATCCCATTTCGTAGCCGAAGTTACAACCAATTTGGTAGAACGTTTCCGTTGTTCCCTTTCGATACTAATGCACTTGAGGAGTGTAGCAGATGAACTTCAGAAAAGGAATTATTCAGACTCTGGCATTATTGCTCGTTGCAGTTCCATTGCTTGTTGCTTATTCCAATGAAGCTCAAGCAGCGACTTCCCGCGTTGCCATTATCAAAGAATTGACGGGGACCGTCCAGGTACAGAAATCAGGCGGGTCCAAGCAATTCAAAGCATTTGCCAGAATGAGCCTGAACGAAGGGGACGTGCTGACGACTGGCTCTAGCAGTACCGCCGTCCTTCAATTCGCCAACGGTTCGTCCGAAGACGACAAATTATCCGTGTCCGCCAATACGACGCTGACATTTTCCAAACTGTCCGACCGTAACGGAACACGCACGAAAGTCAGCATGTTCAACGGCACCGCTTGGGTCGACGTGAAATCGATTACATCCAAGAACGACGAATTTACGCTGGAAACGCCGACCGCCGTGATGGGCGTGCGAGGCACGCACCTGCTAGTCAACGTGGATCCGACAACGGGTTCGACCCGGCTGTCGGTCGCCGCCGGCATTGTAAGTACATCGACGGCAGGCAGCACGGAGCCGCGTAATGTTCTGCCGAATCAGGACGCCTTGCTAACGCAAGGCGACGGGGATGTGACGATTGCTCCGACCGATTTGGAATTGCTGATGGCACAGGCAGACAAATCGATTATCGAAGCGATTATCAAAGCTGCCGGAGATATCGTGAAAGAAAACGAAGAGAAAAAAAGTCAGTATGTGGAGCAATCGGGCTTGCAAAGCCCGGAAGATCAGGCACGCCTGAAATCAAATGTCGAAAACTTGCTTGGCGCGATCGTGGATACAGCCGTGAAAAGCGGCCTAATTTCAGAGGATCGGGCGAATCAGCTTGTTAAGGAATCTCAGTCGCAAACCGGCGTCACGGTCGACTTGAGCAAGAAGGAGATCACGCTTTCTGACGAAGAGAAACTCCAGCAGGAACAACAGAAGAAAAGAGACGAAGACGCCAAAAAAACCGCGGAAGAACAGAAAAAGCAACAAGCTGAGGAGCGGAAGAAGAGCGGAGAGCTCCTGAAGAAGCTTGATGAATACCGCAAGAAGAAAGAAGAAGCAAACAAACAGGCGCTGGAAGATATGAAGGCAAAAAATGAGGCGGACTATCTCAAGAAATTGGACGACGCGGCCCAACAAAGATTTCAAGGCGATCAGAAAAACCTCGGCCAAGAGCAGCAAAGTTCGCCAACACCTACGCCAATTTCGACGCCAACGCCGAGTCCGACAACGTATTATTCTGTTTCCTTCAATAGTAATGGAGGATCTGGCGTATCCAGTATTTCCGTTGTCGGAAACGCTTTGGTTACGGAGCCCGCGGCTCCGACGAAGACAGGCTACACGTTCGCAGGCTGGTACAGCGACGGCAATCTGACGACGGATTTCTCGTTCACGACACCGATCGCGGCCGATACGACGTTGTATGCGAAATGGAATATTAACAGCTACACGGTGAGCTTCGATGGTAACGGCGGATCGGCGATCGCAGATCAGGCGGTCAATTATAATGGCACAGCGACATTACCTGCCGTGGCTCCGACGAAGACAGGCTATACGTTCGCAGGCTGGTACAGCGACAGCGAGCTAACGACGGCGTTCTCGTTCACGACACCGATCACGGCCGATACGACGTTGTATGCGAAATGGAATATTAACAGCTACACGGTGAGCTTCGATAGTAACGGTGGATCGGCGGTCGCAGATCAGACGGTCGATTATAATGGCGTAACCACATTACCCGCTGCACCGACGAAGACCGGCTACAAGTTCACAGGCTGGTACAGCGACAGCGGTCTGAATACGGCGTTCTTGTTCACGACACCGATCACGGCCGATACGACGTTGTATGCGAAATGGAATATCAACAACTACACTGTTAGCTTCGATAGTAACGGCGGATCGGCAGTGGCAGATCAGGCGGTCAATTATAATGGCACGGCCACGTTACCCGCTGCACCGACGAAGACCGGCTACACGTTCGCAGGCTGGTACAGCGACGGCAATCTGACGACGGTTTTCCCGTTCACGACGCTAATTACGGCTAACACGACGCTATACGCGAAATGGAATATCAACAGCTACACGGTGAGCTTCGATAGTAACGGCGGATCGGCGATCGCAAATCAGGCGGTCAATTATAATGGCACAGCGACATTACCTGCCGTGGCTCCGACGAAGACCGGTTACACGTTCGCAGGCTGGTACAGCGACAACGAGCTAACGACGGCGTTCTTGTTCACGACACCGATCACGGCCGATACGACGTTGTATGCGAAATGGAATATTAACAGCTACACGGTGAGCTTCAACAGTAATGGAGGAACTTCGGTCGCAGACCAGACGGTCGATTATAATGGCACGGCCACATTACCCGTCGCTGCTCCGACGAAGACAGGCTACACGTTCGCAGGCTGGTACAGCGACAACGAGCTAACGACGGCGTTCTTGTTCACGACACCGATCACGGCCGATACGACGTTGTATGCGAAATGGAATATCAACAACTACACTGTTAGCTTCGATAGTAACGGCGGATCGGCAGTGGCAGATCAGGCGGTCAATTATAATGGCACGGCGACATTACCTGCCGTGGCTCCGACGAAGACCGGCTACACGTTCGCAGGCTGGTACAGCGACAGCGGTCTGAATACGGCGTTCTTGTTCACGACACCGATCACGGCCGATACGACGTTGTATGCGAAATGGAATATTAACAGCTACACGGTGAGCTTCGATAGTAACGGCGGATCGGCGGTCGCAGATCAGACGGTCAATTATAATGGTATGGCCACATTACCCGCCGTCGCTCCGACGAAGGTCGGATACACGTTCGCAGGCTGGTACAGCGACGGCAATCTGACGACGGTTTTCCCGTTCACGACGCTAATTACGGCTAACACGACGCTATACGCGAAATGGAATATCAACAGCTACACGGTGAGCTTCAACAGCAATGGAGGATCGGCGGTCGCAGATCAGGCGGTCAATTATAATGGCACAGCGACATTACCTGCCGTGGCTCCGACGAAGCCTGGCTACACGTTCGCAGGCTGGTACAGCGACAGCGGTCTGAATACGGTGTTCTCGTTCACGACGCCGATTACGGCTGATACGACACTGTATGCGAAATGGAGTATCAACATATACACGGTGAGCTTCAACAGTAACGGAGGATCGGCGGTCGCAGATCAGGCGGTCAATTATAATGGAGCGGCCACATTACCCGCTGCACCGACGAAGAGCGGCTACACGTTCGCAGGCTGGTACAGCGATAGCGGGTTGACGACGACTTTCTCGTTCCAAACGACGTCGATTACGGCCGATACGACATTGTATGCGAAATGGAATATCAACAGCTACACGGTGAGCTTCAACAGCAATGGAGGATCGGCGGTCGCAGATCAGGCGGTCAATTATAATACCAAGGCCAACGAGCCAACCGTACCGACGAAGACCGGCTACACGTTCGCGGGCTGGTACAGCGATAGCGGGTTGACGACGGATTACTTGTTCACGACACCGATTATTGCCGATACGACATTGTATGCGAAATGGAGTATCAACACATACACGGTGAGCTTCAACAGTAACGGTGGATCGGCGGTCGTAGATCAGGCGGTCGATTATAATGGCGTGGCCACATTACCCGCCGCACCGACGAAGACCGGCTACACGTTCGCAGGCTGGTACAGCGACGGCAATCTGACGACGGTTTTCCCGTTCACGACGCTAATTACGGCTAACACGACGCTTTATGCGAAATGGAGTGTCAACACATACACGGTGAGCTTCAACAGTAACGGTGGATCGGCGGTCGCAGATCAGGCGGTCGATTATAATGGCGCGGCCACATTACCCGCTGCACCGACGAAGAGCGGCTACACGTTCGCAGGCTGGTACAGCGACGGCAATCTGACGACGGTGTTCCCGTTCACGACGCCAATTATGGCCGATACGACATTGTATGCGAAATGGAATATCAACACATACACGGTGAGCTTCAATAGTAACGGCGGATCGGCGGTCGCAGATCAGGCGGTCGATTATAATGGCACGGCCAGTGAGCCATCCGAACCGACGAAGACCGGCTATACGTTCGCAGGCTGGTACAGCGACAGCGGTCTGAATACGGTGTTCTCGTTCACGACGCTGATCACGGCCGATACGACATTGTATGCGAAATGGAATATCAACAGCTACACAGTGAGCTTCAACAGTAACGGTGGATCGGCGGTCGCAGATCAGGCGGTCGATTACAATGGCACGGCCAGTGAGCCATCCGAACCGACGAAGACTGGCTACACGTTCGCAGGCTGGTACAGCGACGGCAATCTGACGACGGTTTTCCCGTTCACGACGCCAATTATGGCCGATACGACATTGTATGCGAAATGGAATATCAACACATACACGGTGAGCTTCAATAGTAACGGCGGATCGGCGGTCGCAGATCAGGCGGTCAATTATAATGGCACGGCCACATTACCCGCTGCACCGACGAAGAGCGGCTATACGTTCGCGGGCTGGTACAGCGACAGCGAGTTGGCGACGACTTTCTCGTTCCAAACGACGCCGATTACGGCTGATACGACATTGTATGCGAAATGGAATATCAACACATACACGGTGAGCTTCAACAGCAATGGAGGATCGGCGATCGCAGATCAGACGGTCGATTATAATGGCGCGGCCACATTACCCGCTGCACCGACGAAGAGCGGCTACACGTTCGCAGGCTGGTACAGCGACGGCAATCTGACGACGGTTTTCCCGTTCACGACGCTAATTACGGCTAACACGACGCTATACGCGAAATGGAATATTAACAGCTACACGGTGAGCTTCAACAGTAACGGTGGATCGGCAGTTGCCAGTCAAACAGTTAATGAAAATGGAACAGCATCGCAGCCTTCCGACCCGACAAAGGATGAATTCGTATTCGATAGCTGGTACAAAGACAGCGGCCTGACACAGCCGTTCTCGTTCACGACGCCGATTACGGACAACATGACGCTGTACGCAAAATGGATACCGATAGGACCTTTGGTCAATCTTGCTTTGTATGCGACAGCCGATGCCAGTGACAGTTATCCCGGTTATGATCCCCATGCCATTAATGATGGAGTACTCGGCACTGATTGGGCCATTCGTGATTCAACAGTCGAGAAATGGATAAAATTGTCCTGGAACGTCCCGCAGCACATTTCCCATATCAAGCTGTATGACCGGGTCCACATCCCCGATCAGATTTTATCCGGCACTTTGACTTTCAGCGACGGAACTTCGATTGAAGTGGGCGCGCTTCCGAATAACGGATTGGTTCCGGGAGAATTTATTTTCCCTGCCAAAACCGTTACATGGGTAAAGTTGACGATAAACGACTCCACAACCAACCCGGGTTTGGCGGAGTTCGAGGTCTATGATGACATTTACACGGTAAGCTTTAACAGCAATGGTGGCTCTGCGGTAGCAAGCCAGTTGGTCAATTACAACGAAACTGTGACACCACGACCTTCAGACCCCACTCTGGTTGGCTACGAATTTGCAGGCTGGTATAAAGACAGTGACCTGATACAGCCGTTCGAATTCCAAGCAACGCCGATTACGGGCAATGTGACTTTATATGCCAAGTGGACTCTTATTTTGAATGCATTTGTCAACGAAGGTTTCGAATCGCCCGTCTTGAGTAACTTTGCGTATGTTCCATCAGCACCCGGTTGGACGTTTACCGGTTATTCCGGAATCGCGCCTAACAGAAGTGGTTTTGGTAACACCGATGCGCCTGAAGGCACCCAAGCCGCTATCCTTCAGATGGGAAGCAGCTTCAGCCAGACCGTGACTTTTTCAGCCGGTACATACAATATCAGTTTCTATGCGGCGCAACGCGGGGGGAACCATCAGAATTTCGACGTTTATGTCGATTCTGCGTTGATCGGCAACTTTACGCCTGTCTCATCCGCATTTAATGCCTATACAACGGACATTTTCACGGTACCAGCCGGACCGCATACGGTCACATTCTTAGGGAAAACGTCCCCGGACAATACGGCTTTTATCGATGAGATAAAGGTTCATGAAGCTTCCGCAAGCAGCGTAGCAACGGGGATTACGAGCATAACGCCTCCGGCGTCGGGAGCAACCGGTTTGTCTTTGCCGATCGTACCTTCAGGGTATACGATCGCGATTTATAGCTCCAGCAACATCGGAGTCATCGGGACAAACGGTGCGATTGCGCCGCCAGCAGCGTCTGCCAACGTCGATTTGGTGTTCAGGATAACAAGGACATCCGACAACAGCACGGCGGATACTGGTACCATAACGGTAACAGTTCCGGCTGGCCAATTGCAAAACATTGCAAAAGAAAAAATTCCATCTTCAAACGGCTACCCTATTCCTTCCGTAATGACAGACGGCGATTTGAGCGTGTGGGCTGACGGCGGCTCAGGCTTGATGTGGGTGGTGCTCGACCTTGGCGCAAGCTATAACCTTGAAGCAGTTAAATTATGGCACTACTATGAAGATTCAAGAATCTACCACGACGTAATTGTTCAATTGTCCAATACATCCGATTTCGCAAGCGGCGTGACAACGGTGTTCAACAATGATACAGACAACAGCGCCGGACAGGGTACAGGCACAGACACAGAGTATGCCGAATCGTCAACAGGCAAGATCATCGCCTTCAGCCCCGTAAATGCAAGATACGTAAGGTTGTGGTCGAACGGAAATTCGAAAAATACTGCAAATCATATCATTGAAATTGAGGTTTATGGAAACTGACGAATTGTAGTCTTAGAACTCAAATTCAAGCAGAAATAGCGAGAACAGATCTGTTTGCATCACATAAGGATTCAGCACAGCTTCGATAAACAAAATTGATTGAATCAATAATTTTTTTCTATTTTGTGTTGACAAACATTCCCTGTTGCCTTTATGATAGACACTATCTTGAATCGAAAGGAGGCCGACCGGACATGACCGGAACTTTCAATCGTCGCCATGTCGTCAAGCCGCAACTGAATATCACGTTCATTGTCCATCGGCCTCTACGGGCCCAAGCAAGGGAAAGACAAGGATAAAGCCGTTTCTCTCCTCAGTTATGGGGAAGATATACGCCGGCTTCCTCTAACTTTACATTGCGCGAAGACCGTAAGCGAGTGGGCTTGCGGTTTTTTTGCGTTCTTACTTTACTTTCAAATTCAGAGAGGAATTTATCGACCCATATGAATAACAACGTTAACTATTATCGGCGAATCGATCTCCCGGCAGGGGATCTGCACGTATTCGCCCACGATGATCTTTTTCATGCCATGGGAGCCAAAGTGCTCGAGATGGCAAATAACCATTTGCAAATCCCGAACATCCGGTACATGAGCTACACGCCCGACGCCCATGTCGGGGTCGGAACGTGCATCGGTACGACGGCGGTGTGGGGAATCGAGGATGGCTTTGTATCCCCGTCTATCGTCGGGAGCGATATCGGATGCGGCATGCGGGTACATCTGACGAATTTGCAGGCAGATAACTTGCAAGATGTGAAGCTCCGCCGCAAGCTGGTCAAGGCGATCGAAAAACGGATTCCGGTGGAAAACCACGCAAGGGGCCATTTTTCCGACATCCGACTGGAGGACGTATTGCGCAAAGGGCTTCACGGCCTGCCGGGCAAATACGTGCCGGACGCCTACACGCCGCGCAAAGCGACTTCGCTTACGCATGTGGAGTGCAGCCGTTTCCGGTTCGACGAAAGCGAGCTGAATCGTATTCCCGAGCCGGTATGGCACAGGTCTCACCGCCAGCTTGGTACACTCGGCAACGGCAATCATTTTATCGAAATTGAGGCTCTAAGCATCCATGAAGAAAACCGCCGTATTGCGGAACAATGGGGCTTGCGGAATGGGCAGGTTATCGTGATGATCCATTCCGGCTCCCGTTCTTGGGGCGGAGCGGTTAACCAGCACTGCGGTTCGCAGGTTGCCAAAACAATGAGCAAGCTTGGGCTGGGCACGTCCGACCCGAAGCTCACCTACGCGCCGCTCGACAGCGAAGCCGGTCGGGCGTATGCGAACCTGATGTATTCCGCGCTCAACTTCGCTGTCGCTAATCGGCACTTGCTGGCGTTCGCCGTTCGCGACGCATTCAAGGAGACGTTCGGTTCCCAAGCGGAGATGAGCACGCTTTACGACTTGATGCACAATTACGCCTGTGAGGAAAACGATGGCGAAGCTCCGGTGCTTGTTCACCGTAAAGGCACAACTCGCGCTCTGCCTGCAGGACATTCCGGCAACCCGGACCCTTACCGCGGCACGGGACATCCTGCGCTTATTCCCGGCTCGATGGGAACGGCTTCGTATATAATGGTCGGATCGCCCGAAGGCTTGCGAAACTATCATTCGATCTGCCACGGGGCAGGAAGGGTACGCTCGCGCAATGCGACGAAACAGCTTGTTACGGTAGACGAATTTGCTTCCTCCATGCGTATCGGGCAGGAGGACGAAATCGTGCTCAATCACCGGGCGCTGGAATCGTTGATTGACGAGTCGCCTCAAGCTTACAAAGATGTAGATCAAATTATAGACAGCGTCGTCCAGGCGCGGCTGGCTTCCGTCGTAGCCAAGTGCCGCCCGCTGGCGGCAGTGAAAGGGGTGTAATAACGCATATGACGATTCAATTTACAATGAAAGAACCGCCATTTATCGTACGGACAGATCATGCGGACAGCGGTACGCTTGACGCAGCAAGCTATTTTAACTACATTTCGGCCGTGCAGGCTATCGTTGATTTTCTGCGAGAGCGGTTCGGGGACGGCGTTCGCCTGTATTATCAAGACGATGGCAACGAGGTTTGGAACGGACTTGAGGAAGATCTTCGCAGCGGTTTCCCAGGCATAGAGCATGCTGCCAGCCTGTTCGACCTCGTGGAAACGAGCGTGTTCGAGTATACCTCGGACGCCGATCCGAAACGGGCCGGTTATGCGATCAGACCTGCCGTACGCAACAATCTGTTTGTCTATCCCAAGCATCTCGTCGCCCTTGCCAGAGTTCCGAGAGTGACGCAGCATGGCCTTGGTTGCGAAGATCTGATTTTCTGTAAATCCGATGAGGGTCTCGTGCGGTTTCTGGAAGAGATGAGGATACGCCAACTTGCCGATCCGCAAATCACGGTGTTTACCGATACCCGAGACGGGTTGGAGCAAACCCGGGAACCAGCCGCTTACATCGTAAATCGGAACGAAGTGTTCATGGAGGAAGAACTGAAGACACAAATCTACCGCTCAATCGACGAGTTTTTCTCCAAGGATCGCACTTTTTTTCAAACCTACGGACTTCCCTACAAGAGGGGCATCCTGCTGTACGGAAAGCCGGGCAATGGCAAGACGACCTTGGTCAAATCCATTTCGTCCACGACCAACGCTCCGATCGCCTACTGGCAGATTACGGAGCATACGAGCAGCGGATCGATTAAGGAAGTATTCGAAACAGCGGCCCAAATGGCGCCGATGGTACTCGTCATCGAGGATATCGATTCGATGCCGGCGAATTGCCGCTCTTATTTCCTGAACACGCTGGATGGCGCGACTTCGAAAGAGGGGATTTACCTGATCGGCACGACAAACTATCCGGAGAAAATCGATCCCGCGCTCATGAATCGAGCCGGACGGTTTGACCGGGCGTACGAGGTGAAATCGCCGAATGAGGCGCTGCGACGTGCGTATCTAATGCATATCGGCATGTCCCGACTTGCGGACGAGGAGACAATCAACGGCGCCGCCCGCGGAACGGAAGGGTTTACGCTTGCTCAACTTAGCGAGCTCTATGCTTCCGCCGCGCTGCAGATGCATTACGAAAATGCGACGGATCTCGAACGGCTGATCACCGGAATGAGATCGGACTACGCCAAAGGGCGCAGCCGCGAGTGGATGACGGATGGACAGACCCGGAGGTTGGGGTTTATGCAAGGGGAGTGACGCGGGCTAGGCAACAACTGGCGAGCCTTCAATCGTGTATTGAGGGCGGTTCGCCTTTATTATAAGCACAGCCCAAAATCTTCCTTACTTAAAAAATCTTCACACTTTTCTAAGAAACCCTGTTAATGCCCGATAGGACGACAAATTTTCTCTTTGTGGGAAAGTTTAGGACATCGAATTTATGATACAGTGAATTCCGGACAAGTCATACATCTTGGAGGGATTCACATGTCTGCACGTAAATCAGTCTCGCGTCAACTGATGGCCTTCGGCTTGTGCGCAGCCATCGGGTTCGGAGTCATCCACATGGGACAAGCCTCACTGACACCGACAGCGTCCGCCGCGACCGTCTATGAGACGAAAGTTACATATGGTGTGAACCTGCGTACCAGTGCCAGCACAAGCGGGCGGGTCATTCGCCTGATTCCGACCGGAGAGAATATCCACGTGATCTCGAAGGTGAACAGCTACTGGCTGAAGGTCAAAGATAAGCGGGGCAACACCGGCTACGTATCGGCAGGAGATCAATACACCACTTACGGCGATTCTTCTTCCTCCGTCGGCTCGAAAGGCGCCCGCGTCGTGGACATTGCCAAAAGCTATATGGGCCGCGTCAAATACGACTTCGGTACGCGCAACGCGTCCAAGCTGATCTTCGATTGCTCTTCATTTACGGAATTCGTCTTCGCCAAGGTTGGCGTCGACTTGAAGTGGGGCACGAAGTACCAGAAAACGGCCGGCTCCTATGTCAGCAAGGGCAACCTTCGCGAAGGTGACCTCGTATTTTTCGATACGGTCGGCAGCAACAACAAGGCCATTAACCATGTCGGGATCTATATTGGCGGAGGCCAATTTATCCACAATACGCCTTCCAAGAACGGGATTGCGATCAATTCGCTGACCTCCGGCTGGTGGCCCGGTCATTACGTTACGGCACGCCGCGTCCTCTAACTTTTGACAGGAATATTCCCAAATGGTTATATTATAGTCATGCAGATGAGGCTTGTGCGCTTCACTCCAAATATGACTCATGAGGTGATCCGAGCATGGCTTACAGATCGACCTACACGTTCGTCAATTTGCCGGTGAAAGACTTGAACCGAACGAAGGAGTTTTTCGGCAGCATCGGCTTCGAGTTTAATCCCCAATACTCCGACGAGAATGCGCTTTGCTTGGTGATCAACGATACGACGTTCGCGATGCTGCTCGTGGATACGTATTTCCGGACATTCATCAAGAAGCCGGTGGCTGACGTCTCCAGTGCTGCCGGAGCGATTATCGCGCTATCCGCCGACAGCAGGGCACAGGTGGACGAATTGGCGGACAAGGCGCTGGCCGCGGGAGGCAAGCCGTCCAACGACCCCGCAGACCACGGATTCATGTATGTCAGAAGCTTCGAGGACCCGGACGGTCATCTGTGGGAAATCGCCTACATGGATCCGAACGCGGCAATGGCTGAATCGTAAGCCCTGCCCCATGCAAGCAAACCTGCACCTCTTATTGCGCGATGCGTGATGAGGGGTGCTTTCCGTTCGCCGGGATAACGCGGGAGATGCACAATCACGATATACTCGAAGCACCTTGACGGACATTCGCGCATATTGTATAATTACTTACATAAAGTTATTAACTTTAAAAAGTTAACCACTCATGTTCAAGATTAAATGGTTTCAGATTTTGTTAAACTATCCAAGGAGGTGCCGTATGAATTTCCATCGCAAGCCTTATACGTATGTCGGGCAAGTCCGGATCAAGGTGAAGGACCTGAACAGGTCGCTGGAGTTCTACAATAAAGTCATCGGGTTTCAGGTACTTGGCCGAACGGACACGACCGCGGACTTGACGGCGGATGGAAAGACCGTGTTGTTGACGCTCGAGCGGCCGGATGGAGTTGCGGACAAACAAGGAAGGACGACAGGACTTTATCATTTTGCGCTGCTTCTTCCTGCCCGTTCCGATCTGGCGCAATTCGTGCTGCACCTGTCCGATCTCAATTTGTCCGTTGGCTCGGCCGACCACCTGGTTAGCGAAGCGTTATATTTATCGGATCCGGATGGAAACGGGATAGAAGTGTATCGGGACCGCGATCCTTCGGAATGGACATGGAACGGCAGCGAAGTGGGAATGACGACCGACCCGTTGAATTTCAGGGAGCTTCTGGCGGGCGCGAACGAGCGGACGTGGAACGGGCTGCCGGGCGATACCGTGATGGGTCACATTCATTTGCACGTGTCCGACTTGCAAGAGACGGAACAGTTTTATACGCAGGGGCTCGGATTCGACGTCGTGTGCCGGTACGGGGGCCAGGCCTTGTTCATTTCAAATGGCAAGTACCACCATCATATCGGACTCAACACGTGGAACGGCGTCGGCGCCCCCGGACCGGCGGCAAACAGCGTCGGACTCGAATCATTTGCCGTCGTATATCCGAGCGAAGAAGCTCGGGCGGGCGCTGTCGCGAATTTGCGGGGAATGGGCGTCGCCGTGTCGGAAGAGGCGGAAGGGTTCTCGGTGGCTGATCCGTCAGGCAATCGCATTCGTCTGTTGGTGGAAGGCTGATACATCATTATAATGTTGCTTGAGAGAGGTTAAGCAGGCACGAATAACGACGACAAAGTTTTTTACAGTTAGCTTTGGTAAATTCTAATGTTGATATCTGACAATAAGAAAACCGCCTTCGGTTGAAAGGCGGTTTATTCATCGTGTCTCGATAGCGCAATAAAGGAGAACACGAGACTGTCGATTAATAGTTAACAGAATTCATTCGGCACGAAAACCCATCGCAACGGAACACAGAGCCTTTATTCGGTGAAGAGGGTTCTGCTCCAGATTGCAACGGAACCTGGAGCCGTTATTTCGCGGTTTCACAGTGATTTTTGCAACATTTGTCGCTGATAAGGGCATGCCGTTCCGTTAGTTTTTCCAAAACCCGCTTTATTGCTGATTAAGGCTTCTGGGTTCCGTTGCGCTGCTTACTCAGCCTGTTTTGACCGATCCACAATTAATCGACAGTCTCAACACGCTATTTATTTATTGTTCCTTCGTTGATCAGCCTTTCTTTATGCCGTTAAAGAAAAAACTCCAGGCACCCATTCCTCTAATTGTCCGTTTCCTCCAATTATTTGTCCTCAATATGCCGGCCCAATGGCGAAACCATACCCAATAATGTTGCAAATATTGGATTGCAGCACCATTGAACAAAGCCTTGCCGACAAGCGCAGGCGGGCGCTCGGGCTTCCTTGCAGGTATTGACGGTTGCCTGCTCGAATTATTCAATGGAGATGCGGTGCAAATCGACGCACTTTCACCCTATTCAGGAGATGATGTCAGATGTTAAAAGCAAGCGAATCCACCAAGAAGAGTTCCAAACGTGCCGGAAAATTTCCGCCGATCAGCAATAAGCTGCCGGTCCTGATGCACGGCGCCGACTATAATCCCGACCAATGGCTGCACGATCCGCGAGTGCTGGAGGAAGACATTCGCCTCATGAAGCTGGCGAACTGCAATGTCATGTCCGTCGGCATCTTCGCCTGGTCGGCGCTGGAGCCGGAGGAGGGCCGGTTCGAGTTCGGGTGGCTGGACCGGGTGCTGGATACGTTCGCCGAGAACGGCATCTTCGCCTGGCTCGCGACGCCGAGCGGCGCGCGTCCGGCCTGGATGTCCCAGCGGTATCCCGAGGTGCTGCGGGTCGCCGCGAACCGCGTCCGCAACCTGCACGGCCTGCGGCATAATCATTGCTACACGTCGCCGGCGTACCGGGAGAAGACAGCCGTGATGAATGCGAAGCTCGCCGAGCGGTATGCGCGGCATCCGGCCGTCGTCGGCTGGCATATTTCCAATGAATTTGGCGGAGAATGCCATTGCGAATACTGCCAGGAGGCGTTCCGCGGCTGGCTGAAGGAGAAGTACGGCACGCTGGAGGCGCTCAATCGGGCCTGGTGGGCGGCGTTTTGGAGCCATACCTACACGGATTGGTCGCAGCTCGAATCGCCGGCGCCGCACGGGGAGCAGAAGGTGCACGGTCACAATCTGGATTGGCGACGGTTCGTGTCGGATCAGACGCTGGAATTCTACAAGCATGAGGTCAAGCCGCTTAGGGCTGCAAACCCGGAGCTTCCTTGCACGACGAATATGATGGAATTGTTCTACGGCCTCGATTACCGTTCGTTCGCAGACGAGCTCGATATCATCTCCTGGGACGCCTATCCGACCTGGCATGAAGCCGAATCGGATGCGGGCGTCGCCGCCTGGTTCGCGTTCAATCACGATTTGTTCCGCTCGCTCAAGAAGAAGCCGTTCATGCTCATGGAGAGCACGCCCAGCCTGACGAACTGGCAACGGGTGAGCAAGCTGAAGCGGCCGGGGATGCATCGCCAGTCCTCGCTTCAAGCCGTGGCGCACGGCGCCGATACGGTGCAATATTTCCAGTGGCGCAAGAGCCGCGGCTCCAGCGAGAAGTTCCACGGCGCCGTCGTCGACCATGTCGGGCACGAGCATACGCGCGTGTTCGGCGACGTCGCCGAGCTGGGCCGCACGCTGGCCGGATTGACGGACCTCGTCGGCACGCCGGTGCCGGCCGAAGCGGCGATCCTGTTCGACTGGGACAACCGCTGGGCGGTGAACGACGCGCAGGGGCCGCGCAACTCCGGCATCCACTACGAACAGACAGTAGTGCAGCATTATCGCGCGCTGTGGGAGCTGGGGGTGCCGACCGACATCGTGGGCTCGGGCGACGACTTCTCCGCGTACAAGCTGCTGCTGCTGCCGATGACGTATTTGCTGCGGGAGGAAACGGGGGAGAAGATCGAGCGTTTCGTCCGCGGCGGAGGCACCGTGGCCGTCACCTATTGGAGCGGGATCGTGGACGAGAACGATCTCTGCCATCTTGGCGGGTTCCCGGGACCGTTGCGCGGGATCGTCGGCGTCTGGGCAGAGGAGATCGAAGGCTTGCATGATCATGACCGCAATTCAGTCAAGCTTCTGGCGGGCAATGGGCTCGGCTTTGAAGGCTCGTACGAGGTGCGCGAGCTGTGCGAACTCATCCACGCCGAAGCGGCCGAAGTGCTTGCCGTATACGGCAGCGACTTCTACGCGGGGCGCCCGGCGCTGACCGTGAATCGTCTGGACGGCGGGCTCGCGTATTACCTTGCGGCTCGGGTGACGGACGACGCCTTCTATCGGGCGTTCTATGGCAAGCTTGCGGCAGATGCGGGCGTGCGGCGGGCGGTAGACAGCGCGCTCCCGGACGGCGTGACCGCCCAGTTGCGCACGGATGGCGAGACCGACTACGTGTTCCTGTTTAATTTCTCCGGTCGCGAGGCTTCGGCGGAGCTGGATGACCGCGCTCGCGCATACGAGGATGCCGAATCGGGCGAAGCCGTCTCCGGTCGCGTCGAGCTGCCGGTCAACGGCGCGCGCATCTTGCGTCGGCAAGCGTGACGCGACGATTTCTCCGCCAATAGAATCCAACAAGGAAACAAGGAGCCGAACCGCCTATGCCGCTTCAAATCGTGCGAAACGATATTACGCTCATGGACGTCGATGCCGTCGTCAATGCGGCCAATACCGATCTTCAAATGGGGGGCGGCGTCTGCGGCGCGATCTTCAAAGCGGCGGGGGAGCGGGAGCTTCGGCAGGCGTGCGACGCGATCGGCCGCTGCGAGACGGGGCAAGCCGTCCTTACGCCGGGATTCAGGCTGCTTGCCCGAGCTATCATCCACACTGCAGGCCCTGTATGGCATGGCGGCGGCCGCGGCGAAGCGAAGCTGCTGCTCGACTGCTACAGGAATGCGCTCCTGCTGGCACAGGACCGCGGGTGCGAGTCGATCGCTTTTCCGCTCCTGTCGTCGGGCATCTACGGCTATCCGAAGGAAGAGGCGCTGCGCATCGCTGCAGCTGCGATCGGCGAATTCCTTCGCGAGCATGACATGGACGTATATTTGGTCGTGTTCGATAGAGCGGCGTTCTCGCTGAGCGAGCGGCTGGTTGGGGAAGTGCGGTCGTACATCGACGAGCATTACGTTGCGCAGCATACGTCTTTGCAGCGAAAGCTGCGGCAGGCCGAGATCAAGCCGGCCTATAGCGGCGATGCCGAGATGATGGACCGGGAGACGGAGCCGGGTTCATCGACTGTCGCGGAGGCTCCGGGGCCGGCCTACAGCCTGAACGACATCGTCCGCGAGCTGGACGAGTCGTTCGCCCAGGCGTTGTTCCGGCTCATTGACGCCCGCGGACAGACTGATGTGGAAGTGTATAAACGCGCCAACATCGACCGCAAGCTGTTTTCCAAAATCCGCAGCAACCTGACGACTTACGTGCCGAGCAAGAAGACGGCCGTGGCGTTCGCCGTTGCGCTTGAGCTGAGTCTGGACGAGACGATGGAATTGCTCGCTCGGGCGGGCTATACGTTGTCGCACAGCCAGAAATTCGACGTGATCATCGAGTATTTCATCACGAACGGAAACTACGATATATTCGCAATTAATGAAGCTCTCTTCTATTTCGACCAGCCGCTGCTGGGCGCATGAATGTCGCTTTGGAAGCGACCGACGGAACAGGGAATTCGCGTATCCTTGGTTTATCGACAATCAAGGAGGATCTCGCGAATGACGAACAATCTGACGGAACTGGTATTCATCCTGGATCGAAGCGGTTCGATGGGCGGGTTGGAGAACGATACGATCGGCGGGTTCAACGCCATGCTCCGCAAGCAGCAGGCGGAAGAAGGAGAAGCGATGATCACGACGGTGCTGTTCGACGACAAGTACGAGCTGCTCCACGATCGCATCAACCTGAAGGCCGTCGGACCGATCACCGACAAGGAGTATTTCGTGCGGGGCTCGACCGCCTTGCTTGATGCGATCGGCTATACGATTCACAAGATCGGGACGGCACAACAGCACACAGCGGAAGCGTACCGGGCCGGCAAGGTTCTGTTTGTGATTACTACGGACGGCATGGAGAATGCCAGCAGAGAGTACTCATTCAAGCACGTTCGCGAGATGGTCGAGCGCCAGAAGGCAAAGTGCGGGTGGGAGTTCATCTTCCTGGGCGCGAACATCGACGCCGTGGAGACCGCCGGGAGGTTCGGCATCGCTTCCGACAGAGCAGCCGATTATCACGCAGACAGCGCTGGAACGCAACTGAACTACAAGGTGCTAAGCGAGACGATCGCCGATTTCCGGGCCAGTCGTCCTCTCTCTGCCTCATGGAAGGAAGAGATCGCCGCGGATTTCAAGCGCCGAAGCAAGTGAAGGGTGATCAGAAGCCGATGTGAAGTGGTCGGCTTTTTCTGAACGATTCAGAAAGTATAAAATGATCTCTCCTTTTCTGAATCGTCTTCGATAAAAACGACATTCTTTGTCCCGAAGGGGACGACGAAGTCGTTTTTACTTGCAATATCAGAAAGTATAAGTTTCACCTATACTCGGGCTGATATTGTGCGAATAACGGAACCGTCCTTTTAAAGGACGGCGGAGTCGTTTTTCTTAACCCCGTATCGGAAAGTATAAGTTTATCCCGCCCCGGCCGCGCCAATCCGCCAAAATAGTGTCGCAGAGCCACTAAATCCGCCCCGGTCGCGCCAATCCGCCAAAATAGTGTCGCAGAGCCACTAATTCCACCTCGGCCCCGCCAATTCGCTGAAATTGTGTCGTAGAGCCACTAAATCCGCCCCGGTCGCGCCAATCCGCCAAAATAGTGTCGCAGAGCCACTAATTCCGCCTCGGCCCCACCGATCCGCTGAAATTGTGTCGCAGAGCCACTAATTCCAACTGGGCCCCGCCAATCCGCCGAAATTGTGACGTAGAGCCACTAATTCCACCTTGGCCCCGCCAATCCGCTGAAATTGTAGAGCCACTATTTCCGCCTCGGCCGCGCCAATCCGTCAAAATAAATTCCTGTAGAGGCTAAGATACAGCCTTTGATGAAAAGGAGCGTTCTCCGGTATGATAGGGGTGTAACGGGTCAGTGGCCCTTAAAACCCATCATCCAAGGAGGACGCTCTTATCATGA
>Ga0222429_100334_pt1 | contig 45464 bp, 36 predicted proteins | sample 1B50Ametagenome_FD_182475 | JGI IMG/M metagenome (GOLD analysis project Ga0222429, IMG submission 182475) | Enriched microbial communities from leaf-cutter ant dump, University of Wisconsin, Madison, United States - 1B50A (version 2) | ecosystem: Environmental > Terrestrial > Nest > Insects nest...
TATTTAGATACCAAAGGGCTTTTGGCCGTATGGCGGGAGACCCTGCTGGCAAAACATGTGCTGGAAGGAAAGACAAAGGGATATAAGAACCATCCGCAACTTTTACGGTTTAAGCAGATGGAGTATCCTTTACATGCCATCAATCATTATCTGGCTGAAATTTACAGAGAAGCTGCATCCAGGAATTACCGGTTTGATAAAAGCAAGATTGATAAAACTTTTCGGCTTGTAAAGATGACGGTTACAAAAGGGCAGCTGGAGTATGAGATGGATCATCTTTTAAAGAAGCTGGAGCTAAGGGATGAGTGCCGGTATAAGCAGCTACGTCATCTTAAAACAATTGAGCCGGTTTCATTTTTTAGGGTAATAGATGGTGCTGCCGAACATTGGGAGATCCGGGCAGCGAAGTAATAAAGGAATGGCTGAAGAAGTAACACATCGTAAGATCATCCACATTGATATGGATGCTTTTTATGCCTCCGTAGAGCAAAGGGATTTTCCTGAGTATCGCGGAAAGCCAATTGTAGTGGGCGGTTCTCCCGAAGGACGTGGTGGTGTAGTGGCAACTGCCAGCTATGAAGCCAGGAAGTTTGGCATCCGTTCTGCCATGCCCTCCAAAACTGCGCAGCGGCTTTGCCCGGATGTTATATTTGTATATCCCCGTTTTGATGCATACAAAGTTGTTTCCAACCATATTCGTGAAATTTTCCGGCGTTATACGGATACAATAGAACCGCTTTCCCTGGATGAGGCTTACCTGGATGTGACGACCGACAAGCAAAATATCGGCTCAGCTATAGAGATAGCCAGGCTGATCAAAGAAGCTATCAGGAATGAATTGCAGCTTACGGCATCTGCCGGCATTTCCGTTAATAAATTTGTTGCCAAGATCGCTTCGGATATGCAAAAGCCGGACGGATTGACCTTTATAGGTCCTTCAAGAATTGAAACTTTTATGGAAGAATTACCGGTTGAGAAATTTTTCGGCGTAGGCAAGGTGACCGCCGCTAAAATGAAAGCCATGGGTCTGCATACCGGTGCCGATCTGAAGAAGCTGTCAGAGCAGGAAATGATACATCATTTCGGTAAACCCGGTAAGTTCTATTACCAGATCGTCAGGGGGATAGATGAACGGGAAGTGCAACCGCACCGCGAAACAAAGTCGGTGAGTGTGGAAGATACCTACCAGGAAGATCTGACCTCGAAGGAAGTGATGCTGCCCGAGCTGGAAATTCTTTCAGAACGGCTTGCTGCAAGATTGCAGCGCCATAGCCTGAAGGGCAAAACCGTTACCGTAAAATTTAAGTTTCATGACTTCACTATTATGACGCGGAGCTTTTCGCTGTCGGAATTAATAAATACAAAGGAAGCTGTCATCCAAACAGTAAAGATCATTTTAGATAAAGCACCCGTGGAAGATAAAAAAGTACGTCTTTTAGGAGTAGGGATCTCTAATTTTGAAATGCCTTCGGAAAGGGATCCGGGACCAGAAAAACAGCTGAAATTATTTTGAGCTGGTAAGCGATTGGAGCAGTAAACATCCGTTTCAGTGAAAAATGTAGATATTTATATATAATTATTCCTCTCCCATTTTACCGTGATAAAACTTGTTTTATACTGCATGGTGGAGAGGAATTTAATTTCATAAGACAAGGTGGTTTTCACGTTAGAATGTATAAAATGACATGGTTATATTAACCACTCCGTTTGCATCGGCTGTTGCTGTTTTTGTATCCCCGGCTGCATTTTTTATCGGCGAGAATGAAGAAATGTCCTGGAAAATAAGACGGGGATAACAGTCTGCAAACGAACGGATATGCAGCGTTGTAACTGCTGAAGCATCAGCGTCGTAGCTCCAGAAATACCGTATCCAGCTTTGCAGGACAGGGTCTACGGGGTATTGACAATACTTCATACAAGGAAATGAAATTAATTTATAAATATAGCTATTTTCATTTTCGACATAGAGGGTCGTATTTACCTTCGGTGAAAAAGTTCAGATACTCGCTTTGGATAAGTTTCCGGCCGGTGGGGACACCGACTGGTAGTGTGTTCTACAGGAGGGTGTCTGCGGTGACAATACCGGGTTACAATATGTTGCCGCCTGTTTAAAAGGATTCTAATCCTGTTGTACGGTAATTGTTTTTATTTTTTTAACTTACTGAACAAAAAATATATCATGGGTTTATGGAAGAAAAATTAAGGGTCATTATTACCGGGGCCACAGGAATGGTAGGTGAGGGTGTTTTACAGGAATGTATTTCCAATAAGAATGTAGAAAAAATACTGCTGATCAACCGAAAGCCAGGTGGCTATGACCATCCTAAAATTGAAGAAATATTACACCGAGATTTCAGCGATATCACATCGCTTTCAGATAAAATAAAAGGCTATGATGCCTGTTACTTCTGCCTGGGAGTTAGCTCTATAGGGATGAATGAAGAACAATACACCAAAGTTACTTATCATCTCACCATAGGTTTTGCCCGGACTTTAGCTGAGGTCAATCCACAAACGACGTTCTGTTATGTTTCCGGCGCAGGGACAGACAGTACCGGTAAAAGCAAACAGATGTGGGCACGGGTAAAAGGTAAAACTGAAAATGACCTGATGAAACTGCCTTTAGAGGTATATAACTTCCGTCCCGCGTTTATGAAGCCAACAAAAGGCGCCAGAAATGTAAAAGGATTTTATAAAGTGATCAATGCACTGTATCCTTTTTTCCGGTTGCTCAGCAAAACTTATTTCCTGACGCTGGAAGAAGTAGGAAAAGCAATGATCTATGTATCTGTTCATGGTTATCAAAGACATATTCTGGAAGTGAAGGATATTGCACAACTTTCTAAAGCCTGACCAATATATCATAAAGATGCATACCGGAAAAAGATATACACCCGGTTGCAATAGTATCGCCGGGGGGCTGGGCTACTGCATCCAGGGAATAAGAAAGGGTATTCATGGTGCCCAGGGTATAACAAGGTCCTGTTAAACATTGTGCCTCTTTATAATTTATGCCGGAATCTGGTATTAATTACCTATCTTCACCGCGTGAACATAAGTTCTTCATCATTTAGTCTTGATCGGTTTTAATTCTTACACTTCGTTTGGTAACAATTTCTCCTTCTCTTTACTCTTGCTGTAGTCCTTCTGCCACTTTTTTAAATCATTTAATTTTTTTAGTATGAACATGTATGTATCAAACCTGGGCTTTCATGTGCAGGAAGAGGATCTTAAGCAACTTTTTGGATCGTTTGGAGAAGTAACATCTGCCAAAGTGATCAAAGACAGAGACACCGGGCGAAGCCGCGGCTTTGGATTTGTGGAAATGAGCTCTACTGAGCAGGCTAATAAAGCAATGACGTCCTTACATAACAAGGAGCTGGAGGGCCGTCTTATGTCGGTGAGTGTAGCGAGAGAAAGAGAAAGCCGTCCGCGGAACAACCGTTGGTAATTTACTAAATACAGTTTTAGTATATAAACCTTTTATCAATAAAAAACATGCGCAGTAATATTATTTGCTGCCATGTTTTTATATTATACCCGGGATTCTCTCCCAAATAATTTTTTCACGCATCATTAAGCAGTAACATGCCTGCCAGCTGCTGGTAAGCAGTTACTACTATTCAACCTACAAAACAGTTTCATGTCATTTACAGATATCACTTTACACCCTTCTGTATCCAAAGCATTAACGGAGCAGGGTTATTCAAAAGCTACACCTATCCAGCAACAGGCTATACCGGTTGCACTTCAAAAAAGAGATGTGCTGGGCTGCGCACAAACAGGTACCGGCAAAACGGCTGCATTTTTAGTCCCTATATTGCAAATGCTGCTGGAGGATGAAGACGTGCAACGCCGCTATATAAAAGCGCTCGTATTAGCTCCCACCAGGGAACTGGCTTTGCAAATAGCGGAGAATACGAAATCATTGAGTATCTATACCGGCATCAGGCACGCAGTACTGTTTGGTGGTGTTTCCCAACAGCCACAGGTCAATAAGCTGAAAGCAGGAGTAGATATCCTGATCGCCACTCCGGGTAGACTAAAAGACCTGATGAACCAGGGGCTGGTCTCCTTAAAACAGGTAAAGTACCTGGTGCTTGATGAAGCAGACCGTATGCTGGATATGGGATTTATACGGGATATTAAGCAGATAATCCAACATATACCGGCTGACCGGCAAACGCTCTTCTTCTCTGCCACCATGCCCCCGGAGATACTGAAACTGGCGCATACCCTACTGCGTAACCCGGTTAAAATTGAAGTTACACCTGTTGCCACGGCTGCTGAACAGGTCATGCAATACGTGTATTTCTCTGAAAAGCAACAAAAGCCTTCACTGCTGCTCAACCTGCTTGGTAACCAGGCATCCGAAACGGTCATTGTATTCACCCAAATGAAACATGTTGCCGATAAGCTAAGCCGCTTTTTAAAGAAGGAGGGTATCAGTGCAGATGCTATTCACGGGAATAAATCACAGTCGCAAAGGCAAACGGCGCTGGAGCGGTTCAAGTGCCGGCAAACGCGTGTATTAGTGGCAACCGATATCGCGGCCCGCGGCATTGATGTTGACAAGCTCGGTCATGTGATCAATTATGATCTGCCCCAAACCGCAGAAACCTATGTTCACCGGATCGGCAGGACGGGCAGAGCCGGTTCAGCAGGCACCGCCATCTCTATTTGCAGCCAGGAAGAAAAGCCATTACTGGTCGAGATACAAAAGCTTATCAAAAAAACAATTACGGTGGCGCGCATTCCCGGCTATTCACAGAAGAATTAAACCAGGTCATCCCGTGGCAGGCGAAGGCAGGAACGGCCGGAAACCAGTTGGTATACTGCTAATATGCAATATTTAACAAGAAGTTGTCTTCAGGATTATTGGGCGAAATAGACGTTTCACGAGCGGATTGCACTAATGATTTTTCTATTATATTTGGTTAATAAAATATTTTCGCTCAAGGAATAAGTCCTTCATGAAAAAAATCACCTACAATAACAGGAACGCGGTATTTTTTTCCGCGCTCAAAAAATCAGTAGATAGCTATTTTGTTCAAAACAAAAAAAGAAAAACCGGCAATATTCACTTGTATATCAAATCGTTAGTTCTCATTGCCGCCGCGGTATGTTTATATATAACGCTGCTGTTTGTTCAAATGCCTGTTATTGCAGGCATATTCACCAGCATCTTATTTGGCTTTGTGCTGGCCTGTATTGGTTTTAACGTGATGCACGATGCCAACCACGGCAGCTATTCCTCCCGCAAATGGGTTAATAAAACCCTGGGGCTTACACTGAACGCGCTGGGGGGAAACAGCTTCATATGGAAACAAAAGCATAATATCATTCATCATACTTATACTAATATTGACGGTATGGATGATGATATCGCCAAAAGCCCTTTTATACGTATGTGCAGTACGCAACGCTGGGTGCCTGCTCATAAAATACAGCATTTGTATACACCGGTATTATATGCACTCAGCTCCATGATATGGGTGCTGTTCCAGGATTTTGAAAAATATTTCAGAAGAAAGATAGTGGATACCCCGCTTAGTAAAATGTCGGCGGCAGACCACTTTATTTTCTGGACGAGCAAGATACTTTACGTGTTGTTTTATATTGCTATTCCTGTCGCCCTGCTTGGCTGGCCCCTGGCGCTTCTCTACTTCATCTGCATGCATGTCGGGCTGGGTTTAACCTTGTCTGTCGTGTTTCAGTTGGCACATGTAGTGGAAGAAACAGAATTTTCCTTTATTGGGGATGATGACAAACAAATAGAAAGTGAATGGGCAGTGCACCAGGTTAAAACCACTTCCAATTTTTCTCCCGGAAGCAAACTGATCTCCTGGTTTGCCGGCGGATTGAATTACCAGATTGAGCACCATCTCTTTCCACGCATCAGTCATATTCACTACCCCGCTTTGAGCAGGATTGTGCAGGAAGAGTGTAATTCTTTTGAGCTTCCCTATAATAGCTTGCCAACATTTATGTCTGCCGTGAATTCTCATTTTCGCTTTATCAAAGCTCTGGGGCAAAAGCCTTCACAGGATGAGTAATGGCTTACCGGCACCCTGTGTTATTATCAACCTTAAAACCCCTTCATGTACTACCTGCTATATGCTGTTTTTTATCTTGTGTCTTTACTACCTCTCCGGGTACTGTATTTCTTTTCGGATATCATGTTTGTGATCGTATACCGGCTGATAGGTTACCGCAGGACAGTAGTGGCCGCTAACCTGCAGCACGCCTTTCCCGAAAAAACACCGGTAGAGCGACTCGCTATTGAAAGACGGTTTTTCCGAAATATGATAGATTCGTTTGTAGAAACAATTAAGCTGCTGAGCGCTTCCCCCCACTTTTTGCAACGCAGGGTTACGGCCAACTGGCATATACTGGAATCTTTGCAAAAAAGCGGAAAAAAATGCCAGCTTCATTTAGGGCATACTTTTAACTGGGAATGGGGGCATCATGTATTACAGATGAATACAGGTTTCCAGGTGCTGGTTGTATATGGGCCCTTAAGCAGTAAGATTTTTGAAAGACTGCTACTAAAGATACGGACACGGTTTGGCAGCCGGTTTATACCTGCACCAGACATGAAAGATGCTATAAGCAAGTATAGCGAAACACAATATTTATTAGGACTTGTTGCAGATCAAAGCCCAGGCAAGCCACATCAGGCATTTTGGCTGAATTTTCTTAATCAACCCACAGGATTTATACCCGGCCCCGAACGTGGGGCTCGCCGTTTGGATATACCCGTTCTTTTTGCGTCTGTTAACAAAATAAGAAGAGGGTATTATCATGCATACCTGCACATTGCATCAGAATGCCCCTCGCAGTTGGCCGAGGGAGAGCTTACGCGTATGTATGCAGAATTTCTTGAGCAAAATATCCAAAAGCAACCTGAAAACTGGCTCTGGAGCCACCGCAGGTGGAAGCGCCCTTATAAGCAGGAATATAAAGACTTATGGATAGATAGTGTGGACCCTTACACCGGGTAATGCGGGCATAGTAACCAAAGAAGTTATGATACCAGAACAGACGACCCTGGCATAATTACACAGCTCACGGGCTAACCTTCATTGATTATAGGAGGCAAGAAATAAATAATATTTTGAGTCGGAGGGTTGTACAAAATTACCCTTAACCAGAAGATGCTCTATTTTATCCCCGTCGATTTTCTACAATGGTTTTTGGGGCTACTCCACAAGATCGGGCAGCAATAACCTCATACGTTGTAGTTCTGTCCGTGCTCTCCGTAAGTTTGGTGGTCAAAATAACTGGGAGAAAAAGGAAGCTGATCGGCAAAGTAAATTACTGCGAGGAATCCGATGATTTGCGGTTTATCAGTTTGATACTGATTCAACAAGCTTTCAAATTGCTCCAAAATCCCTGTGTTCAGTTCGCTTCTTGGATTACTATCCCATATATGCCGTCGTTCATTTTGTAACAATGAATTTTTGGCTGTTAGGCCAGTTGGCCTTATCCGTATTACTTCCGAAGAGGCGATAATAGACTAGAGAACTTTGGGATAAACGTAGTGAGGTTCATTACCCTTATAACAGTTTCTTTTAATTAACTAAAGGATATGACGAAACCTAAAAGGACTTCAATCACAGGCAACCCATAATTGGTTTGGAGGTATTATTGGTTGTTTGGTAACTTTATAAAATCAGGTTTCAAATAAATGGGATAAACATATTACCCCCGATTGTTCTTTAAAAATATTAACGCCGCAGACCATAAGAATATTCAACTTAAAATAAACAGAATGAAGCAGTTAATTTCTATATTTATTTTTTGCTGCCCTTTCATTGCGTTTTCACAGATACTTCAGCCCGGCTTTGATAAAAATGAGTACAGGGAGCTCATGCTCATATCGGCCCGGACAACTGCTGATACAGGTTATTATAAAGACTTCCGGGAGCCTGTTACCTTTAACATGATCTATCAGTCAAAACCAATAGGACTTGACAACCTGTGGGATTTCTGGAAGAACGACAAAGATGTTGCGGTGATCAGCATCAGAGGTACAACCGGGAAAGCGGAGAGCTGGCTGTCCAATTTTTATGCCGCTATGGTTCCTGCAAAAGGGGAATTACAATTAGACGGCGAAGACACTTTCACATATGAATTAGCTGTCAATCCGAAAGCGGCCGTTCATATAGGCTGGCTTTTAAGCATGGCTTATTTGTCTAAAGAAATTATTCCCCAAATAAATGAACAGTATCAAAAAGGAACGAAGGATTTTTTAATTATCGGACACAGCCAGGGCGGAGCCATTTCGTTTTTACTGACGGCGTACCTGTATAGCCTGCAAAGGCAAAATCTGCTTCCTGTTGATATCCGTTTTAAAACTTATTGCAGTGCGGCTCCCAAACCCGGTAATCTCTATTTCGGGTATGAGTATGAAGCGATAACCCAGGGCGGTTGGGCCTTCAATGTTGTAAATGCTGCCGATTGGGTTCCTGAAACGCCTATTTCTATCCAGACACTTAAGGATTTTAATAATGTAAACCCATTTACCAACGCCAGAGCGCTCATTAATAAACAAAAGTTTCCAAACAAAATGGTGCTGAAACATATCTACAATCAGTTGGATAAACCCACCAAAAGAGCCCAGCAGAAATACGAGCAGTACATGGGGAATATGGCCTCCAAAATTATTAAACAACACATTAAAGGGTATATTCCCCCTGAATACTACAGCAGCAATCATTATGTGAGAACTGGTACGACCATAGTGCTGCTACCGGATGATGAATATTTCAAAACCTATCCCGACGATCCTTCCAGGCTTTTTCCACATCACTTTCATGCAGCTTACCTGGCATTGCTGGACAAGCTGCCGGAACAAAATATTCCTCATGAAACCGGCGGGCTGATATACACCCCCTCGGCTGCGGAACTGGCCCGTGTAAAAGAAAATATGAAAAAGGTACCTGCTAAAAAAGTGTTTGCCCATACACAATTCGGGTTGCAGGTTCCTGATCTTTCAGCCCTCAACGCTGAGCTTTCCGGTAATAATTACCTTCCGCTGAACAGTGCATATTTTTCCCGAGGGGGTGGTCTTTATACGATTTTTCCAAAAACCCGTTTGGCTGTCCTGTTCAATTATGCCACCTATGCCGGAAGTAAAACATCCGGAAACCGTACCAATGAATTGCGGGGTACCACTGTTGGTTCATCAATAGGATTTGTAGTTGCTCATAGTGAGAAGCTACAGCTTATTCCTTATGCCGGAGGTGTATATTCCTGGTGGGGTGCCAGACTTTCTGCCAATAACGGGACCGGGCAGCTTTTTAATGACTACCTTGCTACCTCCGGAGATCAGCATCATCTTGCCACAAAAGGATGGGTATGGAATTTTGGCATACATGTTGCCACACAACCGCTTCGCGACAAAAATTTTGGGAAAGATATTATGTTGGGGTTACGGTCAGGCTATTCTTTGCCCGCGGCAAAAGCTACCAGGTGGAATACAAACGGAGTTAGCTTGTATGATGGGCCTGCGATTAACGCACAGGGATTCTATGCACATCTGATCCTGGGAGTTGCTTTATAACAATCAATAACAATCATAACTTTTAAAACCTTTAATGATGAAAAATGTACTACTGCTTCCGGTATACTTGTTACTGGTATTTTTTACTTCCTGCTCATCCACTAAAAAAATTTCGGGAGAAGGACTTTATAATGTCACGTGGGAGTTGGAATACCTGTCAGGGCCGCGTATTGCATTCGAGGGACTGTTTCCCGATAAAAAGCCATACATCACATTTAACCAGGCTACCAAAAAGGCTGAGGGCAATAACAGTTGTAACGGTTATTCCGCCGGTTATACACTGGATGGAACAAACATCTCTTTTGGTGAACCGGGTCCAACTACGATGATGTTTTGTGGGGAGGGTGAAAAATTCTTTTTGGATATTATCAAAAAAGTGAACAAATATAACATTGATGCAGAAGGTAAGCTGAATTTGCTGATTGATGATGTGCCCATGATGCGGTTTAAAAAATTAATAGCCAGATGAGACAATCAATAACCATTTTGGTATTTTGTTGTTTACTTATAGTAACATCCTGCTCTGTTAAAACACAACAAAGCAAAGAGCCCACTGTTACGGAAAAACCTCCCCCGGAAAAGGAGGATACCGGTAATATTTATTTCAAGTCCAGTGGTACAGAACCTTTCTGGACATTGGAAATAGCTGAAAACTTGGTGAAATTTAAGACCCCGGAGGATTCAGTTATAGCGCCTCACACGGATCCGTTGCGGACCATGGACGCTAATGTGAAGCTGTATAAAGCTCAGGCAGAACCGGGCGAGTTGAATATTCAAATCGTGCAGACCAAATGCATCAACGCGATGTCGGGACTGGAGTTGCCTTATACGGTTACCATCAACTACAGGAAGAGCAACGATGAAAAGTTTACTACTATAACAGGTTGCGGACAATACATAACCGATTATCGCCTGCAGGATATTTGGGTTGCTGAAGAAATGAACGGCACAAAAATTACCAAAGCTGATTTTAGCGCAGCGCTCCCTTTTATGGAAATCATCAGCTCGGCTAATACATTTTCTGGTTTTGCAGGCTGTAACCGGATGAACGGAACACTTTTTTTTGAAAAGGGATTACTTCGCTTTACAAATATTGCCACGACCGAAATGATATGCACACACGCTCATAAAGAGGCGGAATTTTTAAGGGCTCTCCAAGGCGGCACAACGTATACGATTGCAAATAACCGTTTAACACTGTCCAATCCCGACGGTGTTGTACTCATCTTTAAAAAAACTGATTAGCCATTCAATCTGTAAAAATGAAAAAACTCATCTTCTTGTTATGCATCACGGCTGCCTGTGCAAATTGTAATAACAATACCGCAAAAAAAGAAACACCAGGGGAAGCAAAAACGGATATCGCCATAAAAACAGCCTCTTCGTTACAAACAGGATGTTATTCTTATTTCGACAGTAGTAATGCTGTTAATTTTGAAATTATTGGTCAGGGAGAAAGTATTACGGGTATCCTGACCTACGCATTAGACGGAAAAGACGCCAATACAGGAACGTTCAAAGGAGAGCTGTCGGGCGACAAATTATCCGGGACCTATACTTTTTTATCCGAAGGAGTGGAAAGTACAAGGGAAGTTGCTTTCCTGGTAAAAAATAACCAGCTTATTGAAGGCTATGGTGAATTAAACGAATCCGGAAATGCCTTTAAGGATAAAAATGCTATCAGCTACAGCTCTGTAATGCCTTTGGTGCAAACAGACTGCAATCAATCAAAGGCGGCTTGCTTGTATGTAAATGGAAAATCATACTCCCGCTTAAAACAAACGTGCCTGGAATTGACTACCCTGAAAGTCAAGCTGAATCCACTGAAAGATGGTGCTGTGACGAACGGAAAATCTGCTTTTGTTTTATTTGACAGTACGCGATCCAAAGCAGAGCTTTTCCTGCCCGGTGTGAATGAAGGTATGGTACTCAATAAGACTGCCGAGGGCAATTGGGGCAATGGAGATTATAAGCTCATTGCCTGGAAGGGCTATGTTGTTCAGTTTAAAAAGAAGGCGGTTTTTGGGGGTAGATAAACGCTTATCCCAACAACCAGTTTACATTGTGACAAGCTTCTGTATTCATAAAGGGATTTTAAATAGAAGTCCCTACTTGGTAGATTTGAGGGGCTAAGACAATAAGAAGATACCTGCTATAAGATTTTTAATAATCAGCTTGTTATTAAATGCAGAAAGGAAAAAGCGAAGTTATCTTTATAAAGTAAAAATAAAAGGTCGTTGAGAATCAACGACCTTTTACAATTTCTGTGATCCCGCTGGGACTCGAACCCAGGGCCCATACATTAAAAGTGTATTGCTCTACCAACTGAGCTACGGAATCTGAACAAATGTTACCTGAGTACAGGTAGCTTTTGTTTTTGGGAGTGCAAAAATAAGGGAAAATCATTTCTAACCAAACTTTAATGCAAGAACCTTTACTAAATCCTGATAATTTATTTTGATACAAGCGGTTATCCTTCCCTTTTTCCCGTTGCACTCTCTTATTTTTGCACCTCCATTGTTTTGCAAATCATATTGCATGCCCTTAATAACACTTACTTCCGATATTGGCGATAATGATTACCTGGTGGCTGCCGCAAAAGGTCAGTTGCTGCAGGTAATGCCTTCATGTACGCTGGTGGATGTAAGTCACAGGCTCACACCGTTTAATTATCCGCAGGCAGCTTATGTATGCAGGAGCATGTTACGGAATTACCCGGAGCATACCTTCCATATGCTGCTGATCAATCTTTTTGAAAACAAAAATGAGCACCTGCTGCTGGCTTATTATCGCCACCAGTATATCTTATGTGCGGACAACGGCTTATTACAGATGATCCTGGAAAATAGTCCGGAGATGGTGATCGGTTTACCTGTTGAAAGAGCCAGGGATACCATTTCGGTAGCAAGGGTAATGGGTAAAGCGATAAAGGCGGTAAATGATGGTCAGCCGTTGCAGAAGATCGGGGTTAGTGATATACAGATCGTGGAGAAGAACCCATTGCAGCCTATGGTGGGACCGGACTGGATAGATGGCCAGGTCATTTTTATTGACCGGTTTGAAAATATTGTGGTAAATATCACAAGAGATACTTTTGAAAGGGAAAGACGTGGAAGGGGGTTTTCTATTGCATTTAAACGGGGAGAAGTGATAGACACTATCAGCGAAACCTATGCAGATGTGCCCGAAGGGGAGAAGCTGGCGCTTTTTAATGCCGCCGGTTACCTGGAAATAGCGATCAATAAAGGAAATGCTGCCGGGTTGCTGGGTTTTGTAGGGTATTCTGAAAAGGAGTCCATGCATTTTCAGAACCGGTTGTTTTATCAGACCATACGTGTGTTTTTTGATTAAAAAGCAAAAGCCCCGGTGTAGAAACAGCGGGACTTTTGGTTAAGGCTCTGATTAGTAGCTATTTTTATGGCTTGTTACCCCGGCATTTCGGATGCAACAAACTCCATTAATTGCCTGATGTAAGAAGGTGAAAAATCAAATGGTAAACCGGCTGCCCGGTATAATTCTGGTAAGGTCCTGGTTCCTCCCAAACTTAATGCTTTCACGTAATTATCCAAAGCTTTTTCCCTGTTTTCTTTATACTGCTTCCACATGCCGATAGCGCCCAACTGGGCGATGCCGTATTCTATATAATAAAACGGGACTTCAAACAGGTGGAGCTGTCTTTGCCATGCTGCTTCGCGATAGTTGTCCAGTCCGCTGAAATCGATTTCAGAAGAAGAGAATTCCTGCTGCACCTCCATCCATTTCGAGGCTCTTTCTTCAATTGTATGAAATGGGTTTTCGTATAGCCAATGCTGAAATTTGTCGATAGTGGCTATCCACGGCATTACTGTGATGACACGTTCCATCTGGTGCTCTTTTGCCCTGGCTAATTCTGCGGCATCGTCAAAAAAGCTATTCCAGTAGTCCATGCTGAAAAGCTCCATCGACATGCTGGCTACTTCCGCCATTTCAATAGGATACTCTTTAAATGCTGTCAGCTCCAGCGGGTGCGATAAAAAGGAGTGGATAGCATGACCGCCTTCGTGCACCATCGTTGTTACGTCGTGCATTTGCCCGGCAGCATTCATAAATATAAAAGGGGCGCCGCTTTCTGCTAACGGCATATTATAGCCGCCGGGTGCCTTTCCCTTCCTGCTATCCAGGTCCAGGTGCCTTAGCTCATTCATTTTTTTCAGGCAGTCTGCAAAGAACGGGCGAAGCTTTTGAAAACAATCAATTGATTTTTGCAGTAGCTCACCGCCGTCTTTAAAAGGCCGCAGAGGCTGCACGCCGGCCGGCTCAGCCTCCGTATCCCAGGGACGTAACGTTGTTAGCCCGAGCTTGTTTTTCTTGTTCCGGCTGATCCTGTCTGCCAGCGGAACCACATATTTTTTTACCCCTTCATGAAAGGCGAAACAATCTTCTTTGGTATAATCGAACCTGCCTTTTTCAACAAATACATAATCCCGGTAATTCTCAAACCCTGCATTTTGGGCCACCTTATGCCTTTTATGGATAAGTTGCGTAAACAGGTCATTCAGCTGGTCTTTGTCCTTGAGCCTTCTCTCGTTAATTTTCCTGTAAACAGATTCGCGCAGCTCCCTGTCCGGGCTTTCCAGGAATTTGCCGGCTTGCTGCAACGTATATTCCCTGTCGTTTACCATTATGGTCATTTCACCGGCAATAGCGCCATACTGCTGTTGCATCACGTTTAGCTCTGCAAACAGTTGTGTATTTTCTTCCCTGAACAGGCTGATATTGGTTCGTACTGTTCGCAGATAGGTAAAGAACTTTTCCTGGTCCAGTTCCTGTGTATAAGGTGAGCCGATCAGCTTTTTGTTCAGCCTGTCTGCATAGGGCTGTATCTGCGGCTGAATTTCGGTATAGAAATAGTTAAATGCTTCTGTGAGAGATTTGTTTTCTGTATCGCAGGTCATGCGGATCTGGCGCCAGCAGGCATCTTCCGATACAACAGCTTCCACTTCACTACTGTCTTTCAGCCATTGTTCCAGGTCCTCTTTTGAAAGAATATCCCTGTTCTCCAGGTTCCGGAACCAGGGTTCCAGTTCCTGCCAGGTGGTGATTGTGAAATTTTTGGGCAAAAACCTTCTTTCCTGCTTTTGGATATCGGCAGTAGGATCCAACATATTACTTGATTAACAGACTTAAAACGTAGTGGTTATTCTTTCGCTTTTTTCTTGGCCGGTGCCTTCTTTTTGGGAGCCTCGGTCGTATCGGATTTTGCAGAAGCAGCTTTTTTCTTAGCCGGCGCTTTTTCTTCGGAAGGTGCTTCTGCCTTCTTTTTAGCCGGCGCTTTCTTTTTAGGCTCGGTGGTTTCTTTCACTGCTTCCTCTGCGGTGGCTTTCGTTTTTACTTTTTCAGGTGCTTCGGCTTCTTCCGGAACTTCATCCTCTGCAGATTCCTGTTCAAACTCCGGCACTTTGATCTCTATATTGTTATTCACCAGTACTTCCAGCCATTTGACCATTTTCTTCATATCGCTGGTATATACCCTTTCAAAATCCATATCAGGGTATACCTTTTCAAAATATGCTTTAACGCTCTTGTTGTCTTTGTTGTCTGGCAGCGGGGTGTTGTTTTGCTGCATGGCAAGAAATACTTCCGCAAGGTTTACATTATCCCGTGTGGTGTATATCTCAATACTTTCCAGGTGCGAGAAGTTATGTACACGGGAAGATACAAACCTGGAAGATTTGTCTTCCAGCGATCTTACAATGGCACCATCGCCCTTTGAACTCAATAACTCGTACAAGCCGGGAAGTCCCGTAACCGAAATGATCTTGCTGTATTCCATAAACTTCAAAACATTTTAAGGAGGTGCAAGATAGCATGAAATTTTACAAAATGCTAATCCGGGAACAGGGTTTTATCAATATCCCTGATGATTCTCAGCGCATTTTTATAATAGATCTTTTTTAATATGCTATCCGGCAACCCCATACCGTACAAACGCCAGAAAGCATGGTACTTTTTATGGTAGGGAAAATATTCGTCTTCCGTCTCCAGTACCCGGAAGTAGGTATTGTACTCCCCGGGTACCCAACTATCCTTGCCAAAAAGGATCCGGTCCTGGTATTTTTCAAAAAATGCGCTTGCCGCCCTTGGCTGGCGCCCCAGCTCCGCAATAACAGCACCGAATTCTACCATTACATTGGGCATTTCATCCAGCAGGGAGCCCAGTTTTGCCAGGTCGTTGGGATACCATCCGAAATGTGCCGCTATAAAAGTGGTATGGGGATGTTTTTTGAACATACGATGCTGTTCCTGTATCAGGGTTTCCCAGGGAGCAGGGTCGTTGGCGCTTCTTTTGCGACGGGGATGGGTCTTCAGCTCCAGCCACCGTTCATTCTGGTCATCCACCGGATCCCAGAATGATTTAGGATCTGCGGTATGTATCAACACGGGAATCTTCAGTTCCCCGCATTTTTTCCATATAGGATCCAGCCTTGGATCATCTACCGGTACCCTTTTCCCGGAATGATCTGTTACTGAAAACCCCAGGTTTTTGAATACTTTCAGCCCCCTGGCACCATTTTTTACATCTTCTTCAAGCTGTTGTACTGCCTGTGCCGTCCAGTTGGTGGTGCCAACGCCGTCGAAATCCACATTTGCAAAAACAATAAAACGGTTGGGTGCGGCAGACCGGATGCTGGTTGTCATTCCCTGTAATTTGCTGCCGTTGCCGCCACTGAGATTGACCATTACCGCCATATTCATCTTGTCCATGTCAGACAGAAGTCCGGGTATGGCCTGCTCCGACAGGTTCCATTGATGGTTATGCACATCTATAAAAGGAAATTTTGCCCGGGTAACAGGGTGCTCCGGAACTACCAGGGTGGAGGGTGGATTATATTTTTCAAAATCCATGGTCTGCTGTGCCCGGGTAGTAAGTGAGCCTGCCATCAGTCCTATATATATGATCCAACGCATTGCGGCTTATATTTAATTATGGTTAATTATTCAGTGCCTGGTATACGGCTATCTTGAATTTCTCATGGATATCTCCATGACTGTATGGGTAGATCTGCAGGAAGAGCTGACCGGTAATCTGCTCTTTCGGGTCGATCCAGTAGGAAGAACTGAACATGCCGCCCCAACTGTAAGTGCCTTCCGGAACAAGAGATGTTGCGCTTCCTTTTTCTGTTATTACCTCAAAGCCTAACCCAAATGTATTTTTGCCAAGTTGCAGGTCGCCGATTTGGTTAGTTGTCATGATGCGGACTGTATTACGGCTCAGGATCCTTTTTCCATTGTAGACCCCGTCATTCAACAACATTTGCATAAAGATCGCGTAATCATAGGCTGTAGAAGCCAGCCCACCGCCGCCGGACAGGTAGGTGCCGTCCGATGCCGGGTAATTGACATAAAAAGTTCCGTTGATATCCAGCGTAGCCGGAGATTTTACCGCGTGTTTTGATTGGTCTTCCGTATACAATGTTGCCAGGCGGCTGTGCTTGGAGGCCGGAAGGTAAAAGTAAGTGTCTTTCATGCCCAGCGGCTCAAATATGCGGGTACGGAAAAAGTTGTCCAGTGTTTGCCCGGACAACACTTCCACCAGGTACCCCAGTACGTCGGTGTTGAGTCCGTAAGTGTACTTTTCGCCCGGGTGATGTGCCAGCGGTAACGCTGCCAGCTTTTTAATGACATCTCTCAACAGGAGCTTTTCAGTGCCGATCCCTGCAACAATACCCGCTTTTCTGTATATAGCATTAAAGGTTTTGTTGCCTATCTGCGCATAGTGGAGACCGGAGGTGTGCGTCAGCAGTTGCCTTATTGTGATCCCGGATTTGGCAGGAACAGTGGTATAGGTGGTGTCGCTTTCATTGAAGCTTTCCAGCACTACGGGATTTTTAAATTCCGGGATATATTTGCTTACAGGATCATCCAGCAGGAATTTTCCGTCTTCATACAATATCATCACAGCTACGCTGGTAACAGCCTTGGTTTGAGAGGCGATACGCATAATAGCATCCCTTCTTAAGGCGGTTTTGGTCGCGATATTGTCATATCCCAGGCCTTTGTGATAAAATATTTTTCCATTTCGGGTCAGGATGGCGGTTGCCCCGTTGATCCAGCCACTATCAATATATTGTTGTACGAGCTTATCTACTTTTTCCAGCCTTTTGGCATCTACATTTACAGTGTGTGGTAATGCCTCTGCCAGGGTTTGTGCATGGCTGTTCAGGGTAATGGATAACAGGAGTACAATAAACAGATATTTCATTTTACGGTTTTTTGGGAGTTTCTTCTATTGGCGGGTGGATAAAAACAGAACGTGTAGGAAAAGGAATATTAATGCCTTCTTCATCATACCGGCTTTTCAGGCGTTTTATAAGCTGGTGCCGTATGATACCCTGCGAGCCCTGTTCCGTTGCTTTCAGGTATACCTGCAGGTCTATACTGTTCTCTCCGAATCGCTGAAAGCGTACAAAAGGATCAAAGCTCTTTACACATTGAGACATTTCCTGCCGTACCTTTTTAGCAACCTCTATTGTTACTGATTCCACTTTTTCCAGATCGCTGCTGTAATCCACACCTATGGCAACATTGAATACTACTTCCCGCTGGGGGGTAAAATAATTGAGAATAACAAGCCCTGCAAGCTTGGAGTTAGGGATAATGATGTTGTTGTTATCACCTGTTCTCATGGTTGTATACCGCCAGCTTATGTCTTCTACCACGCCTTCCTGGCCCGATTCCAGTTTTATCAGGTCGCCCTGCCGGATCTTTTTGGTGGAGATCAGTTGTACGCCCGCAAATAAATTGGATAAGGTATCCTGGAGTGCAAGTGCTACCGCAAGTCCGCCTACCCCTAATGCAGTGAGTATAGGGGTAATGGAGACATTGAAGTGCTGAAGAATGAACAGTATGCACAGGCCATAGATCAATACTTTCAGGATGTTACTGATGATGGAGGAAGATGCTCCTTCTTCCTTTTCGTTTTTGATGGTGACGGCGCCTGTCAGCACGTGGGCTACGATCCAGGCAACGGAAAACGAATAAAAAACGAACACCGCCCGGTCGATCCAGAGGTGATATTTGGCATCCATGGTAACATGCTCTCTTCCCAGGTATGCCCCCAGCACTACAAACCAGGGGATCATCCACTTTCCGACCGACTCAATCAGAAGATCGTCCGTTCGCCACCGTGTACGGGTGCTGGCCTGCAACAACGCGGGCGTCAGAAATTTTTTCAGGAGGATGCCTGCTACAATACCTGCACCAACATATATGGAAAAATAGATCCATTCGTCAAAGTTCATAGCCTGGTATTTATTTCGTCAATTTAATTACTTTTCTGTGACCTGCTGAATTTTTGTGCTATAACGCTTACAAAGATCAGTTGAAGCGCATGATAAATCATGATCGGTAGTAAAATAATGCTGATCACCGGCGATGCAGGAAATAATACCCTGGACATGACAGAGGCGTGAACCAGCGACTTCTTTGAACCGCAAAACAGCGCCGTGATCGTATCTTCTCTGCTGAAATGCAGTTTTGTGCAGACCCACCTCATTAAATAGTATACTATATAAAACAACAGGGTCATGCCCGCGCCCAGCTTCAGGAGGTCCGGGAGCGTAAAGCCGGCAAAGGCCTTCTCATAAAAGGAGCGGGCAAATGCCGTGTAAATAATGAGCAGTATGACGGATTGGTCGAAATATCGCAGGGTTGTTTTGTATTTCTCCGCCACTATCCCCAACCGGCGGTTCAGTAAAAGTCCCGTTGCCACCGGTACGATCACCTGGGCGGTCAGCTTCAACACCACATTAGCAACCTCGGGATCCCCGGTTCCTGCATCATTTTTCAATACGGGCATTACCCATAGCGGCGTAATAAAGACTCCTAACAAAGTAGATATGCTCGCGTTAAAAATAGCTGACGGCAGGTTACCGCCTGCTATAGAGACCATTACCACGGAAGAAGACACGGTAGAGGGAAGCGCACATAAATAATAGATACCAAGCCAGGAATAGAAGGCGTCACCACTATAAAACGGCTTGATAATCAGTGCAATAGCAGGGAATAAAACGAATGTAAACAACTGAATGACCAGGTGCAGTTTCCAGTTCGACAACTGGGACTTTAGCCCGGAGGGCTTTAATTTGAGCCCGTAAAAGAAGAAAATGAGTGACAACCCATAAGCGCTTACCTGCTCCAGGGACACCGGTTTTTGGCGGATGCCAGCCTCAGGAAATATATATGCAAGAAAAACAACAACCAGTATGGCCGCCTGAAAGCCGTCTATGCCATAGTGCTTTAATCTGTGGAACAATATTTATGCGTTTTTATTGTGTAAGGTGAGGAGTATTTTAAATTTTTATGAAAATTCTTCAAATAAATTTCATTTACGACATTCTTCTGCCAAAAAAGAATAGTTTTTTTTAAAATTTTCTTAAAAAACACCCTTCTTGGTACAATAGTTGCTTATCATATCTCACTAATTTTCTAAATCTAAATCCAATCACTATGTATTCAATTCCTGCATTTTCTCCATTGCTTTTATATGAGAGTGTAATGTACTTTAAAGTTAACCCTTCGAATTATAATCCTTTGAGTATAACTAATTAATTCTAATTGAGTAATCTTTATTGTATAATTTTCTTTATCCAAGAATCATGATTCAAAATCCGTCGATCGCTAAAGTAAGCGCGTATGTAAAATCTTTACTTCTACTTTTCATTTCAATCATATCTTATTCAAACACTTATTCCCAGAAGCAGACCGTATCGCCTGTATACACAAATGTTTCAGCTAATATAAAGGCATACTATGAGTCGCTTCCGGTTGATTATGCAGCCAATCCATCAAAAAAATACCCCCTGATTGTTTTCCTTCATGGGGTTGGTGAATTAGGTGCCGGTACCAGCGCTACCCTGCCGAAGGTGAAAGCTAATTCCGGACTTGCCAAGTTAATTGACAAAGGAGGCTTTCCCACGAAATTTACCGTTGGGGGAAAGGACTATTCCTTTATCGTGATAGCGCCCCAGTTCAGTACACAAAGTAATTATACCCAATCTATTGATGATCTTTTAGCGCATGTGAAGGCAAAATACAGGGTAGATGTAAACAGGATATATCTTACCGGTCTCAGTATGGGCGGTGGAATGGCTCATGACTATGGTAGCCAGAGAGCGTCCACTATTGCAGCAATTTTACCTATTTGTCCTGCTTTTTCTCCTACTCAGGCTAAAGCAGAGGCAATGGCAAACGCCAAATTGCCGGTTTGGATCACGGTTAATTCGGGAGATTCAAAACAATATCCCACCAATGCAAAAGATGCAATCGCAAAGTTGAAGGCACTTTACACGACATCTACTACGCCCTGGATAACAGTTTTTGAGAAATCCGGCCACGATGCATGGACAAAAACCTATGATCCGACCTTTAAGCAGGGTGGGTATAATGTTTATGAATGGATGTTGCTGCACGCCAGGAGTATTGTTAGCGAACCTGCTGTAACCACAGGTCCTCCTACCGCCAAAGCTGGTGTTAATCAGACAATTACCTTACCAACCAGCACCGCAAGCTTAGATGCCAGCGGGTCGGCAGCAGCAAGCGGAGCCAGTATTTCATCTTATGTATGGTCAAAAGTATCCGGACCGGCTGTGGGAGCCATCACATCTGCGTCTGCGGCAAAGACTACAGCAACGGGCTTAACTACTGCGGGCACCTATGTATTTGAAGTAAAAGTAACTGACAATAAAGGTAAATCTGCTACGGCAAGGGTTACTATTAGTGTAAAACCTAAAGGATTAACCGCCAGCGCCGGCAGCAACCAAACCGTTTCTGCCAGCAGTACAACACTGGATGCCAGCAGTTCTGCCCCGGCTTCCGGAACGACCATAGCATCTTATCAATGGACAAAAGTTTCCGGGCCTGCAGGAGGATACATTACTTCTCCCGGATCTGTGAAAACTACCATTACAGGGCTCGTAACCGGTACTTATGTATATCAGGTAAAGGTGACAAGTAACCTGGGCAGCTTCACAACTGCCAGTGTAACTATTACGGTGAAAGCTGCGGCTGCTGCTCCCACTTCAAAATTAATAGCCAAAGCTGGTGATAATCAGGCTATCACATTGCCCGTCAGCAGTGCAACGCTGGATGGTTCAGGATCAATACCGGCGACAGGAACCACTATTGCAAGCTACCAGTGGACAAAAGTGTCCGGTCCTTCGTCAGGGACTATTACCTCACCATCGTCCGCGAAAACTACGGTTACCGGATTAGCAGCTGGAACATATGTTTATCAGTTGAAGGTGACCAGTAGCTTACAGAGCTTTACCACAGATCAGGTGACCATCACGGTAAAATCGGGGCCGCTTACAGCTCGTGCCGGAGATAATCAAACCATTACATTACCTACAAGCAGCGTGGCTCTGGATGCAAGCGCTTCTACACCTGCAGTGGGAACCACTATTGCAGGTTATAATTGGACGAAGGTGTCTGGACCTGTTGCTGGTACGATCACTTCGCCTTCATCTGCTAAAACAACCGTAACAGGTTTAACCGTAGCAGGAACCTATGTATATGAAGTTCGTGTGACCAGTAACCTGCAGAGTTTTGTAACCGATCGGGTTTCCATTACTGTAAACGGAGTTTCATCAAGGTCTGCGCTTGTTGCTGATGCAGGCGAAAATAAAAGAATATATCAGCCGACCAGCAGTGCAACATTGGATGGAAGCGGATCACAACCTGCCAATGGAACAACTATTTCTTCTTACCATTGGACGAAAGTTTCCGGACCATCAGGTGGTAATATTTCATCTCCCAATTCTGCCAAGACAAACATAACCGGTCTGACCACTACAGGTACATACCTGTATGAGTTAAGGGTAATGAGCAGTTTGGGTAGCGTTGCCACTGACAGGGTTAGTATAGATGTAAGTCCTTCTGCTTTAACGGCTCGTGCCGGTAGTAATCAAACCATTACACTACCGACAAGCAGCACAACACTGGATGGAAGCGGCTCAACACCTGCAGGTGGTACCAGCATTGCATCCTACGGATGGCGTAAAGTGTCCGGTCCTTCCGGAGGTAATATAACGTCGCCTACCGCTGTCAAAACCACTATTACCAGTCTGAATGCAGGTACATATGTATATGAACTGCGTGTGACCAGCAACCTTAAGAGTGTTTCTACAGCCACGGTAACAGTGATCGTCAAAGCAGCAGCCTCCTCAAGAAAGATCGGTGAAGAGACTGCGGATGTGGAAAAAGAGAATCCGGCAGTGACTGTTCCTGCTAATGACCTGGAAGTAAAAATCAATCCGAATCCGGTGACTACCTCCATGAATGTATGGGTTGACAGCAAACTGACCGGTAAAACAAGTGTTCAGGTTTATAGCATTACCGGTGTATTGTTGATGCAGAAGGAGTTTACGAAGGGCACCCCGGGACTGATCAACCAGGCATTTGATGTATCAAGCCTGCCGAGAGGAATATATGTGGTATATGTGACACTGGATGGAAAACAAAAGAAAGCCGTGCAGATCATCAAGCAATAACAAAATAGGGAGTTATCTTTAGAAATAAACAGGTTGCTATTAATAGCAGCCTGTTTTGTTTTTGATGTATATTTTTTCGTATAACGACGGGTGCAATGTTGTATATTGCCGTAAACTGTCTGCTACACTATGTCCACGCAATTAGAACATATCACCCGGGGCACAATGGGTATGATTTTTCTTATCCTGGTCTGTTATCTGCTGAGTAATAACAGGAAAGCAATTAACTGGCGGCTGGTAGGAATGGGCATTTTTGCGCAGGTAATGTTTGCGATGGGTGTTTTGAATACCCAGATAGCGGGTCAACCGGTTTTCTGGATACTTGTAGGTGCAATACTATTATATACTATTGTCAGAAAGATAAGAAAACGATTACCGGCCCCGTCTTCTTCATTTACCCGGGATATAAGCGGTATTTTGCTGGTCGTATTATGGCAGGTGATCTTTTTTGCCGGCATTATCAAAAAGGATTTTTTCCCTAACCATGGTCTTACCGTCCTTATCAGTGTTGTGCTGATTGCTTTTATCGTCAGGCTTTTAAACCGGAAGAATATTGAGCTGGTAAAATGGGGGATCCTGGCCTCTGCCGCTATCCTCACCGTGTCGGTTTATACCCGCTTATCAAGCCCTGACATTTTTAAGAGCATGTTGGAGGGTGTTTCGTCTGCATTTGTGGCCCTGATCAATCTTAGTCATAACGGAACCAAGTTTTTGTTTGAAAACCTGGCCGATGGTTCAGGATCCTGGGGGTACATATTTGCCGTGCAGGTGCTTCCTAATATCATATTCTTCGCCGCATTGTCTTCTGTATTATATTACCTGGGCATACTTCAAAAAATAGTATATGTGTTTGCCTATTTGTTGAATAAAATGAATATTTCAGGGGCAGAAAGCGTGTCAACCGCTGCCAATATTTTCCTCGGGCAAACCGAGGCCCCTTTAATGATCCGCCCGTATCTGGATAAGCTTACCCGCAGTGAAATGCTGTGTATAATGGTAGGAGGTATGGCTAATACGGCTGGAAGTGTACTGGCAGCTTATGTAGGTTTCCTTGGAGGAGGCGATGAAGCGCAGCAAAATTACTTTGCATTGCATATGCTGAGCCAGTCGATCATGAGCGCTCCTGCAGCCATTGTTTGTTCCAAGATCATTTTCCCGCAGGCAGAACCGCAACTGGTGAGTAAAGATCTGTCCGTCCCAAAAGAGAAGCTGGGAGATAATTTCCTGGATGCCCTGTCGCTTGGAACTACGGACGGGTTAAAGCTGGCAGTAAATGTTGGCGCCATGTTAATTGTTTTTACTGCTATGATGTGGGTGATAAATGCCCTGCTGGGCTGGGTGGGAGATATCACTCAGTTAAATGAGCAGGTGAAGCAGTTTACTGATGGACGCTACCCCGCCCTTTCATTGAATATGCTGCTGGGTTATCTGTTCTCGCCTGTTGCCTGGCTGATCGGGGTTGCCCAAACGGATATGGTAGCGGTTGGTCAGCTGCTCGGCGAAAAAACGGTGTTGAATGAATTTTATGCCTATACCTCATTAGCAGAGATGAAGAGAAGCAATATGATAACCAATCCCCAGTCGTTGCTGATCGTTACCTACGCACTTTGTGGTTTTGCAAACTTTGCGTCCATAGGCATACAGATCGGTGGGATCAGCCAGCTGGCTCCTTCGCAACGGAAAAACCTTACGGAACTGGGGCTGAAAGCATTGATCGGGGGAACCATTGCCTGCCTGATGTGTGGTTGCATAGCCGGAATGCTGGTGTGATCTCTGCCCGCGCATTCCTGTTTTCTGCCTGTTTATTATATTGTACGTCACATTTACAACCATTTTCTGTCCGGAAACGTATCTTATCCTGTAAACTATTTATTTCGGGATGAGCCTTTCTTGCAATATTTTTGATAAAACGTTAAAAAGATCATGGGCAAAGTTTTTGCTGACTTAAGGTTCTGGGGATTGATATTCTGTTGTATCGCTGCTGTGCAGGTCCATGCCCAGCGGGGTTGCGCTACCGGATCGGTAATGGAAAAATTCTTTCAGGTCAATCCATCTCAAAAAGCGCTGTTTGAAAAGCGACAAGCTGCTTTTCAGCGGGACGTTGAGGTTGCCAGGCGGCAAAAGCAGCTGAACCCCATGCAGAACAGGGTTCAAGCCATTATAACGATTCCTGTGGTAGTACATATTGTGATGAGTAATCCTGGTATCGTTACGGACGAACAGGTACAAAGCCAGTTGGATGTATTGAATGCCGACTATGCAGGAGAGAATCTGGATGCCGGTAATGTGCCGGCTGCATTTGCCTCTGTATTCGGTAAGAGCCAGATACGATTCTGCCTGGCACAGCGTACACCCGCCGGACAATCAACTACCGGGATCATTCGGAAGACTTCTTCCACCAAATCTATTCCGGGAACCGGCGATCCCATCAAAAACAGCGCTTCCGGCGGAGCCAGCGGCTGGGATGTCTCCAAATACCTGAATATCTGGGTGTGCGAAATGGCCGACGGTAACGATCTTGGTTACACGTTCATGCCGGGGCTGAGCGGCATTGCGGACAGCGATGTAGGACTGGCTGTTGCACATCATGCTTTTGGTAGGATGGGTACCGCAACGGCCCCATTCAATAAAGGACGTACTGCCACCCACGAGATAGGGCATTTCTTTAATCTATGGCATATCTGGGGCGACAATGATTGTGTATCATCCTGCGCTGATTCGGACCTTGTTGATGATACGCCTAATCAATCAAGATGTACCTACGGAACACCATCTTTTCCGCAAATGGATGACTGCACCGGTACGGCGCCGGGTATCATGTTTATGAATTTCATGGATTATGTAGATGATGAGGCGATGCTGATGTTTACCAAAGGGCAGGTGGACAGGATGGAGCTGGCATTGACAACGATGGATGAAAGAAAATCGCTGGTCAGCTCTAACGGGTGCGTTCCGGCTGTATCATATACAAACGATGTTAAAGTCAATTCGGTAAACATAAGCAACACAGTTGTATACTGCAACGGCAGCATACAGCCCGTGGTATCCATTACAAATACCGGATCTCAAACCCTTAACAATGTCCGGTTACATGTATCTGTAAACGGGGCGACTCCTGTTGCCACGCAGGTAAATGTATCGCTTCCCACGTTACAGACAACCAACATTACTTCTTCTGTTATAAATGTGCCTGCCGGGCAGCATACCGTTAAGGTATACACGACATTGCCGAATGGCGTTGCGGATCAGCAGACAAATAATGATACATTGACCACGATTTTTTCCGTGTTGTCTCAGCAAAGCGCTCCGCTTATACAAGACTTTGAAGGGAACCTGACCGGCTGGGGTGTTACCAATACCAGTGACCTTTTAAGCTACAATCCGGCACGGGTAAACAATGCTTCGCATAGTGGGAATGCATCTGTTAAATTCAGCAGCTATGGATACCAGTTATATGGAAGAGAAGCGACGATTATTTCTCCTCGCGTGGAAGTTCCTGTTAATGCTGATTCGGTGAAAGTCGCCTTCTGGAGGGCAGCCGCTCAGACGAACAGCAGCAATTCGGACACGCTGGAAATTCTTTACTCTGTTGACTGCGGGCAAACGTTTATCTCTGCCTACAAAAAAGCCGGAAACGATATCAATCCTTATAACATCATCCATACTTCGGCATACCTGCCGGTAGACAGCCAGTGGGTAGCTGATACGGTAGACCTGACTCCTTATATTGCAGGCAGGCACCAGGAAATGATTGTCGCATTCCGGGCCATCAACGGATATGGCAACAATATCTATCTGGATGATATTAACCTTTATGCGGTTCTTTTACCCGAAGCCCTGAAAGAAAAGGGGCTGACGATCAGCCCGAATCCTACAACGGATATGATCAATATACGCCATTACCCGTCAGCAGAAAACCTGCAGGGTGTTGCTGTGTATAGTAGTACCGGGCAACTGGTATTTAAAGAACGCTACAACAACAGCGCCGGTCCTAGTCATATTGCCATTAATTTATGGAACCAGGCTTCAGGGGTCTATATCGTCCGGCTGGTATATGCGGATAAGGTTGTTACCAGGAAGGTGCTTAAGATGAACTAACGGTGATATGTACCTTATAAACAAAAAGGATCATCAGTATGCTGATGATCCTTTTTGTTTATAAATGCCGGAAGCGTTTTTTAGATATGCTGTTCTATTTTTTTAACGAAGTTGGATTTGGGTTGTGCACCTACCAGCTTATCCACTACCTTTCCTTCTTTCACAAACAGGATGGCAGGAATAGAGGTGATACCGTAATCAACTGATAATTTTGGATTATGGTCAACATTTACTTTTCCAACATTTACTTTTCCATCATATTCTTTGCTCAGCTCTTCAATAACCGGCCCGATGGCACGGCAGGGTCCACACCATTCCGCCCAGAAGTCTACAATCGACAATCTATCAGAATCCAGTACTTTTTCCTGGAAGTTGTTATCATTAAATTCAAGTGCCATAATAATCGAGTTTATATTGGTTAATTAATTTCAGGATCGTCTATAGGTTCGCAAATTTAGTTCCATTATCTTAATAATTCACTTCTGGCGTTTCACCGATCTTGTATTGAGCCATATTGTCGTATCAGGCTCTGTCTGTTAACTGTACGCTGATATCCCAGTCCTGTTTTTCTTCCAGGAAAGCAGTCAATTCGTCATTTACTTCCACCCCTCTTTCCAGCGTATATAAGCCTATCCTGCCGGCATTGCGGTCGGCCAACACAAATTTTAAGGAAGCTTTGCCGGGGTACGACCTGATATTTTTATCAAAAAAACCGATCATATTATCGGTAATGTCCTTAGGGTGCAAAGTGACCTGTATTTGCCTGGTAAACAGCCTCTTAACCGTCTCCAGGAGCATTACATTGCTTACTTTGAACTCAAAATCTGTTGTGCTGTTCCAGCGGGCTTTAAAGCCCCCGGTCACAAACAGCACATTACCCAGTTCAAAGTGATCCTTGCATTTAACATAGTCTTCCCCAAACAGGGCTATTTCCATTTTTCCGCTATAGTCTTCCAATGCGTACACCCCAAATTGTTTTCCATTCCTGGTTGTTCTGTGCTGCGCATCTACTACCAGTCCTGCCAGCCTGTATTGACGGGATAATGACTGCGTACTGACGGATTCTTTCGCTTCGTTGAAATCTGCGATCGACATGATATTGTAATGTCTTATTTCAAATTGAAAGTGATCCAGCGGATGACCACTAAGGAAGATGCCTGTAACTTCTTTTTCATGCTCCAGTAGTTCTGTTAAGGTCCATAGGGGGCAATCTGCCAGCTTAGGCGGAGTGGCATCGGGCATCTGCAGATCACCAAACAGGGTATTGGCCGTACTGGCTGCCTGGCTTTGGTACTGGTTGCCGAATCTTACAATCTTTTCCAGCCCGGTGGCATTATCGCCCGGAGCCGTATAAAAATACTGGGCCCTGTGCATTTCCGGGAAGCAATCAAAAGCGCCGGAATAAGCCAGGCATTCCAGGGATTTTTTGTTTACCACACGTTGGTTGACCCTTTTTACCAGGTCGAAAATGGATGTATAGGGGCCATTTTCCCTTTCCTCTATTATGCCTTCAATTGCCGCTTCACCTACGCCTTTTAGCCCACCCAAACCAAAGCGTATCTCACTTTTCCTGTTGACCGCAAATCCTTTTTGCGATTCGTTTATATCCGGCCCCAGCACTTTTATGCCCATCCGCTTACATTCTTCCATGAAGAAAGTGATCTTTTCTATAGCACCTGCATGGTTCAATACCGCTGCCATATATTCCGAAGGATAGTGTGCTTTGAGGTAAGCGGTCTGGTATGCAACAAAAGCATAACAGGTGGAGTGCGATTTGTTAAATGCATATTGCGCAAATGCTTCCCAGTCTGTCCATATTTTTTCCAGCTTATCGGCAGGATGCCCTTTAGCGGTAGCGCCTGCAATAAACTGCGTTTTCATTTTATCCAGGACCGCCTTTTGTTTTTTACCCATTGCTTTCCGCAGCACGTCTGCATCGCCCTTGCTGAAGCCTGCAAGTTTTTGCGACAGCAGCATCACCTGCTCCTGGTATACGGTAATGCCGTAGGTGTCCGCCAGGTATTCCTCCATTTCCGGCAGGTCGTATTGTATAATTTCCCTTCCGTGCTTACGGTCAATAAAGTTGGGGATATAAGCCAGTGGTCCCGGGCGATATAAAGCATTCATCGCGATCAGGTCGTCAAATTTATCCGGCTTCAGCTCACGGAGGTATTTCTGCATACCCACACTTTCAAACTGGAATGTACCGTTGGTATCGCCGCGTTGGTAAAGTTTGTAGGTTGCTTCATCGTCCAGGGGAATATCATCCGGTATGATATCAATGTCATGATTTTGCTTGATGAGATGTAAGGCGGTCTTAAGGATGCTCAATGTCTTTAAGCCAAGAAAGTCCATCTTGATCACCCCTGCTTCTTCAATTACGCTGCCTTCTATTTGCGTAACCCACAGATCGGAGTCTTTTGCTGTCGCTACGGGTAGCAATTCTGTCAGGTCTTTGGGTGCAATGATAATGCCTGCGGCATGTATGCCCGTGTTCCTTACCGATCCTTCCAGTATTTCCGCTTCATGCAGCACTTTGGATTGTGGCGTATCTACTCCCTGATAGAATTCTCTTAATTTTTTGACATTTTCCAGGTCGTCCGGTGATATACCTTCTTTCTCTTCCAGCGACTTTTCTCCATCTTTTGCTGTAAGCGGTGCATGTAGCACACGCTTTAGTGATATACCGGGCTTTTCCGGCACCAGCTTCGCCAGTGCATTGGAGTCGGGCAGGGGAAGGTCCATTACCCTTGCCACGTCCTTGATGCTCATTTTGGCGGCCATGGTACCATAGGTGATGATCTGCGCCACCTGGTTTTTACCGTACTTTTCCACTACGTAGTCTATCACTTTCTGCCGTCCTTCATCATCAAAATCCGTATCAATATCCGGCATGCTTTTTCTGTCGGGGTTCAGGAAACGCTCAAACAGGAGGTTGTATTTTACCGGGTCAATATTGGTAATGCCGATGCAATAGGCAACCACGGATCCTGCAGCGGATCCGCGCCCCGGGCCTACGAATACGCCAATATCCCGTCCGGCTTTGATGAAATCGCTCACGATCAAAAAGTACCCGGCAAACCCCATAGATTTAATGGTGAACAATTCGAAGTCCAGCCGCTCCTGTATTTCAGGGGTTACAGGGTCATAACGGCGATACGCACCCTCATAGGTAAGATGTTTCAGGTATTCCCATTGATTGAGATTGTTGTCGCTGTGTATCTGAAATTCCTGTGGTATAGGAAAGTTCGGCAGCAGGATATCCCGTTTCAGGTTCAGTACATCTATTTTATCAATTATTTCGTTTGTATTGTCGATGGCTTCCGGCAGGTCGTGAAACACCTGCTTCATTTCCGCCGTTGTCTTAAAAAAGAACTGGTCGTTCGGAAAGGCAAACCGTTTGTTTTTTACAGATACATCATCATCTGCAAACTCTCTCAAAGCGGGAGTCGCGATCTTTTCACCCGTGTTGATGCACAATAAAATGTCATGAGCGTTAAAGTCCTTTTGATCCACGTAATGCGAATCGTTGGATGCTATCACATTTACATTGTACTTTCTGGCATACTTCAGCAGGGAATCGTTTACTTTTTCCTGTTCCGGGATGCCGTGTCTTTGCAGCTCCACATAAAAGTCCTCCCCGAAAATGTCCAGCCACCATTTGAATTCTGTTTCGCCCGCTTCTTCTCCCTTTTGCAGGATGGTTTGCGGCACCAGGGCCCCCAAACAGCAGGTGGTAGCAATCAACCCTTCATGGTACTGCAGGATCAGCTCCTTGTCAATGCGCGGATATTTACTGTACATCCCTTCTATAAAACCAAGGGAGGTAAGCTTGGTGAGATTACGATAGCCCTGTTCATTCTTAGCGAGGAACAACTGGTGATACCGCCGGTCTTTTTCTTCTTTTGAAAACACTTTCCGGTGCCTGTTTTCTGTAACATAAAATTCACAGCCAACGATAGGTTTCACTTTCAGCGGACTTTTTTTGTCATCCGGGTTTAGCTTATGCTTATACGCTTCGGCTACAAAGGAAAATACGCCGAACATATTACCGTGATCCGTAATGGCCAATGCAGGCATGCCGTCTTTGATTGCTTTCTGGTACAGGCTGCTGATAGGTGCGGCGCCATCCAGCAAAGAATATTGTGTATGAACATGGAGATGAGAGAACGTAGACATGGTACAAATTTCGCGAAGCAAAGCCTATAAACCATACCTGTTTTTACACATTATGTGTAAATAAAATATTGAATGATAACGCGATGTTAAAAACCATGTATTCTTTTGACCTTCAGGTCACTTTTGGGCTGCTGTGGTTTGGTTTGCCGTATGACAACCCGGGATTAAACGCCGAAACCACCTGGCTTTCACCGGATTCTGCTCATAAAAATCAGGCTGCTGCTTCTTACACCTGGGAAAAATTGTATCATTGCAGCCTGATAAAACAGTTTACATGAAATATTCGCAATGGATTGGAGTAGCGGCTGCATTATTGATCGTATGGGGATGTTATCTTCCCTGGATCAGTATTCCTTCTATTACAAATACCATTACCGGGATGGATGCCACCGGAACGAATTTTGGTAAACCAGGTAAGCTGCACCTTATTGTATGCGGGGTTGCCATTATATTGTTTCTCATTCCACGTGTATGGGCCAAAAGGATCAACTGGATATTTTGCATCATAGGTTTTGCATGGGCTTTACGAAATACACTCTTATTTACCCGCTGTGAGTTGGGTACCTGCCCTCAACTAAGGGTAGGTCTGATGCTGGTCCTGCTAAGCTCAATTGTAATGCTGGCCTGCTCGCTGCTGCCGGATTTAAAAGTAAAGACCGGTAAAAAAAATCAATGATATGCCTTTCAAGCTGCAATATCAATCGCACGAACTGCCTTTCCGGTATCCGTTTACCATATCAAAAGGCACCAAGACGCACCAGCCTTCTTTATTGGTGGCATTAACATTTGGCGGAGTTACGGGGTATGGAGAAGCGCCGGCCATCAGCTACTATAATATCACGGTCCGGAAGATGGTCGAAGATATAGAAGCAAAAAAGAAAATGATCGAAGGATTTTCTTTTACACATCCGGACAGGTACTGGCATTACCTGCATCACCTGTTGCCACAAAACCCGTTTCTGGTGGCAGCATTGGACATGGCGACCTGGGATATTTTCGGAAAGTTGAAAGGACAACCGTTATATGCTTTGTGGCATACAGAGCCCGCACAGGCGCCGCTGACAGACTATACCATTGGTATTGACACGGTGGACAGGATGATAGAAAAAATGGAAGAAAGACCCTGGCCGATATATAAGATCAAGCTGGGAACCAGGGATGATCTGGTTATAATGGAGTCTTTAAGAAAAAGATCAGATGCAATATTCAGGGTAGATGCAAACGGCGGCTGGTCGCTAAATGAAGCGCTTGAGATATTACCGGTACTGAAGGACTTGAACGTAGAATTGGTGGAACAGCCGCTGGCAAAGGATAACCTGGAAGGGATGAAGATACTTTTTGAGCAGTCCCCGATCCCGCTGATTGCCGATGAAAGCTGCGTCAGCGAGGAAGATGTACAGGGTTGCTCCGGCTATTTTCATGGTATTAACATTAAGCTTACCAAATGTAGTGGTATTACTCCTGCATTACGGATGATAGCGGAAGCGAAAAAGCTGGGTTTGAAGATCATGCTGGGTTGTATGAACGAGAGCACGGTGGGTACGGCTGCGTTGGCGCATCTTTCTCCTCAGGTTGATTACCTGGATGCAGATGGTCCGTTGTTATTACAGGATGATCTTGCAACAGGCCTGGATTATACAATGGGACGCGTTACTCCTTCTTCGAATCCCGGTCTGGGCATTCAATTACTTTCATAAAAGATTATTGCATTTCATTTCGGGAAATTGATAATTGATAAATTAGGCGTTTGCCAGGAACAGGTCGTGCTGCTCCTGCTTAATAAAAGTTATGCAGTACCGTTGTATCTGTAATCTTTTATCCTATGGACAGACGTGCATTCCTTTCTCTGAAGAGAAAGAAATTATCCCCCAAAATTGTAGCGGGCAGAACCAGTTCTGGTATAACACCTTACTCCGGGCCATGGACAAGGAACGAAGTAATTCATTTGCTGAAGCGGACCATGTTCGGCGCTTCCCTGAAAGATGTGCAATATTTCGAACAACGTACCATGCAGGGTGCTGTTGACGAGCTCCTCACATTTACTTCTCCTCTTCCTCCTCCGCCTGTAAAGGATTATGATATTTCAGAAGCAGAGACACAGCCTGATACCCACATAATGCCCGGTACTACCTGGGTCAATGATTTTAATGAAGACGGTGGGATAGGGCGCCTGAGAAACAAATCTTTCCAACATTGGTGGATCAGTCGTATCGTGCACCAGGACCACAGTCTCCGGGAAAAGATGGCTTTGTTCTGGCACAATCACTTTTCTACCCAATTGTCTACAGGATGTGGGCGCATGGCCTACAAGCACCACCAGATGCTCCGGCAGCATGCCCTGGGAAACCTGAAATCGCTGGCAAAAAAAATAACCCTCGATCCTTTGATGTTAAGGTATCAGAACGGTGAGCACAACAGGAAAGAATCGCCCGATGAGAATTTTGCACGGGAACTTCAGGAACTGTTTACACTGGGCAAAGAAAATAATCCAAACTATACGGAACGGGATGTGCAGGTGGCGGCCAGGGTATTGACCGGCTGGCAGATCGACCTTGAATCTATGGAATCGTATTTTAACCCCGATCGCCATGATACGGGGAATAAAACATTCTCCTCTTTTTATAATAATAAAGTAATCGCCGGAAAATCCGGGGCGGCGGGAGCCCAGGAAGTAGATGAGTTGATTGACATGATATTCAATAAATCGGAGGAAGCATCTGTATACGTAGTAAAGGAGCTGTACAGGTGGTTTGTATACTACGAAATTGATGCTGCCGCGCAGGCAAATGTTATTGAACCGCTGGCGTTGATGCTGGTGAACCATAACTGGGAGATCAGGCCCGTGGTAGAGACCCTGCTTAAAAGCCAGCATTTCTATGATGTTTTAAACCAGGGGTGCCTGATAAAAAGTCCGGTTGATTTTGTATTAGGGCTTTGCAGGGAGTTTGATGTCGCGTTTCCGGCTGGTTCCGATTGGCAAACAGAATATGCAATAAACCAAAGCCTGAGCTGGATATTATTAAACCTGGACCAGGAGCTGGGTGAGCCGCCCAGTGTATCGGGATGGCCTGCTTATTACCAGGTTCCTACTTTCCATGAGTTATGGATCACTAATAATACCTATCCCGCAAGGACCGAATTTACCGACAGGATGACTACCGGTAATTATACGGTCAACGATTTTGAGTTAAAGATCGATGTGGTTGCGTTTACAAAAACATTGAGCAACCCGGGGGATCCCAACAGCCTTCTGCATGATATTCTTGAAATTCTCTATCGTATTAAATTATCTGAAAGCACAAAGGAACAGCTGAAAAGAGATATACTGCTCACCGGACAGGTGAATGATTTTTACTGGACGAATGCCTGGAACGCACATATCTCCAATCCGAACAACATGATGGCTTATCAGACCGTATATGCGCGTTTGAGCGAGCTGTATCAATATTTACTGGCGTTGCCGGAGTACCATTTATCCTAAAATAAAAAACACATGAAAAGGCGTGATTTTCTACGGAATACAATACCTGCAACCATTCTTCCTTCCTTTATAAACGGGGAATCTGTAACCGCTTTAGCGCCCAACAGCTTCCTGAATGCTATTACAAACTATGCGGAAGAAACAGATCATGTGTTGGTGATCATCGAGATGAACGGGGGGAATGACGGACTGAATATGGTGATCCCGAGGGATACCTACTCGGCGTATTATAATATACGATCCAATATCGCAATACCGGAAGCGAATATTCTCAGGTTGCAGGGGGCTGAAAAAACAGGATTGCATCCGGCAATGACCGGGATTCAGCAATTGTTCAATGATGGAAAAGTGGCTATCGTACAGGCCGCAGGATATCCCGAACCCAACCTTTCTCATTTCAGGTCTACCGATATATGGATGAGCGCTTCCGATAGTAATGAAGTGGTTACAACGGGATGGATGGGGCGTTACCTGAATGAAGAGTATCCGAATTATCCTTCCGGGTATCCTAACGCAACGATGCCTGATCCCCCGGCTATCCAGATAGGTTCTTTATCATCGCTTGCTTTTCACGGACCTAATATAGGAATGGCAATGACCATCACCAATCCGACTTCTTTTTACAGGATTGTAGATGATGTGCAGGACCCGGCCCCGGCAACGAGGGCAGGGAAGGAGCTGACCTATATACGCGAAATAGCCCGGCAAACCGAGAAGTTCGCAGATGCTATTAAGCGGGCAGCCACGCGGTCAACACAACAGTTGCCTTACCCCGAAGATAACGGACTGGCAAACCAGTTGAAGATAGTGGCCCGTTTGATAAAGGGAGGGCTGAAGACAAGGGTGTATAAGGTGTCGATGCGGGGCTTTGACACACATTCCATGCAAACAGAAATGGGTAACCCGTTACAGGGAGTGCATGCCGTTTTGCTGAAAGAGCTGTCGGATGCTATGAAGGCTTTCCAGGATGACCTGGCATTTCTCGGATTGGAAGACAGGGTTCTTTCATTTACTTTTTCAGAGTTTGGCAGAAGGATCAACTCCAATTTCAGCATTGGCACGGATCATGGAGAGGCTGCGCCTATGATGGTTTTCGGATCCCGGGTGCAGCCCGGCATTATTGGTAACAATCCTGGCATTCCGCCTCCCGGTTCCAACAGCAACATTCCGCACCAGTACGATTACAGGAGTGTGTATGCCTCTATTCTTGAAAGCTGGTTTTGTGCGGACAATGTAACGTTGCAATCTGTTTTGCTGAAGAACTTCCAGTCGCTGCCTGTTATTCAGCAGGGCGCATGTAGTAATGTCAGTCGTCCAAAATCCACGGAGGTCAGTCTTATTTCCAATTATCCCAACCCGTTTACTATTAACACCACTGTTAAATATATAACCCAGGGAGGGCATACACTGGTGCAGGTAATAGACTGTATGGGACGTGTAGTGCGGAAGCTGGTAGATACTAACCAGACAGGTAATACCTATACGGTATCTTTTGACAGTACAGGCCTGGCGCCGGGTATCTATTATCTCCGGTTGCAAAATGGACCGCTGCAGCAGGTAAAATCGATGTTGAAAGTACGGTAAGCCGCTTGTTAAAATAAGAAAGGCTTACAATCCTTTTGGATCTGTCAAAAAGTTATAATAGGCCCAAGGATAACGCAGGAAGGGTAAAATGGACTATTTTTTGTAAAGTTTCCGAAGGGAACTTAAAAGTCCTGCCTGGTTTTACACAATACAAAAAGCAAATGCCCGTTACAGTGCTGATTCTGTTAAAGTTATATAGTAATATCCGGTTGGTATGGCAAGCTTTTATTACTTTGCAGATCAGAATAATAAAACTCAACCCTTTCAAGGTAATGCGCTTTTTTAACTGTTTACAGCATACAGGATACCGGTGTTTCGTTATTTTTATCAGTCTGGGCTCATTAGGCATTCACTCCTGTTCGGAAGTCAAACATGAGCCGAAAGAGGTGGAAATAGTTAAACAGCCCGAAGATCTGGATAAAGTAGTGAATGAACGGATTCCTGAAATACTCAGGTATATAGAAGAGCAGGACGGAAAATTAAATGACTCGATTACACTCCGTTTGATTGCACCGGCAAAAAAGTGGTATGAAGGCAAAGAGCCTATGAGAACCTGGAGTGTGCAGAAGCAGTGGCATCCATTGGCTGACTCCCTGTACCGCTTTATTGGTAATTGTGAACAGTACGGGTTATTTCCTTATGACTATCATTGGCGGGAACTCAGGCATACTTTCGAAAAGCTGCAAACAGACTCGGCTACTATGCTGGATGCCGCGTTGTGGTCAAGGGCTGATGTAATGCTTACCGATGCCTTTATGCAATTGATAAAGGACCTGCGGCTTGGAAGACTCGAAAAAGATAGCATTACGACAAGAAAAATATTGACCATTGCTGATTCCACTTACCTGGAACTGTTGAGCGGTGTGCTTAGAGATGAAACCCTGCTACCCGTACTGGAAGAGCAGGAGCCCAGGTTACAGGCATACCAGGATCTCCGGAGGTCCATGAAGGGCTTTACAGACACTATGGATCGCACTAATTACACCTACATATCCTACTTTCCCATAGAGATACCCGAAGATTCGGTCAGGTACCTGCAACAGCTACAGTCCCGTTTGTTTGAGGGGGGATATATAACATTTAATGACCGCAAAGCTGATTCAGCAGAACTGGCAGCGGCAGTACGGGCATACCAGGAAGAAAAAAAATTGAAGGTAGATGGAAAAGCCGGTCCTATGGTGGTTAAAAGCCTGAACAACACAGATAGGGAAAAGTTTGTCCGGTTGGCCATTAACCTGGACAGGTATAAGCTGATGGCAGATACGCTGCCTTCTACTTATGCGTGGGCAAACATACCTTCGTTTCAATTGAAAGTTTGGGATAACGATACTGTAAGAATAGAGTCGAAGATAATAGTAGGGCGCCCTGCAACAAGAACGCCGGTGCTTACAAGCACGCTTACCAATTATATTATTTTCCCTCAGTGGACAGTTCCTTATAGTATTATCTTTAATGAAATGCTGCCAAAGATCCAGAGGAATGTTGCTTACCTTGATAAGGAAAATCTGATGGTAGTAGATAAGAACGACAGCATCATTGACCCCAATGAAATAAACTGGTTTAAGCTCAATAAGAAAAACTTTCCATACCTGCTTAAACAGCGGCAGGGAGACGACAATTCGCTGGGGGTGATAAAGTTCAACTTTAGCAATAAATACAGTGTATATTTGCATGATACCAATGCCCGGGGATTGTTTTCACGTGCTGACAGGGCATTAAGTCATGGTTGTGTACGTGTTCAGAAATGGGATACATTATCCCGTTTTCTTGTGCAGAATGATACTATAAAATACAGGCGCGATACCCTGACTGCCTGGATGGCCAGAAAGGAAAAGCATACTGTTTATTTTTCCCGGAAAACCCCTTTGTTTATCCGTTATTTTACCTGTGAAGCGAAAGACGATACTATTATCTTTTACGAGGACATTTACGCTGAAGATAAAATTGCACGGGAAAAATTCTTCGCAAACAGACTATAGTAAAATTACCTGTCCGTACCAGGGTGAGGTATAAAGTAAGACTATATTCTCACAATATATTCGTAAACAATCAGTTAATGCAATGATGAATTTTATTGCGTCTATATGTTTGTCTGTGTTAATGTGTTTTGGTACGGCAGGTCTGAAAGCACAGACAAAAAAATCAGAAACCGGAACTGCCAGCTATTACGCTGCTAAATTTAATGGCAGGGCAATGGCAAACGGGAAAAAGTATGATGAGAACAAATTAACTGCGGCACATAATAAGCTTCCCCTCGGAACTTTTGTTAAAGTAAGCAACCTTAGAAACAAAAAAAGCGTCATTGTTGAAGTTACCGACAGAATGCACCATAAAAACAAGAGGCTTATAGACCTTTCGAAAGCGGCTGCCCGCCAGTTAGGGTTTCTAAAGCAGGGATTGACCAAAGTGAAAGTGGAAGTAATAGAAAAGCCTCAGGAACGTCCCTGATAAAACGAACAAATCTTTTTCAATTAACAAGCATTCACTATAATTTTGCAAAACTTTAAACAAATCAATCATTTATGAGAAAACCATTTTTATTGCTCCTGGCAATAAGCGTATTCCAATTCGCATTTGCACAGGACAGCGGATCCAAATACCAGTATAAAAAGAAACCCGCCTTTGGATTTGCATTTACCTTCCATGATTTCCAAACTGCTGCTGATCTAAAGAATACTTCGCTCAACCAGGTATTCAAAGACAAGCAATGGTACAAAACCGGCCGCATGAGCCCGGGGTTGGCCTTATCGTATTTTCAGGGTTTAACGAATCACTTCGATTTTATGGGGCGCCTTGGCGGTACATTTGTCGGATACCCTGTACCGGATCGGCCCCAGTCAGGAAATGACAAGTTGCTCGCAGAGCTTGATGCGAATATCAATGCAAAGCTGCTGAGCGATAAATATTGGGTATCTCCCTATCTGACAGCAGGTATCGGAGCTTCTCATTGGGGTGGTTACTTTGGAGCCTATGTTCCGCTGGGCATAGGTGTTCAGGTAAATCTTTTGGACCAGGCCTATATCAATTTCAATGCGCAATACCGGAAGGCTGTTACCAGCAATACGGCTGCTGATCATTTGTTTTATAGTCTGGGCGTAGCAGGTTCTTTATTTGAAAAGAAGGAACCCAAAGTTATTCCTCCCCCTCCTCCGCCACCGGATACAGACAACGATGGCATAGTGGATTCTCTTGATGCATGTCCTACAGTAGCCGGACTGGCCCAATTCAATGGCTGTCCCGACAGCGATGGTGACGGTGTTCCGGATAAGGATGACAAATGTCCGGATGTGAAAGGACTGGAAAAATACAACGGATGTCCTATACCTGATACGGATGGCGATGGTATAAACGACGAAGAAGATAAATGCCCCAATCAACCGGGTGTTGCTAAATACAATGGTTGCCCCATACCTGATACGGATGGTGATGGTGTGAATGATGAAGAAGACAAATGTCCTGCTCTGGCCGGACCTGCCAGCAACCAGGGTTGTCCTGAAATCAGGGAGGAAGTGAAAAAACGTATTGATGTTGCTGCTAAAAATGTGTTCTTTGCAACGGGCAGTGCGAAGTTGTTGGCGAAGTCCAACCAGTCTTTGAACGAAGTAGTGAAAATACTGGAAGAAGATGCCAACCTAAAGCTTGATATTGAAGGTCATACCGACAATACAGGTAATGCTGAGAAAAACCAGGTATTGAGTGAGCAAAGAGCAAAATCAGTACTTGATTACCTGATCGCAAAAGGTGTGGACCCCAGCAGGTTAGTTTCTGCGGGATACGGCCAGGATCAACCCGTGGCAGATAACAAAACTGCTGCAGGAAGAGCTAAGAACCGTCGCGTAGACCTGAAATTACATTACCATTAAAATGATCCCTTAACCAATAAAACAAAAAGCTGTCTCTCTGGAGTCAGCTTTTTTGTTTATGTAAAGAACTGCTTCTGCGAAAAAGTCCGTGTAGTGGTTCAGTAGCTTGCAAAATTCTTGCATAGAAAAATGAAGTCCGGTTACCCTGGTTTGATAATCCCCGTTGTATAGAAGCTATTGCAGCAGCCGGATCGGATTGCAGCTTTTTGTAGAAGAGTCTTTATATGGCCAAACATTTTTAAGATCATCAATATGACTTAGACCCTACTGGAACAATATTATTATCGTGAGAAAAGATTGTACTTAAAAATACAATAGATAGCCCTGAAACCATCTATCCATTTTATTTTTTTGCCTTCGGCATAGGTGCGTCCGTAATAGGATATCCCGACTTCATAGATGCGAATACCTGCTACACGGGATATTTTAGCAGTTACCTCAGGCTCGAACCCAAACCGTTTTTCTGTAAGCTGTATGTTTTGGATGACATCTGTCTTAAAAACTTTGTAACCTGTTTCCATGTCCGTAAGGTTCAGGTTAGTAAACATGTTTGACAAAAATGTCAGTATCACCCTATTGCCGATAGTATGCCAGAAGAACATGACGCGGTGCGGGTTTCCTCCCATGAACCTGGATCCGTATACCACGTCGGCAAAGCCATCGATAATGGGTTTCAGCAGCAGGTTGTATTCGTTGGGATCGTATTCCAGGTCTGCATCCTGTATAATAAGATATTCCCCGGTGGCTTTAGAAATAGCAGTGTGTATTGCAGCACCCTTACCCTGGTTCACCTCATGTTTATAGTAATGGATATCCATTTCGGGGTGGGTTTTAATATATGCCTGTAAGACAGATTCTGATCCGTCGCTTGAGCAATCGTTTATTACAATGAGTTCTTTCTCGATCCCGTTGATCAGTTCCGCTTTCCTTATTTTATCTAAAATCCGGTCAATTGTTCCGGCTTCGTTATAAACCGGTATCAGGATCGATAATTTTCGAAAGTTAATCATGTAACTGTTTTAAAAAGTGGATTTCTGGTAATGCCCGGGTACCGGAAGAAAATTGAATTTGTATAATACACAGACAGTTGTCACCAGGAATATGAAGCAATCAAGGATTATTAGCGATATGCCGCTAATATAGTATAATCTAATAATATCCGGGAGATAATTGTATCATTTTCAAGCCGATTATTTCAAAGCCCTGCGGATGGTGATCTGCAGAACTGTTGCCGGACCGTTGGAAGCGGATATTTTAATTATTGATTTGCTGTTTTGGTTGTAACAATATTTGATACTTCCCGGAGCAGCAGCGGAAAAGCTGGACCGGCCATGGCGCCATGGTCAAAACCCTGGAGTTCAAGCAGCCTTGTCGTGGTGTTACCGGTCAGCTTCATCATCCTGTTGAGATAAGCGTTTTCCTCATATCTGCCGAGTAATTCCATCTCCTTATCTCCCGTGATCAGCAGCATAGGAGGCGCGTCTTTCCGTATATGGTACAACGGCGCATATTCATCAATCGTGGGTTGCAACTCCGGTATCCCTTTTTCTTTCCTCACAGTAAAATGAGTGATAGTCTGTCCGCTGAAAGGGATAAGACCGGCAATATTATTTGCATCTATATTATAAGCGGCAAGATATTTTTTGTCAAGCGTGATCATCATTCCCAGATACCCTCCTGCAGAGTGCCCGGATACAAATATCAGCTTATTGGAGCCGCCGTATTGAGAGATGTTTTTAAAGACCCAGGCTACTGCCGCCGCCGCATCATTGATGTAGGATGGAGCAGGTACCCTTGGGGAAAGCCGGTAACCCACACCTGCTATTGCATAGCCTTTATCCATCAGCTCCTTGGGTATTTCTTTCCTGCCTCCGGTAATTCCACCACCATGAAACCAGATAATTGTGGCAAACCCTTTTTTATCTTTTGGGTAATACAGATCAAGCTTACATTGAGATGTGGTATAGTGTTCTTTCCTGGATGACGAATCAGTATAGTATCCTATATCAGGAATGGTTACATACTGCTGGCTGAATGAAGTAAGTGCGCCGCATAACAGAAAAGTGAGAAGTAATTGTTTCATGGAGATATTGATGATGTTAGAAAATGCCAGGGTATAAATATAGGGTATTAACGCTACATCATCAGTATAGAAGGCTGTATTTACGTTCGGTGAGCGTAGTTCAAGTCTTTGTTCTATACAGGTTTTCCGGTCGGTGAGACACCGGTCGGTAGCAGACTCCACAGGAGGGTCGTCACCATCCGGCTGCGCAGAAATACGCGCAGTATGGAAATACAAAGAAAAAGTTTGGATTATCTGAAAGCAGGTTCCCGGAGTCGGATTGGGAATCAGTTAAGCTGTGTATAAAATATATTGACACCGAAAACCGAGACGCATGTTTCACAAACAGACCCACAGAAGGCAATTTCAGGAACGTGTCCATATTGACGGCAGATATGCATACAGGTCTGACATTCCACCAGGCACGCTACCCGTTCTTCGTAATCAAGATCGCCGTTTTCCATCAACTCCCTTGCTGCATCAAAACATCTGCCGGCACAGGCTTTAAAACGATGAAATACTTCTTTGGATTCCCTGCGGAGACACTCCTGCAGGTTAACGGTTGCCTCACAAATCATCCACGTCTTAAGGAGTATTTCTACTGCAGATCTTGTACTTGTGTGAACCATCGGAACTTGGTTTTTAATTGAACGTATCCGGCTCCCTTTATATTATACCAATCCGGCAATTTTCCCCTATTATTCTTCTTCGCCTGCGGTCGGAATGCAGTCGTACCCTGATATTAAACTATTTACGCCATCCTGTTGTTACATATAACAACAGGATGGCGTAAATGTTACTTGAATATATGTCTAAAGTAAAAACGCTTCCTGATACAATAACGGTTGCATAGGGTTCGGATGCAGCATAGCTATCATCGAAGATCTATCACTTCCACCCCCGGGTATTTTTTGGCATCGAAAGTGAAAACATTGTTTTCAAGCTTTGTATTGGGGGTAAAGCTGGTAACGGTATATACGTACCTTCCACCGTTTTTTTCGAAAAGCTTGGTAGATACGATGTTCTTGGTAACCTTGTCTACATAGGCCAGTATCTTAAAAAAAGTCCTGGATTTGTCTGTAGGTGTAAGTTCCACTTCCTGAACGGTTTTACCAGCCTGCTTTTTCTCGTCGTTCAGCTTGTACAAAAAATCCTTATCATAAAAGTTTGTAAATACTTTTTGCGGAGTGAAGCTGTTTTCAGAAGCATCGAATTTGCTGACCTGCACCTCGTTGCTTCCTTTATCATAGGTCCAGACATTTTTACCATCACAGTATATCTCCTGGTCGGTCAGCTCAACTTTGTATTGATTCCCTTTAAGGAAGGCTGTACCCGTTTTTGTGCCCTGTACCTTTCCGTTAGCGTCCTCTACCTGGAAGGTGAATCCTGCTTTTACCGTACTATAAGTCTTAAACTTGGCCGTAACAGCTTCCAACAGCTTTTTTGCCTCGGGGTCACTAGCACCCTGGCTGTTGCCTTGAGCATAAGCTATTGATAAAGAGGAACATAATACAAGTATTGATATTATTCTTTTCATTCAGTTTATTTTTCCTGGGATGCAAAAATAGGCATCCTTCTTTATAAGACAGAAAATGTCGTCTTTGGGTTTAACCTGGTTTCATAAATATTTTATAAAGCCTGCAGGAAATCTTCCAGTTCCATTTCTGTTTTGAACAATACATCGCGGGCTTTGCTACCCTGGTTGGGTCCTACAATGCCGGCGCTTTCCAGCTGGTCCATAAGCCGGCCGGCACGGTTATAACCCAATTTCATCTTGCGCTGTAAAAGGGAAGTAGATCCGATCTGGCTCTGAACGATCAACCTTGCTGCGTCCTCAAAAAGCGGATCGCGGTTGCCCGAATCGAAATCCCTGCTTTCCAGCTCTTTTTCGTCCACATATTCCGGCAGGTAAAAGGGCTGCGGATATCCCCGCTGATCACCGATAAAGTCGGCCAGCGCCTCCACTTCGGGTGTGTCTACAAAGGCACATTGCACCCGTGTCACTTCCCCGTTATAAGATACGAGCATGTCTCCCCTTCCGATCAGCTGCTCAGCGCCCCCTGTATCCAGGATGGTACGTGAATCTATTTTTGAGGATACCTTAAAGGCTATACGGGCGGGGAAATTGGCTTTGATGGTACCGGTAATAATATTTACAGATGGGCGTTGTGTGGCAATGATGAGGTGAATACCCACCGCACGGGCAAGCTGGGCCAGTCTTCCGATCGGCATTTCTATTTCTTTACCTGCCGTCATGATAAGATCTGCAAACTCATCTATAACCAATACAATGAAGGGTAAAAATTGGTGTCCTTTTTCAGGATTCAGCTTCCGGGCGGCAAACTTTTCGTTGTATTCACGAATGTTCCGGCAACCTGCTTCCTTCAGGAGATCATAACGGTTATCCATTTCAATGCAGAGGGCGTTCAGGGTATGGACGACCTTTTTTGTATCCGTGATAATAGCTTCTTCTTCACCCGGCAGCTTTGCCAGGAAATGTTTTTCTATCACCTTGTAAATGCTCAGCTCCACTTTCTTGGGGTCTACCATTACCAGCTTCAGCTGGGACGGATGCTTTTTGTACAGCAGGGAAACCAGTATTGCGTTAATGCCTACCGATTTACCCTGTCCGGTAGCGCCCGCCATCAGAAGGTGCGGCATGGTAGCCAGGTCCACGATGAAATGATCATTATCTATTTTCTTTCCGAGGGCAATGGGTAGTGAGAACTTATTCTGCTGGAACTTGTCAACGGACAGCATTCCTTTCATGCTCACGATAGCTTTTTTTACATTGGGTACTTCAATACCAATGGTGCCTTTGCCGGGAATCGGCGCAATGATGCGGATGCCCAATGCGGCCAGGCTCAATGCTATATCGTCCTCGAGGTTTTTGATACGGGAAATACGTACGCCTGCTGCGGGTACGATCTCGTATAGCGTAACTGTTGGGCCTACCGTGGCAAATATTTCCTTTATCTCGATGTCGTAGTTTTTGAGGGTGGTAACAATCTGTACCTTGTTGGCCTTCAATTCGTCAGAGTCGAGTACGATCTTTTCGCTGCCGTGCGTCTCCAGCAGGTCCAGTGACGGATACTCGTAG